>JACZDC010055122.1_pt1 | contig 15284 bp, 9 predicted proteins | sample 8641791 | NCBI WGS metagenome assembly JACZDC01 (sample SAMN15324613, study PRJNA640507) | soil metagenome | isolation source: intercropping peanut in the second line | place: China: Luxin town, Laibin City, Guangxi Province | collected 2019-07-25 | depth 10cm m
GGGGGGTGTGGGGGGGCCGGGGGGGGGGCGGGCCGCCCCCCCCCGGGGGCGGCCCCCCCCGCCCCCCCCCCCCCGGCCGGGGGGGGAGGGGGAGGGGGGGGGGGGTCCCGGGATCAAACCCTGGAGAGACGTCGTCGATCTCTTCCGGCTGGCGGGCCAGGGGCTCGCCGCGGCCCATGCCGCGGGCCTCGTGCATCGCGATTTCAAACCCGACAACGTGCTGATCGGCAAGGATGGTCGGGTCCGGGTCGCCGACTTCGGCCTCGCCCGTCCGGTCGAGCCGGACGAGATCGAGGCGAGGACCGAGGAGGTCGGTGACCGCTCTCCGAACATCACCTCCTGGGGCACGGTCGTCGGCACGCCCGGCTACATGGCGCCCGAGCAGCTTCAGGGCGTCTCCGCCGACGCCCGCAGCGACCAGTTCAGCTTTTGTGTGTCCCTTTACGAGGCCCTGTATGGAGAAAAGCCCTTTGCCGGACGGGAGGATGCGAAGGTGCCGGTCTGGTTGCGGGAGGTCATCCTCCGTGGCTTGAATGCGGACCCGGCGCGGCGCTGGGGCTCGATGGACGAGCTGCTCCGAGAGCTGGCGCGCGACCCCGCCACGGTTCGCCGGCGCTGGCTCGTCGCCGCCCTGGTGCTCCTGGCTGGCGGCGGACTGCTCGCCTGGGGAAGCGCGCTGGGAGACGCGAGCCGGCTCTGCCGTGGCGCCGAGCGCAAGCTGGCCGGGATCTGGGACGCGGGGCGAAAGGACGCGGTCCGGTCGGCCTTCCTGGGTACCCATCTCTCCTACGCTCCTGTGGCCTTGAGCCGCGTCGAAGCGATCCTCGACGGCTACACCGGCGAGTGGACCGCCATGCACCGCGAGGCCTGCGAGGCGACGCGGGTGCGCGGTGAGCAGTCCGAAGACCTTCTCGACCGCCGCATGTTCTGCCTCGACCAGCGGCTGCGCGAGGTGGACGCCCTGGCAGGGCTCTTCTCGCGGGCCGATGCCGAGGTCCTGGAACGTTCCGTGGCCATGGCCCGGGGACTCACTTTGGTCGACGCCTGCGCCGACGTGGCGTCGCTGACCGCCCGCGTGCCGCCGCCGCGCGATCCGGCGCTGCGCGAGCGGGTGGACCGGGTCCGTTCGGCCGTAGCCGAGGTCGAGACCTGGGTTGCCGCGGGCCGGCAGGCCGAGGCCGAGCCCAAGGCGGAGGCCGCGGTCGCCGCGGCGCGCAAGGTGGGCTACCGGCCGACCGAGGCCGAGGCCCTGTACCTCCAAGGCTATCTCCAGGACATCCTGGGCGAGACCGAGAAGGCGGAGAGCACCACGTTCGACGCTCTCGTGGCAGCCCAGGCCTCGGGGCACCTGGAGGCTGCGGCCCGCGCCGCTTCGGAGCTCGGCTGGATCACGGGCTACAGCGCGGGCCAGCCGGCGGAGGGCGAGCGCTGGGCACGCCTCGCTGAAGCTGTCGCCAAGGCTCTGCCCGAAAACGACGCCCTGCATGCCGAGCTGCTGCGCCGCAAGGCTTCCGTGCTCTCAACGCAAGGCCGCACCACCGAAGCCTTGCAACTCGCCTCGCAGGCTCTGCCCCTGGCCGAGCGCGCCTATGGTCCGGAGCATCCGGAAGTGGCGAAGATCCTGAGCAACATGGGGATCTTCTACAACGAGTTGGGAGACAACGAAGCCTCCATCCGGATGAGCCTGCGGGGACTGGCGATCCGCCAGAAGGTATTCGGGCCGGGCCATCCCGATCTCGCCAAGTCCTACAACACCCTGGGCAACGCGTACAGCGACCTGCGCCGGTTCGCCGAGGCACGGGCCTATCAGGAACGCGCCTACGAGATCTTCCGGGAGAACTACGGCGTGGACCATCCTCAGGCTCTCGGAGTTCTGGAGAACCTTGCCAACATCGAGAAGGACAGTGGCCGGTACGCCGAAGCCGAGCGGCGTTATCGGGAGATCGTCGAAAGCACCATCCGGGTCGACGGCCCGGACCATCCCCAGGTCGGGATGGCGCTCGGGAATCTCGCCGAATGCGTCCTGCTTCAGAAGCGCCACGGCGAGGCGCTGGAGATCTATCGCCGAGCCCTGTCTCTCGACGAAAAAGCGCTCGGGCGCGATCATCCGAACCTGGCCTACCACTTCCTGGGGATCGGCCAGGTTCTGCTCGCCATGGACCGCGTCTCCGAAGCCGTGCCGATGCTGGAGAGAGCTCTGGCGCTGAGAGAGAAGAATCCTGTCGATCCGGACCTGCTGAACAATACGCGCTACAGCCTGGCCCAGGCGCTTTGGGAGGCGGGCCAGAAGGACCGCTCCTTGAAGCTCGCCCATCAGGCTCTCGACGGCTACGCGAAGAGCGACTCCGAGCACGACCTGAAGCGCGAGGTCGAGGTCTGGCTGCGGGAGCGGGAGACCTCGCTGTGAGCGCCGGCGATCCGCTCTACGTCCTCAAGGTGCTCTCGGAGGACGGCGCGCTGGTCCGCCGCTTCCCGCTCGCCGCGGGCGAGCACGTGGTCGGCTCCGGGCCGGACGCGGATATTGTTCTTGAGCCCTCCGGCGTTTCCCGGCGGCACGCGTCGATCCGGGTGCTCGCCGACGGCGGCGTCGTGGTCGTGGACCTCGGCTCCAAGAACGGCACCCGGATCTCGGGTCGGCCGGTGAGAGAGGCCGCGGTGGACCAGTTCGCCATCCTCTCCTTCGGATCCGTCCAGGCTGCGATCCACCCGGCCGACGCCTCGCGCGAGAAGATCCTGCTGGGGCCACAGGAAGGCGCGAAGGACGAGCAGTCGGGCCGGCGCCGAAAGGCTCCGTCGACCGCGGGTCTCGACCCTCTGGAGCGCCTGGCCGGGACCCTGGAAGAGGAGCTGCCGGCGCTCGCCTCGGGTCTCTCGACTCCGGCCGAGACCGCTTCGGCCCTGGTACAGCGCTGGATCGACGTGCTGCCGCTGGGCCGGGTCGAGATCCTCCGCGAAAGCCCGGCCGGCGATCTCGTGATCGCCGCGGCGTCGACCCACGACCTCTTTCCCAAGGCCGTGGCCGGCCTCGACGTCGAGGGTCCGGATGGCTGGAAGATCCGGCTGCGCGCTCCGGCCCAGATCCCTCTCTCACCGCTGACGTCTCTTCTTCGTCTCACCCTGGGGCTGCTCGCGGCCCGCTCCCGCCGCCGGCCGGTGAGGGCTGAGGCCGGAACACCGACGCAACCGGTCCCGCCAGTCTCGCCGCCGCCCGGTCTCGGCCCGGAGATGTCGCGCCTCTACCGGGCGGCCGGCAAGGTAGCCCGTGGGGATGTGCCGGTGCTGATCCTCGGCGAGTCCGGCGCGGGCAAGGAGGTCCTGGCGCGCTGGGTTCACGCCCGGTCGCGGCGGGCATCGGGACCGTTCCTGGCACTCAACTGCGCGGCCTTGCCGCGGGAGCTTCTGGAAGCCGAGCTGTTCGGCATCGAGCGCGGCGTGGCCACGGGCGTCGAGGCCCGGCCGGGCCTCCTGGAGCGGGCCGCGGGCGGCACGGTCTTCCTCGACGAGATCGGCGACATGGCGCCCGAGACCCAGGCCAAGGTGCTGCGGGTCCTGGAGAGCACGAGCCTCTATCGCGTCGGCGGCCGGAACCCGGTGGCAGTGGACGTCCGCTTCGTGGCGGCCACGAACCGGGATCTGGAGGCGCTGGTGGAGGAGGGGGGCTTCCGCCGCGACCTCTTCCACCGGCTGGCCGCCTTCCAGGTGAAGCTCCCGCCTCTGCGCGAACGCCGCGAGGAGATCCCCGGCCTGGCCGCGCGCTTCTTCCACCGCGAGCTGGAGCGCAACGGTCTTTCGAGCCCGGGCATCACCCGCACCGCGCTGGGAGCCCTGGTGCGCCACGGCTGGCCGGGCAACGTGCGCGAGCTGCAGAACGAGATCGCCAAGGCCGTGCTCCTGCTGGAGCTCGGCGAGCCGCTCGACGTCCGGCACCTGTCCGAGAGGGTGCGCGCCTTGGCGCGGTCCGAACAGGGCTCGCGCCCGCCGCTCCTCACCCTCGACGAGACCGTCCGCCGGGCCGAGCGCGAGGCCTTTGCCGTGGCCCTGGCCTCTTCCAGAGGCGACGCCGCCTGTGCCATGGAGATCCTGGGCGTGTCGCGGACGACCTGGTACCGCAAGCTCAAGGACCTGGGGCTCGTCGAGGCGGACGGACGGAATACGGAAACGGCCGATCCGGTTGGAACATGGACGCAACCCGTGTCTGTTCCGTAGAATCTGACGGAGACGTATGACGCAAAGCCGCCGGATCCTTCTTCTCGCCCTGTCCTTCCTGGCCTTCGGTCTGGCCGGGCTGACCCCTGCCCATGCCGAGCTGGTGATCCTCACCGACGGCCGGTTCTTCAAAGTCAAAACCTACGAGGTGGGGGAGGTTCAGGCAAAGCTGGAGCTGTTCCGCGGTGGCCGCATCACGGTTCCGATGGACCGGGTGGAGCGGATCGTGGACGACGAGGTGCTGCCGGAGCCCGATCCGGTGCCGGTCGAGGCGGTGGCCGAGACGATCATACCGCCGCCCCTCGCGCTCCGCTTCGACGAGTCGCAGCCCGTGCCCGAGGGACCGTACGGACCCTTGATCTACGAGGCGGCGCGCAAGCACCAGGTCAATCCGCGCCTCGTGGCGGCCCTGATCCGCCAGGAGTCGGCGGGCAACATCCGGGCGGTCTCGCACAAGGGGGCCCGCGGCCTGATGCAGCTCATGCCGGCCACGGCCCAGCGCTTCGGCGTGCGCAAGGACCAGCTCTTCGATCCGAAGCAGAACCTGGAAGCCGGCGTCAAATACCTGAGCTGGCTCGTGGATCAGTTCCCGAACGACCTCGCCAAGATCCTCGCCGCCTACAACGCGGGCGAGAACGCGGTGGTCCGCTACAACGGCGTCCCGCCCTACCGCGAGACCCGCGACTACGTCCGCCGGATCTTCGGCAACCTCGGACTCGCCGTCACCGAGCTGTAGGTCCCGCCCTTCAGGGCGTGTACGTGAAGCTCCGGATGACGACCTCGACCTCCTGGCCGTTGGAGGGAGGGTTGCCCTGGAAGAGCCACAGGTTCAGGCGGGCCGGAGCGGGATTCTGGGGCACATAGCGGGTGTAGTTGGTGGGGGAGAAGGTCCAGTTGTCGAACTCGTTGACGTTGCCGGTTTGATGACCGTGCAGGCTCTGGAAGAAAACGTTTGTGCTCTGCCAGTTGAAGCGGTGCGTCGTATAGGTGCCGGTGAGGGAGAACGTGGATCGGTGCGAGGTGTAGGAATATCCCGCTTCCGCCGGATAGACGCTGTAGTTGAGATTCGGCTTCGTGACGTCTCCCCAGCGGGCGATCTCGACGTCGATCTCGTTGGTCCCGTCCGGGCCGTTGTAGTTGAACATCCCGAGGACGACGTTCTTGTCGAGCGTGTCGATCGCTCCGATGACCCAGAACTGATAGGTGCCGAAGCCCAGGCTCTGCGTCATCTTGACGCTGGCCGAGTACCACTTGTCCCCGACCTTGGTGATCTTCAGGTGGAGGTAGCCGTTGGCGTCCACCCAGACGTTCGAGGTGCTCCAGTTGTTCGGGCCCGGGCCCAGCCCGTCGCCCGACTTCACCTCCCAGGTGTAGCCGGAGAATTGGATGGTCGTGGCCTCCAGGGAGTGCAGAGCGGAGAGTTGCAGGGCGAGCACCGAGGCAAGAACGATTCGCGAAGCTTTCGTCGTCATGATATGGCTCCTTGCGGCTGGAACAGCCCATATCGTCCTGCGATTGGCGGTACCGGAGGTCAGCCTTGTGGCCTCAGCGGTCTATATCGATATTACATATAAAACTTAAGAACGTCAAAACGGAGAGCTCGACGGCTCATCCTGGATTCAGACGCGCCGTCCAGGTTCATGACGCCCCATCTGAAAGCAAGACGCCGCGTCTGAATCCAGAACGCCGCGTCTGAAACCAAAACGCCCCGTCCAGGTTCAAAACGTCCCGTCCAAGCTCAAGACGCGCCGTCTGAATCCAGGACGGCGCATCTGGATCCACAATGCGCCGTCTGAATCCAGAACGTCCCGTCCAAAACCAAAACGCGCCGTCCAGGCTCACGACGGCCCATCTGAATCCAAAACGCCGCGTCTGAAAAGAAAACGCGCCGTCTGAACGCAAAACGTCCCGTCTGAATCCAAAATGTCGCGTCTGAATCCAAAATGCGGCGTCCAGGTTCCCGACGAGGCGTCGTGACTTTGGATGAGGCGTTTTCTTGTCAGGACCGCGCCGCCCGCACCTCTTCCAGGGCGGCGGTCAGATCCGACATCCGGATCTCGCCGGTGAGCGCGCCGCTGGAGCGGTAGCGCATCACCACCAGCGTGCGGTCGTCCGAAGGCGGCCGGCCTTCCACGTGCCGGCCGATCGCGGAGAGCAGGCGGTCGCGTACATCGCCTGCGCCTTGACCGGCCTGGCCTCCGGCGAGGGCTTTCAGGACGGCTTCGTAGCCGAAGGGCTCGCCGGCTTCGTCGACGGCTTCGATCAGGCCGTCCGAGAGCCAGACCACCAGGTCGCCGGGCTCCAGCGGCACGGTGGCGTGGCCATAGGTGCGCCCCAGGCCGCCGAGCGGCGAGCCGGGGAGGAGGACCTCCTGCACCTGCCGGCCGCGGATCACGTAGGTGGGCGGATGACCGGCGTTGGTCAGGCGCAGGACGCCGCGGGCGAGGTCCACGATGCCGAGCGTGGCGGTCACGAAGGTGCGGTCCTCGCTGTTGCGGACCACGGCGTCGAGCCGGCGCAGGATCTCGTCGGGGTCGCGGGTCTCCTCGATGAGGATCAGCAGCGCGGCCTTGATCATGGCCATGCGCAGACCGGTCGAGAGGCCGTGGCCGGAGACGTCCGCGATCACGATTGCGATCTCCGTGTCCGTCAGGCGGAGGACGTCGAAGTAGTCGCCGCCGATGGCGGCGCTCGGCTCGAAGAGGGTGGCGAACTCGACCCCCTCGCCGGCCGGCAGGTTCGAGGGGATGAGGCTGGTCTGCACGTTGCGCGCGATCTGAAGCTCGCGCTCGAGGACCTCCTTCTGCGCCGCCGCGGCCACCGAGGACTCCAGGTGCGCCGCCATCTCGTTGAACGAGCGCTGAAGGTCGCCCAACTGGTCGCGCCGGCGGACCGGGATGCGGACGCTGAAGTCGCCGGACCGTACCGCGTCCGTGGCCTTGCTCATCCGGTTCACGGCCCGCGACAGGCCGACGATCATGAACACGGCCATCAGCGCGGCGATGATGTAGACGTCGAACAGGAGCGCGGCAAAGATCAGGAGCGACACCCAGACCGACGAGTCGACCTCGCCCGAGCTGAGGAACAGGTTTCGCCGTACCGCCTGTGGCGTGGCGTTCAGGCCGATCGCAAGGTGGTCGAGGACCATCCGGCCCGTGGCCGGGTCGAGAAGAGGGCCGGAGGTCTCGGCCCACCACAGGAGCGGCCGGTCGCGCCAGCCACCGTCCCGCGAGAGCTGTTTGAAGAATTTCTCCGACTCACCCTCCTGCTGGTCCGTGCGGATGCGCCGCAGGAAGATCTCGCGGCCAAAGAGCTCGACCTGGACCAGGTTCGGGTCGTCCGGCCGGTGGAACTCCACCCAGAGACCGCTCCGGCGGCTGATCTCGGAGTCCAGACTGTCGACCCAGAGAGCGACAGCGCCCGCGGCACCCTGCCTCTCGGCGGCGGCGAGCGTCACGCCTCCATCCTTCTGGAAGAACTGGACCCGTCCCAGTCCCTGGGCCACCAGGGGTGTTTCCATCCAGGCGGGCCAGGTCTTCGGGGTCCGCGCGTCGCCGGCCACGCGCCGGCCGTTCCGGTAGTAGCCGAAGGCGACGCCAGGCTCGCCGTCCGGGACGCGGCCGGTGCGGGCGTACTCGGCGGCACGCTCGCGGGTCATGGCCTGCAGGTTGCCCTGGAGGTCGCTGAGGGAGTCGCGGTAGATGTGGCCCAGGAAGTAGCCGGACAGGATGTAGGCGATCACGCCGAGCAGCAGGACGACCAGGGGGATGGGCAGGGCGCCGAGCAGGAAGTAGGAGAAGGCCAGGCGCCGGCCGACCTTGTAGAGGAAGACGGTGTAGGCCCGGAAGACGAGCCAGAGGAAGATCAGCAGGCCGAAGCCGGAGAGCAGGAGCTTGGTGACGGTGCTGATGTAGGCCAGGTCGAGCGCCGAGACCACGGCCAGAAACAGCGCCAGGACCGCGAAGGCGGCCAGGAAGAGGTTGCGGCGGCGGTTTTTCGGGCGTTCGTTCACGGTCAGCCTGGGAGGGGGGCGGATCGCTGAGCCCCCGAAGGGCACTACGCGGCAGGGCAGGCAAGGTTTCCGGCGCGGTTTGGAGCGCCGGCTCGTCTTGCATAGAATGACATCCTCGCCGGTGGACCGCCGCTGGCATCTTAGCGTGAACGGAGAGGAGAGGACATCGTGTCGAGGATCCCTCGCTATCAGGAGCACCTGAAGACCGGATTTACCGCCGAGGCGGCGAGCGCCGCCCGCTGCCGTGCCTATGCCGTCCGCGCCGAGCGCGACGGCCTTGCCAACCTTGCCCGCCACTGGCGGGCCCTGGCCGAGGAGAAGGACCGGCTGGCGATCGAGCTGCTCGAAGCCGCCGAGCAGGTGCGCGGCACCGACGCCGACCTCGGCAACGCCATCTCGGAGGAGCGCTACGAGAACGACGCCCTCTATCCGCGCATGATCCGGGACGTCCACGAGCAGGCCGCCGCGGACGTGCTGCTCAAGGTCGTGGCCGCGCAGAAGGAGCACCTGCGCCGCCTCGAAGCCCTGCGCGAATCGGTCAACGCCGCCCAGGGCGACGTCTCGCTGCCGGTCGAGGTCGACCGCGGCACGGCGCCCTCCGCTCCGGCGAGCTGAGAGGACATAGGACCTATAGGACGTAGAGGACCTATAGATCCTTTCCCAAAACAAAAAGGACGGCGGAAACCGCCGGCCTTTTGCTTTCAGCGGACCGCCGTCTTACGGGCGGGCCAGGGTGATGACCGGCGAGGTCCAGGTCTCCCAGTGGGCCGGGTTGTTCTCGTCGCCCAGGGCCTTGAGGGCCTTGATCACGAGGACGTACTGGCCATTCGGGACTTCCTTGACCTTGTCGTTGCCGTTGTTGTGGTTGCGGGTGCCGTTCCAGGCGAAGGAGAAGAAGCTCGTCGCCGTGCTGTTGCGCGGCAGGAACTCTTCCTCGATCGCGTAGTAGAAGACCGGGTGGACCGGCTGGCCGTTGGAGGCCTTGCGGATCTCCACGTTGAACTTCTGGATCTGGTGGTCGAAGTGGACGATCAGGAAGGGCACGTCGTCGCCGACCAGGCTGTAGCTGGCGCCAGCAGGCTGGTTGGTGAAGCTGCCGGCCGAGAGCTTGGCCAGCCACGGGAAGCCGTTGGCGGTCGGCGTCATGACCTGGAAGCCCTGGTAGTCGCCCTTGAAGCCGGCGAAAGGCACGCTGAGGATCTGGCCGCCGGCGGTCGGGGTGAAGGTGATGTAGCCGCCGAAGAGGTCACGGTCGGCGAGACCCGTGTTCGGGGAGATCGTCACGTCGACGGTGGCGATGCCGCCGGCCGGCACGGTGACCGAAGCCGAGCTGAGGGTCACGTTCGACGGGCCGTTGAAGAAGGCGACCGTGTAGGTGTTCGGGCCGGTGGCCAGGGCGGGCCGGTGCGTGACGTTGTAGGTCACGGCGGTGGCGCCGTTGTTGTGCAGGGTCAGGGTGCGGGTGGCCGGGCCGGCCTCGCTCTCACCGAGGGCGAGCTTGGACGGGGTCACGGTCGTGGTGGCCTGGACCGCGTCGACGATGCGCAGCATGCCGGCGCCCTGGCGATGGACGTTGTCGAGGAGGCCGAGGGCCGGATTGCCGAACCAGGCGTACGGGTCGGCGGTGTTCTGCAGGACGGTGCGGACCTCGTCCGGGGTCAGGCCGGGATGTGCCTGGAGGAGCAGGGCCACCGCGCCGGCGGTGTGCGGCGAAGCCATCGAGGTGCCGCTGAGGATCGCGTGGCCGCCCTTCTCGAGCGGGTAGGTCGAGTAGATGAAGCCGCCCGGAGCGCCGATGTCCGGCTTGACGTCGAGCGTCGGCGACAGGCCGTAGGAGCTGAAGCCCGAGATCGTGTTGGCCGTGGTGTTCGGCTCGCTGGTGAGCTGGTTGGTCCAGGTGATGGTGGTCGCGCCGGCGGCGATGCGGCCGTTGAGCAGCGCGCCCGAAGCCTGGCTGACCGAGACGACCGGGATGAGGACCTGCGGCGGACCGGCGACCGTGATGTTCTGGATGCCGGCGACGTTGTTGTAGATGACTACGCCGGCCGCGCCCGCGTTCTGGGCGTTGATCGACTTGACGTTGAAGCCGCAGGTGCCGCGGCGGATCAGCACCCACTTGCCCGTGAGGCTGCCGGCGGGCAGGGCCGTGCACGCGTCGGCCGCCGAGGTGGTCGTGCCGGTGCGCGTCAGGGTAAAGGTGCCGGAGGTCGGAGCGGTCGGGGCGGCGGTCGCCTGGAAGTAGCCGACGCGGGTGTTGTCCGCGGAGACGGTGAAGCTCAGGGTCTGGATGTGGGTGTTGTCGAAGGAGGCGACGCCGATCACCTTCTCGCCGAGGCCGGGAGCGCCGGCGGCGTAGAGGCCGTTGGTGCCGTTGTTGCCGATCGAGGCCACGACCACGATGCCCTTGTCGACCAGGCGGTTCGCCGCCTGCGCCGTCGGGTACTGCGGCCACTGGAAGGCCGAGCCGATGCTCATGTTGAGGACGTCCGCGCCGTCCTCCGCGATCTTCTCCATGGCGGCGATCATGATGTCGGCGCTGGTGGAGCCCTCGCAGCCGAACACGCGGTAGGCGCCGAAGGTCACGCCCGGGGCCACGCCCTTGACGGCGCCGTTGGCGCCGACGATGCCCGCCACGTGCGAGCCGTGGCCGCCGCAGTCGTCCGGAACCAGGTCCGGCGTCGCCACCGGGTTGTAGGAGGCCGCCGCGCTGTCGTTGTTGTAGGCGTCGCCGACGAAGTCATAGCCGATCTCGACGCGGCAGCCGGGGCCGAAGCAGCCGCCCAGGTCCGGGTTGTCGAAGTCGACGCCGGTGTCCATGATCGCGACGCGCACGCCGGCGCCGGTCAGGCCCAGCGAGTTCTGGGCGATGTCGGCCTGGGTCTGCGCAATGGCCGTCGCGAGATCCGGGCTCGGATTGGAGTCGGTGGGAGGCAGGGCGATGGACTCGACCGCATAGACGGCCTTGACCGAGGGCAGCGTCCGCAGGACCGGGACGGCACTCGCGTTCACGGACACCGACAGACCATTGAACAGGTTGTCGTAGACGAACCGCTCCTTGAACTGGACACCCTTGCCGGCCGCCTCGGTACGGAAGCTCTGGCGGGTGTTGGCGAGCACCGTCGCCGAGCCGCCGTCAGCCTTCGGACTGCCCTTGAGCTCCACGAACCAGAGGCTCGGGGACTCATCGAAGGTGCCGGTCGCGGCCGCGGGACCGGGGTTCAGGGGGAAAACCTGCTCAACTCCCTGAGCCTGAGCCGCGGTGGCGCCCACGAGGGCGACGAGCGCGGACATCGCAAAGAATCGTTTCATACACTCTCCTCGGACCCGAAGATCCAGATTGCGGGGTTTAGACGTACGACTCCAGACAAAACCGAATGGACACGACAGACATCAGTCCCTGAGTGCCACGGCGGGTGCGTGACGGGACAACTTGCTGAACTGGTGGGAACGGCTGCTCCAAGCTTCCAACCCTAAAGGGGACCATGACGATAACAAATGCGTAGACAAGATGATTCCAAGATCTCCGGACTCCCCTCCGTCGCTCTTCTGGGCTCGGCGCAGGATGGTAGAGAGTCGAGCAGGACTTGTGAATTCACCAACCGATAGAGGCGTGTATACCCTTGGTTAGAGCCGCGCTGCGGCAGGACCGGTGATTCGCCTTTCGGAGCGATATCATCGGAAGAGCATGGAGCCTCTCTCTTCTTCGCGTCTGCGCTCCGAGCGGCTGATCGCGGTGGGCCGCGTGGTGCTCGCGTCGGCCTCGCTGCTCGCCATCTGGTTCGATCCCGGGGCGCCGGCCCGGCACCCCCGCATCGCCTATGCGGTGCTCGGGGCCCACCTGGCCTACTCGCTGGCGGTCGCGCTCCTCGGCTGGACCGCGCGCACGGCGCCCGAATGGCGGCGGCGGCTCACCCAGGGCGTGGACCTGGCGGTCTACTCCTCCATCCTCTATTTCACGGCCGGCACGACGAGCCCGTTCATCGCCTACTTCGTGTTCGCGGTGATCTGCGCCACCCTGCGCTGGCAGTGGCGGGGGGCGCTGTGGACGGCCGTGACCTCGCTGGCCGCCTTCTTCGCGATCGGCATCTATCTCCTGATTCTGGAGCCGGGCTTCGAGCCCTATCCGCTGGTGGTGCGGGGAATCTACCTCGGGGTGATCGCGACCCTGTTGGGTTACATGGGCTTTCACGAGGAGAAGACCCGGCGCGAGCTGTCCCTGCTGCTGGCCGAGGCGGTGGCCACGGAGGAGCGCAACCGCCTGGCCCGCGACCTCCACGACGGCGTGCTGCAGACGCTGACCGGGATCGGTCTGCGCCTGGCGGCGGTCCGGAGCCTGCTGGAGAAGGACCCGCGGGCGGCGCGGGAGGCGCTCGAGGCCGTGCAGCGGCTGCTCACGGCCGAGCAGCGCGACTTCCGCTTCTTCATTCAGGAGCTCAAGCCGCAGCTACGGCGGGAGGGCGAGGTGAGCCTGGCGTTCCAGGTGACCGAGCTGGTCCATCGCATCGAGCTGGAGTGGGGGCTGCGCGCCGAGCTGCGCGCCGGCGGCCTGGAGGAGCCCATCCCGGAGTCGCTGGCGCGCGAGGTCTACAACGTGATCCGCGAGGCGCTGGTCAACGCGGCGCGGCACGGCGAGGCCTCGGCCGTGCGGCTGGAGATCCGCAAGGAGGGGGAGGACGGGGAGGACCGGCTGTGCATCACGGTGGCCGACAACGGCCGCGGCTTTCCGTTCCAGGGCCGGCTGTCGCACGCCGAGCTGGCGGAGCGCAGGGTCGGCCCGCGCAACCTTTTCGAGCGGGTATCGTCTCTGCAAGGGACGCTCAACCTGGAATCGGGGGCCGCCGGGGCTCGCCTGGAGATCGCCCTGCCGTGCTGTCCCGTCGTGGGAAGTTGACCGGGAGCCTGACCTGACGATGCCGATCCGCCTGATCCTCGCCGACGACCATCCCATCGTGCTGGACGGCCTGGCGCAGCTCTTCCGCGTGGAGCCGGAGTTCGACGTGGAGGCGCGCTGCCGGGACGGCGACGAGGCCCTGCGCGAGGTGCGCCTCCGCCGGCCCGACGTCCTGGTCCTCGACCTCCGCATGCCGCGCCGGGATGGGCTGGACGTGCTGCGGGCGATCCGCCTGGAAGGCCTGCCGACCCGCGTGGTGCTGCTGACCGCGGCCCTGGAGGAGGAGCAGCTCGTCGAGGCGCTGCGCCTGGGCGTGGGCGGCCTGGTGCTCAAGGAGATGGCCCCGCACCTGCTGCTGGAAGCCGTGCGGGAGGTCCACGCCGGCGGGAGCTGGCTGGACAAGGGCTCGGTCAGCCGGGTGCTCTCGAAGCTGCTGGAGCGCGAGGAGGGGGCGAAGGAGGTGGCCCAGGTGCTGACCCCGCGCGAGATCGAGATCGTGCGCATGGTGGCCCGCGGGATGCGCAACCGCGCCGTCGCCGAGGAGCTGGCGATCAGCGAGGGCACGGTCAAGATCCATCTCCACAACATCTACCAGAAGCTGGGGGTGGACGGCCGCCTGGAGCTGGTCGTCTATGCTCAGGCCAAAGGCCTCTCGTAGGGGCAGGCCTCGTGCCTGCCCACGCCAGGGGCAACCACGAGGGTTGCCCCTACGGGAATGCCCGGCCATCCGGGCCGGGTTGGAGAGTACGGGGAGGGCGGTTCCATCCCCCTAAACCACCACGTACAAAGGAACTTACCGAGCTTGTGACGAAGATCACAAATGATGGTAGACTCGCCGTGGAGGGGGAACGAGGAACCCGAGGGACCATGAATACAAACACAGTCGGAGAGAGCTGGGTCACCACCAAATTCGAGGCGCTGGAGGACTGGGCGACGAGCAGCTCGTTCTGGCCCTTCCCGTTCGGCACGGCCTGCTGCGCCATCGAGTTCATGTCCACCGTGTCGAGCCACTACGACCTGGCGCGGTTCGGCTCCGAGGTGGTGCGCTTCTCGCCCCGCCAGAGCGACGTGCTGCTGGTGGCGGGCACGATCAACGACAAGATGGCGCCGGTCCTCAAGCGGATCTACGACCAGATGGCCGACCCCAAGTGGGTCATCTCGATGGGAGCCTGCGCCTGCTCGGGCGGCTTCTACCGCGCCTATCACGTGATGCAGGGGATCGACGAGATCATCCCCGTGGACGTCTACGTCCCGGGCTGCCCGCCGACGCCGGAAGGGCTGATCTACGGCATCCTCCAGCTCCGCGAGAAGGTGAGCCGCGACCGGAAGAAGCACCGCGAGCGCATCCAGCGCACGTCCGAACCGGAGAAGGAGATCTTCGAGAGTGCCGACGCTCGCTCCTGACCTCACCGAGACCTCCGCTTCCGAGACGCCGGAGATCGCTGCCGTCCGCGCGAAGTTCCCCGAGGGGAGCATCGAGGCCCAGACCGGCCTCGACATGCCGACGTGGATCGTGCGCCGCGACGTCCTCGCCGATCTCGCCCGGGAGCTCAAGACCAACGCGCAGTTCGACCTGCTGGTCGACCTCTGCGGCGTCGACTACCCTGACCGGGAGAAGCGCTTCGAGGCGGTCTACCAGCTCTACTCGCTGCCGCGCCACGCCCGCCTGCGCCTCAAGGTGCCGATGACCGAGGAGGAGACCACCCTCCCGTCGCTGGTCAAGCTCTGGAGCGGCATCAACTGGTTCGAGCGCGAGGCCTTCGACATGTTCGGCTTCCAGTTCGAGGGCCACCCGAACCTGCGCCGCATCCTCTGCCACGAGGGCTTCCAGGGCCATCCGCTGCGCAAGGACTACGACCCGGCGCGGCGCTGGATCCTCACCGAGGACAAGATCTACAAGCCGCACTTCGACCTCCCCGAGGGCGAGGACGACCTGTTCGAGCGCATGACGATCAACATCGGCCCGTCCCACCCCGCCATGCACGGCACCTTCCGCCTCATGGCCGTGATGGACGGCGAGACGATCGTCGCCTCGGACGTCGAGATCGGCTACCTGCACCGCTGCTTCGAGAAGATGGCCGAGACCCACACCTGGTCGCAGGTGATCCCCTACACCGACCGTCTCAACTACTGCTCGGCGTTCATCAACAACGTCGGCTACTGCAAGACGGTGGA
>JACZDC010001829.1_pt1 | contig 15264 bp, 11 predicted proteins | sample 8641791 | NCBI WGS metagenome assembly JACZDC01 (sample SAMN15324613, study PRJNA640507) | soil metagenome | isolation source: intercropping peanut in the second line | place: China: Luxin town, Laibin City, Guangxi Province | collected 2019-07-25 | depth 10cm m
CCGCATCAACATCGTCGACACCCCCGGCCACGCCGACTTCGGCGGCGAGGTCGAGCGCACCCTGAAGATGGTCGACGGCGTGCTCCTGCTCGTCGACGCCAGCGAGGGCCCCCTGCCGCAGACCCGCTTCGTGCTGCGCAAGGCGCTGGAGGCCGACCTCAAGCCGATCGTGGTGATCAACAAGATCGACCGGCCGGACGCGCGCATCAGCGAAGTGGTCAACGAGGTCTACGACCTCTTCATCGACCTCGACGCCACCGAGGACCAGCTCGAGTTCCCGATCCTCTACTGCATCGCCAAGGACGGCATCTGCCGGCGCGAGCCCGAGGGCCAGGACTCGAACCTGGAGCCGCTCTTCGAAGAGATCGTCCGCACCGTGCCCGCCCCGTCCTACGAGGCGGACATGCCGCTCCAGCTCCAGTTCATCACCCTCGACTACGACGACTACGTCGGGCGCCTCGCCATCGGCCGCATCTTCAATGGCACCATCAAGAAGGGCCAGGAGGTCGGCCTCTGCCGGCTCGACGGCACCGTGACGCCGGTCAAGGTCACCATGCTCTACGGCTACCAGGGGCTCAAGCGGATCGAGATCAACGAGGCCGGCCCGGGCGACATCGTGGCCGTGGCCGGCATCGAAGAGGTCAACATCGGCGAGACCCTGTCCGACCGCGAGACGCCGCGCCCCCTGGCGCCGATCCAGATCGACGAGCCCACCATCGCCATGGTCTTCTCGATCAACGACTCGCCGTTCTCGGGCCGCGACGGCAAGCACGTCACCTCCCGCAAGCTCAAGGAGCGGCTGGAGCACGAGGTGCTGGTCAACGTCTCGGTGCGCATCGAGCCCACCGACACGCCCGACGCCTTCAAGGTCTCCGGCCGCGGCGAGCTGCAGCTCGCCATCCTCATCGAGATGATGCGCCGCGAGGGCTACGAGCTGTCCGTGGGCAAGCCCGAAGTCATCACCCGCCACATCGACGGCCGCCTGCACGAGCCCATGGAGCAACTCGTGGTCGACTGCCCCGAGGAGTTCATCGGCGTCCTCACCCAGAAGCTCGGCCAGCGCCGCGGCCGGATGATGAAGATGAGCAACCACGGTTCCGGCCGCGTGCGCATGGAGTTCCGCCTCCCGTCGCGCGGCCTGATCGGCTTCCGCACCGAGTTCCTGACCGACACCCGCGGCACCGGCATCATGAACAGCCTCTTCGACGGCTGGGACACCTGGCAGGGCGACATCGCGCATCGCGACAACGGCGCCCTGGTCTCCGACCGGGCCGGCAAGACCACGGCCTACGCCATCGAGAACCTCCAGCCGCGCGGCGTCCTCTTCACCGGCCCCGGCGAGGAGGTCTACGAGGGCATGGTGGTGGGCGAGCACAACCGCGCCAACGACCTGGACGTCAACATCACCAAGGAAAAGAAGCTGACCAACATGCGCGCCTCGGGGTCGGACGACACCATCCGCCTCGTGCCGCCGCTGGTCATGAACCTGGAGCAGGCGCTCGAATTCATCCGCGAGGACGAGCTCGTCGAGGTCACGCCGGGCAGCTTCCGCATCCGCAAGCGCATCCTCCAGGCCAATCGCCGTAAATGAGCCGTCAGGAAGACGCCCCGTCTGCAGCCGAGACCACCCGGCAGAGGATCGTCGAGATCCTCCGCCGGGACGAGCTCGGCTTCGAGCAGCTCCAGCGCGAGGTGGGAATTCAGGCCCGCGCGCTGGAGGAGGACCTCCGACACATCGAGCGGAGTCTGCGGCGAGGTCCGGAACGCCTCCGCATCCAGCCCGCAAGCTGCCTCTCCTGCGGCTTCATCTTCCGCGAGCGTACCTCCCGCCACCTCCACGCTCCCGGGCGCTGCCCCCAGTGCCGCGGCGACCGCATCGCCGATCCCCGCTTCCGCATCGACTGATTTCACCCTCCGCTGGTACGACTGTTGCACATTTGATCATCCCAGCAGCTACGGGCCTTGCGGCGGCCCGGCTGCATGTGAGTGCTGGGCCGGGATGTGGTCCCGGTCCTGGGAGGGCAGTCAACCCGTCGCAACTCCGTAAGGGAGTGTTGCGAGTCGTGCACCAACGGAGGTGTAGTCATGAAAAAGACCATTCTTTGTGCCGCCGCTGCTTTGACCATCCTGGCGGCTCCGGCCGCGAAAGCCACGGACTTCGGTGTCTTCGGCTCCTACTGGAGCACGGAGGACGCGGACAACGCCCTGGGCGGCGGCGCCAAGCTCCGCCTCGGCCGCTTCGTCGAGCTGCGCGGCACCTATTTCTCGGACGTGACCGCGGACACGGACCCGGAGCGGTTCGACTTCGAGGTCAGCGCGATCCCGGTGGAAGCCGGCCTGCGCTTCGACTTCGCCGAGAACGAGGCGTTCAGCCCGTACGTCGGCGGCGGCGCCAGCTACGTCTTCCTCGATACCACCGAGGGTGATATCGACGACGAGCTGGGCTGGTACGCGGTGCTCGGCGCCGAGTTCGCCCGCCAGCCCTCGGGCCTGGGATTCATGGTCGAGGGCATCTACCGCGGCATCGAGGCGACCGTCACCGAGGACAACGACGGTTTCCCGGACGACATCCACGACAATGTCAACCTCAACCTGGACGGCTTCGGCGTCAACGCCGGTCTCGTCTGGCGCTTCTAACCCCTACCGATCCTTCTGAGACTGTTCATACCGCGGCGCCGGGTGTCCCCTGGCGCCGCGGTTCCGTTTGCAGCCCTGCCGTCATAGACTCGCTCTGCTGATCCTGAGAAGGGGAGGAGCCGATGGCCGAGTCGTCCGAGAAGATCCGTACCATCCTGGTCGGGACCGACCTGGACCGCGAGAGCGAGTCCCTGGTCGGCGCCGCCGTGAGCCTGGCCCGGGCGGCTGGCGCCCGGGTCCATGTCGTTTATGCCTTCAACCCGCCGATCGGCTTCCTGAGCGAGCTCGGCGCCGGCTTCGATCCGGCCATCCTGGCGGCGGAGGAGCAGCACTGCCGCGAGGCCCTGGCCGAACAGGTCGGGCGCCTGGGAATCGGTGGTGAGCTGCACGGCCAGACCGTCCGGTCCGGCGCTCCCCATCGCGTCATCCCCGAGCTGGCGGAGGAGATCGGCGTCGACCTCGTGGTCGTGGGCGCCACGGCCGGCGGCCGGCTCCATCGCCGCCTGGGCTCCACCGCGGACCGGGTGCTGCGCCGCGCCATCTGCCCGGTGCTCGTGATCCGCGGCGAGCTGCGGGTTCCGCCGCGCAGGATCCTGGCGCCTGTCGATCTCTCGCCTCTGGCCGCCGACTCCTTCCGGTCCGGTCTCGGCCTCCTCGCCCAACTCGGCGGGGGAGCGCCGGAGGTCGAGGCCCTCTTCGTCCTGGGCGTCCTTCAGAGACAGGTGGCGCCGCAGTTCACCCCCGAGCAGGTGGACCGCTTCGCGGCCGGCGAGCTGAGCCGCTTCCTGGAGGCGCACGCCGGGGCCGGAGCGGGGGAGATGAAGCGCAAGGTCCGCACGGGCAACACGCGGGAGGAGATCTTCGCCGAGATCGCCGACTTCCGCCCCGACCTCGTCCTCCTCGGCACCCATGGCACGGGAGGCTTCGACCGCCTCGTCCTCGGCAGCGTCGCCGCCGACGTCAGCCGCGAGGCGCCGTGCAGCGTCCTGATCGTCCCGCCCAGGGACGTCGTCCGCTCGGGCAACGCCAATCTGCCGGCCTCCTGAGCACGAACCAGGCGTCTGCCGATGCAAAGGGGTCGGGAGCCTACCCTCCGCACAACCCAGAAGGAGAACGATCATGAAGCTTCGTCTCACCCTGCTCGCCCTGCTGCTGCTCGCCGGCTCGTCCTCCACCCTGTCCGCCGCGGGCTTTCCCGCTCATTGTGCCGGGACCTACCTGCTGGCCGAGGGCGGCGGTGCGACCTCCCTCTGGACGATCGAGGCCGACGGCGCCTTCTTCGCCACGAGCTCCCTCCAGCCGCTCGTGAACTTCTCCGATCAGCCGGGGAGCTGGGAACAGGACGGCTCCCGCGACGCCCGGGGTGTGCTCCTCGCCCTCGTGTTCAACGAGGATGGCTCCCTCCACGACGTCAGCCGGGTTGACGTCACCTTCCATACCGTGGGCAACGGCTGCGACACCATCGCCGGCTCCCTGGAGGTGCGCGCATTCGAAGAGGGCGAGGACCCGCTCGATATCTCGACCGACGACGAAGGCCCCTTCGCCACCGACACCTTCACCGGCCGTCGCGTGCGGCCGCTCCACTAGTTTTCCGGTCCCAGCTCCAGGGCGCGGTGGGCTTGCGACTTGCCACAATGCCGCGGAACTCGCCTGCGTCTCCGCAGCCGAGAGCCCACCCTTTGGGGTAGGTCCGTCTCAACAAAATGATAAGAGAAAAATCATACTCGTGTACGACGACAGAAGGGTGGGCCACTCTCTAGGATGGTTCTCGCAGATCCGCAATCAGGCAGTCGGCTGTGTCGCCGCGCGAGCGAGCGGATGGACCGGCAGCCGCCATCTCAGGCTCAGCCGTGACGGCGCCTACCTCTTCTCGGCAACGTCCAACGCCGTCCAGGTGGTCGACACGGCGACCAATACTATCGTCGCCAGCGTTGCGACCGGCAACATCGTGACCGCCGTTGCCGAATCGAACAATGGCTACCTGTATTCGTGCAACAACGGCGCCGGTACAGTCTCCGTCATCGACCGGTCCACCTATACGGTGGTCTCGACCCTTTCGCTGTTCTGTCAGTCTCTCGCGAGCACGCCCGACGGAAGCTCGATCTGGGTGTCAACCAATGACCTCACCACCATTTTCCCCACCATCGTGGTGATCGACCCGACGACGAATGCGATCTCCACGTCTTTCGTCCTCGGCGCCGTCAGAGCGAATGCGCCTGCCTGGATTGCGTTCTCGCCGGATGGTGCCATCGCGTACGCGGTAGGTTTTCCAAGCAACCGGGTTACGGTGATCGACACCGTGACCCATGCGACGGTCGCCACCGTGACGGTGGGATCGCTTCCCACCTTTGGCGCGGTCTCGCCCGACGGGGCTTTCGTCTACGTGGCGAACCTCACGGGCAACAGCATTTCGGTGATCGACACGGCGACCAACACCGTGGTCGCCACCGTGTCGGTGGGAACGTTCCCCCGGGCGCTCGCCTTCACTCCTGACGGGGCCTTCGCCTATGTGACGAACTTCAACAGCAACAGCGTCTCGGTGATCGACACGGCGAGCTTGACGGTGGTCGCGACCCTCTCCGGATTCTCGCTTCCCTGGGGCATCGCCCTGCCGGGCCATCCGGACGTCGACCAGGACGACGACGGCGTGCTGGACGTGAGCGACAACTGCCCGGCGACTCCCAACGCCGACCAGGCCGACAGCGACGGCGACGGACAAGGTGACGTCTGCGATGCGGACGACGACAACGACGGCGTGCTGGACGTGACGGACAATTGCCAGTTCAGCGCGAACGCCGACCAGTCCGACATCGATCACGACGGCCTCGGCGACGTCTGCGACTCCGACCCGGACGGCGACGGAGTGCTCGCCGGTGACAACTGCCCGCTGACGCCCAACGCCGACCAGGCGGACGCCGACCACGACGGCAGCGGCGACGCCTGTGACCTGGACGACGACAACGACGGCGTCCTCGACACCGCGGACAACTGCCCGGTCAACGCCAATGCCGATCAGGCGGATCTCGATAGCGACAGCATCGGTGACGCCTGTGACGCCGACATCGACGGCGACGGCGTGGCCAACGGCGACGACAACTGCTCGCTGGTGGCCAACCCCGGACAGGACAACGCCGACGGCGACAGCGACGGCGACGCCTGTGATCTGGACGACGACAACGACGGCGTTCTCGATGGCGGCGACAACTGCCCGCTGATCGTCAACCCCGGCCAGCAGGATCTCGACCACGACGGCGTGGGCGACGCCTGCGACGGCGATCTCGACGGTGACGGCGTGGCCAACACCGTCGACAACTGCCCGGTGATCGCCAACGGCGATCAGCTCGACTTCGACGGCGACGGCGTGGGCAATGCCTGTGACGGCGACCTCGACGGCGACGGAGTTCCCAACGGCAGCGACGTCTGCGCCTTCACGCCGGCCGGCACGCCGGTCGATACGGCGACCGGCTGCTCGATCGCCCAGCTCTGCCCGTGTGCGGGACCCCGCGGTACGACGCAGTCCTGGAAGAACCACGGCCAGTATGTCTCGTGCGTGGCGAAGAGCGCCGACAGCTTCCTGCGCCAGGGCCTGATCACGTCCACGCAGAAGGACGCCATCAACTCCGCCGCCGGCCAGTCGAGCTGCGGCAAGTAGACGGTTCAGCTCTCCGCAGGTCAGAAAACCGGGCTCTTTCGAGGGCCCGGTTTTTCCTTCAGCTTGCCCTGGCGATCAGGTAGCAGCGGCGGCTCGGGTACTCCACTCCTTCGTACGGCTCACGCTCGACGTGCTCGATGACGGTGAGCTTTTCGACACGGAGCGTCTCGACAACCAGTCCGGGCTCGTGGAATCGAAAGTCCAGGGACACGGGCGCGCCGAAGAGATCGTCGAGGTGAACCGTCTGGTCGCCGATGTGGAAGGCCAGCAACGCCAGTCCTCCCGGAGCCAGGATCCGCCGCATCTCCTGAAAGACAGGGTCGAGGTCTGATGGGGAGAGGTGGACGATCGAATAGAAGGCCACCACACCCGCGAGGGTGGAGTCCGGGAGATCCGTCCGCAGCATGTCGCCGATCCGGAATTCGATTCCCGGATTGAGCCGCGATGCCACGTGGACCATCCCGGGCGAAAAATCGAGACCCAGGATCTCCACGCCCTGTCCGTGCAAATAGGCCGCGACATGGCCAGGGCCGCAGCCGAGGTCGGCGACGAGGCCACGGCCGCGCATGGATTCGGCGAACCGGTTCAGCAGGTGGCGGTCCAGGGGCTTGTGGTCGAGCTCCGTAGCCAGATGCTCGGCGTAGGCCTGGGCCGCGGAGTCGTAGCTTTCGCGGATGTCCATGGCGCGGTGCTCAGATCGATGCGAGGAGCGCCTGCAGGACTTCCGGATCGACCGGTTTGACCAGGTGGCGGTCGAAACCGGCCCGCGTCGAGCGGCGGCGGTCCTCCTCCTGGCCCCAGCCGGTGAGGGCAACCAGCATGACCTTTTCGAACTCCTGACGATCCCGGATGCGGCGCGCGACCTCGTAGCCGTCCATGCCCGGCATGCCGATGTCCAGGAGGGCCACGGCCGGGCGGAAGTCGTCCATGGCTTCGAGAGCCGAGAACCCTTCATGCACGGTCCGCACGTCGTAGCCCGCGAGCTGGAGCAGCAGGGCGAGGCTGTCGGCAGCGTCGCGGTTGTCGTCCACGATGAGGACCCGCTGACGGGCCGAGCGGCTCGGCTGGGAACCGACCGCCACGGCGCTGTGGCCGAGCGCGGACGCGGACGTTGCGAGGGGCAGCCGGACCACGAACTCGCTGCCCAGGCCCGGACCTTCGCTGTGGGCCTCGACCCGTCCGCGGTGCATCTCGACGAGGCTCTTGACGAGCGCCAGACCGATGCCGAGGCCGCCCTGGGAGTGCTTCCGCGTCCGGTCGATCTGCGTGAACAGCTCGAAGACCCGGGGCAGCATCTCGGCCGGGATGCCCACGCCCGTGTCCCGTACGGAGATCACGACGTCGCTCTCGTCCTGGCGCACGGCGAGGAAGATCCTTCCTCCCGTGGGCGTGTACTTGGCGGCGTTGTTGAGGAGGTTGGCGACGACCTGGGAGAGGCGGACCGGATCGGCGTGGACGACGAGCGGCGATTCGGGAGCCGAGATCTCCAGGGTGTGGCCGGCCTCGTCGAGCAGGGGACGGCTCGTGTCCACGGCGCTCCGGATGACGGACTGAACCTCGACGGGCTCCGGCCGCAACTCGATCTTGCCGCGGGTGATGCGCGAGATTTCGAGCAGGTCGTCGACCAGGCGCACCATGTGCCCGACCTGGCGTTCCATCATGTCGTGGAGCCGGCGGTCCGAAGGGCCTTTGCCGGCTGCCGAACGGAGGATGTGAAGGGCGTTCCGGATCGGAGCCAGCGGGTTCCTGAGCTCGTGGGCCAGGGTGGCGAGGAACTCGTCCTTGCGGCGGTCGGCCTCGGCGAGCTGGTTGGCCCGTTCGCGGAGCGCCTCCTCCAGGTGCATCCTTGCGGTCAGCGCCTCCTGCCGCAGCTTCGCGAGCTGCAGGGTGCCGTCGACCCGGGCCAGCAGCTCCCGCGCGTTGAACGGCTTGGTGAGGTAGTCGTCGGCGCCGGCTTCGAGCCCCTCGACCCGCGCCTCCTGGCCGGCCCGGGCGGACAGGAGGATGACCGGGATCTCCCGGAGGCCGGGGGTGGCGCGCAGCTCGCGGAGGAGCGCGAAGCCGTCGAGGCCCGGCATCATGACGTCGGACAGGACCAGGTCCGGGATGCGCTGGCGTGCCGATCCGAGAGCGGTCAGGCCGTCGGCCACCGCGGTGACCTCGTAGCTCGGAGACAGCAGGCGCCGCACGTAGTCCCGCATGTCGGCGTTGTCGTCGGCCAGAAGGACTCTGGGGCGGTCGCCGGAGACGGATCGGAGCTCGCCGGGTTCGGCCGGTGCGCTCTGGCGGCCGGCTTCGTCGTCCTCGGGCAGCCACCTGAGGGCCTCCTCCACGTAGGGGATGGCGACCTGAGCCACCGAAGTCTGTGGCCGGGCGGTCCCGATCCGGTCTGCGGGCAGGTGCGAGGTGCCGAACGGCACGGTCACGGTGAAGGTGCTGCCTTCTCCGGGCCGGCTTTCGACCCGGATGTCGCCGCCATGGAGACGCACCAGCTCCTTGACCAGCGCGAGCCCGATACCGGAGCCTTCCTGGGTCCGCCCGCGGGCGCCTTCGACCCGGTGGAAGCGCTCGAACAGGTGGGGGATCTGATCGGCCGGGATCCCGGTCCCGGTGTCCTGGACGGCGAGCTCGGCGGTGGAGCCGGCTTGGCGCAGGACCACCTCGATCCGCCCCTCGAAGGTGAACTTGAAGGCGTTCGAGATGAGATTAAGGACGATCTTTTCCCACATGTCCCGGTCCACGTAGACCGGTTCGGAGAGCGGCGGGCAGTCGACGATCAGCTCCAGGCCTGTCCGCTCGGTGGCGGAGTGGAAGTTGCTGGCCAGCTCGGCGGTGAAGGTGGAGAGGTCGGCGGGCTCATAGGACGCCTGTGCCCGTCCGGCCTCGATGCGGGCGAAGTCGAGCAGCATGTTGACGAGCTTCTGGAGGCGCAGGCTGTTGCGGTGAACGACTTCGAGCCGCCGGCGGTCGTCCGGCGGGACCTCGCCATCCGGCCTGCCGAGCATGTCCTCGAGCGGCCCGAGCATGAGGGTGAGAGGGGTGCGGAACTCGTGGCTCACGTTCGAGAAGAACGCGGTCTTGGCGCGGTCGAGCTCGGCCAGCGCCTCGGCGCGCCGCCGCTCCTCTTCGTAGGCGCGGGCGTTCGAGAGGCTGGAGGCGATCTGCCCGGCGAGCAGGTCGAGGAAACCCTGGTAGCTGGCGTCGAAGGAGCGGTAGGGATTGACGGCCGTGGCAAGGAAGCCGGCCGGCTGCTCCTGTCCTTGGCGAGCGATTGGGACGAGCACGGCCTGCCGCGCCGGCTTGTCCCAAGGACCTTTGGGAATCTCGTCGAAGCGGCCGGCCAGGTCAAATTCGACCGGGCCGCCGCCGGTCAGGATCTCCCGCGCGGGCCAGGGGCCATCGTCCTGATCGAGATCGATCGACTCCGGCGCCACCGGACTGCCTTCCGGCGTCCCGCAGGCACAGGCAAGCCGGGCGCTCCGGATCTCTCCGCCGGCGAGCGGGTCGAAGAGGTAGACGGCGGCGAACGGGAGGTCCTGGGGCCGGGCTTCGATGCGGCGGGTGAGGGCGGCGAAGACCTCCTCCTCGGTGTTGGTGGCGGCGAAGTCGGTCCCCAGGTCGCGCAGGAGAGAGAGCCGGCGCTCACCGAGCACGCGGTCGGTGTCCTCGGTGACCACGCAGAGCATGCCGCCGACCTCGCCGTCGTCGTCCGGGGCCGGGCCGTAGGAAAAAGTGTGGTAGGTCTCCTCGGGGTATCCGCTGCGTTCCAGGACCAGGAAGAGACCTTCGTCCCAGGTGGCCTCGCCGGTTCGGATCACCTTTTCGATGCGCGGGCCGATGTCCGGCCAGATCTCCTCCCAGACCTCCCAGGCCGGCCGGCCGAGCGCCCAGGAGTGCTTGACGCCGAGCGTCGGCGCATAGGCGTCGTTGTAGAAGAAGGTGAGCTCCTTCCCCCAGCCGAGCCACATGGCGTAGCGCGAGGTGAGCAGGATGCGGATGACGACCCGAAGGCTCTGCGGCCAGGTCTCGAACGGTCCAAGGGCCGTTTTCGACCAGTCGGCGGCTCTCATCAGCGCGGCCATCTCGCCGCCGCCGGCAAAGAGGTCCGCGATCCCTCCCCCCTGGTGACTCTCTTCCCTGGTGTCCATCAGGCTCGCACCCCCGGGGATAGTTTACAGGGTGTCGTTCCTGAGAATCATTTTCAGTCGTAGATTCCGTCCGCGAACCACTCGCCGCTGGCGCGGTCCCGGTAGATGCGATAGATCCCGCCGCCGGCCAGCTCCACGTCCCAGTACTCGCGGCCGACGGGGTCTTCGGTCCACCAGCCTTCCTCCAATCCCCAGGGACCGGAGGCGACCTTGACGGGACCTTCGACGCGAGGGCGCTTCTCGGACTCGTCGCTGACGATCGTGCGGACCTCCTGCGGCTGTTCGCCCGCGATCACCTCCAGGTTGAGCGGTGGGCGGAGGACCCGCACGGCGAGGAGGCCGCGGCCGGCGCGGGGCTCGCGCCGGACCTCCGGCGGTGGTGGCGGGGTGTACTCGACCAGGGCGAAACGCTCGGGGCGGTGGCCGTCCACGGCGCGCGGCGAGCCTACGCGGTCCGGGCCGAGCAGCGCGAAGAGGCGGGCCAGGGTGGTGGCCAGCTTGTCCGGCGAGAGCGCGGTCGGACCGTACATCGAGAGCTGGGCCTCCCGCGGACGGTCGGGCCAGGCCAGGAGCGTGAAGCCGGCCACCGGCGCGCCCGGCTGCTGCTCCTCCAGATTCAGACGGAGCAGCGTCAGGAGGGTCTTCACGTCGCGCGTGGGTGCGGGCAGGTCGAGGGTGCGCGTCTGGTTGCCGTCCGGCTCCAGGCGCAGCTCCAGGCCCAAGCGCTGGCAGGCGAGGCCGGCGGACTCCAGACGCTCGCACAGGCGCTCCAGCGCGGCCCGGCCCACGAAGAGAAAGGGTTCGAGGGAGACCAGCGGCCACTCCAGGTTCATCCCCTCGTGGAAGACGGGCGGTACTTCCCTTGGGATCAGCGGGCGCGGATCGAGGCCGCGCGCCGTGGCGTGCAACTCGCGGCCCAGGCGGCCCAGGCGGCTCGAGACCTTCTCCTTGGGCAGGCGCGCGAAGTCGCCCACCGAGCGCACGCCCCAGCTCTCCAGGGTGGACGCGACGTCGACCTCGGGCGAGAGGCGCGAGAGGGGCAGGTGAGCGAGGAAGTCCGCCTCCTCGCCCTCGGGGACGATCACGGGCGAGCCCGGCAGGCCCGCGGCCACCCGCGCGGCCAGCTTGCTCGACGCAACGCCCACCCGCGCCGGGAAGCCCGCCTTGTCCGCGGCCGCGAGGAGCGAGCGGCCGAGGTCCAGCTCCGGCGACTCTCCCTTGAAGTGGCGGTCCAGGCCTTCGACGTCGAGGTAGGCGACGCCCTCGCCCGCGTCCTCGACCCGGGGAGAGAACCCTTCGGCCACCTCCAGGAACGCCTCCTGGGCGGTGCGCTCGCACTCCTCGTCGCGGGGCCGGGCCACCAGCTTCGGACAGAGCGCGCGCGCCTGCGGCAGGGTCTGACCGGGCTTGATCCCGGCCTCGCGCGCCAGCCGGGTGCCCGCCACCACGCGCGCGGCGTTGCCGTTGCCTTCGGTGACCACCACGGCCTCGCGCAGCAGCTCGGGCTCGCTCCGGAGACGGGCCGCGAGCGGGAAGAGAGGCAGGTAGAGGCAGGCGATGCGCGGGCCGGACATGGACACCTCGCGTCAACCGCCGGCGACGGCCGCGAGCCTCTCCCGATCTGTCCGGGCCGGCCGGACCGAAGGGGGCAGCCGGCTTTTCTCCCCCTCTCCCGGCACGGGAGAGGGGGCCGGGGGGTGAGGGGACGGGATCAAACCGTGAGGGAACGGGGTCAAAGTCAGCTTCAGATCCTCCGACTGTCCCGGGAGCTTGCCGCGGCACTTCTCGATCCGGAGGCGCGAGGCGGCGCCGCTCAGCAGGCGGGTGGAATATCCTTCGCCCGTCCAGGCGGCGCGGGCGCGCTCGGCCTTGAGGACCACGCCGGCCGCGGTGCCGCTCACCCGATAGGGGCTCGACACCAGGAGCGCCGCGTTGTGGGCCTTGGCCGCGCGGGCGATCCGCAGCCAGGCGGCCTCGAGACCCCGGCCGCCGCGGACCGGCGGCGCGCCGAGGTCGAGGGCCACGAGCGGGAAGTCGCTCGCCAGCACCATCTCGGCCGCGGCCAGCGCCTGCTTCAGATTCGTGGGCCGCAGCCAGAGGAGGCGCTGGAGATCGACGCCGAGGTCTTGCGCCAGCGCCGGGTCGAGCGTGTCCCCGAGGTCGATCAAGGCCGCGGCCTCGCCGACCCCGGTGGTGGCGGCCAGGGTGGCGAGCACGGTGGAGAAGCGGCCGCTCGTGCGCGAGCCGACCATCTCCACGAGCTGGCCGCGCGGGAGGCCGCCGTCGAGGAGCCGGTCCAGGGCCGACACGGCGGTGGGCAGCGTGGCTTCGCTGTCGGCGTGGCGGGCCTCGCGCAGGTTGCGGTCGAGCTCGCGGGCGCTGCGGATGTGCCGCTGGAGGTCCTGGGGGAGCACCGAGCGCAACCGCCGCAGAGCCGGACTTGTGGCGGCAGGTCGGAAATCCGCCTCGTCCTCCAATGCTTCCGGTGTTCTATAGAGCGGCTCGGCGACCATTCGTCTCCTCTCCTTCGGGGTCTAATCTAAAGCGTAACAGGAGCGTAAGTCAAGGGATGGAAGCTATTTAACATTCGTCGTAAGTTGCGTCTTCAGGCCAACTTACAGGGCAATTGATCGAACGTGAGCACGCGGTTTTTCCATGAGTGGTCGCAGGCCGCCACTTGTGCCGCAAAGCTCCAACTTCCCGCACCGCAAACCGGACACGATGTTTTTTCGCCACGAACGGTCAGAGTCCGCGGATAGAATGGGGCGGCTGGAAAGGAGAGCTTCCCGATGAACGTAGCGGATGTGCGGCGGGAGTATGCCCGTGAGGGTCTGCGGCGGCGCGATCTGGCGGCCGATCCCGTCGAACAGTTCCTGAAGTGGCTGGGCGAGGCCAAGGCGGCCTATCCGAACGATTTCACCACCATGGTCCTGGCGACCGCGGACCGGTCGGGCCGACCCTCGGCGCGGGTCGTGCTGCTCAAGGCGTGCGACGAGCGCGGTTTCGTGTTCTATACCAACTACGGCAGCCGCAAGGGGCGGGAGATGGAGGAGAACCCCCGCGCGTCGCTGGTCTTCTACTGGCGGGACTTCGACCGGCAGGTGCGGGTGGAGGGGCGGGTCGAGAAGGTCGACCGCGAGGAGACGGAGATCTACTTCCGGTCGCGGCCGCTGGGGGCCCGGATCGGCGCCTGGGTTTCGCACCAGAGCGAGGTGATCGCCGGCCGGGAAGAGCTGGAGACGGCCGTGCGCGAGGCGGAGGAGCGCTTCGGCGAGTCCGTCCCGTGCCCGGAAGACTGGGGCGGCTACCGCGTGGTGCCGGACGAGATCGAGATCTGGCAGGGCCGCGAGAACCGGCTCCACGACCGCTTCCGGTATCGGCGGGAGGGGCGGGAGGGGCGGGAAGGGCGGGAGCCGGCCGGCGGCGCCTGGACGATCGATCGCCTGTCCCCCTGAGTTGTCCCCCTGATCTGAGGAGAGAGCATGGATATCCGGTGTGACGTGGCCGTGATCGGCGGCGGCTTGGTCGGGCTTGGCACGGCCATGGCGCTGGCCGAGAGCGGTGAGCGCGGGGTGCAGGTGGCGGTGCTGGAGGCGGAGGAGCGCCTGGCCACCCATCAGAGCGGGCACAACAGCGGCGTGATTCACTCGGGTCTCTACTACAAGCCGGGCTCGCTCAAGGCCCGTCTCTGCGTGGAGGGCTCGCGGGCGCTCGTCCGCTTCTGCGAGGAGGAAGGTGTGGCCTGGCAGCGCTGCGGCAAGCTCGTCCTGGCCACCGACAAGGAGGAGTTGCCGAGGCTCGACGAGCTCGAACGGCGGGGGAGGGCCAATGGTCTCGCCGGGCTGCGCCGGCTGCGGGCCGAGGAGATCCAGGAGGTCGAGCCTCACGCCTCGGGCATCGCCGGCCTTCATGTGCCGGAGACCGGGATCGTCGATTACAAGGGCGTGGCCCGGGGCTACGGCCGGCGCATCGAAGCCAGGGGCGGCCAGGTGCTGACGGGCGCCCGGGTGGAGGCCGTTCGCCGGGACGGTTCGGGATTGGTGATCGAGACTCCACGCGGTGCGGTCGGCTGCTCGCGGCTGGTGAACTGCGCCGGCCTGCAGTCGGATCGCGTGGCGCGGCTCTGCGGCGCGGAGCCGGACGTCCGGATCGTCCCCTTCCGGGGCGAGTACTACGAGGCCGTGGCGGAGAAGCGGGACCTGGTGCGCGCCCTGATCTATCCGGTGCCGGACCCGCGCTTCCCGTTCCTCGGGGTCCACCTGACGAGGATGATCGGCGGCGGCCTGGAGGCGGGTCCGAACGCGGTGCTGGCCCTCAAGCGCGAGGGCTACCGCTGGCGGGACGTGTCGGTCCGGGACTCCCTGGACACCGCCGCGTGGCCCGGCTTCTGGAAGCTCGCGGGCCGGTTCTGGAAGATCGGCATCTACGAGGTCTGGCGCTCGCTGGCGAAGTCGGCCTTCGTGCGGGACCTGCAGCGCCTGGTGCCGGACATCCGCTCCGAGGACCTGTACCGCGCGGGCGCCGGCGTCCGGGCCCAGGCCCTGGATCGCGACGGCGCCCCGGTCGACGACTTCCGGATCGTGGAGACCGAGCGGGCTGTCCACGTCCTGAACGCCCCATCACCCGGCGCCACCGCCTCGATGGCCATCGGCCGGGAGGTGGCGGGGATGGTGCTTTCGCAACGGTGATCCGGCGTCTTCAGCGGACCGGCGGCGGCGGCGGGGGAGTCGGAGTCGGCTGCGGCGTATGGGTGGCCGGCGGGGTCTGTCCTTGGCCCTGCCCGTCCCCTGCCGCCCCCGGCTTCGGGGCCGCCGAGTAGCCGATCAC
>JACZDC010099760.1_pt1 | contig 15172 bp, 1 predicted proteins | sample 8641791 | NCBI WGS metagenome assembly JACZDC01 (sample SAMN15324613, study PRJNA640507) | soil metagenome | isolation source: intercropping peanut in the second line | place: China: Luxin town, Laibin City, Guangxi Province | collected 2019-07-25 | depth 10cm m
TGAGCCGCACGGCCGAGCCCTGGGTCACCATCACGCCATTGGGCCGTCCGGTCGACCCCGAGGTGTAGATGACGTAGGCAAGGTTTTCAGCCGTGGGTTCGGTCGGACAGGAAGCGCCCGCAAAAGGATTCGACAGGCCTTCCTCGTTCAGGACCAGACGCACGCCGGCGTCCTCGATCATGAAGGACAGGCGCTCCTGGGGATGGCTCGGATCAAGGGGCAGATAGGCGCCTCCGGCCCGGAAGACGCCCAGGACCGCTACGAGCCTTTCCAATCCCTCCTCCAGGCAGATGCCGACCAGCGTTTCCGCGCCGACGCCCGCGGCGCGAAGGCGTTCCGCCAGGACCGCCGCCCGGTCGGCAAGCTCGCCGTACGTGAGGCTCTGCTCCCCGTAGACCGCCGCGATCGCGTCAGGCCGAATCTCGGCGTTCCTGGCGAACAGGTCATGGAGGCAAAGACCCGGGAACGGCACGGTTTGGAGGGTGTCGTTCCATTCGCGGAGGAGCTGGGCGGATTCGGGAGCGGTGAGCAGCGGGAGCGCGGAGAGACGATGCGCCGGGTCCGCGGCCGCCACGGCGAGCAAGGTCGACAGGTGGCCGGTCATGCGGTCGATCGTCGAGGCATCGAACAGGTCGGTGCTGTATTCCCAACTCCCCACGAGACCCTCGTCGCTCTCGCTCAGGGAGAGCAGGAGGTCCAGCTTGGCGGCGCCGCTGCCCAGATCCAACGGCATCAGGCTCAGGCCAGGCAGGCGCAGATCTCCGAGGGAGAGGTTCTGCAGCGCGAAAGCGACCTGGAAGACCGGATGCCAGGCCAGGCTGCGCTCGAATTGCAGCTCTTCGACCTGGCGCTCGAAGGGAAGCTCCTGGTGGGCATAGGCGGCAAGGAACGTCGACCGTACCCGGTCCAGGATTTCCACGAAGACCGGATCCCCATCCATGCGGCCGCGCAGGCCGACGGTGTTCACGAAGAACCCGATCAATTCCTCGAGCTCGACCCGGTTGCGCCCGGCCAGCGGAGTGCCGATCGCGAAATCCTTCTGATCGCTGTAGCGCGCGAGGAGAGCCTGGAAGCCGGCCATCAGCACCATGAAGAGGGACGCGCCCTGCCGCCGGCCCAGGGCCTGTGCCTGGCGGACGATTTCGACCGGCAGGCGCACGGGCCGCAACGCGCCACGGAAGCTCTGCACGGCCGGCCGGGGGTGGTCGGTGGGCAGCTCGAGCAGGGCCGGCAGGCCTGCGAGCTGCTGGCGCCAGAACGAGATCTCCCTCTCCAGGATCTCGCCCTGGAGCCAGGAGCGCTGCCATATCGCGAAGTCCGCGTATTGCAGCGGCAGGTCCGGCAAGGGAGAGGGCCTGCCTTCGGCAAGCTCGGGGTAGAGGGCTGTCACCTCGCGGACGAGGACGCCCATCGACCAGCCGTCACAGACGATGTGATGAATCGTGAGCGCGAGCGCGTGATCGTACCCGGACAGCCGCAGCAGCGCCCCGCGGATCAGCGGCCCGGCAGCGAGATCGAACGGGCGGCGCGCCTCTTCCTCGATCAGAGCGAGGGCCAGCGGCTCGGATGCTTTCCCCGGCAGCCCCGAGAGATCGATCAGCGGCAGCGGAAAGGGGCTCGCCGGCCGGATCACCTGCAACGGCGAGCCCTCCGGCGCGACAAAGACCGTGCGCAAGACTTCGTGGCGGCGCACGATCTGCCCGAGGCAGAGCGCGAGCACCTCGCAGTCCAGCGGCCCTTGAATGCGCAGCGCGACAGGCATGTTGTAGATCGTCCGGTCCGGTTCGAGCTGCTCGACGAACCAGAGGCGCTGCTGGGCGAAGGAGAGGGGCAGGGGGCCTGTGCGCAGCGGCGCGGCGATGGCTGCCAGGGGCGGAGCCGGCGAGCCCGCCCCGGACCGGAGCGCCGCCTCGATCCGGGTCGCGAAGTCCGCCAACCGCGGGTTTTCGAAAAGATCGCGCAGCGGCATCTCGACGCCGAAGGCCGCACGGAGGCGCGACGTCATCCGCGCAGCCAGCAGCGAATGGCCGCCCAGGTCGAAAAAATGATCGTTCGCCCCGACCGATTCGAGTCCGAGCAACTCGGCCCAGATGCCGGCGAGAACCTCTTCCACCGGCGTCCGCGGCGCTGCAGGGATTTCCTCGGAGCTCTGCCGTTCCGGAGCCGGCAGGGCCTTACGGTCCACCTTGCCGTTGGGCGTGATCGGCAGGGCAGAGAGCTTCACAAAGGCGGCCGGCACCATGTAGTCGGGCAGCCGCTCGCGCAACGCGCGGCGCAGGTCTCCGGCCGTAACGTCGCCGGTCACATAGGCCACCAGCCGCCGGTCAGCCGCCTCCCGCACGACCACGGCGGCCTCGCGCACCCCGGGCGTCGCCGCGAGCGCCGCCTCGACCTCGCCCAGCTCGATGCGGATGCCGCGGATTTTTATCTGATGATCCACCCGGCCCAGGAACTCGAGATCCCCCTCAGGCAGCCAGCGCACCAGGTCGCCGGTCCGATAGAGGCGCGAGCCCGCCTTGCCGAAGGGATCCGGGACGAAGCGCTCCGCGGTGAGGGCCGGCCGGTGCAGGTAGCCGCGGGCGAGACCCGCGCCGCCCACGCAGAGCTCCCCGGGCACCCCGACCGGAACCGGAACGCCGCGCGGGTCGAGGACATGGCACTGGGCGTTGGCCAGCGGCCGGCCGATGGGCGGCTCGCGAAGAGAGTCTCCTCGCAGTCGGGAGACCGTCGTGTAGATGGTCGTTTCGGTCGGACCGTAGCAGTTGAGGAGCCGCTCAAGACCCGACGCGGGCGGCGCCCAGCGGCTGGCAAGCTCGGGAGGACAACGGTCTCCACCCACGCTCACCACGCGCAGCGACGGCAGCTCTTCGGGAGACAACGCGGCGAGCACGGCGGGCGTCAGCACGGCCGTCGAGATCCCGTGATCGCGGATCGTCGCCGCGAGGCCCTCGCCGGACATCCTGGCCTCGCCGCCGGCGATGTAGAGCGTGGCCCCGGCCGCGAAAGCCATCCAGGTCTCCAGGACGGAGGCGTCGAAGCTGAAGGAGACCGACTGCAGCACCCGGCTTGCGGAATCCACCTGGAAATGGTCCACGGCCTGGAGGATCCGTTGGACCGCCGAGCCGTGGGTCACCATCACGCCGTTGGGCCGGCCGGTCGAACCCGAGGTGTAGATGATGTAGGCGAGACTCTGCGAATTTCCCTGGTGTTTCCTCGACTGGACTGGTTGGAGAGGCAGCGTCCCCAGCATCCCCGGCAGGTTTTCCCGTGTCAGGACAAGGCGAGCTCCCGCATCCTCGATCATGAAGGCGAGGCGCTCGCGGGGATGAGCCGGATCGAGAGGGATGTAGGCTCCGCCGGCGAGAAGGACGCCCAGGACCGCGACGAGCCTCTCCAGGCCCTCGTCCAGACCGATCCCGACCGGCGTTTCCGGACCTACGCCCGCGGCGCGCAGGTCTTCCGCCAGATGCGCCGCCCGGTCCGCCAATTCCCTGTAGGTGAGGCTCCTGTCCGCGTAGACGGCCGCGACGGCGTCGGGTCTGTGCTGGGCGCTCGCCGCGAACAGGTCGTGCAGACAGAGCCCCTCCTGAAACGGGACGCTGGTGTCGTTCCACTCGATCTGGAGCTGGAGGGACTCCGCCTCGCTCAGAAGCGGCAAGGTCAGGACGGAGGCTTCGGGCCGGGAGACCGCCGCGGCGAGCAGCCGCTCGAAGCCTCCGGCCAGGCGCTCGACGGTGGTGGCGTCGAACAGAGCGGTCGAATGCTCGACCGTCCCCAGCAGGCCGCCCTCCTGCTCCTCGAAGCTGAAGGTGAGATCGAATCGGGACGTCGTCCCAGCCGCGTTCACCCGTTCCAGGCGCAGATCCCGGATCTCCAGGCTCGCGGCGGGGGCGTTCTGCAGCGCGAGCATCACCTGGAAGAGCGGCGCGTAGGCGAGGCTCCTGACCGGCGCCAGCTCCTCGACGAGCCTTTCGAACGGCACGTCCTGATGCAGGTAGGCGTCCAGCGTCCCGGCGCGCACCCGGCCGAGCAGCTCCAGGAACGAGGGCTCGCCGGCCAGATCGCCGCGCAACACCAGCGTGTTGACGAAAAACCCGATCAGTCCTTCGATCTCCACCCGATTGCGGCCGGCGACCGGCGTGCCGACGGCGAGGTCTTCCTGACCGCTGTAGCGCGCCAGGAGGGTTTGAAATCCGGCGAGGAGGACCATGAACAGCGTCGCCCCTTCGCGCCGGCCCAGGGCTTCGGCCTGCCGGGTGAGCCCGGCGGACAGGCGCAAGGTCCGCGAAGCGCCCCGGAAGCTCTGCACCGCGGGCCGCGGCCGGTCCGTCGGCAGCTCCAGGAGAGGCGGCAGCCCTGCGAGCTGCCGGCGCCAGAACGAGATCTCGCCCTCCAGCGTCTCGCCCCGCAGCCAGGAGCGCTGCCAGACCGCGAAGTCCGCGTACTGCACCGGCAACTCCGGCAAGGGCGAGGGAGTGGATTCGGAAAACGCCTCGTAGAGGGCCGTCAGCTCCCGAACGAGAAGGCCCATGGACCAACCATCGCTGACGATGTGGTGGAGAGTCAGGGTGACGAAATGGTTTCCGTCCGCGAGCCGCAGCAGCAGGCCGCGCAGCAGCGGACCCCGGGCGAGATCGAACGGTCGGGCCGCCTCCGACTCGATCAGGGTGCGGGCCGTCGCCTCCCGGACTGTCTCCGGCAGCCCTGAAAGATCCACCACGGGCAGCGGAAAGGGTGCCACCGGCCGGATCACCTGGAATGGCGAGTCGTCTCTGACGGAAAAGACCGTGCGCAAGGCTTCATGCCGGCGCAGGATCTCTCCCAGGCAGCGCTCCAGCACCCGGCCGTCCAGCGGACCGTCGACGCGCAGCGCTCCGGGCACGTTGTAGAACGGTTTTCCCGGTTCGAGCTGATCGAGGAGCCAGAGGCGCTGCTGCGCGAAGGACAGGGGCAGGATGCCCTCTCGTGGCACCGCGACGAGCGGGGGAGCGAGAGGGACTGCGCCCGCGCGCAGCGCCGCCTCGATCCGCGCTGCGAGACTCGCCAGCGTCGGGGCGACGAAGAGGTCCTGCAACGGCAGGTCGACGCCGAAAGCCGACCGCAGGCGCGACGCGACCCGCGTCGCGAGCAGCGAATGGCCGCCGAGGTCGAAAAAGTCGTCGTTCGCGCCGACCGGTTCGATGCCGAGAAGGTCGGTCCAGATGCCGGCGAGAACCTCTTCGATCGGAGTCCGCGGCGCCAGATAGCCTTCCGCCGAACGCTGCCGTTGCGGCGCGGGCAACGCTCGTTTGTCGACCTTGCCGTTCGGGGTGAGAGGAAGTGCTTCGAGCCGTACGATGGCAGCGGGCACCATGTAGGCCGGCAGGCGATCGTGCAGGGAGCGCCAGAGATCTCCGGTCCCTGCGCTCTCTCCCGTCACATAGGCGACCAGCCGCCGGTCTCCGGGCGTCTCCTCGCGCACGACCACGACGGCCTCGCGCACGCCGTCCAGGGAGGTCAAGGCCGCTTCGATCTCTCCGGGCTCGATCCGGAATCCCCGGACCTTGACCTGCTGGTCGACGCGGCCGAGAAACTCCAGTGTGCCATCGGCCAGGCTCCGTACCCGGTCCCCGCTGCGATAGAAGCGGCCACCGTCCCGGGGAACATATTTCTCCGCGGTCAGGTCGGGCCTGCCTTGATAGCCGCGGGTGACTCCGGGGCCGCCGATCCAGAGCTCGCCTGGAATCCCTGGCGGCAGCAGATCGCCCTGTTCGTCGCAGACCTGGAGGATGGAGCCCGCGAGCGGCCGGCCGAGGAGAGAACGCGCGGGCGCAGGAGACGGCGGCAGCCGATACGCGGTACAGACGATGGTCCCCTCGGTCGGTCCATAGAGGACCCACACCCGGGAGGACGGGAACGTCTCGCGCAGATCCTCCAGCAGATCGGCCGGCACCACATCGCCGCCGGTATAGACCTCCCGCAGTTGCCCGACATCCGGCGCGGCGCCTCCGCGGCGTCGCAAGGATTCGACGATCTCCCGCATGAGCGCCGGTACGGCGTGCAGGCGGGTGAGCTCGCCCAGGCCGTCGACGAGGCGCTCCACGTCGAGCACGGGCCGGACGGGAAAAAACATGGCTGTACCGCCGGCGAGCAGCGGCGACAGCAGCTCGAACAGGGAGATGTCGAACGTGAAGTGCGCCAGGCAGGCCATGCGGTCGTCCGGCGAGAAATGAAACAGCTCGCGGGTGGCGCCGAGGGTCGCCGCGAGCATGCCGTGCTCGACGAGCACCGCTTTGGGAAGACCCGTGGTGCCGGAGGTATAGATCATGTAGGCGAGGTCGCCGGGAGCGGGGCGCCAATCCTTCTTCACGCTCGCCTCGGTGGCTTCGACTCTCAGCAGGACGTTGGCTCCGGCGTGCGCTGGCAGGATCGGGAGGAGATGCGGCTGCGTCACGACAAGGGGAGCCGCGGCATCCTTGAGCAGCAGGGAGAGGCGCGCCTGCGGATGAGCGGGATCGAGCGGCAGATAGACGCCGCCGGATTTGAGGATTCCGAGCATGGCCACGACGAGCTCGGGAGCCGGATCGACACACACTCCTACGGGCACCTCCGGACCGGCTCCCAGGCTGCGCAGACGAGCGGCCAGGAGATCCGACCGGCGGTCCAGCTCGCGATAGGTAAGGATTTCCCCTGCATCCCCGTCGAGCCTCACGGCCACGGCTTCGGGCGAGCGGCGCGCCTGCGCCGCGAACAGCTCGACGACTCCCGCGAACGGTGGGACGGCCGTGTCGTTCCATTCGATCCTGAGTTGGTGACGCTCGCTTTCGGACAGCAGCGGGAGATCATGGAGACGGCGGTCGGGTTCGACGGAGACCTCCGCGAGCAGCGTTTCCAGATAACCGAGCCAACGTCTGACGGTGACCTCGTCGAACAGGGTGGAGTCGTGCTCGCACGACAGCACGAGCGCGCTCTCGACCTCGGCGGCGGCGAGCGACAGGTCGAGCTGGGCGGTGCCGCGGTCGATCCGGAGCGACTCCAGGGTAAAACCTTCCAATTCGATCCGCACCCCCGCCTGGCCCACGGCGAAGGCGGAAAGGTCCGGCTCCTGGGACGACGTGGCCTGCTGCCAGACGAATCCCACCTGGAAGACCGGCGACCAGCCGGGGTCGCGCTGCGGCTGCAATCTCCTGGCGAGCCGCGGAAAGGGAAGGTCGCGATGGGCCAGAGCCTCGGACACGGCCCGCCGGGTGCTCGCGAGCCGCGCCGCGAACGGCGGGTCGCCGGCGAGATCGGCACGCAGGACGACCGGGTTGACGAAGTAGCCCACGACTCCGGCGAGATCGTGATCGCGCCGCCCGGTGGCAGGGGAGCCGACCAGGAGGTCGTCCTGGCCGCTGAGGCGCCCAAGGAGGGTCTGGAATGCCGCCAGGAGAGTCGTGAACAGGGAAGCGCCGTGAGCGCGCGCGAGCTGGCGCACCCGGATCGTCAGATCGGGGTCGAGCCGCAGGTTGACCAGCGCGCCCGCATGGGTGGCAACCCGGGGGCGTGGCCGGTCGGTGGGCAGCTCGAGAGTCAGCGGGGCGCCGCGCAGGCGATCGAGCCAATAACGTTCGAGGCGCTCGCCGGCCGGCCCTTCGAGCAGACGCAACTGCCAGCGGACGAAGTCCGTGTAGGAAAGAGGCAGGTCCGGCAAGACGACCCGGGCATAAAGAGCCGCCCAGTCGCGCAGCAGCACGCCGAGAGACCAGAAGTCTCCGACGAGATGGTGCATTGCGAGCAGCAGGACTCGCTCGCCATCCGGACGGAGAAAGATCCGGATGCGCAGCGGCGGCCCTTTTTCCAGATCGAACCGTCTCCTCGCCTCATGCCGGAGAGCCTCGTCGAGCTCCTCCCGGGTCCACGCCTCCGCATCGATCTCCAGCAGGTCGGGAAGGAGACGGGCCTGGACCCGCTGGCGAAGGTCGCCGTCTCTCTCCGAGACCGTAAAGCGGGTGCGCAGCACCGGATGCCGTACGGAGAGGGCGGCAGCCGAGCTCAACAATGCCGCGCTGTCGACCGCTGTCCCGAGTCGGGCGGCGCCGGCGATATGGAGGACCCCCTCCTCTGCTTCCAAAGACATCGACCGTTCGAGGAGCCAGAGAGCCTCCTGACCCGGCGAGAGCGGGTGATCGCCCAGAATCCCGACTTTTCCATGGGGTGGAAAGTCGTCGCGGGCCAGTTCCTGTTCATCCGAGAGACGGCTGAGAAGACGGTCCCGAAGCTCCGCGACCGAAAGCTCGGAGAAGGAGACCGCGGACGGTGCGAGGCCGAAACCCGCTTCCAGCCGCGCCTGCAGATCGATGAGCGCGAGAGAGTCCAGGCCAGAAGCGGCGAGTGGCGTCTCCGGATCGATCTGCTCCGGGTCGACCCCGGCGAGTCGGCCGGCTTCCCGGCAGAGCCAGGCGGTGAGCTCGGCGGCGCGGTCCTGCGGATCGAGGTCGAGCAGATCGTGACGGGTGAGCAGGCGCTCCGGAGTCCCGGTCGCGGCAGGCCCGTCGACGCTCCGGTGAAGCACGTCAAGCTCGCCGGCAAGGTAGCGGGCGCGGCTCTCGCGGCGCCGGATCTTGCCGCTGGAGGTCTTGGGGACCGTTCCGATCCGCAGCAGCGCCACGGCGTCGACGCGCACGCCGTGCTCGTCGGCCACGGCGTGCCGGACCGCCTCGGCAATCGGGGCGAGATCCCCTGCATGCCGATCCACCTCATGGACCAGGACGAGCCGTTCCTCCCCGTCCCGGTCCACGGAGAAGGCCGCGCCGGCGCCGGCCCGCAACGCGGGGTGGGCCTGCTCCGCGGTCAGCTCCAGATCCTGTGGGTAGAGATTCCGGCCGCGCAGGATGATCAGATCCTTGAGGCGGCCGGTGACGAAAAGCTCGCCATTCCGCACCAGACCGAGATCCCCGGTGCGCAGGAACGGACCGCGGCCATTCGCGAGAAACCCTTCGAAAGACTTCCGAGTCTCGTCGGGCCGGTTCCAGTAGCCGGCGGCGACGCTAGGACCTGAGACCCAGATCTCTCCCACTTCGTGCTCCGCGCGATTCCGGCCTGACTCCGGATCGACGACGCACACCTCGTCGCCCGCCGGCAGGGCGCCGCAGCTCACGAGCGGATCGCCCACGACGCCCCGGGCCGCCGTGAGGAGCAGCGTGGCCTCGGCCATGCCGTAGCACGGCGCGAAGGCATCGCGGCGGAAACCGGAGGGAGCGAAGGCCTCGGCGAAGCGGTCGAGCGTGGCCCGGCGCACCGGCTCGGCGCCGTTGAAGGCGACTCTCCAACAGGACAGGTCGAGCTGGCTTCGGAGCTCGGGGTCGACGCTGCGGGCGCAAAGGTCGTAGGCGAAGTTGGGGCCGCCGCTCGTCGTGCCGCGGAAGCGATGGATCGCCTCCAGCCAGCGTACGGGTTTCTGAAGAAACGCAGCCGGCGACATGAGGACGCACTCGGTCCCGGCGTAGCACGGCAGGAGCACGTTGCCGATCAGTCCCATGTCGTGAAAGAGCGGCAACCAGCCGACGACGACGGACTCCGGCGTCTGGTCGAAGGCGATCCGGATCCGCTCCAGATTGTGGAGAAGATTGGCGTGGGTGATGATGACGCCCTTCGGCGTACCGGTCGAGCCGGAGGTGTACTGGAGGAAGGCGATATCGGCGGGACGGGGTTCCCACGCCGGTTCCCGGCCATCCCCGGTCAAGCTCTCGGTATCGAGCCAGAGCGCGGACGCGAGATCGGGAACCTGCGTCGAGATGAGGTCGCGCCGGGCCAGAAGCGGGGCGGTGGTCAACACCGCCAGCGGCCGGCAGTCCGCCGCGATGCCCTGGAGCCGGGGGTCCGGACGCCGGCTGTGTGGCGGATAGGCGGGGACGGCGATCACTCCGGCGTAAAGACAACCGAAGAAGGCCGCCACGAGCTCCAATCCGGGAGGGTAGAGAAGGAGCGCCCGCGCGCCGGCCCGCGCGCCAGTTGGCACCGCGCGCTCGAGAGCCGCAGCGATGGTCCGGGCCCGCTCGTCGAGGCCGGCGTAGGTGAGCTTCGACGCGACCTCCTCCCCCTGTTCGAGCCACGTGTAGCCGCGATCCGGCGTGGCGCGGGCCCGATGCCGGAGAAGAGCCGCCAGGGACTGCAATCGATCTGTCTGCCCAATCACCGAAACATCGATCACGACAGGGCCTCCAGGAAGCTCTCCAGGAAGGCACGAGAGAGATTCCCATGAAAATGACGGCGGTAGTATAGGTGCAGAGGCTGCTCTCCATCCGCTAAACTCCCGGCCCATGACAACCCGCAGATGCTCCCTGGTCCTTCTCCTTTGTCTCCTCGCCTCCGCCCTGTTCACGACCGGCGCCCGCGCCGCCACGCTCCCGTCCGGCTTCGCCGAGACCCGGCTCGCCTCGGGCCTCGACCGGCCTACCGCCATGGTCGTCGCTCCGGACGGACGCGTGTTCGTCTGCGAGGAGAAGGGCCGGCTGCGGGTCATCAAGAACGGCGCGCTGCTGGCCAAGCCGTTCGTCACCGTCAAGGTCTATGCCCATGGCGAGCGCGGGCTGCTCGGCGTGGTGCTCGATCCCGACTTCGAGCAGAACCACTACATCTACATCTACTACACGGCGCGCAAGCCCGTGGCCCACAACCGGATCAGCCGCTTCATCGCAGACGGCGACGTCGCGGCTCCGGGGAGCGAGAAGGTCATCTTCGAGCTGCCGACCCTGGTCACCGAGCTCCACAACTCCGGCACCCTCCGCTTCGGGCCGGACGGCAAGCTCTACGTGGCGGTCGGCGAGAACTACATCCCGCCCAACGCCCAGAAGCTCGAGAACCCGCTCGGCAAGATCCTGCGCATCAACAAGGACGGCTCCATCCCGACCGACAACCCCTTCTACAACCAGACCACCGGCACCGCCCGCGCCATCTGGGCCCTCGGGTTCCGCAATCCGTTCAGCTTCGCGTTCCAGCCGGGCACCGGCCGGATGTTCGTCGACGATGTGGGCAACCACCTGTGGGAAGAGATCAACGACGTCGTCCGCGGCGGCAACTATGGCTGGCCCGAGGTCGAAGGCCCGTCCAGCGACCCGCGATTCAAGCCGCCGCTCTTCGCCTACCCCCACGGCAACGGTCCCGACAAGGGCTGCGCCATCTCCGGCGGGATGTTCTACAACCCGCCGACCCTGCTGTTCCCGCCGGAGTACGAAGGCACCTACTTCTTCGCCGACTACTGCAACGGCTGGATCCGCAACTTCGATCCCGCGACCGGCGAGACCACGCCGTTCGCCGGCAACATCGCCTCGGCGGTGGGCCTCACGGTCGGCGACGACGGCACCCTCTACTATCTTGCGCACCACGGCGGCGAGGTCTTCCAGGTGCGCTACACCGGCAGCCGCGCGCCCGCCATCTCCGTGCAGCCGCAGGACCAGCGCGTGCCCGCGGGCGAGCCGGCGACGTTCGCTGTCGAGGCCTCCGGCGCGGCGCCGCTCTCCTACCAGTGGCGGCGCAACGGCAACCCGATCGCCGGCGCCACGCAGGCCACCTACACGCTGGCGTCCGTGATCCAGGCCGACGACGGCGCGCTCTTCGACGTGGTGGTCTCGAACTCGGCGGGCAAGGCCACGAGCCGCCAGGCGCGTCTTACGGTCGCAAGCGGCCACCGGCCAACCGTCGCGATCACCTCGCCGGCGAACGGCGCTTTCTATCGCGCCGGCGACGTGATCCATTTCAAAGGCACCGCCACCGACGCGGAAGACGGCACGCTGCCGGCGTCGGCGTACACCTGGCACGTCGACTTCCACCACGACGACCACCTCCACCCGTTCCTGCTCGACACGCCGGGGATCACCGAGGGCTCGTTCACCATTCCGGTGCAGGGCGAGACGTCGCCGACCGTCTGGTTCCGCATCCATCTCGTGGTGCGCGACAAGGACGGCCTGGTCGCGGAGAGCTTCGTGGACGTGGTGCCGCGGCTCGCGACGATCCGCATCGACACGGTCCCCGCGGGCCTCAAGGTGACGCTGGACGGCCTGCCGTACACGGCGCCGTACTCCGAGGTCGGCGTCGTGGGCATGACCCGGACGCTCGGTGCGCTCTCTCCGCAGGCGCTCGGCAACGATCTCTATGAATTCGTCTCCTGGTCCGATGGCGGCGCCGTCTCGCATCCGATCACGACGCCGGAGGCGGAGACGACCTGGACGGCGACGTTCCGCGAGGTCGAAGCCGCGGACGGCATCGGCCTCACCGGCACCTACTTCAGCCAGCCGGGCTTCACGGGGACCTCCACGATCCGCATCGATCCCACGGTCAACTTCAACTGGGGGACCGGATCACCGGTATCTGGAGTTGGACCGGACAACTGGAGCGCGCGCTGGACCGGCCAGATCGAGGCCGAGGTGAGCGGAGCGTACACGTTCCACGTGCGGAGCGACGACGGCGCGCGTCTGTGGGTGGATGGAAAGCTGATCGTCGACGACTGGAACGATCACACGTCGCGGGTGAGCCAGGGCCAGGTCCAGCTCCAGGGCGGACGGCGCTACGCCATCCGCCTGGAGTATCACGACACGAAGGGGGAGGCTGGCCTGCGGCTTCTGTGGTCGGCGCCGGGCATCGTGCGCCAGGTCGTGCCCGCAAGCCAGCTCTTCCCGTAAAGGTTACTGATACGTCACGACGAGCTGCGGCTGGTTCGCCGCCGTGGCGTCGTTGCCCGAGTAGAAGCCGACGTAGTCGTCGCGGTTGTTGTCGTTGTCGTCCAGCGTGAATGCGATCCGGACTTGCGTCTTGCCGGTCTTGTTGACGGCCGCAAGTCCGGCCGCGTTGAACGTGCACTCGGTGAAATCGCCGTTGGCGGCCGCGTTCGGCAGGGTGCAGACCGCGGTCGCGGTGGCGGCGGCCTGGAAGTCCGCGAGCTCGAACGCCACGTTGCCGTTGAAGCCGCCGTTGCGCACGTCCACGTTCAGACTGCCGTGCGTGGTGAACGGGCTCGTGCCGACCACGGTGCCGCGGCGCAGGCGCACCTTCACGGTCTGGACCGTGGCGCCGTCCGGGATCGCCGAGGTGTCGAACGACAGGATGCTCCGGTACTGCTTGTCCTTCTTCGCGTCGCCGGCGCGCAGCGCGCCGGTCGTGCTGTCCGTGGCGCTGCCCGTGCCGCCGGTGTTCGAGGTCTCGGTGTTCTCCAGGATGTAGCCGTCCTCGGCCGCCACGGAGGTGAACGTCGTCGTTGTCGGCGGCGTGCCGGTGCAGGCCGCCGTGTTGTAGGTGCAGTTGCCGTTGCACGACAGCGAGCCGCCGCTGAAGCCGAGACCGGTGCAGGTCTGGCCGCCGAGGTCCGCGCCGTCGCAGGACTCGCCGGACTCCTTCACACCGTTGCCGCAGACGCTGCCGCCGGCCGCGAAGTCGACGATCGCGAAGCCCAGGTTGTCCTTCTGCGCGTTGGTGGTGGAGCCGGGGTAGTAGTGGCGCGTGTCGGACCAGGCCAGGTAGGCCTTGCCCGCGAGCACGTCGAGGCCCATGTACTCGCCGAACTGGTTCGGGTTGTAGTTCGGGTTGTCGGCGGAGTTCATGTCGGAGAAGGAGACCGCGTTGTTGTTGAATTCGGTCGAAGCCGTGCTCGCCTGGACGTTCGCCTCGAAGCTCACGCCGCAGTTCGTCGAGCGCGCGGCGAAGAAGTCGACGGCGTCGTTGCCGGAATCGTTGCGCGCGTCGTGCCACGCCACGACCAAGTTGCCGTTCGACTGGTCGACCTGCAGGAAGGGATGGAACTGCGCGCGGCCCGCGAGGCCGTCGTCGTTGACCTTCACCGCCGTAGACCACGAGGCGCCGCCGTTCGTGGACCGCGTCACAAAGACGTCCGTATCGTTCACCGTCTGGCCCGCGCCGTAGTCCGAGAACGAGGCGTAGAGCGTGCCGTCGCAGGGACCGCCGCTGTTGTCCACCGCGATCGCGCCGAACGGATTGATGCAGCGGTCGTTCTGGGGGGCCGGGCAGTTGGCGTTCGAGAAGCCGACGAGGGTGAAGTCGCGCACCGCGACCGGCGTCGACCAGGTGACGCCGCCGTCGGTGGATTTCGTGTACACCATGTCCTCGTCCGAGCAGGTCGAGCCGCAGGTCAGGGAGTCGAAGACCACATGGACGTTGCCGTTGTCCTCGACCGCGATCTCACAGGCGAGGTCGATCCCGCCGACCGGCGAAGTGGGCAGATCGACCTCCGTCCAGGTGGCGCCGGAGTTGGTCGAGCGCGCGATCTTCTCGTTGTTGTTGCGGTCCCAGCAGGTGTAATGGCGGCCGAAGAACGGGCTCGCGGGGTTCGTGTCGATGGCGTAGAAGTTCTTGTCCTCGAGGTTCGAGTTGGCCCAGCTCGTGACCACGATGCCCTGGCCGCCCCAGGTCGCGCCGCCGTCCGTCGAGCGCGCCACGACCATGGAGTAGCGGGTCGAGAAGATGTTCGCGCAGAGCAGCATGTAGTTCAGGTAGACGTTGTTGTTGCCGTCCCAGGCCAGCGCCGGGTCGGAGCCGAACACCGTGGCGGAGCAGGTGCCGATGCCCGGGAAGGCGGCGGCGCCGGGCGCGCAGGTGTAGTTCCACACCGCGCCACCGTCCGTGCTGTAGAAGATCGCCTGCGTCTCGCCGCAGCCCGCCGGCGCGTCCCAGGTGTTCGCGGCGGCCACGAGCTGGTTCGCGTTGTTGGGGTTGACGACCACCTGGATCTCGCCCTGGTATTCGTTCGGCGCCGGACTGTCCGTGGCCGCCACGTTGCGGTTCGTGCCCACCGAGGCGGCCTCCGTGATGCGGCGGATCCCCTCCGCGACGCGCGTCCGCTCGGGGACATCCGCCGGCCACTCGTTGCGGATGCTGTCCACGTGCGCGTCGCCGTACTGACTGCGGGCCGCGGCCTCGTGCAGCGTGACCCAGACCTTGTGCGCCTCATAGACCTGCTTCGGGATCGCCACCTCGTAGCGGCGCTGTTCCATGTCGATCGTGAAGTAGTCGAGCGGCGACAGCGGCAGGAAGCGCAGGACGGCATCCACCACGGCGGAGTCCCCGGGCCGATCCCAGAGCCGCTGGACGAGGCTCAGGAACTCCGGGTTGTTCTGCAGGGCCAGGTAGACCGCCTTCAAGGCGGCGCGCCGGTCCTTCGGCTCGGACTGCCCCTGGGCCGGAGCCCCGGGGACGATCGCGGCCA
>JACZDC010030055.1_pt1 | contig 15156 bp, 17 predicted proteins | sample 8641791 | NCBI WGS metagenome assembly JACZDC01 (sample SAMN15324613, study PRJNA640507) | soil metagenome | isolation source: intercropping peanut in the second line | place: China: Luxin town, Laibin City, Guangxi Province | collected 2019-07-25 | depth 10cm m
AGAAACAAAAAAATATTTTTCTCGAAAATACAATTTTTTGGAAACTCTGAAAATCAACTTTTTAGAATTAATTAAATTTTAATTCAAAGAAAATCGAAATAATTTCCTGAAGATTAAACACACCCTCCAAATTTATATTTCAGAAAATAGAAATATTTCCATTTTTCCTTTAATTAAAAATAATTAAATTAGAAAAATCGATTTTCAAGGTTTCCAAAAATTGTATTTTCGAGAAAATTTTAAAATTGTTTCAGAAATATTTTTTTAAAAAAGAATTTCAAAATTAATTAAAAATAAATTAACCAATTTTCCAAACTGATTTTCTATGATATTTTCGTATTTACTTTTATTTTCATAAAGACAATTCCTATATGAATAATTGTTCTGACAACTTTCAAAAAGACTCAATTTTTAATCAAGTGTTGATATTCACTTTCACTTAGTAGCTCAAGTGGTTTTGCAAAATTGGAATATTCATCTCGATTCAACTCTGGCCAAGCAGCAATCCAATCTTCTTTGAGCATGAAAAGACGTCTTGGCAATCGCAAAGAGATATTGATAATCAAATGTCCGCGCTGCAAGCCTGTTCCAGAGAGCATTCCAAAGCCTCTAGCTACATAATGTCCGCCGAGAATGGCGACTTGATCAAGAAGAGAGAATTTCCATTCTCTTTTATCCAGGGGAGGCAATTCAAACAGGAAGCCGCAGCTCAACTCTTGAACCGAGATCTGTTTGTCAAAGAACAGATGAACGCCTTGTCTCTTGTACATAGAGTGAGGAATAATGTTGGGTCGAATGATGACATCTCCCGGCGGAAGTCGACTGTCGATGGCTTCATCTCCATCTCCTGGAAAACGATATTCAGAAGGAGGTTCATGCGAAGCCGAGATTTCCAATTTCAGCTTTTTCTTCTGCTCAATCCAACGACGACCCTGACAATGATGACAATGTGTGCTGCAGCTGGGCTCGGGACAACGAATCTTTCGCTTTACCTCGAGCCAACGCGTTGACCCCGTGTAAAGATCAGTTAGAGTAATATCAATGCTATCGAAAATATCAAGAGGAGGAGGTGTATCTTTCCTAGGAGCAGCGTTCATACCACTAGAGGAGGAGAATGGATTATAAGAAGATGATATTTCCATGCTCTCTTCCAATTCATCAGCTTGTTGTTGCTCTTTTGATGCATAGGTTGGCTGCTTCAAACTCTCATCATAACGTCTTCTTGAGATTGCATCAGATAGAATTTGATGTGCCGCTTTGATTGCGATAAAACGAGCTTTCGCACTCTCAGAATGATCTCGATCCGGATGACACTGCAGCGTCAATCTTTTGAATGCTTTGCGTATCTCTTCTGGAGAGGCGTTCTCACTGACTCCCAGAGTCTCATAATGAGACATTGGATTTGAGTTGTTTAAATGTCAATTAAATTTCTATAAATTAGTTAGTAGTTGTCCAATCTATCAGTCAATTAATACAAAATGGAGATTGACAACCATCAGTACGACGACGAGAAGAGTAGCAGTAGTGACTCGGACTCCGAGAGCACAGAGGAATTTGAAGACTCTATCAAATTGCCCAGCACTTCGAATAGTCTCTCGACGGAAGATTTGGATTTGAGCAGTCCATTGTCATCGGATCAAAGCAAAGCAACCACACCGCAACTTCTTGTTATTGAGGATGAAGAAGAGTCCTCTTCTTCCTCTGAGGATTCGGCTTTGCAAGCAGAGATTGAAGAAATTGGAAATAGTGAATCTGAAAGTATATCTGAGAAACGAGAAGAAGAATTTCGAAGATCGCCAACTCCTGCTGCATCAACTCTGGCTGCTGAAAATCTAGAATCTATCGTTCTCAAATACCCTTCACATCCTTATGCGCCCTTTTGGGATTTACCATTGTATTTTTTTACATTTCCCTATCTTCATAGTTCAACTAGGTTGAATAGACCTGGTGAAATGGAGGAGCAACAAGAAACACTGATCGATCAACTGAGAGATGGAGACCAACTAACAGACAGGAAAGGAGAGCCAATTGTTCTTGAAAAAATTTTCAAAATTCAACCCAAAGTGGATTTCATTCGTTTTGGCAAAGGTTCTTTGCAGTGCAAAGCACCTAATTTCGAACCGAGCTTTGATCTCTATGTCTCCCCTAGCTGTTGGTTCCTCTACAAGCATGAAAAGGCAATGGACTGTGAGAATATTATGAATGGAAATAGCATCTCGAGAACAACAATCGAGTATCCTGCTGATGTCTATTTGCTTTGCACTGAGAAAGGAGATTATGTGAAATGTGGCCGCGTTGAGATTGCCACACTTCCTTTGGAAGACTTTCTGGCTTGGTTGACAAAGAATCCAAGTGCTCGTCAATTCAAACTCGCCCATCGTCCTGACAATCAAGAATGGCAAATGTTTTCTCATTAAATAATGTTATTTTTATACAATGTCTATTTGTCATCATCAGCCACTCTATAGATTTGTTCAAGAATTGGAAGATGATGGTTTTCAAAAAACACAATTGACGTTTTGGCAAAGCTATCGGAATCCAAATTGCACCAAAATCAAATGGACCGAAGAGAGTAAACAACATGAGGATAAAAGACTTGTGTCATTGCGGATGCCAGCTGATGTTCGACATTGGACAATGCACTCTCCTTACTATTGCACATATACCGTTAACAAATTTCTTTGTGAGTTATTCAATCTTCCAAAAGAAGAGATTTGTATAATTCGATTTGCTTTGGAGATGGATCCTCAACAACACGGACGCTACCTCAGCTCAATCTACACTGATCTTGGAAGCGAAGATTCTCATACAGAAGGCATGTTTATCGAGTACATTCCAGAAGCTTTATCTCGCTCCCTGAAATTCCCTCACAATTATCCAGTCCTAATCCCAACACTCGTTGAAAGCTATACAAATCTTCCCTATTTGTTTACTGATTATATTTTCGTTGAATTTTATCATCAATGTGACGTAGACCAACTGGAAGAATTAACAATCTTCTTTTGTTGTTATATCGTGTTACAGGGACCCGCGTACTCAACGAGTGCTAGAGAACCTTTTTTCAATGTTAAATTGCCCTGCTCAAAAGCAATTCTTGTGTGCAAAAGCAAACAATCCTGGCTGTATGCAATTCCTTGGAATTCAGAACTGACATCATCGAGAGAGGAAGTCGTCCAACTCTGCTCTGACACAATTCAATGGTGCAGCGATCGCTGCGAAGGCATTCCAACTGATGAACCGCTGAGCAAGAACCTCATATACGTAGACAATCAACGTTTAGACGCTATGCAATTCGACGTTGGATTTACTGAACACTTCTCCGATCTACATGATTACGATGAATTTGAAGATGATTACGGCTATGCAATGAATGAACCGGTGATTATGTTTTTTGGTGGTCACATGAATAGGGCTGCCTATTCGACCAATTTCTCGTCTGACCTCGATTTGGATGTCTTTTTCAACCCAGAAGAATGATAGAGTAAATCCTTAATTTTATTTAAATTGTTGAATTCCACACAAATGTCCTTTTGCCATCACCAACCGTTGCACCGATTTGTCCAAGAGTTGGATGACAATCAAATTGAAAGAGTCAATCTTAGGTGCTGGAAAAGTCCTCGAACCACGGCATCAAAGTTCAAATGGGCCGAGGAAAGCAAACGGCTCTGTTATGATCGAAGATTAATCGCATTGCGCTTTCCTGCTCATATTAGAGAATGGCAAACTTTCCAACCTTTCTACTCATCTTACGCCATCAACAAATTTCTTTGCAAACTATTTAATATTTCAAAACAAGAATTTTGCATTTTGCGAACTTTGTCTTATGCCGATCCCAAGAAATATCGTCATTATCTCCACTCCATTTACGTTCATCCGATTTACGACGATCAAAATGACGAGACATTTGAAGCCCTTTTGGTCACTCATCTGCCTGACTCATTGTGTCGCTCAGTGAGCTCACCTCACAATTATCCAACTCTAATTCCAACTCTGGTTGACAATTGTTTCCATACACCTTATATCTTTACTGATGTCATCTTTGTCCAATTCTACCAACAACCCGAACCTGAACAGATGAAAGATTACATAATTTATTCGCAAGTTACAATCTATTCGAGTCCGAATTGGTCAATTCAGTTCCACCTCTCAATGGAAAATGCGATTCTGGTTAGCAAAAGCAAAACTATGTGGCTCTATGCTGTGCCATGGAACGCGAATGTCACTTGCAAGGAAGAGGTGGTTGATCTTTGTGCCAAAAACATCCAATGGTGCAGCGATCGTTGTGAAGGCTTTACCGTTAGCACAGAGACAAGAAGTCCAAATCTACTACACATTAATAATTCCAAAGATCGGATTGGCTTTTGTCAAGGTTTTACTGAAGGTTTTACTGAGGATTTTTGTGGCCTCTATGAGGAATTCAATGACTTTGATGAGCCGAGAATTATGTTGTTCGGTGGCTACGCCAATATTGAACAGTCTACCTTTAATTTCTCGACGGATCTCGATTTATATACATTTTTCAATCCAACAGACTGAGTAAATCTGATTTTAACTTAAACAATCAATGCCATTCAAGCATCATCAACCATTTCACCGTTTTGTAGAGAATGTTGAAGATGATGTCGAAGAAGTCAATATGAGCTTTACAATCAATCCAATTGACTGGGGACGGAATTATGAAGTCAGATGGAATTACAACAGAGCACATCTACTATTAAGAAAGGATGTCGTTATATCCCTGACTCTTCCCCCGCTACCTGGCAATTGGGAACTTGTAGCCCCGAATAATTGCTTTTCCGAAATTGTTAACCTGTTTTTGACAAAGCTTTTCTCTGTATCAAAACAACGATTGTTGCCGATATCTCTCCTTTGTAGACAATTCAGTGAAATGCCGAAAATTATGTTTTCCAATCAAAATGTAGGTGATGTTATTGGAAAGACATATGAATGCAAATGTCAATTTGCCAATATCTCTAATCTCCCAGTTGAACAGTATATGACCAAAGAACCATTTTACCCTTTATTGATACCCAATCTGCTAGACATTGACGGAAGCCGATTTTGCTACGTGTTCACCGACTATCTCTTTGTTGAACTCTCATCAGACGCCCAGGCAAATGAAGTTGAAAAACTTTTAATCTCGATCGACTTGAACCTGCGAGATCCATCAAACCATGCCGAAAGTATTGAATATCAATATATTTTGTCCGGCAAAGATGCTATTTTGCTGGAGAAGAATGACACGTCATACTTGTTCGCATTCAGCTGGACCCAAACCGCTGAATCGAGAAAGGAGGTCAAACGATATGGTCGTGAGATAATTGATTGGTGCAGCCGTCGCTGTGAGGAAACATGGAGCCCACAGGATTCATTAAGCCATTGTAATATTGTTGTCACAGATTATCCGACGAGAGATTACATAACGTTGTTTTCATTTTGTTGGAACGAGGATGACGAGGATCATAACCTTGTTCCCGAACCCAATATTCATGTTCTGGGTGGATTCATACAAACGCCGAATCAAAAATTCAAGTCTGACCTTAATTTAGCAGAATTTTTCGGAATTGAATGATGTTGTTCAAATAAAATTATTTATTGGATTGATTTTTTATTTTTGTTCAATTTTAGAAAAGGAGAGTTTAGCAATCCAGAATGCAAGCTGAAAATCTAGCGCAACAACATCAATTGCCTTTTGTCAAGCAGAATCGAGATCTGAACAAATGGCAACACATTGGAGCCGCAGGTCTCCTATCAGCTCTTGTCCTCACTACCTCTGGGCTGCTCATTTATAAAGCTAGCAGAAAGTAAAAAAGTGAAAAAGTTCCTTTTTTGAAAACAACTCTCAAGATCTTAGCACCCAGTTTTTAACAGGAAAATGTCGACCCTACATATCTATCAGAGTAATGTGGGCTCACGCATTATCTTGAGAAGTCCTCTAGTACAATTATCAGAACTGTGGAGAGATCGTTCTGGCTACAAAGAGCCGATCCTGTTGCTGACCAGCTCTCGTGTCAAACAATTGGAATTCGAATCGCATCATCATCTGATTTGGCCTTACCAGAATGAGCATTCCCAAGAGTTGCTTGGCTTTATCAAAAAGAGAGGTGGCGAGATTGAGGACACCAACACCCGGCTGCATGGTGTAACAATAACCAATGGCCAATTCACATTGCCTTGGATTCCGAGCGAGAATCCCGAGAGTGTCGGCGAATGCTCTGAGCGAGCGGGTGTTCTAGAGATTGTTGAGTTCCCAGCTCAATTCGCGAAATACATTCATTTGAACAGTCCAATTGTTACTGCCATAACTCATTGGAAAGTTAATACCGGCTACCCCGGAGCCATCTTGATTTGGAGTGTAGTCGATACCGATGAAGAAGAGCCACATCGCTCAACACGCCTACTGTGGCCCATTGAAGAAGCAAAGGTGAGCTCTCTGCTGGCTCATCTCGATCAAGACCCTCTCATGCAAGGTTTCCTAACTGTAGTTCCAAATCCTGGCTCCTATGCGGATCCTTGGGGTCGAGTGGATGATGTCTCACTTGTTATACCAGGAAACAAAAGAGAATCTATTTCTTCGTCTTCTCATCTTACAACTTCAACAACATCTTCGGCTAGAAATAGTGCTGAAGTTGACCCCACTTCTCAATTGTTAGAGGACAAACGATCAAATCGAACTCTCATTGAACAGGCTTCCTTATCGCAATTGAGCGAAAGAGACATTTGGGGAAGAAGTCTATCCGCTCCAGCACTGACAGAGAGTACTACTGATGATTCTACAGAACCAAAAGAAAAAACCAAAAAGTCTCCAAAGTTAAGAGCACTATTTCACAGAAAAAAGAAATAAGAAGATTGTAGAATAAATTACTTTCAGAAAACAATCAAGAAAAATAATAATAAAATTTTATTAAATCAAGAAATCTTTTTTAAACAATATTTCCAAATTTCCCAATTTCTGTTTTTCAATGAATTTTATAATTAATTGATTCTAAAAATTGTTTTCAAGCTTTCCAAAAAATTGTATTTTCGACTTTTTTATTTTTTGGTTTCTGAATTTATTTTTTAAAAAACGATTTCGTCAAATTAATTAAAATTTAATTATTATTTTCAGAGGGAGTTTTCAGGATGAAGATTTCGGCCTTATAAATCCGAGTTGTGCAGTTCGAGCCCACAGGTTTTGTTGAACACCTAGAAAAACTCCAATGAAAAAGATATTATTTGTAATTGGATTTGGAAAGAATTTGCTCGTGATCGTCTCCAGTGCAGCGATAATGGCGACAATAGCTAAAAATTGAAGAAAGATGGGAAGGAGAGGATGGTGATATCTAGCGTATTTCGAAAACAGATGATCGACCAAATTTCCTAAAATGACACCTACGACAATGATCTCAAGTGCTTGAAGTGCTTTTCGCCAAGTCCATTTCTCACCAGGCATCTTGTTTAAAACTAATATTTCCAAAGCAAAAAAGAAGTCAGTAAACAAACTACCCCAAATGAACAAAATCCATATTTTTTATTTCTCTGGAAAGCTGGGTTCTGGAAAAGACTATCTCAGCGAAGTGCTCAAGAGTATGCTTCCCAGGGGTAGGCGGACTCTCAATTTGGCTCTCGCGGATCATTTCAAAGTGGCTGCTATGGCAACCAAGAATTTCCCCTACGAATCAATTTATGTGAAGAAAACAGCCGAGACACGGACTGCTCTTCAACAATTGGGAACTGAACAGGGAAGAAATGTTTTTGGCGAAGACGTTTGGGTCAATCACTTGCAAAGCTGGATGCGAGCCCATCTTGAACGTGGAATCGACACCTTCTTCATTACAGACAATCGATTTTTGAATGAATTGGATGCTGCCCGAAAGATGAGCAACAATCCTCAATTCAAAAATCCAAGTGTCAAAATGATTCGAGTCAAAGCACCGCAAAGAACCCATGCTCGCTGTATGCAAGAGGCCAACGGCGACCCAGTTGCCTATCAACGTATCATCGGACACATTTCAGAGACCGCGCTAGATCATCTTGATGACTCTGAGTTTGATCTCGTGGTCAACAATGATCCCGATGACAATGGCATCGATGTGATTCGTGATTTTGCACTCAAGCTCACCAATGGACCATCCTTTCGACATGTTGTATTTCTTGACTTGGATGATACCCTTTGCTATTGCTCAAAATATTATATTGAATGCACTGACGAAGCAAGAGAGCATCTAGTCCGCTATATGGGACCTTCAACTGAACAAGAAGCTGCAAAGATTCGTGAAATGTTCGATGAACATTTTGCTTCGCATCGCCAAAATTATGAAAAAGTTGAATTCGATCGAAGTTTGTTTGCTGATGCTTTGGCCGGTGCTGCTTATGATACTTTTTTATCTTTTTGTCCCGACGGCAATCCAGGTGGAATTATCTATGAAGTGCACAGCATTGGAATGGATGTATTCAATCGAGAATTCGCCCCGCTGGGCGATTCTCCGGAGACAGCACTCTGGCTGAATCAACTTACAGGAGTGAAAGTTGTTATTGTCACGGTTGGCGAGAGACCCGATCAACTTCGAAAGATTTGGAAACTCGGGCTCGGCTCTCTGGATTGTGAGTGCACTCACCTCAAAAGCGTGGCAGCCTATCAGAATTGGATGAAGCTCTATCCCGCCGAGCGCTATACTATGGTGGGTGATAGTTTGATTCGTGATGTTGTACCTGCTGTTGCAGCGGGAATTGGCAATGTAATTCAAATTGTGCCCGAGAATCACCAACCGGAAGGCGATGTAAAATATGCGACCAGCCTTCGAAATGCAATTCCCTTGATTGTATAAATTTTTCCTTTTGTTAAACATTTTCAAAAATTAGAAAATTGTAAATTATCGAAATCCAAAACGAAATGCAAGAATGGTTGCAGAAAGAATCTGAATTATTGAGCTGTATTGTCACTGGAATTGTGGTTACTTTGCCTTGTTATCGGCATGATTTCAGTGTTCAATGGAGAGAAGCAAGTCAATTTCTAATTGGATTTGGAGCTAATCATTCCAATGGAACAAGAAACTATCATATCGATATTGCAGTCGATTTTAATTTATTGTCAAAAACTTTAGAAGGGCCAGGAAAATGTTGGACGATCGTCGATCAGCGTTTGGACCATTTCAAAGATAGTTCTTCCGTGCTCGTTGGCCTTTTAATCCAAAAACACAGCCTCAAGCATCGCGCTTTGGCAGGGAATCCGAATCAACAATGTCAATGCACTGAGAATCGGACATGTGATGCTTGTTACTCTGCGGGTCAACAACTGAGACCAATCTTGCTTTTGGAGTGAATTTTGACAATTCTCTCGAAATCCAACAAAGGAGAATAAAGTTCTTCCTCTCTCGCTCAGCTTCCTTTTGCTCTTTTCTCGAATCCATAGAGTTGAGAATTGCTTTCAACTTGTTTTTTGTATCCAATTTCTCTTCTTCATCTAGATCAATTGTCTTGGGCATTTGTTTTTTTGACCATTCCCGTTCCCAAAAACATAATTTCTGAAAATCAAAATTTCAAAAGAATTTTTCAAAAAAGTAAATTTTCAAAAATTTTGGATAAATATTTTCAAATCTCCTTGGGATTTTCATAACAAAACATGGCCAAGCGACACGGATCTGAACTCGAACTGAACGAACCTTTGGGTGAGAGAATCAAGATAACAAAGGGGAACCCAACTCTCGCAAATTGTGAGAGAGCTTGTCGATTGTTGTTGGAGCACAAAAGCAACGATGGAAATGTCTTTTGGTCTGAATTAGTGAACTCTGATGCGTTGTTCTTCTCAGAAAATGTGAACAAAGAACAAACAAGAAACAAACTTGATTCCCTCCGAAAGGTTCAAGACAACTATGATTTTGTGCTTCGATTGTTGGAGACACAGAAATTGGAACTTCTCCGAGAGGCAAACGGTTGGAACTACAATTCATTGTACAAAAACCATCCAGAGATCAGTCGGAGCAACTTTGAGCGTGATCGACAGCTGTTGAACTTTTGCTGCCAATTCCCTTTCGTGTTCCAGCCGCTTGCTGCTTTGAATCAAACTCGACGCCGTCAAGTCATCTCCATTCTCTCAAAGAATCCCAACACTCGCCTGGCAATGTTGAACACGGGTCTGACATCTGACTTTCCTCCGCCTACAACGGTTCGAGAACTTTTAGCCAACTTTAAACCAGAATAAATCATTTTAGATTATTTTCATGTCGGCTGTTTTTATTTATATTTCATAGATTTTCATGTCGGCTGTTTTTATCTATTTAGCACTTGACTCACAAATATTCAAAAATTACAAAAATTACAAAAATGTCAAAAACCCTATATCTTGGAAGAGATGACTTTGACAGTTTTGAGCGACAAATGAAATATTATGTCGATCATATAGAATTTTCCAAAAAAACAATTGATTTGAGTATTTTCTCAGACGAATTACTTGCTTATAGACATTGCAAAGATGAAAATGGAATTTGGTACATCAATTGCAAGATATCTGGCCCACTCCAAGTCAAGCTTTCTGATTCTGTCAACAAACTCGAATCAGTGGCAGTTGCATCAGAACTTTCTGAAAAAGAGGAAGACAATGATAATTTAGCAAATGAGGTGAAGGGCTGGCGCTTTTGGAATGAAGTCAATGACAAAGAGAAATTCGAACCCTTTCTAATTGAATTCATTCGTTTTGCAAAGAAAACAGAGCCAACAATCTCCTCAGCAACAAAAGTGGCATATAATATCGTTTATAATGAATTCCTAACAGACTTTCGCCAAACAAGAACCAAGGCTGGTTTCATAACGCGAATGGGAAAAATTCCACCCAACATTCACGATGAAATTACTGATTGGTTGAATGAATTGATGGGTCTTACTTTCGCTGCTGTATGCAAAAAAATCAAAACTTGAATATTCATAGATAAAACCTTTTATGTTTTAGAAATAACCCGCTGCACTTCCTCGGCCGGACCACAGAGTGAGATCGGCCATCACCTGAGGCGGGCCAGAAGGCTCAACGCAGAGACTGTAGTTGCCAACTCGAGAGCCGACCAGATTGCCCTTGCAATAGGGACCCCAGGGCGATGTAATCTCGTTCAAACCAGCCTGGAACGAGGTATTCTTGTTCGTGTCATGACCTCCCCAATAGGGAGTCCAGCCGAATCGCTGAACATTGCCATAGATGTCCCAGCCGAGCATATTCTTGCGCTGGAATCTGTAGTAAGGCGCCATTCCGTGATGACGATTGTATCCGGTTCGGATTTGACCATAGTTAATCTGAGACATCTTCTCTTTTTTCTAAAGAGCCTTATTGAAAACTGAACAATATTTTTTGTTCTTGCGAAAATGAGAAAAACAAAATGGAACAAGAACTAGAGCAATGTCTAGCACTTTTATTGACAATGATTTGGAAATTTGAACAATTGGAAAAGCGGCATCAAAAAGAAATCAAGGAAATTCATCGAATCTACGAGTCAATGTCAATTTTCAAACCAACACATATTTTAGATTGCTCTCTTTGTGGAAAATTCAGTGTTCACAACAATTTAGTTTGGTGCGCTGGTCAATTGATCTGTCGAGAATGCTGTGAGCAAGCTTAAAGCATTAAATTCATTTCTATTGTTCTTTCTTGAGACACTTGCCTAGAAGGTTCATTCGCATCGAAATGTTTGACTTGTGCTACAGTAGCAAACCGAACCGATTTCCTCTTTCTCCTTTGCTTTGTCTTTCTCAATAATATGACAAGCAAGACAATGCCGATCAACACTAGAAGTAATACCAAAAACCTCATGTTGTTTACTAATTTCCAGGTAAAAGAAAAAACGTCTACTCATCCTCCCAAAAGGAGAACGATCGACCGCCATGATTTGTGCATTTCTCTCCTTGAGCAGAGTTGCAGCCGCATTCGAGCACATAGTGCAGCGGGCTAATTTGTTGAGGAAACGATTTAGAGAAATCCACACTCTGAATCCATGCCGGAATGTCAACAGGACGATCACGAAGTCGAACTCCAGGATAGAAAATTCGAGAAAGTTCCGAGGCTGATAGTTGAGAACGAAGCTCTGGCTTCATTTGACGCTTTCTTGATGAAGAAGAACTCATGTTTTCTCGTGGCTCTTGTTCTCTTCCTCTTTTTTTGATTCTTCTCTTTTTTGTACAGAATGTCCAACAACTGCAATCTTCTGAATTGAGAATTTTGGAATTTTCAAACTTTTTCAAACATTTTTATTTTCCAATATTTTCATTTTAATTTTACATATTGTTGATTTGTGCATTCATTTGTTTACTTGCAAAAAACCAGCAACAAGAAGGCAACCAAACCAAAAACCCCCAAAGGTAGGAAAATTATCCAAAACTGATTTGCTTAGGAAAAAATGAGCAACAGCAATGAAAGTGTGGAATTAGCCAAAATGGCCAAGCTTCTGTCCGATGCGTGCCAACTTCTGAGTGCGACCTACAACCGAGCGACAGGAGAACAAGTTGGAAAAGTTAACCCTGTGATCACGCCTTTGAACAACAATGCTGGATCTGGCAACAACATTGATTGGAAAGCGATGGGAAACAAAGCTGGTGCTCGAACTGTCTCTGACACTTCTGCTGCGGCTGAAGAGCAACAGAGTTCCAAGCGAAGCAAAGGAGGAAAACGAAGCAAGGCAAAGTCTGGCGAGGAAAAGCAACTCTACATTATTCAAGACATCTCTCGAATGCCCGCGATCAATGAGGAAAAGCTGAAGGAGGTTCTCTCTGCAAAGCCCTCTGTGATTCCTGAGAATTTCGATTGGTCTGTTATGTTGAATGAGAAGAAGGAAGGCCGTCCAGCTTCGCCGAGCACCAAATCCCCGGCAGTTCTCCTGTGCACTGAGATTCTCAACAAGCATCTCGATCTCATCAGTCCCGAAGTGTTGGAGTTGATCCAATCCACCCCTGAGCGACAGCCCAACTATTGGTTCCGGCTCTCGGTGCTCTCGCTTGTGGTCTCGATCATTCGTCAACTTGTCTGGGCCAACGAGCCGTATGATCCTCAGGATTTGAAGATCACTCCGGCTGATATTCCTGCTGAGCTGGAGAAGAAGGCAATCAAGACAGAGGGAGAATCGAAAAAGGTGGTCAAGAAGGTCAAGCCCGGCTACACAATTCGCTCTTCTCCTCATTCTACCTTTAGTTTTTGGAAAACACTTCTCAACGAGGATGCCGAGACTGCCAATCTGCTCTGCCAATATGAGCTTGGAAGTCAGTCCAAGATTTTCTCTGCCAAATGGAAAGCAGGCAAGGACAACAAGTTCAATCTTCCAGAGGACTATGCCCACGTCTCGGCCAAGACTCATTCTTTCCTTGAGAAGCTCTTGGTCGCTGAGCAGTGGAACCATCACCGTGAGCTCTACCTCTACGCCATTGAGTCTCGCGAGGCCAAGAACGAGAAGGCTAACGAGTAATTGTTTTGAGAGCAAATAAAAATCATTCTTTTTTCTGAACAATTAGTGAAAATATTTATCATGGAAACTACAAAACACATAATGATTGATTTGGAGTTGGAGAGACAACTTCTCTCTTGCCAATCATTGCTCCCCAATATGACTCTGCTCAAAGGTCCATTGGAGATTTTGTTTCATATTTATGTGCGAAACAATCAAGATCATTTGTTGGTCCGTCAAGCATTGGTTCTGAGCTTTGCCAATCAACTGAGCGACAACACAATTGTCCTGCTGTATCTTGAGCGGTACGGGAGCGAATATCTTCATTTGGTCGGTCAAATGGTGGGAAAATATATTAAGAAAAAAGATTTCGAAGGATCATTGAAATGCATTCGTCACACACGCCATCAATTGCCCTCATCATTGTGCAGTTTGGGACTTTTATTTTCAGAATTGCACTGTCGACGCTCCAATATCAATCGTATTCTCTTTGACAGCTGGATCACTCCTTATTTGCGTAATCGATTTCCAGATGACAAAGTGTTTCTTGACTCACTTTTTGATTGGGAAAATCAAATGGTTGACAAACATCTTCAAGTATTCATTGAGCATTTTATGAAAGGAAAATCCGCAATTCTGAAAGGTTGTACGCCCCTCGAGAGAACTGATTCAGTGAGTGAGGTTCCTTATGTTTTGACCAGCAGCAGTGGTTCAGTCAGCAATTCTTCTGGAAAATCATCGAGTACTGCTAGTGCTTCTTCGCCCTCTGCTTCTGCCTTTCTCCGCTCAACCAACAGTCGAAGCAAATCTGCTACTCCTTCTCCTGAGTTGGCGCTTTTCGAAAATTCCAAAGAATGTTGTTTGGCCAGCAACACACATCAACAGATTCTCGTTCGTTGGTTGATTGACAACCGAACCAGCTTCAAAGCTTGGCTCTATGATGGTCAAGATTTCAAAAGTGAAGATGGAATTTTCGATAGCCGATTGAAGAATAATCTCCGAAATGCAATGTCAAAAGAATTGAATCATATTATCTTTCGAGATGAATCCCTCGTTGTATCTGCTGCTCTGAGACTAGCAACGGATTTGCACTCAAAAACAAAGAACAAAAAATCATCTTCAGCAGCATTAGCTGGCAATTCTACTCAAATAGAAATAAATGTCTAGTTTCTCTGTTCATTCAATTGAAATTAGTGACGATCTCTATTTTCATGATTGTTTGAGTTCCAAGTTAGTTTCTCACAATTCAAATAGAAATTCACTTGATTGATAAAATCGTAATATTGAAAGAAATTTAGAGAAAGAGATTATTGAAATTAATATATGAAAACTAAATGAAAATTTCCTGAAAATGACAATTATATAAATTAATTAGTCTAGAAATTCCTTTTTATAAAAACAAAATCAGAAACCAAAAAAATATTTTTCTCGAAAATACAATTTTTTAGAAACCCTGAAAAACGATTTTTATAATTAATTAAATAAATTAATTAAGTGAAATAAGAAATATTATTGAAAATTATCTACACCCTACAAATTAAATTTTCAGAAAGCGAAAATATTTCTGTTTTTCTATAAATTTAATTTAATTAATTCTAAAAATCGTTTTTCAGGGTTTCTAAAAAATTGTATTTTCGAGAAAATATTTTTTCCGTTTCAGGTTTTATTTTTAAAAAAAGAAATGTAGAAAATTAATTAAATTAAATTAGTAATTTTCATAAGTCATTTTCCTAATAATTTTCATAAGTCATTTTCCTAATAA
>JACZDC010030429.1_pt1 | contig 15153 bp, 12 predicted proteins | sample 8641791 | NCBI WGS metagenome assembly JACZDC01 (sample SAMN15324613, study PRJNA640507) | soil metagenome | isolation source: intercropping peanut in the second line | place: China: Luxin town, Laibin City, Guangxi Province | collected 2019-07-25 | depth 10cm m
CCGCAGAGGATGGCGTTCCAGCGCACCGCCGAGGTCTCGGGCAGGAAGGTGAAGCCGAGCATTCCGACGGAGACGCCGCGCCAGGCCGCGAACGTCGAGAGCGCGAGCGAGAAGGCCGGCCGCGAGTCGTACCGGAACGCGGCCGCACCGGTGAGGAGCGCCATGATCAGCAGGTGCCACGGCCACTGCGCGCCGAGCGGCGTGAGCTTCCACTCGATATACGCCAGATCCGCGCCGGCGAGGAGGACGCCCAGAATGAGGATCGAATCGAGCGCCAGGTGCGGCGCCTTCACCTCGTCCCAGGTGAACGGCGGCGCCGTCCTCTCCACCCAGGCCAACGCCACGACCGCGGCCAAGGCCAGACCCGAAGCGATCGCCACCGGCCCGATGCGGTCCAGGTTCTGCGCCACGAGCACGCCGACGCCGCCGGTGATCAGGAGCACGCCGAGCGACAGCAGCGCCCGCAGCTCCGCATGGACGGACATCAGCTCGCCGCGCGCCACGCGCAACAGCCGGGGCGCCTGCGCGGGAGGCAGGACGCCGGCTTCCACCAGCTCGGGGATCGCCTGGGCGACGTCGGGGTTCATGAGTCTGTCCGCACTCTACTCCACCCGCGTGATCGGCACCATCCGGCCCGTGCCGAAGGCGCGCTCGCTCACCTTGAGGATCACCCCGTGCTGCCAGCGCTTGAACTCGGACGACCGCAGCCTGTCTCTCCAGGCTTCCGCGCCCGGAGCCGGCCGGCCGCGCACCAGCGACTCCACGGCCGGCGCCACCACCGGATAGTCGAACGGATCGACCTGTCCGGGCCGCAACTCGGCGGTCGGCGGACGTTCGAGGATGAAATCCGGGATCGGTCCCCGGTTCGCCACGTACCACCGGGCCATGGCGTAGACCTCGGGCTTGGTCACGTCGCCCAGGACGCCCAGCGTCCCGGCCAGATCCCCATGGAGCGTCCCATACCCCAGGGAGATCTCAGTCTTGTTGCTCGTGTTCAGCAGCAGACCGCCGAACCGGTTCACCCAGGCGTTCAGAATCAGGGACCGCAGCCGCGCCTGAAGATTCTCATCCACCGTTCCGGAGGGGCCCGCCAGGGAGCGCTCCATCACGGCATGCATGGGCTCGATCGCGATCACCTCGAACCCGATCCCAAGGCTCTCCGCCAGCTCCCGAGCGACTTCCGTCGACCGGGGATCCGTATATCGGGAAGGCATCGCCAGAGCCGTCACCCGTTCCGGCCCCACCGCCTCCGCCGCAATACAAGCCACCAAGGCCGAGTCGATGCCCCCTGACAATCCCAGAAAAACCCGTCCAATCCCATTCTTCCGAACAAACCCCCGAACCCCGCAAACCAGAGCCCCATAAGTCTCCCCCTCTCCCGGGGAGGGGGGAGGGAGGGCGGGAGAGGGGGCCGGGGGGTGAGGGCCCACCTCCACGACCGCCACCGCCTCCTCGAACCGAGGCAGCAGAGCCAGCATCCGACCCTCCGCATCCAGAACGAAGCTCCCCCCATCGAAGATCAGCTCGTCGTTCGCGCCGGCCGCGTTCACATAGACCAGAGGCACCCCCGGCCGCCGCGCATGATGGAGCCGCCGCTCCAGGATCCCGGCCCGGAAGGGAGACGACGAGATCGTGACGAGGATCTCCGCGCCCGCCTCCACCAGCTCGGCCGGAGGATGGACCGGATACGCCTCGTCCCAGAGGTCTTCACAGACCAGGAGCCCGATCTTCCCGACCGGCTCGGCCCTCTCGCCGGGCACGAACCAGCGGGTCTCGTGGAACACGTCATAGGAGGGGAGCAGCCGCTTGGGGACGATCGACGCGATCCGGCCGCCTTCGAGAAGAGCCGCGGCATTCCACAACCCGGGATGGCCGGGCGTCGAGCGGCCGGACCGTGCCACGGTGCCGACCACGGTCGGCGGCCCGTCCGCCAGCTCGCGAGCCAGCTCGGTTGTCGCGGCCACGGCCCGGTCCACGAACGTACGGTCGAGCAGCAGGTCGCGCGGAGGATACCCGGTGACCGCCAGCTCCGGGAAGACCACCAGCTCCGCGCCGCCGGCCCGGGCTTCGGCCGCGGCGTCCACCATGCGACGGAGATTTCCTTCGAAGTCGCCGATGCGGGCGTCGGTCTGGGCGAGTCCGATCCTCACATCTCCCCCGCCACCGCCGCCAGCAGGTTCAAGGCCTCCATCACCGAATCCCGGCGCAGGCAGATCTCGTCGCCGAGCATGAACATCCGGTAGCCGAGCGCCATCAGGAACGCCGCGTCCGTGATGTCTCCCGCCTCGGGCACCGGGTGCCGGGAGAGCGACGGGAACAGCCGGCTGCCCACGATCGCCTCGGGGTCGGCCGCGATCACGCCGCGTAGCGCGCTCACGATCCGGTGCGGCTCCAGGACCTCGACGAAGAGATCGCCGCGGGCCGCCATCAGCCGGCCCAGGCGGCTGCCGTGCCGGCGCGCGAATTCGAGGCCGCGCCGCGACTCGATCTTGAGGACGATCTCCGCATCCGGCAGGAGCGATCGGACCTCCTCCACGTCCTCCGGCCGCTCGGTGTAGGACAGCATCACCCGGCGCAGGCCCTGCTCCTTCATCGCCGCCAGATAGGCGCGGTCCGTGTCCGTGAGCGTGCCCTCGATTTCCAGCGACGGATCGACGACGTTCACCGACTCGCCCGGCCCGATCACCCGGCGCGGCCCGTCCTCCAGGATGAGGCGGTCGCCGTCCACGGCCACCACCCGGGCGTGCTCGCGGCCGTCGTCGAAGAAGGCGTCGGCCGGCGTGCTCACCCGGATGTGATGGCTCAGCCGGACCTCGGTGAACGGCGGCACGGCCGCGGCCGTCACCCGGAGCTGGCGCCCCTTGAGGTCGACCCAGAGCGGCGGTCCGAGCTTGGATAGCCGGCCGAGGACCTCGCCCGGCGGCTCCGCGAGCGGCATCACCGTGTTGAGCCGCAGACCGGCGACGAGCGGGTGCGCCGCCAGCTCCGGGAGAAACGGAGCGTACGGCGGCACCGTGGCGATTGCGGCGATGGCGGAGACCCGCACCGGGTCCTACACCTCCAGCGTCGACGAGCAGTACGTGCAGACGTAGCGGCCGACCGCGGTAGCGGGCAGGCGCGCGCCGCAGCTCGGGCAGACCAGCGAGCGCGGACCTTCCTTGCGGATGCGGTCGGCCACCTCCTTGACCTTGCCCTCGTCCTGCCGCGCCTTCATGTTGGTCTGGAAATCTCCGAAGTGTCCCCAGGAGCGTGCGATCAGGCCGAGCGCGTAGTCGATGGCCCGCGCCTCGTCGTCGATGTGGAAGATGTGCTCGTCGCCGATCGCCTCGGCCCACTGCTGGTCCACCTCGTCGCCCTGGCGGCCCGTGGGCCGGCGCAGGAACCAGGTGTTCCAGCGCTGCGACACCCGCTTCCAGGCCTTGATCGAGTCGAAGTCCGACCCGCCGCCCAGGATGAGATCGGTCCAGGACGTACCCTTGCCTTCGGGGTCCTTGGGGCTCGAGTCGCCGAGCAACCGCTGGATCTGGTCGCGCGGGATGGTCTTGTGCATGGGCGCGTCGCCGAACACGATCAGGAACGGATCCGTGGCGTTCGGGACCTCGACGTGGTTCTCCACCCACCAGGCGAAGAGGCCGTAGCTCTCCGGCGCGTCGCCGCCGCCACCCTCGCCGAACAGGCCGCCGAGGAGCTGCTCCAGGTCGTACCCGTGCGCGAACTCCGTGGCCTGGAGCGGCCAGCGGTCGGCCTTGGCGTCGCCGATCGCCGCGAAGCAGATCTCCAGGTCCTCCCGGTACTGCGCAAGCGTGTTGTAGAGGAGCGGCAGCCGGTCGAAGATCTCGAACGGCCAGTTGGCCATCGAGCCGGTGACGTCCACCGCCACGATCAGCGGGTTCGCCGACTTCGTGGTGATCCGCTTGCGCGGGTCCACGAGGTCCATGTTCGGCGCGTGCCGGCCCTTGTAGGTGCGGGGTCCGCTCGCCGCGGCGCGACTGGCGGCCGCCTCGCGCACCGCCTTGCCGCGCTCGGTGTCATAGGAATAGCTGGCCTTGCCGTACCAGTCCGACGTGTCTTCGCTCCAGGAGTACATCCGCTCCTCCGATCCGGTCTTTTGGGTGACGCGAGTCTACCGGCTCGGGGCGTCGAGCGCCAGCGTGGCCAGGCCGAACTCCCGGCGGAAGCGGCGGTCGAGACCCTCGCCCTCGATCCAGGTGGCAACCTGGGGCGGAACCATTTCTCTCCACCCGTCGCCCTGCGCCATGGCCCGGCGGACCGCCGTGGCGTCGAGAGGGATGCGCCGCTCCGGGGCTACCAGCGTCACCGGGTGGACCACCCGGTAGACCTCGCGCATCAGGTCGCGGACGTAGTCGTTCGCCGTGACGAACAGGTCGAGCGGCCCGAACATCTCCGCCACCATGGCCCGCCACCGCGGCCCGTGCCCGAGATCCGGGACGGGGACGATCGCGCAACGATCATCGCCATCGCCGATAACGAGGCGGATCATGGCCTCGCTCTCCTCGGCCGTGAACGGGTTGCGGACGTCGTAGCGGTTCGAGCTGCCGATGCCGATCAGCACCTCGTCGGCGTGTTCAAGCAGGGCTTCGAGCACGGCGGCGTGGCCGAGGTGGACCGGCTTCCACCGCGCCACCATTCCCAAGCGTCGAATCTTCTGGCTCACCCGGTGGCGAGGAACTCGCGGAGCTCGCGCCGCATCACGCCGACCAGGGTGACGAGGAGGGCCGCGCCGCCGCAGACGCCGAAGACCAGCGGCACGTTCTTGTTCGTGAGGTCGCCCACCACGCCGCCGAGCGCCATGCCGATCGGCATGAGGCCGCCGCTGAGCGTCATGACCACTCCCATGACGCGGCCGCGCACCTCGCCGGGCGTGGCCATCTGGAGCATGCTCATCAGATAGACGTTGATCACTCCCAGGGCGGCGCCGCCGAGGAAGACCAGGGCCAGGGCAAGGTAGGGATTCGTGACCGAGCCGAGGACGCCGAAGAAGACCGGCGCCAGGACCATGGCGATGACGATCGCCTGCTGGCGCCCCTTGCCGCTCAGATTGAGGGTGCCGGCAAGGATGAAGCCCGCCACGCTGCCGGCGCCGATCATGGCCGCCAGGAAGCCATACCACTTGTCGTCCGCCTTGAGGTACAGCTCCACGTAGAACGGCAGCAGCACCAGGATGGGCATGCCGAAGAAGTTCACCAACGAGGCCACGCCGATGAAGTCGCGCAGGCCGGTCTGGCCCCAGATGTAGCGGAAGCCGTCCGCGGTCTCCTTGAGGAAGTCGCGGAACGGGTGCTCCGACGCGGGCTTGACCTCGCGCGGCGGGAGCCGGATGAACGCGGCGCAGATGCCGGCGTAGAGATAGCTGACGCCGTCGACCAGGAACAGCAGGGGCGCGCCGAGAGCCTGGTAGAGCAACCCGCCGATCGCCTGGCCGAGCAGGGTGGAGCCCTGGACCGAAAACTGGTTGAGCGAGTTGGCGGCCGGGATCTTGTCGCGCGGCACCAGGTCCGGGATGGCCGCGCTCAGGGCCGGCATGAAGAAGGCCCGCAGGATGCCGGTGACCACCGACACCGTGAACAGCAGCCCGATGACGAACTTGACCGCGTTCGGCTCGAGCGCCTTGACCCGCGGATCGAACATGCAGAATGCCAGGGTCAGCACGGACACGCCGCTCAGCAGGTCGCAGATGAGCGCGGTCTTGATGCGGGAGTGGCGGTCGGCAAACGTGCCGCCGAACGGTCCGAGGAGGATGCCGGGCAGCAACGACGCGACCATCATGAACCCCATGAGGCTGGCGGAGCCGGTGGCATCCTTGAGCCACAGCATCATGGCGAAGGAGAAGGCGAGGTTGCCGAACTGGCTGATGGTCTGCCCCTGCCAGAGCAGGGTGAAGTCGCGGTTCCAGAGCCGGCCGTGCTGGGCGCGCTCCTCCCCCAAGGCAGTGGCGGTCGGGGTGTCGGTGAACGGTTCCATGGCAGTCTCAGGGTACGCGCCCGGTCGAGCCCGCGGATTGTAGCATCCGGGCGTAGACCACCAGCTTCACGTTCTTCCGCAGCGTGATGACGCGGCGCTCGTACCGCTTCCAGTCCTTGAGGCCCGCGCGGACGTCCGGCTCCTGGCTCGGCTCGAAGATCAGGACCTCGCCGCTGGGGTCGTAGGGGACTTCCTTCAGATACAGGGTGCCGCGGTATTCACGGAGGTACCAGGGGAGGGGCCAGCGGTTGTTGGTGTAGAAGCGGATGGCCAGGCCCGCCTTCCCCTTCGGGGAACGGGCGGCGGCGTCCTCGATCGTCTTCATCAGGTCCCGGACCTCGCGCGTGGTCTGGACGTAGACCAGGCCGAGGCGCTCGTCGTCGTAGCGCAGGAACGAGACGTCGACCGCCTTTGACGCGGTCCAGGCCACCACCAGCAGGCCGGCCCCGGCGATCGCGGCGCGGACGGCCCCCGACAGATGCATCCGGCCGATCTCTCCGAACAACACCCCGGCAGAGAGGATCAGCGGCAGGACCATGTTGAGCACCAGCCAGGGGGTCTTGTATGGGATCACCGAGTAGGCGACGAGTTGGACGGCCCACCAGACGGCGCAGAAGACTCCGAACGGGCTCCTCCTCCAGACCGCCACGACGCCGCCGAGCACGCCGCCGGCCAGGACCGCGGGCTCGAAGGTGCCGAGCAGCCGGAAGAAGTACGGCCACGGCTTCTCGTGGCCCGAGCCCTCGATGCCCTTCTCCGTCCACGGCAGGAAGGCGCGGAACGAGTCCACGAGCCCCCACGGATTCGTGAGGAAGGACGTGAACAGCAGGACGTACCAGACGACGAACAAGAGCGCCGCGAGCCTCTTCGTGCCGCTTGGAACCGCCCGCAGCCGCTCCAGGACCGGCGGCCGGCCGGCCACCCACCACGCCGCCACCGCACCGGCCGCGAGACCCGCCAGGGTCAGGGCCGCCGTCTCCTTGACCGTCAGGAGGAAGACGAGCGAGAGCGTGGCGAGGATCAGGTACCGGTCCGTTCCGGTCTCCAGCCACAGCGAGACCGCGGCCACCAGGGCCAGCGTGAGCGCGACCAGATAGGTCTCATGGATCAGGTCGCGGCCGTAGTAGACCAGCGACGGCGAGACCGCCAGCAGCCAGGCCGCCGCCGTCACTCCCGTGCGGCCGAGCCGGTGCCGCAGCGGCAGCAGGAGGAGAATCATGGCCGACGAGGCCAGCATCACCGGCAGGCGCAGGACCGTCTCGCTCATTCCGAACAGGATCGCGAACGGCGCGCCGAAGAAGTAGAGGAAGGGGCCGTGGAACCGCTCCGGGTCGTACTCCCAGCGGTAGCCGTCGAGCAGGCGGTAGAGGAACCAGCCGTTGACCCCCTCGTCGTGATGGAGCGGCCGGATCTCCGGCCAGAGCAGACGCAGCGCCAGGGCCACGCCGAAGGCGATCCAGAAGGGCCACCAGACCGGCGCGGTCAGCGGCTCCTCGGTTGTCTCGGAGACGGGGCGGACGGATTCCATGCGGGGAGCGTATAGAAAAAGGCCGCCTCCGGGTGGAGGCGGCCTCGTCAGGTCCCGGGACGGCAGGTCTCTACGGCGTGAAGGCCTGCTTGTCGACGAAGCCCGTCAGGTCGGAGCTGTCGCTGGGGATCGACTCCAGATCGTAGTAGTTGATCTGGCCCGTGGCGGTCTTCTCCACCCAGACCTCCACGAAGCTCGGCGTGAAGCGGACGACCTGGGCCCACATGAAGCCGTTCGGCCGGGGGCCGATCACGCGCAGGAACATCTCGGCCCGGTCGGGGAGCGCGCCGGCCGCGCAGACCGTCTCCGGCACGCAGTCCGTCACCTGGGTGCTCACGATCGGCGTGCTCGCCGGCGGCGTGATGCGGGCCTTGAAGCGGAAGCCGGGCAGCGTGGACGAGGTCATCCAGTTGCCGTCCGGAGGCGCCGGGTTGGAGCCGAGCGTGGCGTCGCCCATGAGCGTGCCGTCATAGGGACCGATGATGTCGTCCGTATTGCCATTGAACGGCCAGACCGCCACCAGGCCGGTCTGCGGCGTCGAGATCGGGCCGGTCATCGCGGCGGCGATCTGGGCCGGCGTGCGCGCGACGTTCCAGATCCTCACCTCGTCGATGTTGCCCTGCGGGCTGAACTGCCAGGAGACGTCGCTGCCGATCCGCATCTCGTCCGAGCTCGAGGTCGGGCCGGCGGTCGTGGAGAAGTGGGCCACCTCGACGCCGTTGATGATGTGCCGGATCGTGGTGCCGTCCGAGGTCACCGCGACGTGGGTCCAGCGGTTGCGCGGGATCTCGCCGCCGTCGTGCGAGCTGCCGCCGCCACGCAGGTAGCTGCGGATGGTCGACGTGCAGACGCCGATCCAGTAGGCCTCGGTGAAGTCCTTGCCGATGAGGCTGCGGCAGGTCTGGCCGGTGAACGGGGTCTTCAGCTTGACCCACATCTCGATGGTGATGGCGCCCGTGGGGTTGATGCCCGGGCTGTGCGGCACCCGGACGTAGCCGTGACCGGGGCCGGCCGCAACCGAATTGCCCTGAAGGACAAGAAAGCCGCCGAACGGCTGCGCCTGTGCCGCCCCGGCGAAGACCGCCAGAGCGAGAAACGCCCCCAGGACATGCGCGAACGGACGACGCGTGGATACATCGCTCATGGCTCGAAACCTCCTCCTGTCGTTGATACAACCCGACCCTGATGCTTATATACCATATCAGGGCCCGCTCCTGCGCGTCACCTGAGGCGGGGCGGACGGGGGGTTCGTTACGGGAGCGGGATCAGCGGCCGCGGCCGTTCTTCTGCGCCTCGCCGGTCATCGGCACGAAGCGGACCGGGAGGACCTTCCTCTGGTGGAAGCTGCCGTCCTTCTGCTTGGTGTAGACCTTGAGGTCCTGCCAGGAGTCGCCCACCGGCACCACCAGGTTGCCGCCGACCGCGAGCTGGTCGAGGAGCGGCTGCGGCACCTCCGGCGGCGCCGCGGTGACGATGATGCCGTTGAACGGCGCGGCCTCGCGCCACCCCTGGTAGCCGTCGCCGATGCGGGTGTGGATGTTCGAGTAGCCGAGGCGGGCGAGCGTCTTCTCCGCCTGCTCGCCGAGCGGCCGCACGATCTCGATCGTGTACACCTCGGAAGCCACGCGCGACAGCACCGCCGCCTGGTAGCCCGAGCCGGTGCCGATCTCCAGGATCTTGTCGCCCGGCTTGACGCCCAGGAGCTGGGTCATCAGGCCGACGATGTACGGCTGCGAGATCGTCTGCCCCTCGCCGATCGGCAGCGGGTGGTCGCTGTAGGCCCGGTCGCGCACGTCGTCCGGCACGAACAGGTGCCGCGGCACCTGCTCCATGGCCGCGAGCACCCGCCGGTCGTGGACGTCGCGGGCCCGGAGCTGCTCCTCCACCATGCGCCGCCGGGCGCCCTCGAAGCTGTCTCCGCGCTGTTCGAGAGAACCCGCGAACGCGCTCCACGAGACGGCCAGGAGAAGGAGGAGGGTCGACAGCAGCCTATTCGCCATTGCGTTCATTGCCCTTCATGGGAGAGAGACGGACAGGGATGACCGTCCTCTTCTCCAGCCCGTCCGCAGCCTTGGTGATCACCAGCAGGTCCTGGATGAACGAGCCACCCAGGGGCACGACCATCCGCCCGCCGACCCGGAGCTGATCGAGCAGCACCTGGGGCAGCTTGGGCGGCGCCGCCGACAGCAGGATGGCGTCGAACGGCGCCTTGTCGGGCCATCCCAGGTAGCCGTTGCCGTGGCGGACGTTGACGTTGTAGTAGCCGAGGCCCGCCAGCCGCTGCTTCGCCTGCGACGCCACGGTGGAATCGATCTCGATCGAGTAGACCTCCCTCGCGATCCGTGACAGCACCGCCGCGTGATAGCCCGTGCCGGTCCCCACCTCCAGCACCTTGTCGTCGTGGTCGAGGTTGAGCAGCGAGGTCATGAGCGCCACCATGTACGGCTGGTAGATGGCCCGTCCCGGCCCGATCGGCAGCGCCTCGTCCAGATAGGCCTTGGGGCGGACGGAGTCCGGCACGAACAGGTGCCGCGGCACCTGTTCCATGGCCTGCAGCACCGGGCGCTGCTGGATGCCCCGCTGCCGGAGCTGCTGGTCCACCATCTCCCGGCGCAGGACGTTGAAGTCCTGTCCCAGCGCCCCTTGCGGGAAGAGACCGGCCAGCAGCCACAGCAGAGCCCAGAGCTTTCTCACCGACCCTTCCCCCGCTCATAGATGACCGTGCCGTCGACCAGCGTGTAGTCGATCTCCGCCTTCGGGATCTCGGACTCCGGGATGGTCATGGGATCGCGGCCGAACACCACCAGGTCGGCGCGCTTGCCGACCTCCAGCGAGCCGATCTCCTTCTCCAGGAAGAGCGACCAGGCCGCGTCGAGAGTGAAGCCGCGCAAAGCCTCGGCCCGGGTGAGCCGCTCGCCCGGCAGCCAGCCGCCCGCGGGCTTGCCTGAAAGATCCTGGCGCGTCACCGCGGCGTAGAGCCCGAGCCGCGGGTCGGCCGACTCCACGGGGAAGTCGCTGCCGAGCGCCAGCCGGCCGCCGGCGTCGAGCACCTTGCGCCAGGCGTAGGCCCGCTCCAGCCGTCCCTCGCCCAGGCGGTCGCCCGCCCACGGCATGTCCGAGGTGGCGTGGGTCGGCTGCATCGAGGCGATGATCCCGAGCTTCGCCATCCTTTCGATGTCCTGCACGCGCAGGATCTGGCTGTGCTCCAGCCGGAAGCGCGCCTCGGGCTTCGCGCCGCCGAGCGCCTTCTCCATCGCGTCCAGCGCCACCACGCCGCCGCGGTCGCCGATGGCGTGGATCGCGACCTGGAACCCGGCCTTGGCCGCGCGCCGCGACACGTCCTCGACGTGTGCGCCCGTGGAGACCAGCAGGCCCATGTTCTTAGGATCGTCGCTGTACGGCTCCAGCAGCGCGGCGCCGCGGCTCCCCAGCGCGCCGTCCATGTAGAGCTTGACGCCGCGGATCGTCAGCCGGGCCTCGGGATCGATCCGCGGTCCGCGCTGGAACCACTCCGCGAGCCAGGCGTCGTTATCACCCAGGAAGAGCGCGGCGCGGATCGGCAGCTCGCCGGCCTCCCGCAGCTCCGTGTAGGCCCCGACCTGCAGCGCGCCGACCCCCATGTCCGTGACCGTGGTCAGACCACGCTCGGCGCAGTGGCGGGCTGCGGCCACGAGTTGGCGCTTGATCCCGGCCACGTCCGGACCCGGGATCTTGTTGCCGATGTCCATGGCGTTGTCGACCATGACGCCGGTCGGGTGCCCTTCCATATCCCGCAGGAACCGGCCGCCCGGCGGGTCCTGGATATCAGGGCCGATGCCGAGGACCTCCATGGCCTTGGCGTTCACCAGCGCGGCGTGGCCGTCCACCCGGGTGAGCCACACCGGGTGGTCCGGCACCGCGGCCGAGAGCGCGTCCTGGGTGGGGAACTCCTTCTCGGGCCAGTCGTTCTGGTCCCAGCCGCGGCCGCCGATCCAGGCGCCGGCGGGCGCCTTGGCGGCGGCCCCGCGCACCCGCCGGATCACCTCGTCGTACGACGCCGTACCCACCAGGTCCACCTGCGACAGCGCCTCGCCCAGGCCCGCGAGGTGCGAGTGGGCGTCGATCAGGCCGGGCGTCACCGCCCGGCCGGCGAGGTCGATCACCCGCGTCTTCGGACCGCGGAAGCGCGCCGCGCCCGCGTCCGGACCGAGATAGACGATGCGGCCGCCGCGGATGGCGAGGCTGCCCTGGACTTTCGCCTCCGGCTGGACCGGATAGAAGACCCCGTGTTCGAGGATGAGGTCGGCGGTGTCCTCTGCATAGGAGGGTTGGACGGCCAGAGCAACCCCGAAAGCGCCCGCAAAGAGCACGGATAGAGTCACAAACCCACGGATCATGAACAGTTTCCTCATTTCAGAGCGTCTGGCCTCCAGCGACCAGGGTGCAAAGACCAAGCCACGGAAAAACCCCGTCCCTTCCTATCGTCCTGCTATGCTTCCACCCCCATGCCGACCCTGACCCGACCCGGACTCGACGAGATGATGGCGCGCCTGGAGCGGACGCTCGCGTCCTCGCCCGCCGAAGCCACCGAGATCGTCTGGATCGACGCCCGGCGCGGACACGAGAGCAACGAGGAGAGCAACGGCAAGCGGCGGCGCGACTCGTACGAGCATACCGAGACCACCGTCTTTGTGCGGGTCCGCGAGTCGGGCCGGTACGGGTTCCACCGTACCGAGGTCGCCGAGCCGGCCGACCTCGCCCGCGCCGTGCGCGAGGCGCTGGCCCAGGCCCGCCTGTCGCAGCCGGTCCCGGCCGAGCACCGGCCCGAGGGCGCGACAAACCCGGTCGTCATCGAGGGCGGGATCCACGACCCCGAGGTGGCGCGGCTGACCCCGGCGCGCGCCCGGGAGATCATCCAGCGGTCCGCCGGACAGGACACGATGAAGCTCGGCTGGGTCGAGGGGAGCGTGGCGTTGGCCGACAGCCGCGGCCTGCGGCGGGCGGCGGAGGCCACCACGGTCTGGGCGAGCGTGGTCACCGGGGCCGGGGAGAACGACGGCATGGCGTCGGCCGCCTCCCGCTCGCTGGCCGGTCTCGGGCTCCCGGCGCTCGTCGACCGAGCCCGGAGACGCGAGGCTTCGGAAACCACCACGGCTGGATGCCCGGACGGACCGGTCCCGGTCATCCTGTCCCAGGAGTCCACCGCCGCGCTGCTCGACCTGCTCAACCGCCGCGCCCTCACCTCGACCTCCTTCCATCACGGGACCTCCTGCCTGCGCGACTCCCTGGGGGCGCCCGTGTTCCATCCTGCCTTGACCCTGCGAGACGATGGCACCGATCCGCGCGGCCTGCCCTTTCCGTTCGACCTCCTCGGCTCGGCCCGCCGCGCCTTCGACCTGATCGCCGGCGGCGTATTCTTCACCCCCGCCGTCGACGACCGCCTGGCCCGCCAGCTCGACCGGCCGCCGACCCCGCACCTCGTGGCGCCCGACGAGGCCGCGGCCAGCCATCTCTTCCTGGTGTCTGGAGAGACCCCGGACGAGCAGCTCCTGGCCGGCAACGAAGGCGGCCTGTGGATCTCGGCCCTCGACCCGCTGGAGAGCTACAACCCCTATGGCCTCCGCTTCCGCGCCACGGCCCGCGGCGTGCGCCGCATCGAAGGCGGCCGACCCGGCGCCGCGCTGCCCGACCTGGTCTGGGACGACGATCTGCGGACCCTCCTCTCCGGACCCCTGGCGGTCGGCTCCGAGCCGGTGACCGTCGGCGAGAGCCTCTTCGGCGGCATCACGGCGCCGATCCTCGTCCTCTCCGAAGTCAGCGGGTTTCGGGTCGCCTGAACGGGCGCCATGAATGGCGCCCCTACACTCCGATCCGTGTGTAGGGGCGTGATTCATCACGCCCTCGCTCGCCGCCCTACTCCCAGATCGCGACGTCGAACCGTCCGTTCGAATCCGCCGCGCCCCGGTACATCCCCTCCGAGTTGAACACCAGCGCGATCGAGCCGTCGCGCGCCACGCCGATGACCCCGCCGTCGTCCTTCTGCAGCTTGCGGTGGATGACCTCGTCCGCGGCCTGCTGCAGGGTCAGCCCGCGGTACTCCATGAGCGCCGAGATGTCGTGCGCCACCGTGTGCTTGATGAACTGCTCGCCCCAGCCCGTGGCCGAGATCGCGCAGGTGTGGTTGTTCGCGTAGGTGCCGGCGCCGATCACCGGCACGTCGCCGAGCCGGCCGTAGCGCTTGTTCGTCATGCCGCCGGTCGACGTGGCCGCCGCCAGGTTGCCGTGGACGTCGAGCGCCACCGCCCCGACGGTTCCCTTCGGTTTGGCATCCTCCTTCTCCTTGCGCAGCGCCTCCTGGAGCTGGTCCCAGCGCTTCTGCGTGAAGAAGTACTTGGGATCGACCCGCTCGACCTTCATCTCGTCCGCGAACTTCTCCGCCCCGTCGCCCACCATGAAGACGTGCGGCGACTTCTCCATCACCAGCCGCGCGAGCGAGACCGGGTTCTTGACCGTATGGAGCCCCGCCACCGATCCGCAGGAGAGATCCCGGCCGTCCATGATCGCGGCGTCCAGCTCGTTCCTGCCGTCGTGCGTGAACACCGCGCCCTTGCCGGCGTTGAACAGCGGGTCGTCCTCCAGCGTCCGGACGACCTTCTCCACCGCGTCCAGGCTGGTGCCGCCGCCCGCCAGCACCTTGCGGCCGACATCCAGGGCCGCCCGCAGAGACTTCAGATAAGCCTCCTTCTCGGCCTCCGGGATGTTCTTCGGCATGGTCCCGGCACCGCCATGGATGGCGAGCGACCACTTCGGAGCATTGCCTTCCGGGGGCTGAGCCGCCATGAGGCCGGCAAAGATGGGGAACAGGAGGAGCAGCCAGAGGATCTTGGGCATCCGGTTCATGAGGCCGGATTGTAGACCAGGACCTCACCCCCTGGCCCCCTCTCCCATCTCCCGCCCACCCGACCCCGGGAGAGGGGGGACGTTTCTGGAGCGTCCGAGCACGTCCCTGGCAAACAGCTGCGCATGCGTTCCCCCTCTCCCGCCGGGAGAGGGGGCTAGGGGGTGAGGTCCCTCCGCAGCAGGACCACCGTCTGGTCGTCGTACTGCGGCATGCCGAGCGCGAAGTGGCCCACCGCGGCCTGGATCTCCTCCAGCACCGCCTGGAGAGGCTTGCCGGCGTGCTGGCGCAGGATCCCGATCAGCCGCTCCGTGCCGAACTCCTCCTCCGTGATCGACTCCGCCTCCGTGATGCCGTCGCTGTAGATACAGAGGAGGTCGCCCTCCTCCATCACCACCTCGCGCGGCAGATAGCGGCCGTTCGGCAGCAGCCCGAGCGGCACGCCGCCCGCCGACAGCTCCTCCACCCGACCGCCGTCGCCGCGCAGCAGCAGGCCCGGGTTGTGGCCGGCGTTGAGATACCGGAGGATGCCCGACCACGGCTCCAGCTCCGCGATCAGCATGGTGATGAACTTGTTCGCCGCGCTCGACTCGAGGATGTGGCGGTTCAGCCGGTCCAGGAGCGACGGCCCGAACCCGGCCTGGTCGAGCAGCAGGCGGAGCGCCGAGTGGAGCGTCGACACCATCAACGCCGCCGGAATGCCCTTGCCCGACACGTCGCCCACCACCAGCTCGACCCGGCCGTCCGGCAGCGCGAGCAGATCGTA
>JACZDC010173088.1_pt1 | contig 14940 bp, 10 predicted proteins | sample 8641791 | NCBI WGS metagenome assembly JACZDC01 (sample SAMN15324613, study PRJNA640507) | soil metagenome | isolation source: intercropping peanut in the second line | place: China: Luxin town, Laibin City, Guangxi Province | collected 2019-07-25 | depth 10cm m
ACCTGGACCAAGGTCTCGGCGCCGGTGCTGCTGACCTCGATGTTTCCGCGGACGCTCGGCGTTCTCGACTTCCCGGACCGTGTGCCGAGCGCCGCGACGACGCTCGCCGAGGCGTACCGCAAGGGCGGGTATACGACGGTGGGCCTGAGCTCGGCTCCGTTCACCGGCACCTTCAGCAACATGCACCAGGGCTATGAAGAGCTCTACGAGTCGCCCCTGACCCTGGACAGTAGCAAGACCTCCCGCCCGATCACCGACATCCTGCTGCCCTGGCTCGACGAGCACAAGGACGAGCCGTTCTTCGCGTACGTCCACTACTTCGACCCGCACGCTCCTTACCGCCCGGACCCGCCGTTCGACCGCCTCTGGGGAGAGCCCACCTGGGCCGCCGAGCACGAGCAGAACATCCAGAAGGCGATCTCCGCCATCCAGGACCCGGAACGGCAGGTAGACGGCCAGGTCATTCCCGCCGAATTCAAGGCGGTCGGGGTCGACATGGCGACCTTCCGCAAGCGTGAGCTCACCTGGTACGACGGCTCGGTCCGCGAGATGGATACGGAGCTCGAACGGCTGATGGAGCGGCTGCGCGAGCTCGGCCTCGATCAGCGCACTCTCCTGGTCTTCACCAGCGACCACGGCGAGGAGTTCTTCGAGCACGGGCTCGAAGGCCATGGCCAGTCCGCGTACCAGGAGCTGACCCACGTGCCGTTGATCGTCCACTATCCGGGCGTGGTGCCTTCGGGCCGGAAGATCGACGAGACCGTGGGGCTGGTGGACGTGATGCCCACGATGCTCGCCCTCTCCCATCTGGCGATCCCGGAGCAGGCGCAGGGGCAGAGCCTGGCTCCGCTGCTGCAAACGACGGCCGGATCGGGCACGTGGAAACCGCGCCCGGTGTTCACCGACCGCCCGGCGGCGCCGCACTTCGCCTCGCCGGCGCCGCGCGCCAGCGAGACGTTCTCGGTGATTTACGAAGGGTGGAAGCTGGTCTGGAACAAGAAGCGGCCGGCCGGAGCTCCGGAGCTCGAGCTCTACGACCACCGGCGCGACCCCGGCGACCTCCACAACGTGGCCGCCCAGCACCCGGACGTGGCGCAGCGGCTGTCGCGGCTGATCGCCGGCTGGGAGCAGGACAGCCTGAGGAAGCGGCTGCCTTCAGACGACATGGCGGGCCGCGACCTCCGGCCCGAGGAGCGCGAGCGGCTGCGCGCCCTGGGCTACATCCACTGATGGAGACAAGACGGGGGCGCAGTCTCCTGCGCCCCCGCGAGACCTCTCAATTCAGCGGACAACCCAGGTTGTTGTCGGCGTCGAGCTGAGTCGCCAGAGCCAGCATCGCGTCGCGGCTCTGCAGCAGAGCCGCGTTCACGTCCGCGATGACCGCTGCTTCAGATCGCGGGTAGGAGACGCCGGGGTGGGAGGCGTTGAGCAGCGCTGCCACCGTCGCCCGCAGCAGGATCTCCGCCGCGCCCTGGTTCCCGCTTCCGCCGTCGAAGTACAGCGCCTGCCACAGCGAGGCGTTGCCGAGCGTCGGGTAGTAGGTGTTCACGTTGGCGAACACGGTGTCCACGTCCTGGCTCGTGGAGTAGCCGGTAGGCGGCCACGAGTCGGTGTGGTTCTTCCAGTAGCCGGGCGTGCAGCCCTCTTCGGCCACGGTCCCGAAGTAGTAGGCATGGTCCTGGTCCGAAACCGGCGACCCGTCGTCCGGGGTGCCCGTGGCGGTGCCGAGGTTGTGCTGCTGGCCGGCGAGCGCCGTGCATCCGGGCGGAGACACGCATTTCACGGCACCGGGCGCGCAGCCGTAGGTGCAGGTCATGGACTCGCCGGGGTTGAGGGTGGTCTTCGGGCAGACGATCGTGAAGCCGGCGCTGTCCGTGACGCCCACGCTGGAGAGGGCCACCTCACCGGTGTTGGTGACGATGTAGGTCCAGGTCAGAGCGGAGCCGACCGGGATCGACGGGCCGGGCGGGCTGTCGGCGTCCTCGCCGTTGATCAGCTTTTCCAGGTCGATGCCCGGAGTCACCCCCTTGTAGTGCGCCGGATCGCTGGCCGACACCGACGGGCCGCTGGGCGGATTCGCCGTCACGGTGCCGATGTTCGAGTGCTGGCCCGCGGCCGCGGTGCCCGCGGCCGAGCAGGTCATGGACTCGCCCGGATCGAGGGCCGTCTTCGGGCAGGTCACCGCGAAGCCGTCGCTGTCGGTCACGGTGACGGCCGTGAGCCGGACGTCGCCCATGTTGGTCACCCAGTACTTCCAGATCAGCGGGTTGCCCACCAGGATCTCGGGCCCCGGCGGGGTGTCGGCATCCACGCCGTTGACCCGCTTCTCGATGGTGATCAGCGAGCGATAGCCGAAGTAGTGGCTCGGGTCGGTGGCCGTGACGTCTGGACCGACCGTCGGCGTGCCGGTGGCGGTGCCGACGTTGGCATACTGCCCGGCCACCGCCATGCTGGAGGCCGTGCAGGTCATGGACTCAGCCGGCTGCAGCGCGGTCTTCGGGCAGGTCACGGTCACGCCGCGATCGTCCGTCACACGGACGCCGGTCAGAGGCGTGTCGCCGGTGTTGGTCACCACGTAGGTCCACAGCACGGTCGAGCCCACCTCGACCAGGGGTCCGGGCGGCGTGTCGGCGTCCTCGCCGTTGGTCAGCTTCTCGAGGGCGATCGACGGCGTGCGTCCGACGTAGTGCGCCGGATCGCTGGCCGTGACCGCCGCGCCGCAGGGCGGGCTGCCGGTCACGGTGCCCACGTTGCGGTACTGCCCCGCGGCCGCGGTGCCCGAGCCCGTGCAGGTCATGGACTCGCCGGGCTCCAGCGCACTCTTCGGGCAGGTCACCGCCACGCCGCGGTCGTCGGCGACCGCGAGGCCGGTGAGCGGGACGTTGCCGGTGTTGGTCGCGAGGTACGTCCAGGCCACGGCCGTCCCGGTCCGCAGCTCGGGCCCGGGCTCCGTATCGGCATCCTGGCCGTTCACCCTCTTCTCCAGGCTCACCGAAGCCTGGAACTGGCCGTAGTAGCAGGCAGGGTCGGTGTCCGTGACGGTCACGTCGCCGCCGTGGGCCGACACGGTCGCCACGTTGGTCTGCTGGCAGGCCTGGGCCGTGCCCTGGGCGGTGCAGGTCATGCTCTCACCTGTGCCCAGCGACGTCTTCGGGCAGGTCACGGCGGCCTGGCCGTCCACCACTGCAACGTTGGCAAGGGGGACGTCGCCGATGTTCGTGACCACGAAGGTCCAGGTCAGCGGCGCGCCCAGGTCGATCATCAGACCCGGAGGGGTGTCGGCAACCTGACCGTTCACGAGCTTCTCGAGATCGATCGCCGGCTCCGGCACCCAGCCCACGTAGTTGGCCGGATCGGTCTGGGTCACATCCTCGCCGCAGGGCGGAGTGCCCTTGGCCGTGGCCACGTTGCGGTGCGTACCGGCCTGCGCCGTGCTGCTCGCGGTGCAGGTCATCGCCTCGCCCGGCTGCAGCACCTGCTTGGGGCAGCTCACCGAGGGCAGAAGCTCGTCGGTCACGCCGACGTTCGTCAGCCCGACGTCGCCGGTGTTGGTCACCACGAAGGTCCAGGCGATCGTCTGGCCCACGGCGATGTGCGGCCAGGGGCCTTCGTCGCTGTCCGGCCCGTCCGCGTCCTCCCCGTTCACCCGCTTCTCCAGACCGATGGAGGCGTTGGGCTGGCCATAGTAGAAGGCCGGATCGTCATCGGTCACCGGCGTGGCGTCCGGGGCGAGCGCGCTCACCGTGCCCAGATTCTCCTGCTGGCAGGCTTTGGCAATGCCGCCTAGGGTACAGGTCATCGACTCGTTCGGAGCCAGCTCCGTCTGCGGGCAGGCCACCGTCAGGCCGCCGTCGGTCACCACGACGTCGGTCAGCGGCAGATCGCCCACGTTCCGGACCCGGAGCTCCCAGGAGAGATTGCTGCCCACCGGGATCGAAGGCCCCGGCGCGAAGTCGGCGTCGGCACCGTTGACATACTTCTGGATGTCGATCGCCGCACCGGCCGGCGCGGCTTCCTCCGGCAGACAGTAGGCGTGCAGGGTCGCGCTCGGCGCCTGCATCGTGTGGAGATGCTCGGTGATGAACGAGCGCTCCTCCGTGTTGATGTCGAGCCAGCCGAATCTGGGCTGAAGGTCGAGCTCGTCGATCTTGACCACCTGCACGGGCAGGATGCCCATCGCGTGGTCCTCGACGTGCCGGCCCGGCTCATCGTAGACGCACAGGTTGGTGTCCACCATCGACGGCGCGATCGGCTTCGGCGTCGAAGACGGCGCCCACTGGCGCTCGGTCCAGAACAGAAGCTGCGTGCCGTGCGAGAGGTTGCCGCCGTTCAGGAAGCGGACGCCGTGGCGCAGGCAGGTGGGCGGATCCTCGATCTGCGGATCGATGTTCACCAGCGTCTCGGCACCGAAGTAGGAGCGCCGGGCGTCGATCTGGTAATAGTCGCCCCACAGCACGTCCGGCCGGTCCGGGCCGGTGGTCCGGATGACGACGTAGCCCACGGCCATGTCCGGATCGGTCTCCGTGCCGTAGTACAGGCCGTCCCTGGGCGAAGGCTTGCCGGAGAAGGCGGCCTGGACATGGGCGATCTCCTCCGGGGTCAACTGGCGATCCGGCAGGCGGCCGTACACCAGCCAGTCGCGGAGGTTGAACGAACAGACCTCATCCGCCTTGATGGTCATCGGGATCCTGAGGATCGGGATGCCCCAGTTCGAGTGGACCGTGACGACGGTGCTCACCGGCTTGTCGTCGTGGCTCACGACGGCGAACAGGGTGGTGAGACCGAGCATCGGATCGGCGAGGTCGACCTCGAAGTACGGGATCAGCACATCCGACGAGGGCTTGATCTCGGCGGCGGCGCGCCCGGGGCAGAAGAGGACCAGGAGCAGACCCGCCAGTGCGAGCGCCAGAAGGTGCCAGCCCAGGCCGGGCCTCGCCGAGGTGGTGAGCGTGCGCATGGAAACCTCCTTTCACCTCATCCCTCATCCCGGCCGCGAAGGCGGTCGGGACGGAGCGAGCCCGGAGGTCCGGCTGTCATCTCACGGGTCGTTTCTGAGCCTCCGGGAGGACCCCGGGCTGATACTCCGAATCCATCATCCTCCGCACCCGAAGACTTCTCCACACCCGGCCGGGGGACGGCCCGGGCGCCGCCGGGCGAGGGACGGCCGCCCGGCGGGACGGGGAGTCCCCTAGCGAAGGTCGCGCAGCGGGCGCCAACCCGGCTGCGGACGCTCGAGATCGAGCTGGGGTCGACGGGCGCGGAGCACGTCGGTGCGGGTGCAGATGCCGACCAGCCGTCCGTTCTCGACGACCGGCAGGTGCTCCACGCCCTCTTCCAGGATGCGGCGCAGCGCCACGAACACGAGGTCGTCCGGCGCCAGGGTCACCACGTCGCGGCTCGCGACATCCAGGATCGACGCCGCGTCTTCGACCGGCCGGCGGAGCAGGTCGCCGCGGGCCACGATTCCCACACAGCGGCCGTCGCCGTCCACCACCGGGTACGCGCTGTGGCGGCCCGCCTCCAACTGGCGGCACACCTCGTTGACCGTCGCGCCAGCCGATACGGTCTCGACCTCGGAGGTCATGACGTTGCGCACGTGCGTGGTGCGCAGGAGGTCGACCTCGTACTCCGCATGGACCCGCAGGCCGCGCCGCGCCAGCTTCTCCGTCATCAGGCTCTCGCGCAGAAGCGCGGCCGTCACGATGTCGGCCACCACGGCGGCGAGCATCAGCGGCAGGATAATGTGGTAATCGCGGGTCAGCTCGAAGAGGAAGACGATGGCCGTGAACGTGGCTCTCGTCGAGGCTCCGAACACCGCTGCCATGGCCACCACCGCGAACGCGCCCGGGGCCAGCGGCAGGCCGGGCCAGGCGGCTTTCGCCGCCATGCCGAACAGGCTCCCGAAGGATCCACCGATCAGGAGGAGCGGCGCCAGCGTGCCGCCCGAGGTCCCAGACCCCAGCGCCAGCCACCAGGCCACCAGCTTCGCGACAGCCAGCACCGCGATCGCCCCGAGCGCCAGGCGGTCGTTGAGCACGTCGCCGATCGCGTCATAACCCACGCCGAGAGCGCGCGGCACCAGGAGGCCGACCGCCGAGAACGCCGCGGCGCCGATCACCGGATGCCAGAAGTCCGAGACCGGCAGGCGCCGGAACGCCGCCTCGACCGCGAACAGCCCCTCGCTCACCACCACCGCTAGGAGACCGCAGACCAGCCCGAGCAGCACGAACCAGGGGAGAACCTGGAGGCCGGCGAAGTCGTGGTCCGGCATCGCGAACAGCGGCCCGGCGCCGAACAGCGCCGAATGGACGCCGGCCGCCACGCTCGCCGACACCACCAGCGGGATGAACGCGCGCGTCGAGAACTCGAACAGCAGCAGCTCGATCGCCAGCACCACCGAAGCCAGCGGCGCGCCGAAGGTCGCCGACATGCCCGCCGCCGCGCCGCAGGCGAGGAGGATCTTGCGCTCCGACGGCGAGACGTGGAGGATCTGGCCGAGCAGCGAGCCCAGCGCGCCGCCGGTCACGATGATCGGCCCTTCCGCGCCGAACGGCCCGCCCGTGCCGATCGCGATCGCCGCGGAGAGCGGCTTCGCCAGGGCAGCCCGCGGCGCGATCCGGCTCTGCCGGACGAGCACCGCTTCCATCGCTTCCGGAATGCCGTGCCCGCGGATCACCGGTGACCACTTCGCCAGGCACGAAACCAGAAACGCCCCCGCCATGGCCGCCACCGGAATCCAGGGCCCGGCCCGCAGCGCGGAGGTCGGCGGCAGCTCCCAGCCGAAGCGGTGGAACAGCGCCAGGTTGGTGATCAGGCCGATCAGGTGGAGGAGCACCCAGGCCGCCCCTCCTCCCAAAAGGCCGAGCGTCGCGCCGATCAACGAGAGGAACACCAGCCTCTCGGGCGGAGTCTGTGCGTGCATGAGCCTTCCTTGGGGAGATGAATCGCGCCGCGATCTCTATCGCGGCACGACCCATCCTAACACCCCGCCCTGCCCACCCGTCCAGGTGGCGACTTCGGGGAGGTTCCGCCTCATGCTGGAGGCCATGCCGGACTCGGAGATCCTCCTGACGGGTTTGAGCACCGTCTTCGAAGCGCTGGGGCGGGGCCTGCTCTGCATCGGTCCGGACTTCCGGATCGTCCATGCGTCCGAGAGCGTGGACCAGGTCGGCGGCGAGGGTGCGGCGAGGGCGCTGGTCGGCAGGCCGGTCGAGGAGGTGCTCGGGCCTGAGCTGTTCGGTCCGCACGGCATCCTGCGGCAGGCGCTGATGGCCGGCGAGCGGCGGGAGGGTTGGAGCGGCAGCCTGGACCTGGGAGCCGGTCCTCCTCATCGCGTGTCGTTGAGCGTCGCCCCCATTCATCATCCGCCGTCCGGTGTCTGCGATCCGCGGGTGTCCTATGTCGCCGTGCTGCGCTCGTCCGGGGAGGCCGAAGCGGTCGCCGGAGAGACCACGGTCTTCGCCGGCGTTCTCGCACGCTCGCCGTCCATGCACCGGATCTTCCAGCTCATTGAGAACCTGCGCCAGAGCGATGCCACCGTGCTGTTGACCGGTGAGAGCGGCACCGGCAAGGAGCGGGTGGCGCGGGCGATCCACCTCAACTCGCCGCGCCGCCGCGGTCCGTTCGTGGCCGTCAACTGCGGCGCCCTGCCGGGCGATCTCCTGGAAAGCGAACTCTTCGGCCACGTCCGCGGGGCGTTCACGGGCGCGGTCCAGGACCGCGTCGGGCGTTTCGAGGCCGCCCGCGGCGGCACCCTGTTCCTCGACGAGATCGGCGACCTGCCGCTGTCGCTCCAGGTCAAGCTGCTGCGCGTCCTCCAGGAACGGAGCTTCGAGCGCCTCGGCGAGAGCCGGTCGCGCGAGACCGACGCCCGCATCCTCGCCGCCACCAACCTGGACCTCCGGCGCGCGGTGGCGGAAGGGCGGTTCCGCGGCGACCTCTACTATCGGCTGCGGGTGGTGCCGATCGAGATCCCGCCGCTGCGCGAGCGCCGGGCCGACATCGAGCCGCTCGCCCGCCATCTGCTGGCGCGGATCTGCGAGCGCCACGGCCGCTCTCTCCTCCTCTCGTCCGACGCCCTGCGCCGACTGCTCCTCTATCGCTGGCCCGGCAACGTCCGCGAGCTCGAGAACGCCCTCGAGTATGCGGTCGCCGTCTGCCGGGGACAGACCCTGCACGCCGAGGATCTGCCGGCCGAGCTCCAGGAACCCATGCCCGAGCCGGCTGCGTCCCTGCCGGCCGACGCCGGGCAGCTCCGGGCCGTCCTCGACGCCCACCGCTGGCGGCGCGAGGAGACGGCCCAGGCGCTCGGCGTGAGCCGCACCACCCTGTGGCGGCGCATGCGCGAGCTCGGCCTCGCAAACGGACCCGAAACGTTTCAATTCTGAAACGGGACGTTGCAACAGCCCGTTGCAGCGCGCGCCGTCTCCGCGCCAACTCTCTGATTCCAAAGGTTCGTCCGCATGGCACAGCCGATGCCCTCCTCCGGGGTCGGAACGACCAAGGAGAACGCCATGAAACACCTCGTCATCCTGGGCGCCGGTACCGGCGGCACGATCGTGGCCCACCGGATGCAGCGCCAAATGCCGCGCGGCTGGGATCTGGCGGTCGTGGACCCGGCTCCGACCCATCTCTACCAACCCGACCTGATCTTCCTCCCGTTCGGCCTGAGGCGCGAGAGAGGCATGGAGCGTCCCCGTGCCCGGACGCTGCCGGCCGGTGTCCGCTGGGTGCCTTCCGAGGTCGAGCTCGTGGACACAGCGAACCGCGAGGTGGTGCTCAAGGACGGCGGCCGCATGCCCTACGACCTGCTGGTCATCGCGACCGGCTCCGACATCCATCCCGAGGAGACCCAGGGGCTGGCGTGGAACGAGTCGATCCACGACTTCTACACCCTGCCCGGCGCACGCCGCCTGCGCGACGCGCTGGCCCGGATGAAGGAAGGCCGGCTGCTCCTCGACGTCGTGGAGGTGCCGATCAAGTGCCCGGTGGCACCGCTCGAATTCGTCTGCCTGGCCGATGAATTCTTCACCCGCCGCGGCGTCCGTGACCGGATCGAGATCGTCTACGCCACGCCGCTCGACGGCGCCTTCACGAGGCCGATCGCTTCGCGGGTGCTGGGCTCCATGCTGGACAGCAAGGGCATCCGCGTCGAGGCTTCCTTCAACGCCTCCGAGGTGGACCCGGAGGCCCGCCGGCTCCGTTCCTGGGACGGCCGCGAGATCGCCTACGACCTGCTGGTGAGCGTGCCCACCCACCGCGGCGCGCCGTTCCTGGGCGCCTCGGGACTCGGCAACGAGCTCGACTTCGTGCCGACCGACAAGGCCACCCTGCTGGCGCGCGGCTTCTCCGACGTCTTCGTGCTCGGCGACGCCACCGACCTGCCGACCTCCAAGGCCGGCTCCGTGGCCCATTTCGAGAGCGAGGTCGTGGTGGAGAACCTGCGCCGGGCGATGGCCGGCCGCAGCCCGGCGGAGGCGTTCGACGGCCACGCCAACTGCTTCGTGGAGAGCGGCTGGGGCCGGGCCGTCCTCATCGACTTCAACTACGACACCGAGCCGCTGCCGGGCCGCTATCCGTCGGCGCTCGGTCCCATGCCGCTGCTGCGGTCCAGCCGGATCAATCACTGGGGCAAGCTGGCGTTCCGCTGGATCTACTGGAACGCGCTGCTGCCGGGCCGGCCCCTGCCCGTGCCGAACCGCATGTCCATGACCGGCAAGCGGCTCCCCGAAACCCTCGTCCAGGCCCGCTCCTGAAGGAGATCGCCATGCCCATCTATCAATACGACGGCCAGAGCGTCGAGGTGAACCCGGAAGGGTTCCTCCTCGACGCCTCGCGCTGGACTCCCGAGCTCGCCGAAGCCCTCGCCCGCGACTCCGGCCTGCCTCCGCTCAGCGAGCGCCACTGGAAGGTCATCAGCTTCTGCCGCGAGGACGCCGCGCGCCAGGGCCAGCCTCCCGGCCTGCGCCGGATCGCGAAGCTCTCCGGCGTGGAGATGAAGGAACTCTATCAACTGTTCCCGAAAGGCCCCGGCAAGCTCGCCGCCAAGGTCGCCGGCCTGCCCAAGCCCCAGGGCTGCGTCTAGAGGAAACCGCCATGATCGCCGAGACCGTTGATCCCGAAACCTTTCCCATCGCGAACCCCGGAATCGCTCCGGAGACCCAGCGCCGGATCGCCATCATCTGCTCCAAGGGGAGTCTCGACATGGCCTACCCCGGCCTGATCCTCGCCAATGCCGCGCGCATGAGCGGCATCGAGGCGCTCCTCTTCTTCACCTTCTGGGGGCTGGACGTCCTGCGCAAGGACCGGATCGACAACCTCCACGTGGCCACGGTGGGCAACCCGTCCATGCCGATCCCGACCCTGCTCGGCGGCCTGCCGGGCATGGAGTCCTTCGCCACCGCGCGCATGAAGCAGGAGATCGAGGCGCTCGACATCCCCGGCGTCCGCGAGCTCGTGGAGATCCTGCACGACAGCGGCGCCGAGATCTACGCCTGCCGCATGGCCATGGACATGTTCAAGCTGACGGAGGACGACTTGGTCCCGCAGGTGGACGGCGTGCTCTCCGCCATGGACTTCTTCGACAAGACCGCCGGCGCGCAGATCCTGTTCATCTGACGCCGGGGAAGGAACCCGTCATGAGACACCGCATCCCGATCCTCGCGGTATTGCTCCTGGCAGCTCCGCCGCTGCTGGCGACGAACGGCATGTTCCTGGTCGGCTACGGCGCCGAGACCACCGGCCGCGCCGGGGCCAACCTCGCCGTCTCGGACCGCACCCTGGCCCTGAGCGCCAACCCCGCCGGGCTGTCGCAGCTCCAGGGGCGACACTACTCGGTCAACCTCTCTCTTCTCGCGCCGCAGCTCGAATCGGGCAACGCCGTCAACCGCTCCGTGCAGGGCGAGGACCGGCTGTTCCCGCTGCCCGCCGTGGCCTACATCCGGTCTCCCCACGATTCAAAGTGGGCCTGGGGCTGGGGACTGGTCGCGCAGGGGGGCATGGGAGCCACGTTCGAGGATGAGAACACCTTCTTCGGCACCCGCGACGAGACCTACACCGAGGTCCGCTTCGCGACGCTGACCCCGACCGTCTCCTACGCCATCAACGAGGACATGTCGGTCGGTGCCACCCTGAACGCCGGCTGGGCGGACGCCTCGTTCCGCTTCTTCCCGCGGACCTCCTTCTTCAACACGCAGGACCCGCAGAACAGCTTCTTCGGCGTGGATATGAAACGCGCCGGCGGCCCCCAGGCCAGCCTGCGGCTCGGCTGGTCGTGGCGGGCGCGGCCGGACCTCTCCTTCGGCGCCGTGTACCAGACGGAGACCTGGAGCCGGTTCGAGAACGGCGACATGGTGGTCAACTTCGGCGCCCACCCGATGCTCGGCAGGAAGGTGACGTACGACGCCGAGATGGACGGCTTCAGGTTCGCCTCCCAGGCCGGCGTGGGCGTGGCCTGGCGGCCGGCACCGAGCTGGGTGCTGGCGCTCGACGTGAAGCGCTACTTCTGGGACAGCGCCATCGACACCATCACCGTCACCGCCAGGGACCCGAACGTGCAGGGCGCGCCGCCGCAGATCACCATGCCGTTCGTCTTCAACTGGCGCGACCAGTGGATCTACGCCGTGGGCGCGGACTACCGCGTCAGCCCGCGCCTGACCCTGCGCGCCGGCTACAACTACGGCGAGGACCCGGTGCCGGACGCCACCCTGACGCCGCTCTTCCCGGCCACCATCGAACGCCACGCCTCGCTCGGCTTCGCCTGGAACGCCGGCAACCGCACGTACGACATCGGGATCGAGCGCGCCTTTCCCAAGGACCAGGTCAACGCCAACGCCGATCCGCGGGTGAACCCCTTCGGACCGGGCGCCTGGGTCGACCATGAACAGTGGACGTTCAGCGTCGGGGCCTCCTGGGCGCTGGACATCCTGAAGTGAAGGAGACGGCCATGAAACGGACGACGACGCTTTTCATCCTGCTCCTGGTGGCCGTCTTCGCCTTCCCGGCCGGAGCTTCGAACCGGATCGCGGCGCAGGAAGGCTTGCAGTGCATGACCTGCCACGACAAGCCGGGCAGCCGGCTCCTCACCGACCGCGGCAAGTACTACGAGGCGGTCGGAACCCTCGACGGCTACGGCGAGGTGGTCGCGGCCTTCAGCGAGTGCACCGGCTGCCACGTGAAGAAGCCCGGCTCGCTGAAGCTGACCGAGACCGGCAAGGCGTTCGCCGTGGCGGTCAACGACATGGCGGGCCTGCGGCGCTGGGTGAAGGAGAACCATCCCAAGCCGCAGGGCAGCCACTGAACGATCAGGTCTTCATCGGCCGCTGCGGGCGCCCGTCGCCGGCAGCGGCTCCTTGTTCTCCGCCGTTGCGGACGGCACCGTGAGCGTCAGCCCGGCGAGCGTCGCTTGGCCCTTGCGCGAGAAGTCGATCGACTCGCCCAGGATGCGCGCCGCCTCCTCGGGCGCGTGGAAGCCCATCGAGTTCTCCGCCTCGATGAAGTCGAGGTAGAACTGCGCCTTGCGCTGGAAGTCGCGCGCCTTGTCGAGCCGGTCCACGGCCATGCCCGCGGCCTGCGCCGCCTTGATGTCCTGGATGAGCGCGATCAGGGCGTCCATGGCGAGCCCGCGCATCCGGAACGTGCGCTCCTGGACGGTCTCGATGCGGGCCTTGAGCTCGGCCTCGGGCCACTTGTGGCAGGTCTGGCAGGCGTTGTTGATGTTGAGCACCGGGCTCTGTACGTGGTGGTCGCTGATCTTCAAGGCGCCCACCCGCGTGTAGGGCATGTGGCAGTCGGCGCAGGCCACGCCGGAGCGCGCGTGAATGCCCTGGTTCCACATCTCGAACTCGGGATGCTGCGCCTTGAGCACCGGCGCGCCGCTCTCCTTGTGCTGCCAGTCCTTGAACCCCTGCTCGTCGTAATACGCCAGGATGTTGTCCACCTTGAGCCCCTTGGCCCAGGGGTAGACGAGCCGCTTCTCCTCGCCCTTGAAGTAGTACTCGACGTGGCACTGGCCGCAGACGAACGCGCGCATCTCCTGGCGCGTGGCGTCGCGGTTCACGTCGTAGTCCTGGATGCCCTGCGAGGCCTTGAGCGCCTTGATGCCTTCGAGGAAGCCCGGCCGGGTGACGCGGAGCTGCATGGTTGCCGGATCGTGGCAGTCGATGCAGGCCACCGGGTGGGTGACGCGCTTCCGGGCCTCCTGGTAGGGCATGTGGTTGAAGATCTCGAAGCCCTTGATCAGATCGCCGTTGCCGGCCTTCTTGTAGGGGACGTAGACCGAGGCGTGGCAGTGGATGCAGGTGCCGGGCTGCTGCTTGACCACCTGGCGCTCGGTGAACGTCTGGTCGTCCAGCATGTAGGCATGGCCGCGCTCCTCGCGGAAGTCGACGGCGAAGGCGTAGCCAGCCCACAGGATCTTGAGCCGCGGGTCCTCCTCCAGGCGGGACTCGGAGACGATCGAGCGCGGATCGGCCTGGGTGGGAGTGCGCGGGACCGCCTCGCTGCCGCCGTAGCGGGTACGGACCTGATCGACGGTCCGCTTGTAGCCGTCGTACTGGAGGGGGAAGTTCTTGCCCCAGACGGCCGGGTCGGTGGTGTCGTCGTCGATCCCCACCACGCGGTAGAAGGGATTCCGGGCCTCCTGCTTGTGCTGGAAAATGTTGACCAGCAGCGCGGTCACGCCGGCGGCCGCGATCGCGGCCACGGCGGCGACCAGCAGGATCAGGCCCCAGCCGCGCCGGGGCGGATTGGATCTGTCGTCCATCGCTCTCACCTCTCCTCCGTCGGTCTCAGGGGTGTCCCACGTCCGAGTGGCAGCGCAGGCAGCTCATCTCCTGCCCCGGCCGGTGCGGCCCTTCGATGGCCTGCGTCAGGGCCTCGTGGCACTTGCGGCAGGCCTTCTCGGTCACCCGGCGGTTGCGCTCCGTGATGATGATCGGCTCGGGGAACCGGCCGGTCGTGAAGGCGTACGAATGGTTGAAGCCGTTGAGCGCCTTGGTGGCGTATTTCGGGATCAGCCCCGGCGGCGTGTGGCAGTCGTTGCAGACCGCCACCGACCGGTGCGGGGAGACCAGCCAGCCGTCATACTGCGGCTGCATGATGTGGCAGTTCGCGCACGCCGAAGGGTCGTTCGTGAGGTACGAGTACCCCTTGGCGTACACGAACGTGTAGCCGCCCACGCCGGCGGCAAGACCCAGCAGCACTCCGGCCGCGATCAGCAGAATCGTTGCCCTTCCCATGCGGAAGCATCGTACTCGGAGATGTCTGTCCCGTCCCCACCCGGGCGGGTAGTCGGTGGGTAGGTCTACTTCCGCAGCTCTTCGAGCTTGGCCACGACGTCGCGGTAGTTCGTGTTGATGCCGTAGAGCTCCACGAACGTGGCGAAGGCGGAGGACATGTCGCCCATGGCCATGTAGGCGTTGCCGAGGTCGTACATCAGGCCGAGATGGTCCTCTTCGGAGAGGTTCGGGGCCTCCATGCCGCGGCGGTACCACTTCACCGACAGCTCGGGCAGCCCCTTGTCGAGGAAGCAGAGGCCGAGCATCGAGGAGCTGATCACCAGGTAGCGCGCGTCCTTGGCGGCGAGTTGGAACTCGCCGATGGCCTCGTCGAGCAGGCCCATCTCGCGGTAGGCGATGCCGAGGTTGAAGTGCGTGTCGTAGTCGGTGGGCGAGAGGTGCTCGGCCACGCCCTTCTTGAACCCCTCGACGATCTCCTCCAGCGACTGCTCGGCCTGGACGCCGTCCTGGAAGACCTCCTCCTTGGACAGTTCCTCGACCAGCTCGCCGGCGAGGTCGAAGAAGTCGTCCTCCTCGTCGAACAGGCCGGCGCCGCCAGGCTGGGCCGGCGTCTTGGGAGTCTTGGCGGCTTCCGCCTCGTCCAGCCAGTTCTCGCCGCTGTCCTCCAAGGACGGCGGCGGGGGCGCGGGAGGGCCCGGCCTGG
>JACZDC010137658.1_pt1 | contig 14922 bp, 13 predicted proteins | sample 8641791 | NCBI WGS metagenome assembly JACZDC01 (sample SAMN15324613, study PRJNA640507) | soil metagenome | isolation source: intercropping peanut in the second line | place: China: Luxin town, Laibin City, Guangxi Province | collected 2019-07-25 | depth 10cm m
AGCTTCATCCTCTGCAAACTGATTCACCTGCGAAACAACCAGACCGGTAAAGAAATGAGAGATACGATTATTTATCTTACCTGAGGTGTCTCCGCTTCCATCATTAAATCCCATCATATTGTAACGAGTAATCACCGCGATTTGTTCGCCGGTGCGCGGGTCTTCCGCCCAATTAAACATCTGGGGGGTATATTTTTTCGATAAAAGGTCGCGTACATGTTGCGGATCCGCAAAGGTCTTATCAAATGCGTAACTTATCTCTACGCCCCGAGCTTCTGCTAAACAAGTTACCTCTGCCATGAAATCCGCAGCTTCTGGTCTTTCTCCGGTTATATCAATAGCATATCGTTGGGTCTCGCCGGTATTCTCAGGATTATTTCCAAGCATAAATCAATATATTACAATAGACTTAAATTGCTTATTAGTCAATTGTCAGTTATTCGTGTTTATTGCTTTGCTTCTTCGCTTGAAGCTTCATCGGATGGTTTTTCGCCTTCGCTGGCAGACTCTTCGCCCTCGGCAGACTCTTCACCCTCGCCACCTTCAGCAGCCTGTTGTTCGGCCAGCGCGGCATCGGCTTCAGCAATCTGATCTTTAGGCATCTCAACAGTAGCGATAACCTGCTCTGGATCAGTCTTAATAACTATGGTGCTTGGCAATTTAATATCTGATACATGAAGTTTGTCGCCCACCTCTTCAAGCGAAGAAGCATCCAGTTCTACTGCGTCAATCAAATCTTTTGGAAGGGCTTCCACGGTTACATGGTCAAGGCTCTTAAGTACCAGCAGGCTTGCCTTTTCAGCTGGAATTTCGCCGACTAGCCTAAGAGGAATCTCGGCCGTTACGACCTCGTTTTCTTTAATGGCTTGAAAAACAGTATGAAGCACCACGCTGCCTGCTGGCGCATTAACTACTTCTTTGATAATAGTTGTATATTTCTTCCCGTCTACATCTAGCTTGATAGCATGATGCTTGCCGGCAGCAGCGTAAACTTTTGTGAAGTCCAGTGAAGGAATAACTATATAAATAGAGTCTTTACCTTTTTCATGAACAACCGCCGGTGTCTGCCCCTTGCCGCGTAGAGCCTTTACTTTCTTACCAAGTACTTCCCTTTTTTGGGCAGTTAAAGTTATATCTCCGCTACTCACTAAAACAATTTCTCCAGATTAATATTACTTATAAATTAACAGTTAGTATAACATAAAACATCGCTGAATGACACCTGCTATACTACTTTGGTGGCACTGTTAGACCCTAACGAATTGATAGCCAGCGGTGGCTTGTTATTGATAGCCTTCATAGTTTTCGCTGAAAGCGGACTGCTGTTCGGTTTTTTCTTCCCGGGCGATACTCTGCTTTTTGCCGCCGGTATCCTAGCCGCCGCCGGGCAATTTAATATAGCTATCCTGATATTAGTAATAATGATTTCGGCTATCGTAGGCGGTCAAGTTGGATACCTAATCGGCCAGAAAGCCGGATCCAGATTATTCAGAAAAAAAGACGGAATAATATTCAGAGCTGAATACGTAGAAAAAAGCGAAGAATTTTATGAAAAACATGGTGGCAAAACAGTCATTTTAGCCAGATTCGTGCCGGTAGTGCGGACCTTTGCCCCTGTAGTCGCTGGCATAGGTAATATGAGTTATGGCAGATTCACTTTTTATAACATAATCGGGGCCGGCATCTGGTCCGTCAGCGTAACCTTGATCGGCTATTTCTTCGGCCAGCATATACCGAACATTGAAGCTTACATACTGCCGATAATAGCATTGGCCACAGTCGCAAGTTTTGGTCCGACTGTTTATCATATAGTTAAAGACCCGAAAAGCCGGGCAAAAATAAAGAAAAAACTAAGGCTTTAACCTAAGTTTTCCGCTGGCTACTGCCTGACTATAGTCCGGGCCGAATCTCCTACCATGATAATCGGGATTTTGCTTAAAAAGCTCTTCCCTTGTCTGTAGCCCTTCCACGATTTGCAGTTGGAGTAAGTTAGTACCGAACAACATCCTTATCCTAGTAAAGCTTCTTGTTACCCGCCCTAGCTGGATAGCTTTATCCGCGAATGAGGTTACTGACGCCACCCATAAGGCACCTATCCTATCAGGACTATTATCAGGAGGTAGTCCTTGATGCTGTGCATAAGCATCGCCGGTAAGTATCAGATGTTCGAATCTATAAGGTACTTCCGGACCCAGTCCAGGGGTAGCAATAGCTTCTTCCAAAGCCTCACAAGCTTCGATCCCTAAAGCTTCCAGCTTGTGACCGGTTTCTTCAGTTGTCATCATATTTTATTAGAGCATATCGGCCAAAAAACGTCCAGTAAAGCTGCTCTTCATCTTAGCTACTTGCTCCGGTGTCCCTTGGGCAATTATATTGCCTCCGGCAGACCCGCCTTCAGGACCCAGGTCTATGATATGGTCCGCTGATTTTATGACATCCAAGTTATGCTCGATTACTATCATGCTGTTGCCAGTGTCGACTAGGGCGTGAAGTACATTCAAAAGCTTGTCTACATCGGCCATGTGCAGACCGGTGGTAGGCTCGTCCAGAATATAAAGCGTACGGCCGGTAGGTCTTCTGGAAAGTTCTGTCGCCAACTTTATGCGCTGGGCTTCGCCGCCAGACAATGTGGTAGCCGACTGTCCTAAAGTGATATAGCCTAGGCCTACATCAACCAGCGTTTGAAGCTTTTTGGCCACACTTGGAATATTTGCGAAGAATTCCAAAGCCGTTTCGCAGGTCATGCTCAAAACATCACTTATACTCTTTCCTTTATAGTGTATCTCCAGGGCTTCGCGGTTGTATCTTTTACCTTTGCATTCTTCGCAGGGCACATAAACATCGGGCAGGAAATGCATTTCTATTTTTATGATGCCGTCGCCGGCACAGTTTTCGCAACGACCCCCTTTAACATTAAAGCTGAAACGTCCGGCTGAATAGCCACGCAACTTTGCTTCCGGCATACCGGCGAAAAGTTCGCGGATAGGGGTAAATAATCCGGTATAGGTGGCAGGATTAGAACGGGGCGTCCGTCCGATAGGCGACTGGTCGATAACTATGACTTTGTCCAGATTATCCAACCCTTTTATATCTTCATGTTTGCCGGGCACACTCTGAGCACGCATCAGTCTTGCCAGCAGTTCTTTGGCTAAAATATCATTTATAAGGCTGGACTTACCAGAGCCGGAAACACCTGTTACGACTACCAGCTCGCCCAGCGGTATATCCACTGTTACGTCTTTTAAGTTATTTTCAGCCGCTTTTACTATGGTGAGGTTTTTACCGTTGCCCGAACGACGCTTCTTCGGAACGGCTATGGAATTTTTGCCGCTTAAATATTTTCCGGTTATACTGCCAGCATTTTTTGCTATTTCTGCGGGAGTCCCCTTGGCCGTAATCCTGCCGCCATGCACGCCAGCGCCCGGCCCGATATCCAGAACATAATCAGCTGTACGGATAGTTTCTTCATCGTGCTCTACTATGATTACTGTATTTCCTATATTCCTCAGATGACACAATGTCTTGATGAGTCTTTCATTATCTCTTTGGTGCAGGCCTATGCTCGGCTCATCCAATACATACAGTACTCCTTGCAAACCACTGCCTATCTGAGTGGCCAGACGTATGCGCTGGGCTTCGCCGCCGCTTAGGCTGACCGCGCTTCGAAGCAAATTAAGATAATTGAGTCCGACGTCCTGCAGAAATTTCAGCCGAGCGCAGATTTCCTTAAAAATCTGGTTAGCTATCTTTTGTTCTTTTTCATTCAGCTTCAAAGTGTCAAAGAATTCAAAGGCTTTATCTATCGACATTTCGCAGACATCCATAATACTTTTGCCGTGCACCGTTATGGCTAAAACTTCTGGCTTGAGTCTTCGGCCCTTACATTCATGACAAGGTCTTTCCTGCATGAAACGCTCTATATCCCGACGCATGAAGTCACTATCGGTCTCCTTGTGTCGACGCTCCAGGTTTGGAATCACGCCTTCGTAAGTCGAGTCAAAGTAACGTCCTGTGCCTAACTTTATTTCATAAGTTTCATTACCTGTACCATACAGAAGCTTATCTAGATTGTCTTTCTTAAGCTCGCCCGTCGGTACATGAAGAGAAAAGCCATAACGGTCAGCGACGGCTTGCATCTTCTTCATATACCATGCGTCGGAGTTCACCCTGTTGAAAGGCCGGATCGCGCCCTCGGCGATAGTCAGCCTGCCATTCGGTATGACAAGGTCGGGGTCAACTTCCAGCCGACTGCCCAGTCCGGTACAGACCGGACAGGCGCCATGCGGGCTGTTAAAACTAAAGGTACGAGGCTCTAATTCCGGTATGGTAACCTCTGGATGATCTACACAGGCATACATCAGGCTGTAACTATGCTCTGCTTTGGAGTCGGCATTCTGGATGACCAACCGGCCATCGGCCAGGTCCAAAGCCTGCTCGATACTCTGTGTCAGCCGGCCGCGGCTTTCGTCGTCATTTACCAGACGATCAACTACTATCTCTATATTGTGCTTATAATTCTTGTCCAGCTCCGGCCATTCATCCAATGAGTAAATCACGCCGTCCACGCGCGCTCGTACGAATCCGGCACGCTGAAACTGCTCTGGAATATGCTCGAATTGGCCTTTTTTATCTATGACTACCGGTGCCATTATTAGCAGGCGTGCCTTATCAGCAGTACCAGTAGTGACTTGGTCAACTATCATAGTGGGTGTCTGTCTGGCCACGGTCTTGCCGCATATCGGACAGTGAGGTATACCTATCCTGGCGAACAGCAGGCGCAGATAATCATAAATCTCGGTCACGGTAGCAACCGTACTTCTGGGGTTACGGCTGGTGGATTTCTGATCAATAGAAATAGCCGGGCTTAAACCGTCTATCTGGTCTACATCCGGCTTTTCCATAAGGCCTAAGAATTGCCGGGCGTATGCGCTGAGGCTTTCTACGTAACGGCGCTGTCCTTCGGCATAGATAGTGTCAAAAGCCAAGCTGGACTTGCCGGATCCGGAAAGCCCGGTTATGACTACAAGCTTATTCCTTGGTATATCTACGCTAAGATTTTTTAAGTTGTGCTCTCGAGCACCTTTGACTGATATAAAATCCATTTACCCTCTTTGCTTACAGGGCAGATATAATAGCAAATTTTTCCAACTTTTTCCAGTATTTAAGAGTTTCGATCTTGATAGCCCAAGAACCCCCACCGCTATCCGCATTAGGCTTTAAAGCTTATTGAGGGGCTCAACTTGTCCATCCATTCTTAGAACTCTCCTTACTTAAATTAAAGACAGCCACTGCTGGCTGTCTAGAAATTAAGAGCGAGTTTCCCCACTGCGCAAATGACTACCTATTTTCAATGGAGAATAAAAAATCGCTCTTTTTAAGTTCTAGATTATTTTTATACTTCACAGCAACTTTAGTTTTATTGCTTATTATTGATCAAAAATTACATCCGCTTTTAATTCTTTAGGACAATATTATCTGCCAAGATATATATCATCCGGGTTAAATGATCTTATGAGCTCCCAATCATCTATTAGATCATCTAAAGAACTGTAATTGATGCTTAAATCAGTCATTTGTTTCATTTCATGGCCCCGACACGGGGTAATAATATATCCACCTAACAATTTTTTATGTATATGAACTCTTATTTTAGTCGCCCAGCCATAAATGCTTTTATCGCCACCCCTATAACTTGCTTCGAAATATCCTGACATATTAAGACAGCCTCCTTAGATTTATCTAAAAGCTGCCCAAATAAAAAGGACAACCTTCTCTAGGTTGTCTACGCCAGCAACAGGTTTGCACCCATTGTTTTCGAGAGAGGTTGCCCATCCTCGAATGCAAATAAAAAACTGTTGCTGAACGTAGACAGTCTTATATTATCACGATTATAGTCATTACGGCTTATGTTAAAATACTATATTGACTTTTTTTCAATTTTATATATAATCCTGTTTACATCAATTAAAAAAGGTGGCATAAGATGTGGGATTATATCGTTTTAGGGCAGATACCTGGTACCAACTTAAGATTAAGCTTCACGGCTTATCTGGTGTTGTTCTGCGTCGTGCTTGCCATTTACTACTTGAAGAAATATCATACGAATCTTCTGATCAAATTAGCCAAGACTTTTAAAATATACAAACCCCTTAAAAAGCTAGTGAGCGTCGGGCAGGATATTCTCGGCCCAAAGCTGAAGCTCATCAAGTAAATACTGCTTGTCTTTTGAGACATTACCAGCGGAAAGCTCTTTCAGTCTTGCCATGAATCTGGCCAGTTGACTGGATTCCTCGCCGGCCATAAGTCTCCGCGCACGGTAATCTTCCCAGTAATTTCTTTCTTCGTCTGTTAAGAACTTAGGAAAATTACGCGCCTTATAGATAGGGACCAATATTTTAAGACGCTGATCACTTAATTTATCTGCGTAACCGCTGATCTCTTCTGGCGCTGAAGCACGTAATTTTTCAGATAATGACCTGTCCTTGTCCGGTATGAAGCCGTCGTATAACTTCGTGTCTACGTCGAGGTCGCTTGAGTCTATGGCTACTTGTTGTTTGCGCGGGGCATTGATGATTTCCAGGGCTTTTAGCAGGTTGGGGGTGAAAGATTGAGCCGAATTAATAACTTTAAGATGTGAACCTATTTTCTCCAGATTAATATCAAGCCGTTTTTGACTGTCATCATCTAGTACGCCCAGAGGCGCGATAGCCGGACACCTATTGAACTGCAGGGCTTTGACAGGCAGTCTTTTCTCTTCGCTTTCCCTGTTGTATCTCCATCTCTCTGCCAGCTGCTCGGGATTCAAACTGATAAATTCGGTAGGGTCATGACGAAGATCATAAACTAATACACCATTTTTATCCGGGTGAGCCGCTAGGCGAGAGACTACGGTAGTCTTCTCATATTCTCCAGGATACTTACCGCTGGAATATATAAAAGGCTTTCCGGATTCGGCCAATGTCTGAACTGCTTGTTTGCCTCGGATATTCAGAAGATAATCAAAAAGTTTGGGCTGCTTTGTTCTTATAAGGTCGGCCACGGCTATGGTGGCTTGGACATCACTTAGCGCGTCGTGTGCATTAGCATGGTCCAGCTTGTTGATGGCTGAAAGAAATTCCAGACGGTTGGTAGGCTTACCGTCGGCGGCGAAGGGCCATTTTATACCGTCAGGCCTCAAAGCCCGGGTCATGCGGCTGACATCAAGAAGATCCCAGCGGCCACGACCGTCTTTCCACTGCCACTCGTAAGGATCGTTGAAATTGCGATAAAACAAAAACCTCATGAATTCGTCGTCAAAACGAATATTGTTAAAGCCTATAAATATAGTCTCCGGCAATGAAATCTCTTTGTTAAAAAATTCTATGAATTCGGCTTCGGTTATGCCGTCAGCGACTGTCTGCTGCGGGGTGGTGCCATGCACCATCACCGCGTCCGGCTCCGGTAAGGTGTCTTCTGTCATCTTGATCAACAGGTTCACCGGCTCGCCCACAGGCTGCAGATCCATATCCGTACGCTGACCGGCGAACTGCATTATGCGCGAGCGCCGGGGATTAATACCGCCGGTTTCCAGGTCATAAAAGAAAAAAGTCTGAGCCATAGAATTAAAGTTTAACACTAACAGTTTGATTAATATGCGATGAATTCATCTATGCTATCAAAAAATATCTTGTTGCCGGGTTGAATCTTTCTTCTTTCCAATTCGTGCATTATCCCCATCTTGCGCATGATATCGCGCAGCCTCTGAACACCCGCGTCATTCTCAAAGTCGGTCCGATGAGCAAAGCGCTCTATCTTCCTGCCCTTTACCCTGAATCCATCTTTGGTCTTAGTGACTTTCCAGCTGTCATCCGTCTTCATCAGACGTATTATCGGAATCTTATCGGTCTTTTTCTTTTCCATCTTCTTTTGTCGCATCGCAAGCATCTTTTGAGCCTCTCTTAATAACTCCTTAGTACCTTCTCCGGATTGAGCAGAAATAGGCATAATCTTCACCTTAGAACCGGCGCTTTTGCGTAATTTTTGGATCAGATCGTCTATTATATCGCCGTCTAAGCCTTCTATCTTGTTTATAGCAATGATTTGTGGACGTTTTGACAAATTAACTGTATAGTCGGCTAACTCCTTCTGTATGGCCTTATATGCGCTTACAACATCTTCCTGATAAGCATCTATCAAGTGTATAAGAAGCTGGGTCCTCTCGACATGACGCAGAAATTCATCACCCAGACCTTTTCCTTTACTGGCGCCTTCTATCAGTCCGGGGATGTCCGCCACTAACACGCTATGGGTCTTATCTATGTCAACCACGCCCAGATTGGGACGCAAAGTAGTAAAAGGGTAATTCGCAATCTCCGGACGCGCATTGCTTATAGAGCCTAACAAAGTAGATTTGCCGGCATTTGGCAATCCTACCAGCCCTATATCGGCTATCATCTTCAATTCAAAAGTTGCTTCAAACTCTTCTCCGGGTTCGCCTTTTTCGGCAATTCGGGGCGCCTGGCGGGTACTGCTGGTAAAATGAGCATTGCCAAAACCGCCGGGGCCGCCTTCGGCTATAACTTCTCTCTGGCCATGGTGGGTCAAATCTGCCAATACCTTGCCCGTAGGACCAAAGATGATCGTTCCTACCGGTAGCTTGACCAATAAATCCTTGCCGTTCTTACCGTGGCGTTTACGTTTTTCTCCATTATGGCCCGGCTCTGCGGATACCTCTTTCTTATAGCGGAAATCTGCCAGGGTATTCTGATTATTACTGCCGATTACGACTATATCGCCGCCTTTGCCGCCATCGCCGCCGTCCGGACCGCCTTTGGCTACGAATTTCTCGTGACGAAAACTTAATTTGCCATCCCCGCCTTTGCCGGCTTTGATCTTTACGTCGACTTTATCTACAAACATCTGATTCTATTTTAAAATAAAAACAAGAAGTATAAAGGCTAAAAAGTTATCTAGAAGTTATTAATAGATGAATCTATACTTACCGACATCGCTGGCTGGTACCGTCCTGTAGGTAACCTTACCCCAGGTAGGATAATTCATATCAGAGACTAAGAAGGATCCGTCAGGATATACATCCTCCACAAATGCCACATGTCCTAATCCACCAATATTTAAGTGATATAGCACTGCCCATTTGCGAGGTTCGGAACCTGTGGGTAATCCGGCTGAACGAGCTACCCCAAGCCAGGTGACAGCATTGCCCATATTGCTTGGAATCGGTCGTCCAACTTGAGCACGACGATTAGCCGCATGCCATGTACACCAGCCGTAATCATATCCATTGGCACTATAGATAGGGGATGTACCGAAGGAGAAACCTCCCCTGTTTGCCGCGGAAGCGTAATTATAACGGGCCTGTATAGGAGGCTGGCCGTCAGGTACTACTATCTGCTGTCCTGCCCTGAAGCCTTGTTGAGCGTCATTAAAAGCTACTAATTCATTCAGTCCGGCCCTGAACTTGCTGGCAATACTTTCTGGCGTGTCGCCTGCCTGAACGGTGTAGATAATCCCGTCAATAGGGCTTATCAGCAATTCAACTCCTGGAGCTACGGTGTCACCGCTGAGATTATTAGCCTGTCTGACGGTTTCTGCGCTTATGCCGAACCGGGCTGCTATAGCACTGATGGTATCGCCTGGAACGGTAGTGTATCTGGTGATATCATTCTTAGACTTCAGTCCACCGGACACCACTTGGGGTTTGGTAACTATAGTGTCATCCGTCGAAGCCACTGCCAGACTTGCTACTGCTGAATCAGCCGAATTGGTAACTGCCGTAGCCTCAGGAAGACTTACTACTCTGGCTACATTAACCGCTATATCTGCTGAGGATAGCTCGTCCAATGGATTAGCCGCTACTTTAGAGCTGCCTACGGCGGCGCTGAGGTTAGCGGAAGAAGTACTTGTATCCGACGAATTAAGGGCTACGAGAGCTCCTATGCCGCCAAAGAACAGTATGTTTGCAGTCAATATGGCTATCCGGGTACGTCTCTTCTGGGTCTTGCCGAAAAGACGTTGGATAACTGTATACTTGGATTTCTTTGACGAAGCTTCCTGGCGTTTATTTAAAATGCGTGGGGCGGCTACGCTAATTGAACTGCGAATATACTACTCCTGGTATCTATTTTATGATTGCGATACCTTGTTTGCCTTGTCGCTGGGTTAATTATTATTTCCAAGAGAGTCGACCAATCTTGATTTTTCATTAGCTTTAAGCGGGCAAACGCAGTTAGAGGATGTGATTAAATTTTTACCTAAATAAAATGTTTATTTCATCCAAAACTGCAATATGAAATTTAACAAATCCGACAACATATTGCAAGGGGTCGGCAGGATTTTTTGTCCGTTTTAACAGGGGTAAACGTCCAATTAATTGCAGAGTTTTTTACAATACTTTTCAATCAATGCCTGGTGCTCTTCCAGCGTTTTGGAAAAATGAGTCTTTCCATCATCGCCAGATACGAAGTACAGCCAATCGGTCTGTGCCGGAAAAGCTACCGCTTTGAGAGAGCTCTGCGTCACATTACTGATCGGTCCTGGAGGTAAACCACTGATCTTATAGGTGTCATAAGCTGGATTAATTTTTGCATACCCGTCCGTCGCATTGGATTGAAAAGGCATACCGGTCTTGTAGCGCTTTAAGAATACCTGGGCTACGGTAGCACGGTCCGAGTCATTGCTTACTTCACCCTCGACGATAGAGGCCATGATTACACCCTGATGCACCGTCAGTCCTTGCTTATTAAATCCCTCCCTTATTTCAGGTGTCAGATACTGATGCATCTCATCAAGAGATGATTTGATAATCTTGCTAACAGTAGTATTAGCATCTTTTTGAAAACTCTCCGGATACAGATAACCTTCCAGGCTGGCACCTTTCGGCTTGTCCGTCAGAGCCGGGTGGGACTCGTACTGGGCAGGATCAAGCGCGGCATCAACTTCCTGCTGAGAAAAGCCGCCTTTAACAAACTCCGCTTTTATCTGGTCGATCCTCTTCGCCGGCAGAATAGTGACCAAGTCAGTGGCAATCTTACCATCGGCAAGCTGATCAACTATCTCCGGGACGGATTGCGACGGCTTGAAAAGATAGGTTCCAGCCTTTAATTTATCTCTTAAATTATTATTCCTTACATACCATTCCAGCGCCCAGTCACTTTTTATGACGCCTTTCTGTTTAAGCTGCTCGGCGATCTGGCCGGGAGCACTTCCGGGCTTGACCGTTATGACTATGCCTTCGTTGCTGGAGCTAAGAGGCTTCAGGTTGCTTTCATAAGCTTTTCTGACAACTACCGCACTTGCTACCATTACCAGAAGTAGCGCCGCGACTATCAACAGCGCGGTTTTTCTGCCTCTTGCCGGCTTAGAGCCTTTATGGTGATTGAATTTTGTCATTTATTATATTGTCCCAGATATTCTTCTAGTATAAAACACGCTGCTATATCGTCCACGTATTTACGGTCGGGGCTATGCTGGCGTGCTCTTTGAGAGCTTAGGCTTTCGTCAGCAAATACTATATTGACGTCGGTAATATCAGCCAGCTGTTCAGCAAAATCCCTGGACTGTCCCGACTGCTGCGTCTCCTCGCCCTGCATGTTGCGTGGAAGCCCTATGATTATCAGGTCTGCCTTGTGCTCTTCTATCAAGGTTTTTAAATTTTCCAGTACATCCTGGTCATTTGCGATGATACCCAGCGGGCTTGGTAATTTCGCTATACTACCGGCAATCGCAGCCCCTATCCTGGCATCGCCTACGTCCAGGGCTAGGATATTAATATTCTGACTCAATTTAACTCCTGTCTATTGAGGAATCTCGCTGCCGTCAGCTTGCTGGACCTCTATAGTTATTTTGGAATGATTCTTAGGTATCGTACTTACCCAGAAAGGACTTAATTCTACCTTAGGGCTTTCAATGCCCGGTCTTAGTCCCAGTATGTTTTCGGCTTCACCAGATTTCTTGCCTACTATGCTCTGCTTTATATCCTGGTCATTGATTTCCGGGCCCAGGACCACCGTAGTGTCTATAGTGAAACCTGTCTGACCATCGTTGAGGCGGCCGGCGTCAGCATCTGGTTTGATAGTAGCGGTTGAAATCCCTTCACTTAGCACAGACTGATTCTTGCCCTCATCGTTCTTGCCCGTCTCGTCTTTGATAATCTGCTTCAGGTCGTCTTCTTTAACGCCTATCATTTGGTAAGTTGTAACCACGCTGACTGTAACTTCGTTGGCTTCGGTATCTACAGCTGGTGTGACTACCTGATTAGCTGGGGTGGCTTTAAATGATTCATTGATAGGTACGTAGCCGTCACGCTCCAGCTCTTTTTTCATATCATCTTGGATGCTGTTGCCTTTTCCATTTAAGCGCTCTTTGGCTTTATTGACATCACCCTGGGAAACCACTTTGACTATATTGTCACTTCCGCCACTGGCGCTTCCTTTGGCAGAAACATCAGCTCTGCCGGATACACTAAAGTTAGCGTTACCTGTATTACCATTTGCTCCAGCCATCTGAGCCGATATAGATGTATTGTTAGTTGCGGGGTAAATATAGCAGCCCTGCGAATCAGTTGAAGCTCCACTTATAGTAAATGAAGTGCTTTCTTGGACTATATATGTAACTCCGTTCGCGCTTATACCCGTTCCAGCAGGTACGCTGCTTGGGGCCGTAAATGGATTGCCTCCGCATTTCTTGGACGTCATAGATACATTTCCGCTGGCTTTCTCGCCTTTGTTTTTTTGGCCGGTGGCCTCTACTTTTTCGCTTTCGTTTTTAACTGTTTCCTTAGACGTGGCCCTCAACACCCTGCCGTCTTGATCAAAGTCCGTTGCCTTGCTATCGGCAATGAAATCAACGCTTATAGGCAGGTTCTTAGTCTGAGCCTTTACCGTGACGGTGGCTTTTGGAGCGGCAAATATGGCATAGATAAGGCCTGATATCAAAAGAAGCGCTACCACCGCGCCCAGGATGAGCTTTTTACGAAAGCTACTAAAGTTGGGTACTTTTAACTTATTACCGCCTTTTTTCTTCTTTGGTTTTGATGAACCGTCTTTGGCAGCATCTGATTTCTTAGCTGTATTGTCTATTTCTACGGCCGCTGCTTCTGACTTCGGGTCTGGTGCTGATTCCGGCTTGTTTGAATCTAGTTTTACCTCTCCTACGCCTTCATCATTCTGAGGGGCGGCAGATTTTACGTTAGGCGCGGGCGGGATGTACGGCTTGGAATTCAAGTTAGATGCCACGAACAAGCCAACTGCTCCGGCCAAAGGCAAAATTCTGGATTCAGACGTGATTAAAACAAGTTTCTTGTCATTCTGCTCGGAAGTACGCTTTAAAAGCTTCATATTAACAATCGACTGGAGCGCACTGGCCCTTTTAGGCAGAACAAGCGCGACTATATTTTTAGGACTGTTTTGGATCTTGCTGACAATGCCCGTTATCTCTTCGTCAACATCAATATAAATAGTATCTTTGGTGTCGCTCATATACGTAACATCCTATCAAATCTAGCCCTTATACCGCTAGTGGATGCGATGTCCTCTTGCTGTTGGATAGTGTCCAGACCAACCCTTAAAAGTCCCATTGCAGTGATGTAAGTATGGTCGTCTGCTTTGCCAGTCGAATCTTCTATGCCGATGACTTGGTCGGGATTGATCAATGAGATATGAGGCTTTCGAGTAAAGGGCAGTTGTCCGTACCAATTCGTTTCTTTAAGAGTGTCCGTCAATTTGCTCAGGCTGGCACCGCCGCCACATAGAAGTATCTGGTGGGGCAGATTCTCTAGATCATTGTAATCAGACAGAGCAAGCTCTACCCCCGCCAGCCAGACGTCGCACGTCTTTTCCAGGCTTTCTTTTACGGATTCGTGCTGTTGTAATGATTCGTGGTGCCTGCTTGAAAAATCCAGTTTCAGTTTTTCCGCCACGTCAAATTCTACGCCCAAATCTCTTTCAATAGAGCGCGTAAAGGCCCTGCCGCCTATCCCGAACATCTTGGTACCTTGTACTCCGCCTTCATTGATTACCGCTATGTCAGTCGTGCCGCCGCCGACATCCATCAGAATCGCGCTCATTGTAGTATTGGAATTATCGCCGATTACAGATCGGGAAACAGCGAAAGGCTCCGCCGCTACAGCCAACAAATCCAAATCAAGTTCGCTGGCAACTCTTTCAAGGGCTGATATATGGATCATTGGCGCGAATGCCGTATATAGTTGCACAAGAACATCCCTGCCCTTAAAACCTATAGGGTTAGTTACGTTATAGCCGTCTATACTGATGCTTACGAGCGCACTGTTAACCAGCCGGACATCTACATGTTGCCCGCCTAGTTCCCACTCCAGATTTTTCCTCGCCTGATTTTCGGCCCTTTCCTGGACGAGTTCGATAATCTGCTCCATTTCATCCACATCAAGTTCCAAATTTGGATCTTTGCGAGTACACCTGACAGTGGTGGTGGTGCCTTTGACCAGCTCCCCAGCTATACCGACAATAGCCGTCCGCACGCTTAACTGAGCCTGTTCTTCGGCAATCGCTAAAGCTTTATTGCAGTTTTCTACTACGGCGCCTATGTCAGCTACGGCCCCTGCCTGCATATCTGTCAACTGCTGATGAGCTCTGCCCACGCCGACTATCTGTATACCGTCGCCATTAATCTTACCTATCAGGGCTTTTACATTTTCTGTTCCGACATCTAAAGCAACTATATATTCAGAGGCTTTATCAAGTTTTGTCTTGGTTAAAGCCGTATTGGTTAAACTTTTTATTTTTTGCAGCATAAGCGTATTTATTATATCACGAGCTAAAGAGGTCCTACAGAGGAAATCTCCTTATTCTCCTCTTTAAAGTCCTAGGTTTTTGTCATCCAGATTGGTGGCTGGAAAATCTTTCTCATCATCCAAACTGGTTATGTTGGATGATATAGAATTATTAA
>JACZDC010060676.1_pt1 | contig 14911 bp, 15 predicted proteins | sample 8641791 | NCBI WGS metagenome assembly JACZDC01 (sample SAMN15324613, study PRJNA640507) | soil metagenome | isolation source: intercropping peanut in the second line | place: China: Luxin town, Laibin City, Guangxi Province | collected 2019-07-25 | depth 10cm m
GTCCTCCACGACTGGGACGACGAGCGCGCCACGGCGATCCTGCGCAACATCCGACAGGCCATGGCCCCCGAAGGCCGCGTGCTGGTGGTCGAGGGCCTGATCCCGGAAGGGGACGAGCCGGCGCTCAGCAAGCTTTCCGACCTCGAGATGCTAGTGATGACCTCGGGTGGGCGCGAGCGCACCGCGGAGGAGTTCGGCGAGCTCTTCGCCGCTGCGGGGCTGCGCCTGACGCGAGTGGTTCCGACCGAGGGCGCCGCCTTCGTGCTGGAGGCGACCACATAAGCTTTAGCCGGCATCAGGCTCGCTACAAGCTTGCTGTCCCTGTGTTCCCGGCATGGAGACGTGTGCGCGAAAGGCGTGTGTCGTAGTAATGGTTCTCGCCTTCATCCTCGTATTCGCCAACCAGCGTCAGGCCTGCTTCCGAGAATACAGCCTTGTACTCGAAGTCTCCCATAGAGCGCGACTCCTGCCCGGTCAGCACGTCCGTCCAGGCGCAGGCCTCCGCCGGAGAGGTGAACAGAAATCTGCCGCCGGGGTTGAGCGCCACGGCGACCTTGCGGATCACTTCCCGTTGCACGTCTGGCAGCAGCAGGAACATCAAACCTACCGCGAGCACGCCGTCGAACGTTCGGCCAAAGAAGCGTGAATCCTGGACCGCTTCGCAGGCGACAGGCGCATGAGGCAAACGCCGGCGAAACGCGGCAGCCAGACTTGCCGAAGCCTCTACGCCGAACACCAAAAACCCCTCATCGTTCAGCGCCGTCGCAATCGGCTCTCCGGATCCACAGCCAAGGTCGAGAATCGTCCCCCCTCTGGGTAGAGAGCGAGACCACATCTGAACGGTTGCGACGCCGATGGTCGACTGCTCACGCCGCCGAATGAATTCTGGCGCGACCGCCTCGTAGCCATTTGACGGGTCGCCGGTGGTCAAGCTCATCCTAGACGGCGATGATTTCGACAAGGTTCTCAATCGCGCGGAAGTCGTCCGGATTGCGGGTGTAGAGCGGCAAGCCGGCAGCACAAGCGGTTGCCGCGATAAGGAGGTCCATGGCACGGGCCCCTCGCGCTTCGCGTCCTGCGGCGACAACGGAGGCATAAATCCTCCCGTAGGCGCGGGCCGCCTCGGCATCGAAGGGCAGAGGATCGAAAGCGGCCTCCGCGCGCTGGAGCCGATCCTGGCGTCGCGCTCTCTCATCGGCGTCCGGCGCCGCGTGCGGACCAGCGGCAAGCTCAGCCATCGTCACGGTGCTGACGGCGACTTCGAGCGGGAGCTTTGAAGGCTCGATCTGTTCCAGGTCGATGACGACCGAGGTATCCAGGATCCCCCGAGCGGGGCGGGGCTCAGGCACGGGGCGAGGTTTCCTGGTCAGCCCATGCGTCGACCTCGGCACGGAAACGGTCCGCATCAATGGCGGGCGCATTCCTGAAGATGGCAACCGCTGCCGCCGCGCTCACGAACCGATGGCGATGCAGTGGCGTCAGCTCTGCCACAGGCACACCGTTGCGAGTGACGACGAAGGATTCCCCCTGGTCGAGGCGGCGCATGATCTCGCCGCTGTCATTTCGGAGCTCGCGCTGGGTAATGGATTCAGCCACGCCCGAAGCGTGGCACGACGTGCGACGCCTTGTCCAGGGCAGTCAATAAAGATCTCATCAGCCACTTGGCGCTTAAGATATCGCCATCGAGGAGATCAAACACCTCTTCCTGCTCTAGATCTCCGCGGCGCCCCAGGCCTTGCCGCGTGCTTCCTCCGCACAGCCAACAGAGACCAACCCGCCGTCCAAAGGCAAAATATAAGGATAAAATCCATCGCCAGAAAGGCACCCGCGGCGTAAATAGACCAGGCGTGCCATAGGACTTCGGGTCCACCTTGCCGGAAGAGGCTATCGTCAAGCATCCACTGCTCGACAGTAGAGCTCGGGTACTTCTGCTTTACTGCCTTTCCTTCCTCGGTAAGCCCCTGATCCCACTTGCCGAATCCGATTTGAAATCGAGTCCCACTCACTCCCGGCGGAGTTACTGTCGTGAAATTCAGAATGACTGCATAGAGGACTAACAAGACGAAAGCGGTCAAGAGCACCCATTCAGCTCTGCTAAGAAGTCTTGTAGGATCTTGCTCTCGGCCTGAGTGATGGGCGCGGTAGAAGATAGCGCTCATCGTTGCGAACGCGAGCGCGGCCGCGAGAGCGGCAGCCGACGCGCCAAGGAGCGGCGGGATGATGGAGGTAAAATAGGTAAAAGCTGGAATCACAGATCCCAGGGTAGCGATTCCGCCTTGAATCGACTTCAGTTCGTCAACGAGGCTCTTGAAGTCATCTCTAGCCATGACGGTTCTCAGCGATCCTCGACAATCGTCACGACGGTATTTCTTTCGGTGATCGAAACGAGCCGGTTCGGATCAGAGGTTGGTCTCCCTTCCCTCGTGGCCCAAACATAGTAAACGCCCATCAAGACCGACTCCTTGGTCTCGGTAACATCCTTCAAACTGGTGACAACTTCGCCACGCTCTCGACTTCGCTTTGTCTGATAACTGATGATCGCGGCCGGCTTCGGAGAAGTTTTCCAGGTGACATTGCAGTAGATGCCATTGTCTTTAGCGGCAGCCTGAAATTGATCTTCTAGCGCTTGGTAAGTGCTCCGTGAAGGGTTCGCCGAGAACTGGTCTCGCAACCGCTTCAAGTTTTCATGTGTCCCTCTTCTTCTTTCGGCCCATTCCCTGGCCATGCTCTCGGTAATCCTTCGCTCATTGTCCATCCTCTGGAGCTCCATACGGGCTCTCTCCTCATCATCTTCAGCTCTGGCCAGACGCGTTTCAGCGGCTTCAGGGGTGTGGGTCACGGTGATCTGGCTCGTTGTTTGGCCATGACCCTGGGCCGTATCCGCCGCTTCCTTAGCCGCGATCCTTCGCATCATCGAGGCATCCGCGAGTTTCTGCTTCGCTCGCTCTTCCGCCTTGCCCAATCTCAAGAGTTCTGCATCATCACGTTGCTGCTGTTCTGCGAACTCGGCGCTTAGGCGAGAGTGCGCAGCACTCAAAAATTCCCTCTCTTCCTGGGAGACCGAGGAGTCGGAGCTCACCTGCGCCAACACCAATGCAGCGAGAGACATATAAAAAAGCATTGCCCCAAAGGCTCTCTTCATGGCTGGCCTCCTCTGGTCGTGATTTTACAATCTTAAAGGCTGAATGCGCCGCCGTCAACAAACCCGTCTCCTGAGATCCTCGCCCAGCAAGGGTCTCGGGCTCCCGGCTGCGGATGCCCGGCCGCCGGAGGCGCACGAACCCCTTCCGCACGCCTCCGGCCCAGTTTCTCCCCCGCCCTCCTGGCGGGACCGGGCACGGAACGCCGGTGGCCTTGGACTCGGCGGCCGGCATCCCTCCTAGTTTTCAATGAACAAAAGACCCCTCCCCGTCCCTCCCCTGCTTCGCAGGAGAGGGCGCCACCGCCCTCCCCTTTTTCGCCCGACTTCATCTCTTGATCCCTGCTTCCCCATCCCTGCCATCGACGCGTGAAAAAAGACGAGGGGGCGGACAAACGGCTTCGCCCCCTCGCGAGTGCTTCAGGTGACGTTAATCAACCGCCGGCTCGGGGTCGGCGGGGGCCTCCGTCTCCGGGGGCGGGGGCGGCAGGTCCTTCTTGCGGTTGCGGCCGCGGAAGGGCTGGATGCCGAACTCCACCAGCTTCTCCGAGGTCGGGCCGTAGAACTGCTTCAGCGAGAAGCGCAGCACCGTCGACAGGCGCTGACACTCCGCCACCAGCGCGGCCACCTTCTGCGAGGCCTCCTGCTTGCTCGCCGCCAGCGCGGCCTGGCTCTGGAAGAAATCCTCCGCCTGTCCCAGCAGCGTCTCGAACTGCGTCCGCTGCGTGTCCAGGAACGCCAGCTCCGTCTGGTTCCCCTGCAGCGCCATCAGCAGCCGCTGCCACTCCCCCAACAGACCCGATCGCGTCGTCTCTCGCATGATCCTTCTCCTTTCTGAGCCCTCAGGGCTCCTGTCCTCCCGGCTCCTTATGGCGCCGGTGGTCCTTCTCCTCAATCGCATGGCCCTTCTCCTGCTCTCTACTCGTCCTGCAACCGCTCGGACTTCAGGTCGGGGTCCTCGCCGGCCCCCAGCGGGTCCAGCGGGGACGGCGCCACCTCCTGCAGCCGCTCGCTCTTCAGCCCGGGCTCCGGTGTCACTCCCGGCCCCTGCTCCACACTGGTCGTCTCGTCGCTCATCGTCGTTCTCCTTTCAAAAAGTCCCAGACCTTCATGGTCCGCGGACAGGACAGCCATCTCGTCGCCAGCCGCCAACAACTCGGCCGGCGTCACTTCCAGAGCCAACATCAGTCCGATCGTCTTGTCCGCCGGCGGCAGGTTCACGCCCCGCTCCCAGTAACCCAGACGATTCGTGCTCACCCCCAGACGCTTCGCCAACTCCTTCCGGGTCCACTGGCGAAGCTCCCGAAGCGCTGTGATTCCTCTCCCCAGCCGTACAGGGTAGGAGTCCTGTTCTGCATCACCATTGCTCCAGTCATGCAGCACCACCGTGTTTGGCATCATCGATCCTCTCCTTTCGCCTTCGAGGAGAGTGTACGGGCGACATCTATGCCGTGTCTATGGTTTTTCGGATGAATTTGATGACCAAAAAGTGTGCGCCACACACTTTTTGTTTTGCTAACAGAGCGTAAACGGCGAAGAATCCCGGAGATTCCCCACAGGTTGTGGGGAATTCGGGCAAATCCGGGGGTTCAGGCGGGATCGAGGCGGGTGACGGCTTCTTCGATGGCGTTGTAGTCGGCTTCGACCAGCTCGACGGTCTCCACCTCTCCGAAGCCGTGCTCCAGGTCGGTGCGCAGGTCCGAGGCGACGTTCTCCACGGCCACGATGGATCTCTGGAGGCGGCCCAGGAGGTAGGCCGTGCGGCTCAGCGGCATGGCTCCGTCCCGCATCCGCGCCAGCAGCAGGCGGCTCGGCACCGGCACCATGGCCTGGGCCTCCTGGAGGCTGTCCACCTCCAGCTCCAGCGACTCCAGCGATCTCTTCAGCCTCTCCAGGATCTTGGGCAGGGTCGTGGTCTCGAATTCTCTTTCCGGTCTTCTCATGGGGAAGGAATGATAAGGAGACCCGGCCCGATCCGGACCGCCACTCCCGAAATCGGCACTTTCTTGACCAAATCGGGTGGGTCAGAAACTCTCCACCCGACGAATTTCCACGAGTTTCACGGGATTTGTCAAAAAATCCGGCCCAGCGGCAACTAGATAGGTATGAGGCTTCTTCTCCCCCTCCGTTCCTTCCTCCTGCTGTTCCTCCGTCTCCTGAAGCGCAAGACCGTCCGGAAGCTCTCCAGGCTCAGCACCCTCTCGGTCAAGCAGATCGGCAGCATCGAACGCGGACAGGTCAAGAAGGTCGCGGACGAGGATCTCCAGCGGCTCTTCGACGCCCTCGGCTGCACCGAGGCCGAGGTGGTCCTCGTCCACTCGTGCCTCGAAGCGCTCGACGGGCTCGACCCGGCCGCCGATCCCGCGCTCACCGCCGCCCAAGAGCGCTACCTCGCGGCGGCCCGCCGGCGCCTGCGCTCCCGGATGGCCGCTCCCGGCAATCCCCCAGAGAACCCGGTCTCCGAGTACCCCTGCCCCTACGAGGTCGAGCTCGACCGGACCGAGGCCGCCGGAGCCTGGGAGCGGCTGAGCGAGGCAATGACCCTCTCCGGCATGATCCGCGCCGTCCGCTCCAGCCACGAGTCCCGGCTCTGGGCCTTCGCCGAGCGCCTCTGCGACGAGAGCGAGCGGGCCGCGTCACAGGACCCCCGCCGCGCCCTCGACCTCTCGATCGTGGCGGTCGGCGTCGCCCTGCATCTGAAGGTCTGGGAGCCCTGGCGCGTCCGCCTCCTCGGCTTCGCCGTCGCCCACCGGGCGAACGCCCTGCGCGTCGCCAACCGGCTGGCCGCCGCCGACCGCACTTTCGCCCTCGCCCGCCGCCTCTGGGCCGCGGGCCTCGACCCCGACCGCCTCCTCGACCCCGGCCGCCTCTTCGATCTCGAAGCCTCCCTGCGCCGCGCCCAGCGCCGCTTCGCCGAGGCCCTCGACCTCCTGGAGAAGGCCACGCCCCTCACCCGCCGCCCCGTGCACGTCGCGCTCAAGATGGCCTTCACCCTGGACACCATGGGCGAGTACCGCCGGGCGATCCAGGTCCTCAAGGAGGTCGGCCCGCTCGTCGAGGCTCACCCGGAGCGCCGCCTCAAGAGCATCCAGCGGTTCAACCTCGCGGGGGCGCTCGCCCATGTTGGCCTTCACCAGCAGGCCGCCCGGCTCCTCCCCGTTCTCCGCCGGCTGGTGGAGAACGACAGGCAGGACCGCATCCGCTTCCGCTGGCTGGAAGGACGGATCGCCGCGGGCCTCGGCCGGACCGACGACGCGCTGAAGGCGCTCGCCGACGCGCGGGCCGGCTTCGCCGAGCACGGCCTGGGATACGACGTGGCGCTGTCGCTGGTGGAGACCGCGGCGATCCTCCTCGAGCGCGGCGAGTACCCCGAGGTCCAGCGGCTCGCGGCAGAGCTTGCCGACGTGTTCCGGAAGAACGGCATCCACGAGGAGGCGAAGAAGGCCCTGCGGCTCTTCGAGGAGGCGGTGGCGAGACAGGCGGCGACGGCCGAGCTGGCCCGCCTCCTGCTCGCCTGGCTGTTCCGCGCCCGCAACGACCCCGGGCTGGTCTTCACCCCGCCCGCCGGCTCCTAGGAACCGGGCGTGGGAGCGCACCTCGGATTTCCAGACGGATCGAGGCCGCACCCTTCATCCGCGGTGGGCGCCGGATGGACGATGGAGTCCGGAGCCGTCCACAGGCTCTCAAAGAGTCTCCAGATGTTGCCGAGGGAGGACGAGGGGGCAGACAGAAGGGAGGCGGACAGCAGGATGAGAACCGTGGCGCGGCGCATGCGCATCTCCACCCGCGGCAACTTGCGGCCGCCGTCGTGACGGTCGAGCACCGGGGATTCCGCCTCCTATAGTGCGGCAGGAGGCGGAAGGAAGGGCGCCGGCCCCCACGGGCGGAGCTTCAAGCGCCCTTGTTCTTCTCGTCCCAGGCCATCGGCTCCCACAGCTCCAGCTTGTTGCCGTCGGGGTCCAGGATCCAGGCGAACTTCCCGTTTTCATGAGATTCGGGGCCGCCGACGATCTCGACTCCGTCCGCGCGGAGCTGAGCGAGAAGCTCGTCGAGGTTGTCGACCCGGTAGTTGATCATGAAGGAGGAGTCGCTGGGGCTGAACCACTGGGTCTCCTTGTCCGCGACGGTCCACACGGTGAGTCCCTTGTCGTCGGCCTTGTCCTCCGGCCATCTCAGGACCGCGCCACCCCAGGGCGCGAGCGGCATGCCCAGGTGCTTCTGATACCACGCGGCCAGCGCGGCCTTGTCGCTCCTGCTCTTGAAGAAGACGCCCCCGATTCCGGTCACCTTCGCCATCGTTCCTCCATTCCTGTTGGTTGTTGGAGCGCCGCACCGGGCGCGCCGATACTTTACTGCATCCGGGATCGGCCCCACCTCCCGCGTCATGGAACCCGGCGACCCCGACACCACGGATCTGCTACGATCGCCATTGCCTGTTATCGTTCGCGTGCAGACCCGTGTTACAGATCTGCAGGGAGCTGGGGAGGGGGCACTTGGCGACAGGAGAGTCGAACCAGACCGGTGGGAGCTCCGCGCCGGGGACTGGCGGCGTGCGTCTGCCTGCGCTTCGGGGAGAGTGGAGGAAGAGCTGGCGCCGCCGTCTGCCCGGGCCGGGCTCTCTCGCGATCTTCTACGCGGCCTACATCCTGGCTGGTGGCTTCGGCAATGAGTTGGCGATCATCCCGGGGGTATCGATCACCTTCTGGCCGCCGGCGGGAATCCTCATCGCCACGCTGCTCCTGAATCCCCGGCGCAGTTGGCCCTGGTGGGTGCTGACCGGCTGCCTGGCCGAGCTGACGTGCAACGCGTTGTGGTTTCACAATCCGTTGATCCTGGCACTCGTCTATTACGGGGGAAATGCTCTCGAGGGACTGACCGCCGCGTGGCTGGTCACCCGCTTCGCTCCCCTGCCGTTCCGGCTCGAATCGCTCAGGGAGGTGGCGGCCTTCGTGGTGCTGGCCGCGGGAGTCGCTCCGACGATCAGCGCCACCGTGATCGCCGTCACGGATGCCACCCTGGGAAAGCATCCCTTCCTGACGGCCTGGCCCCTGGTGTGGCTCGGCGACGGGACCGGACTGCTGGTTTCGGCTCCGCTGACGGTGGCGATCGTGCTCGCCTGGCGCGAGCGCACGAAGATCCCCCTCCGGAGCCTTCTGGAGGCCGCCGCGCTCGCGCTCCTCCTTCTTCTTCTGGGTGCCCTCGCCTTGCGCGGATATCTGCCGACGATCTATCTGACCATGCCCGTGCTGTTGTGGGCCGCGGCGCGCTACCAGATCCGGGGCGCCGCCGTCGCGCTGGGACTGATCACGTTGACGACGGCGGCGTTCGCCATGGCCGGAAAGGGCGAGTTTGAAGGCGGTTCGGACGTTCGGCACAAAATGATCATGCTCCAGGTTTTCCTGGGAATCTCCGCGACTTCTGCGCTCGTCGTGGGAGCCCTGTCGCAGCTCCATCAGCAGGCTCTGAGGGAGCTGAGAAAAATCAATACGGAGCTCAAAGAGCGGGTGGACGAGCAGACGGCGGAGCTGCGGGAGAGCGAAGGACGGTTGCGCGTGTCCGACCGCCGCAAGGACGAGTTCCTGGCAACGTTGGCTCACGAGCTCCGCAACCCGCTCTCGCCCATCCGCAACTCAGTCCAGGTCCTCAACATGGACGATTCGGCGGTCCCCGAGGTTCGGCGGGCCAGGGAGGTCATCGACCGGCAGGTCCGGACGATGGCGCGACTGGTGGACGACCTGATGGACGTCAGCCGCATCAACCAGGACAGGCTCCAGCTTCGACGGGAGCGGCTCGATCTCGCAAAGCTTCTCCACGAGGCGGTCGACATGAGCCGGCCCCTCCTCGACAGGATGGGCCACCGCCTGGACGCCTCGTACCCGGACGGCCCCCTCCTCCTCGACGGCGACGCGACGCGGTTGACCCAGGTGTTCCTCAACCTGTTGAACAACGCCGCAAAGTACACCCCGCCGAACGGTCGGATCGACCTGCGCGCCGGCCGGGAGGGAAACGAAATCGTGGTGAGCGTCCGGGACAACGGCATCGGCATTCCCTCGGACAAGCTCTCGACGATCTTTGAGATGTTCTCGCAGGTGGAGGATGCGTTGTCCCGCTCCCAGGGCGGTCTCGGCATCGGTCTCGCCCTGGTGCGGAAGATCGTCGAGCTTCATGGCGGAGACGTCGAGGTCCGGAGCGCGGGACTCGGACAGGGCAGCGAGTTTGTCGTCCGGCTGCCGGTTGTCCTCGAGCTGGCTGGAAAGGACGAAGACGTCGGCGCCGCCGGGAACGTTCCGGTCTCGGGCCTCCGCATCCTGGTGGTGGACGACAACGCGGACACCGCCGACAGCCTGGCGACGCTGCTCTCGCTGAAGGGCAACGAAGCTCATACCGCTTACGATGGCCTCGCGGCGGTCGCCGCGGCGGCGGAGCTGCGGCCCCGGGTGATCCTCTGTGACATCGGCCTGCCGAACCTGAACGGTTATGAAGTCTGCCGCCAGATCCGCCAACAGCCGTGGGGCAAGGACATGATCCTCGTGGCCATCACGGGCTGGGGACAGGACGAGGACAAGCGGAAGGCCGAGGAGGCGGGCTTCGATCACCACATGACCAAGCCGGTCAACCCCGAGGCCATGATGCAACTGGTGGCGCGCGCCGCGGCCCGCTGACCTCAGTGGACCCCAGAAGCCTTCGCCCTCTGATATCTTGAGCGGCGGCTCCGCACTTTGCCTGAAGCGGACGCCAGCGGCGAAGGCAAACACCTGGGAGAACACTGCCATGATTTCCAAGCCTTACCGGTTCGCGCTCCTCCTGCTCCTGATCGCGCCTGCGGCCTTCGCGCAGAATTATCAGCTCCCGTTCCTGGGGGAGGACATGGAGCCGGGCGAAAGGCTCTTTACCGGAGATCACGCCCCGGGAATCCAAGGCGAAGGCGAAGACATCGGGGTGATGAAGTATCAGGGGAATGGCAAATGGACCCCCCTCAAGCAGGGGGATGGCAGTGCCAACTCCGACTTCCTCGTCTACGGCAAGCCCATCCATGCGATCTCTGACGGAAACATCGTCGGCTGCTGGCGAAACGCACCGGAGAATCCCAAACCGCCGGCCAAGCACGAGAAATTCGTCACCGGGACCAGGCTCGTCGGCGGGAATCCCGTCGAAATCGGCCGCATTCCCGGAGGCGGGAACATGCTCTTCGTCGACAACTCCGACGGCACCCGGACCCTGTACGCACACATGATCCCCGGGTCGATTCCCGCCGAGCTATGCCCCAACAACGACGCCCTCTTTCCAACTGACAAGACCCTTGCCGAAGGTGACGCCTATCTGATGCTGGCGCCTTCGGCCTACGTTGCGATCCACAAGGGCCAGTTCCTCGGCAAAGCCGGCAATTCGGGCAGTGCGTCGGGGCCGCATCTCCATATCCATACGGAAAAAGGGGGAATGGCGGCCGTCATGCGTTTCGAAGGAGGGCTCTCCAAGCCGTTCTCCGACGTCAACACCGACATTCAAGGCGGGTGGACCAGCTTCGCCGGGCAGGAGATCCCAGACGGCGCGGTCCTGATCCGTCCGCCCCGGGCCACGCCGTACCGGATGGTGGATTTCGAAACCTTCCAGGTCAACGGCAAAATCACCTACGTGGGCATCTTCAAGCCCGGCACCTATGGCCCCATGGCGTTGTTCGAAAGCGACTGGAACCGGTTCCTCGCCGGCTGGAAGGACATCGAGGCCGAGGGCTATCGCATGAAGGATTTCGAGTCCTACCAACAGAACGGCAGGCAGGTCTACGCCGGAATCTTCGCACCCGGCTCCTATGGTCCGATGGCGCTCTTCCAGAACAGTTGGCAGGCCTTCCTCGACGGCTGGAAGGCGATCGAAGCCAAGGGCTACAGGCTCAAGGACCTCGAAGTCTTCAAGAGCGGCGGAAGCAACACGTACGCGGGCATCTTCGAGCCGGGCACCTATGGCCCCATGGCCCTCTTCCAGGACAACTGGAACGCCTTTCTCGCGGGCTGGAAGGACATCGAAGGCAAGGGCTACCGCATCAAGGATCTCGAGATCTACCAGGACGGTTCAAAGACGATGTATGCCGGCATCTTCGCGCCCGGCCAATACGGCCCGATGGCCCTGTTCAAGAACAATTGGAACGAGTTCCTGGACGGCTGGAGAGCCATCGAAGCCCAGGGATACCGGATGGCGGACATCGAAGTGGTTCCGAATGGAAATGGCCTGACCTACGCCGGAATCTTCGAACCCGGCACGTACAATCCGGCGGCGCTGTTCATTTCGGACTGGGATGCGTTTCTCGAGGCCTGGCAGGCTTTGGAATAGCTACTCCGCGCGGCGTGAACCTTGATTCTCCTCCCTCTTGAACTCCGAGAGGGCGGAGAGACTCCCCTTCCCCGCTGAGAATTCCGTGGGGCGCTCGGCTCTGTCTGGCAGTGCGAAACAGATCCGCAACGTGTCGCCGTCGAGCTCGTAGATGCCCCGGTAGACGACCCCCTTGTAGGTGCCGCTCGCAACCTCGATGTCGATGGTTTTGGGTTTCGCCGTCGCGTCGATGCTCTTGATTGCCCACTCGACAACGGTCTTACCATCCCGCTGCATGGCCCACTTGCCGTCTGCGTCGCGATTCCAGAGCTCTCCCTTCAAGTTTTCTTCGGAGGACTTGAAGCCGTTGTTCTCCGCGGAAATGGGTCGCCAAAGGCCGGCCATGGCTTTGAGCTCCGCCTTGAACGCGTCCTGCGCGTCACCGGAGGCGTTGTGCAAGCCGAGGCCGGCCAACAGCAAAGAAGTCACCAGGAGCAGGGCGGCCTTTCGTAGCAGGACGAACACGGATTCAGCCATGCCGAAGTGTGGCACGGCCCGCGCGAGCCTGTCCAGCCGACGATCGCGATCTTTGCTAAGCTCCGCCGCATGGCCACCCTCTACGACTTCTCTGCCAACACCATCGACGGGCAACCGCAGTCTCTCGACGCCTACCGCGACCAGGTGCTGCTCATCGTCAACGTCGCAAGCCAGTGCGGCTTCACCCCGCAGTACACCGGACTCGAAGCGATCTACCGCAAGCACAAGGGCGAAGGCTTCGCCGTCCTCGGTTTCCCGTGCGACCAATTCGGCCACCAGGAGCCGGGAGACGAAGAGGAGATCAAGAACTTCTGCTCGCTGAACTACGACGTCACCTTTCCCCTCTTCGCCAAGATCCAGGTCAACGGCGACGACGCGCACCCGCTCTATCAGTTCCTCAAGTCGGAGAAGAAAGGGCTGCTCGGCAGCGAAGCGATCAAATGGAACTTCACCAAGTTCCTGGTCGACCGGCACGGCAACGTCGTCAAGCGCTACGCGCCGCAGGACAAGCCGGAGGACCTGGAAAAGGATTTGCAGCCGTTCCTGGACGCGCGGTGATCCTCCCAGGGACAGCGCTGCCTGAACAACATGATTTCAAATGACACGGGTGAAGGCGGTGCACCCTCGCCTTTCGGAAGTTCGACTACCCAGATCAGTAGGAGGCGCAGGTTCCCATTTCGACGCCGCTGCAGTAGGCCACCTGATAGCTTCGGATATAGAAGTTCTCATCCTCGCACAAGCCGTAAGACACGTTCCTAAGTCTGAAAGTCCCACCTTCCTCGGCGCATTGGTTCGCGTAGTAGGAACAAGATTCGGCAGGACACGCTGGAAATGTTTGCTCTGGATCGGCTGCATGGCTTGGGGTTGCCACCGCGGCGAGAACGAGAAAGAACGGAAGAAAAGATAGACGAGCGAGTGACGTTCTTCTCATGGGCCTCTCCTTTCTGTTGGGCTCCCTGGTCCTGAGACCCAGGAAGCATAGACATGCAAACATATCAATGTCAACCTCGTGCCGATGGCGCGGGCGGCCGAGCTGTACACCCCGCATGACGGGGCGGGGCCTGTGAGATGATCAACGGGATGCGCTCAGGCCGTCTGTTCTTCGTGCTTGTCCTTCTCGCGCGCCTGGTGACCGCACAGGGCACCGTCGAGTACGAGCGCCGCGAGCTGAAGATCCCGATGCGTGACGGCGTGACGCTCTTCGCCGTCGCGCTCATCCCCAAGAAGGCGGTCGCGCCTCTTCCCATCCTCCTGGTTCGCACCCCGTTCAGTGCCGCTCGCGAGCTCCCGGGCAGCACGTTGCCGGAGTCGCTGCTCGAGCTCGGAGAGGATGGGTACATCTTCGTCGCGGAAGACATCCGCGGACGGTTCGGATCGCAGGGGACCTTCATCTCCTTGAGGCCGCAACGCGACCCGCGCGATCCACGAGGCGTCGATGAATCGACGGACGCCTGGGACACCGTGGACTGGCTCGTCCGCGAGCTGCCTCGGAACAACGGCAAGGTCGGCGTCCTCGGTGCTTCGTATCGCGGCTGGCTCGCGGCTCTCGCCGGCGTCGGGGCCCACCCCGCCATCAAGGCGATCTCGCCCCAGGGGCTCGTCGCCGACGCATGGCTGGGCGACGATTTCTTCCACCAGGGAGCCTTCCGCCAAAGTCAGGCCGTTGCGTACGCCGCCTACGTCGAAGGAACCGATGGGCTCTCGATCCCCGAGTACGATCAGTACGACTTCTACCGCAAGCACCTCACGCTCGACGCCCTGGCCAAGGCGACCGGGATCGACCACCTCCCGTCGTGGATCGGCTTTCGCACACACCCTGCCTACGACGCGTATTGGGAGGCCCGCGCGCTCCAGAACGTGTACCGGAAGGCGGAGGTTCCAACCCTCGTCGTCGGTGGCTGGTGGGATGCGGAAGACATCCTGGGTCCGCAGCTCTTGTATCGTACGCTGGAGCGCACGGACAGCGCACGGCGCAGCTTTCTGGTGATGGGACCGTGGTCGCACAGGAGCTGGTCACGCCCAGGCGGCGATTCGCTCGGTCCCGTCAACCTTGAAACCAGGTCGGCCGACTTCTTCCGTGCCAGCATCCAGCGTCCCTGGTTCGCCTACTACCTGCACGGCAAAGGCGACGGCCGCTTCCCCGAGGCACAGGTCTTCGAGACCGGAGCGAACGAGTGGCGCCGCTTCGACGCATGGCCGCCAACCAATGCGACCCCGCGTCAACTCTACCTGAGGGAGAACGGCGGCCTTGCTTTCGATCCGCCCTCCGCGGCCGTTCCATCGCCGGGCCTCGTTCAGCCCGACAACGGCGACCCGATGCACACCAACGCCTTCGACGCGTTCGTCTCCGACCCCGCGCACCCCGTGCCCTACATCCTGCGTCCCGACAATGGCGACGGGTGGAACCTCTGGCTGGTGCAGGATCAGCGCTTCGTCGACAACCGTCCCGACGTGCTCACCTGGACTTCGGCGCCGCTCGACGCAGACCTCACCATCGCCGGCGACGTCGTCGCGCACCTCTTCGCGTCCACCACCGGCACCGACGCCGACTGGGTCGTGAAGCTCATCGATGTCTACCCCGAGGACGTCCCGGATCGGCCACAGATGGGCGGCTATCAGCTCATCGTCAACGCCGACATCCTGCGGGGACGCTATTGGAAAGGTTTCGAGCAAGCGACGCCGGTCCCGGCGAACACCGTCACGCCCTTCACCGTCGACCTGCACGGGCAGATGTACCGCTTCCGGAAGGGGCATCGCCTCATGGTGCAGATCCAGAGCACCTGGTTCCCGCTCTACGATCGCAACCCTCAGCGCTTCGTACCGAACATCTTCACGGCAAAGCCGGAGGACTTCCGGGCGCAGACGCATCTCTTGTGGCATACGGCGCAACATCCCTCGCACCTCGGCATTGCCGTGATGCCTCCGGAATGA
>JACZDC010079078.1_pt1 | contig 14884 bp, 11 predicted proteins | sample 8641791 | NCBI WGS metagenome assembly JACZDC01 (sample SAMN15324613, study PRJNA640507) | soil metagenome | isolation source: intercropping peanut in the second line | place: China: Luxin town, Laibin City, Guangxi Province | collected 2019-07-25 | depth 10cm m
GCGCGCGCTGGACGACCTGGGGCGTGCGGGCGCGCCCCGCGAAGTCGGGCGGCTGGATCTCCGGAGATTCGTCGTAGGCATCCTCGACGTTTGCGGCAGCGGAGAGCGTAGCCGCCTCCCGCCACCATTCGGCGAGCATCTCCCGCTCCCAGTCGTCGAGATCCTCCGGATCAATCCGCGGCACTCCTCGGGTCTCCTCCGGCCGGAACAGCGCGCCATAGCCCACCACGTCGAAGTCGGCCACGTCGAGGCGCGGACCCTTTGCCTCGCTCAGACCATCCTGCAGGGCCGGCAGCCAGTGCTGCTTCAATTGCTCCGGACCTAGAAAGGTCTGGCCAATCCCGTGAATCCCGAGGATCTTCATCGCTCGTCCGCTCGTGTTCGTCCTGTTTCGACTCTATCGTACAGGAGAAAACAGAAAGGGCCGGGTTTCCGCCCGGCCCGACGAACTACAGCTTGTGGGGCGCGGGATGCCGGGCCCCCGCAGGACCTACTTGTAGTAGCCGATCACGTCCAGCACGAAGTCCACGATTCCGCTGGAGCTGTTCAGCACTCCGATCGTGCCGGCGCCGTTCGTGGCGAGCGTCAGGGTGGCGTTATTCGCCTGGTTCAAGCCCGCGGTGAAGTTGAGCGTGTTCGTCCCCAGGGGGAAGGCGTTGCCCGGGTAGACCTGGAAGTTGCCGCTCGTGGCCGGAGCGACCGCCGTCACGTTGACGGCGAGCGACTTGGCGTCCGCCGGGATGCCGCAGTTGCCGGCCACCGTGAACGTCCGGGTCTGGCCCGCGGACAGCTCCGGGCCGCCGAGCGGTCCGTTGGCGTTGCGCGTGTCGATCACCCGGCAGGGCGCTACGGTGAAGAAGTCGGCGAAGCTGATCGGCGCGGCGTAGAAGAAGGCGGGGTTGAGCGAGCCGGCCTGGGCCGTGGGATTTGTCACCGTCACCTGGACGCTGCCCGCGGCGTGGGCCGGGGTTCTGGCCGTGATCGTCGTCGAGTTGACGACGACCACCGAGGTGGCCGCGCTGCCGCCCACCGTGACCGTGGCGCCGCTCTGGAAGTTCGACCCGGTGATGGTGATCGCGGTGTTGCCGCTGGTGGAGCCGCTGGTCGGGCTGACCGCGCTGACCGCCGGCGTCGGGTCCACGTACGGGAAGATGCAGGCGTTGGCGCCCTGCGTCGCGGCCTGGATCGCGGGGCCGAGCTTCTCCGAGATCGTCCGCGGGTGGAACACCGTCTTCGAGGTGCAGCCCGACAGGCCGGAGAGGTGGCAGTAGCTCATCAGCGTGCCGGTGACGCTGGTCACGCCGTTGATCGTCTGCGATGCCGGGCAGCTCTTGGTTCCCGCGTAGCAGCCGCCCTCGGAGTTGAAGCAGTTGTCGATCGGCGTGGTGTAGCAGTGGGTGTGCGGCGAGCCGAAGTTGTGGCCGATCTCATGCGCCACCACCAGAACGTCGCCCGAGCTCGGGCTCGTGCCGGAGACGAAGACCTGGCTGAAGCTGGTGCCGTAGTACTTGCTGCACAGGGTGTTGACCCAGGCGATGCCCGAGGCGCCGCCGCCCGACTGCTTGCCGGAGAGCATCACCACCACCGCGCGCGGAATGCTGGCGTAGGTGGTGTTCCAGACGTTCGAGAGCTCCTGCAGCTTGCTGGCGTTCGCGTTGCCGCTGCTGACGTCGTTGTAGGGGTCCGCGGTGGTGGAGACGCGCAGGTAGGTGGTGCCCTGGAGCAGCCGGACCAGCGCGTCGCGCTCGTAGATCACGGTCATCGAGGCGATCAGGCTGGCGATGTAGTTCGTGGCTGTTGTGGTGTTGTTCGCGAACTTGAGGTTCATGAACTCGTTGTCGGTGTCCACCGCGAGGGTCGCGGTGTGCAGCGAGGTGATCGCGGAGGCGAAGATCGAGTCGGTGCCCGCCGCGTCCGCCGCCACCTGCTGGATGCGGTTGCTCTCGTCGAGGAACGAGAGCGGCGCCCCGTTCTGGCCGCAGGTGAACTCGCCGGTCTCACCGCGCTCGGCCCGGAAGACCTCGGGCGGCGCCACCAGGTGCCGGTGCGCGCCGGCGACCTTCTTCAGCGAGGGCACGTCGCTCAGCGGGTGCATCTCGTGGAGGGCTTCGCGGGTCTGGATGAAGCCGTTGACCGAGCCCGTGTCCGGATCGACCGCGGCGAACACCCGCACGTCGGAGTCGTTCTCGGCCACACCGGAGAAGAAGGCGAGCCGGGACTTCGGGATCTCGTGCTGGCCCTTGTCGTCGACCACGATCACCTTGGCGCCGGGGGCATAGACGTTGCGCCGCCGCAGGACCACGTCCGCCCGCTCGTCCGGCCCGACCGGCCAGTCGGCCACCTGGACGGCGTCGTCCTCTTTCGTCTGCAGCAGGGCGGGCACCAGGTCGGTCCCGAAGGTGACGATCTCGGCCCGTTCGCTCGTCCCCTTGGCCTCGATCAGCTCGCCGAGCGCGGCGGCCCGCACTGGCGGTTTGACTGGCGCGGCGAGGAGAGGGGTGGAGACGAGGGTGAGGACGGCGGTGGTAGTCCAGAAAAGACGGATGCGGTGTTTCGTCATGCGCAGCTCCCAACAGTCATGCGTACTTCACTATGGAACCGTCCATAGAACATCCGGCCGTCCGCGAAACTTCCCGGCTGGGAAAGGCACGCGCCGTGCCAGGGCTAAGTGCCTGGAAAGACACGTATTTCAGCGGATGGGGGTAGACAGAATATGTCGACGGGCTGACAGGAAGTGTCAGATGAGATGCTCCCTCTCCCCCGGCACGGGGGAGAGGGCTGGGGAGAGGGGGAACGGGGTCAACTCTTGACGACGATCTCGTCGGCCTCGGCGTCCACCGTGGCCTTGCCGCCGTTCTGGAGCTTGCCGAAGAGCAGCTCCTCGGTGAGCGGCCGCTTGACCGATTCCTCGATCACCCGGCCCAGCGGGCGGGCGCCGAACGCGGGGTCGTACCCCTTCTCGGCCAGCAGCTTGCGGGCGGCGTCGGTGATCTCGATGCGGACCTTCTTCTCCGCGATCTGCTTGCCCAGCTCGCGGATGAACTTCTCGACGATCTTCTCCATCAGGTCCGGGGTGAGGGCGTTGAACTTCACCCGGGCGTCCAGGCGGTTGCGGAACTCGGGACTGAACAGCCGCTCGACCGCGCGGTCGGCGTCCGTGCCGCGGGGCACGCGGCTCTCTCCGGCCTCCTCGCTGAAGCCGAGCGCGCGCTGGGCCATCTCGCGGGCTCCGACGTTCGAGGTCATGAGCAGGATCACGTGCCGGAAGTCGGTCTGCTTGCCGTTCGTGTCCGTGAGCGTGCCGTGGTCCATCACCTGGAGGAGGATGTTGAAGATGTCCGGATGGGCCTTCTCGACCTCGTCGAGAAGGAGCACGGCGTGCGGGTTCTTGCTCACCGACTCGGTGAGCAGGCCGCCGCGGTCGAAGCCCACGTAGCCCGGAGGCGCGCCGACCAGCCTGGAGACCGAGTGGGGCTCCATGTACTCGCTCATGTCGAAGCGCAGGAAGGCGATGCCGAGCGCCTCGGCGAGCTGCTTCGCCACCTCGGTCTTGCCGACGCCGGTCGGGCCGGTGAGCAGGAAGCTGCCCACCGGCTTCTGCGGATCGCGCAGGCCGGCGCGCGAGACCTTGATGGCGCCGACCAGGCGCTCGATGGCCTCGTCCTGGCCGAAGATGACCTTCTTCAAGTCCTGCTCCAGGCGCTGGAGCTGCTCGCGGTCGTTGCCCTTGACGCTCCGCGCCGGGATCTGCGCCATGGTGGCGAGCACTTCCTCCAGATCCGGCACGGTCACCCGCTTGCCGCCGCGGAGAGCCACGGCCGCGCCGGCCTCGTCGAGCAGGTCGATCGCCTTGTCCGGCAGCTTGCGGTCGCGCAGGTAGCGGGCGGACATCTCGACGGCCGCGCGGATCGACGGCTGGGTATAGCGCACGCCGTGGTGCGATTCGTAGCGGTCGCGGAGACCCTCGAAGATCTTGACCGTCTCCTCCTCGGAGGGCTCGTTGACCTCGACCTTCTGGAAGCGGCGGGCGAGGGCCTGGTCGCGCTGGAAGGTCTGGCGGAACTCCTCCCAGGTGGTGGCGCCGATGCAGCGCAGGGTGCCGTCCTGGAGCGCGGGCTTGAGCAGGTTCGAGGCGTCCATGGTGCCGTTGCCGGCCGCGCCCGCGCCCACCAGGGTGTGGATCTCGTCGATGAACAGGACCGGGTTCTTCTCCTTGGCGAGGCCCTGGAGCACGCCCTTGAGGCGGTTCTCGAAGTCGCCGCGATAGCGGGTGCCGGCCACGAGAGCGCCCATGTCGAGCCGGAAGACCTTGGTGTCGCGGAACGGCTCGGGCACCTCGCCCTTGGCGATGCGCAGCGCGAGACCCTCGACCAGCGCGGTCTTGCCGACGCCGGGATCGCCGACGTAGATCGGGTTGTTCTTCCGCCGCCGCTGCAGGATGTGGAGGGTGCGTCCGACCTCCTTCTCGCGGCCAATGAGCGGGTCGATGGCGCCGTTCCGGGCCATCTCGGTCAGGTCCTGGGCGAAGGCTTCGAGCGGGTCGCCCTTGATCCACGGGCCGCGGTCGTCCTCCTCGCCGGCCGGCTCGTGGCCGCCGGCGCTCACCGGACCGGTAGCGCGCTGGCCGGCCTGCAGGCTGCCGACCTTGGACAGGCCATGGGCGAGGAAGCTCACCACGTCGAGCCGGGTGACCCCCTGCTCCTGGAGCAGGTCGACGGCGTAGGACTCGGGCTCCTCGAACATCGCCACGATCAGGTCGGAGCCGCGGATCTCGTCGCGGCCGGCGCCTTCGACGCGCACCGCGGCGCGGGCGAGCGTGCGCTGGGCGGCGAGGGACAGCCGGGGCTCGAGCTCGCCTTCGTCCACGTCGAGCCCTTCGATCTCCTCCTCCAGGTAGTCGGCGAGGAGCTTCTGGACGCGTCGCACGTCGGCGCCCGCGTGGCGCAGCACGCCGGAGGCCTCGTCGTCGAAGGTGAGGGCGTAGAGCAGATGCTCCAGGCCGGCGTATTCATGACCCAGCCGCCCGGCCTCGCTCATGGCCAGGGAGAGGGAGATCTGAAGATCCTGGGACAGCCTCATTCGTCGTCTCTTTCTTCGGCGGGCTCGGTCGTGAGGAGGAGGGGCATGCCGTTCTCCCGCGCCTCGGCCATGACCTCGCCCACCTTGGTCTCGGCCATGTCCTTCGGGTACGTCCCGGCGACGCCGACCCCCTTGTGATGGACCTGAAGCATGACGTGCGTCGCTTCGGGCGGGGATTTGTGGAAGTGCGTCATCAGGATGTGGACCACGAAGTCCATGGTCGTGAAGTCGTCGTTATGGAGGAGCACCTTCCACCGTCGCGGACGCTTCGTCCTGCGCTTCTTCTCGGTGACGGTCTCCTGATCTGTATCAAACGCGAATCGGGCCATCGTGGATTCCACGTTAGCAAGGTCCCACACAATACGAAAGGGGCAGGCGCGAGGCCTGCCCCTTTCATCCTGCGGGAACGGGTGGGGTCAGTGGCCCTGGATCCAGGTCAGCATCGGCTGCCAGACGAGGGTCTCGGCATTGGCCGCGATGAAGAGGTCGGCATGGCCGAGCTCGGCGAGCGGGGCCGAGGCGGGCTGGAGGTCGACTACGTGGGTGGTTACGTCCGTGCTGCCCAGGAGGGTGGTGGTGTAGATCCCGTAGTAGCCGAAGCCGCCGTCCGCGCCGACGTAGAAGATCGGCACCTTGATGTCGTCGAGGTGGTCGTCGAAGGACACGTCCACGATCGCCGGGTCGTCGCAGGAGGCGGCGTCGGCGTCGAGCAGCTCGCGGATCGGCTGGTAGGGCGAGGAGCCGCCCTCCAGGGCGAGGAGCCGCGACTCCGGAGTGTAGACCAGGCCGTCCGGGGCGCCGCTGACATCAAAGGTGCCGCCCGTGAAGTGATAGTCCGGAACGGGACCGAGGCCGGGAGGGAAGAAGAGGAAGGTCATGGAGCCGACGGCGAGGGACGCCTGGTGGTTGGTGAAGCCCGGAAGAATCGGCGAGGCGCCGTTCGGGTCCGCGACCGCCAGATCGTGGATGGTCTTGACGATGACGCCGTTGATGCTCTGGAAGCCCCCTCCCTGCCAGCCCGGCAGGGAGCCCAGGTAGCGGGTGCAGGCCGCGAGGCGCAGGCTCTCCAGGTCGGTCTTGAGATAGATGTCCACCGGGATGAAGCCGCGGACCTGCCGCAACCCCGGCGGGATCTGGCTCTCGGCGTCGAGGTAGGCATACCCGATCTGGCCGCCCCGGCTCCAGCCGAGGAGGAGCATCTTGCCGAAGCCGTTGCCGGTGGCGAGGCGGACGCCCCGCGCCACGGTGAGAGCCACGCCGAGGTCCTGGGCGTCGGTCTTGATCCCCCAGTTCTTCATGAAGGTGAAGTCGGTGGTCGCCGCCGGAACGAGGGTCCAGCGGAAGTCGATGCCCCAGACGTCCACGCCGTTCTGGGCGAGGAAGACCGGCAGGCTGTGCGCCGGGTCGGCCAGGAACGCGGCGCGGAAGCCCCAGATGTCGCCGTGCGCCAGCAGGATGCCCTTGGAGGACCGGGCGGGCACGCCGGGAGCGGTCTCCTTGACGACCCGGTGCACGCCGATCACGTCGTGCGGGCCAGGGCCGACCGGGACCCGGAAGGAGTATTCCACGATGTTGCCGGAGAGGACGCGCCGATCCGGCTGGGGAATCTGGAGGCTCTCGGCGCGGACCTGGGCCAGCGTCACGAAGCCGAAGAGAAGAAGGAACAGGGCGATCTTACGCATGATGAAGAACGTCTCCTTGGAAGATCCTCGGGAAGCACTCGTTGAGGATAACTGAGAATACGGCGAGGCGGGGGCGATCCCGCCAGGTGCCATAGAATCCTCACCCATGCCGAAGCGGAGCGCCCTCTGGCTTCTGGGGACGATCTTCCTCGGACTCTACATCTATCGGAACGGGGTGGTGGTCTGGCCCTTCCTCTTCCGGTCGGATGGCGACTTCGTTCACTTCCACTCGGCCGGCCGGGCGCTGCTCCAGGGCGGATCTCCGTACGCTCAGTGGCTTGCCTACCCGCCGCTCCTGCCGTTGCTGATGGTCCCCTTCGGGGCTCTGGATTTCGAGACCGCCCGGATCGCCTGGTTTCTTGTCGGTCACGCCTGCATCCTGGGAGCGGCCCTGCTGCTCTGGCGTCCCCTGGGCGCGGACGAGCCGGCGTTCGCGGCGGTCACCGCGGTCTGGGCTCTGGGAGGAGCGGCGCAGGAGACGCTTGGGTTGGGACAGGTGACGCCGTTGCTCCTGCTGCTCGTGGCCTGGGCGTTCCGGACCGGTTCGACGGCGGCGTTGGGGCTGGCGGCTGCGGTCAAGCTCTGGCCCGGGCTCCTGCTCGCCGCCGATCTTCGGCCCGGCCGGCGCCGGGCTCTGCTGATCGGGATCGGGACCGCGGCACTCGGCGTCGCCATCCCGCTCGTCTTTCTGATGGCGACCGTGCCGCCGCCCTGGACCCCGCGTAACGCGGGGTTCTGGATGGGAACTCCGGCGCCCCTCAACGTCTCGGTCCCGGCCACCGCTCTGCGTCTTACATATAAGAGGACAGGGGACCAGCTTCCAGAGGACTGGCGGGCCGGCACGCACCCGAAGATCGAGCTGCCCGTCTGGCGCCAGGCAGTGACAGCGGGTGCTGCGGCGGCCACGCTGCTGATCGGCCTCGCGGCGGCCCGGGCGTTCCGGTCGCGCCTCCACCTCCTGGCCGCACTGGTCGCGCTGGCGCTCCTGGCTTCGCCGATCTCCTGGTATCACTACCAGATGATGCAGTTCCCCGGTCTGGCGCTGCTGACAGCCGAAGCTCTCCGGGCTCGCGCCTGGGGGCGGCTCGCCGGAATTACAGCGCTGGAATTCGTCCTCACCCGCTCCGAATTCCGGGACCTGATCGCCGGTCAGCCAATGCTGCCGGGTGTGGTCATGGCTGTGGCGGGGATGGTGTTGTTCGGGCTGCTGTTACACTTCGGACGTTTACCAGTTGACGGTCGCGCTTTCGTTGAGCAGAATCAAGATGCGCTCGGAGATTCCTGAACATGGCCTCCAATCCCCAAACCACGACACTTGAGACCGAAGTCCCGACCCGGCTCCTGGGCGAGATGCGGTCGCTCGTCGAGGCCGGCTGGTTCAGGAACCTGGATGATCTGGTTCTGGAGGCGTTGCGCCGGTACGTGGAGACACACCGGGAAGACCTGATGGAAGAGATGATTCGCGAGGATGTCGAATGGGGCCTTCGTGGCGGGGACTGATCCGCGGGTCATTGCTGTTGCCGACGCCGGTCCCCTGATCCATCTCGACGAGCTCGACTCCCTGGATCTGCTCGCGGACTTCGCTTCGGTCCTTGTGCCTGAGACCGTCTGGCAAGAGGTGCAGCGTCACCGCCCTCAGGCTCTGGATGGGAGTCGTTGCCGACTCGATCGGATACGGTCGCCTTCCCTGGAACCGGATCTGGCGGTGCTCTCCACGGTTTTCTCGCTGGACCGCGGCGAGCGGGAAGCGCTGGCCTGTGTACGTGAGCATCCTGGAGCCATCCTGCTGACCGATGACGCGGCTGCTCGTCTGGCGGCCAAGGCGCTCCTGGTACCGGTCCATGGCTCGATTGGAATCCTCGTTCTTGCCATCTCCCGTTCCCGGAGGACTCGGCAGGAAGTTCTCGATCTGCTCCGCGCGATCCCCACCCGATCCACGCTCCACATCCGTCCGAGCCTCCTCCTCGAGATGATCGAACCGTCGAGCAGGGCGGATAGCCCGAGTTGCCGCAGATAAACCCGTGCCGCGACAAACAACCTCAACTTGCGGCAAACAAGGCTGAATTGCTGTGAACAAGCTTGTCACGCCGTAAACAACCTGAATTCGCCGCCAGCACCTCAGATCGCCATAAACAACCTCGACTTGGCGTGGACAACCTGGAAATTGCGGCAAGAACCTTGCTCCAGCCCAGACAACCGTGTTTTACGGTAAACAACCTTGAATCGCCGCAAACAAACTCGGGTTGCGGTAGGCAAGGTCGTTTTACGGTAAACAACCCCGCGTTGCGTTGAACGGCCCTATTGGACCTGTTCTTTCGTCTTGAGAAACCGGATCTGCGGCCAATCCTCGCCAGTGCTCTTGAGGTGCCAGGCGTTGCGGGCCATGAAGACGGGGGCGCCGTTGTGGTCCTCGGCCATCGTTCCGTGGTTGGCCTGCATGAACTTCTTGAGCAGGAGAGGATCGTCCGCCTCCACCCAGCGGGCGGTATAGAGGGTTGTGCCCTCCAGGTTAGCGTCGATGTTGTACTCCGTGCGCAGCCGGTCGGCCAGGACCTCGAACTGCAGCGCGCCGGCCACGCCCACGATCCAGTCCGTGCCCAGATTCGGCTTGAAGACCTGGCCGGCTCCTTCCTCGGCGAGTTGGAGCAGGGCGCGGCCGAGGTGCTTGGCCCTCATCGGGTCGACCGGCCGGACCTTCTTGAGCAGCTCCGGCGCGAAGCTCGGGATGCCCGTGAAGCGCAGCTCCTCGCCCTCGGTCAGGGCGTCGCCGATGCGCAGCGTCCCATGGTTCGGGATGCCGATGATGTCGCCGGCCCACGCCTCCTCGGCCAGCTCGCGGTCGCGCGCCATGAAGAGGACAGGATTGTGGACCGCCATGGTCTTGCCCGTCCGGATGTGGAAGACCTTCATGCCGCGCTCGAAGCGGCCGGAGCACAGGCGCACGAAGGCCACGCGGTCGCGGTGCTTGGGGTCCATGTTCGCCTGGATCTTGAACACGAAGCCGCTCACGTTGTCCTCGGACGGGTCGACGGTGCGCGTGGCCGCCGGCTGCGGGCGCGGCGGCGGCGCGATCCGGACCAGGCCGTCGAGCAGGTCCTTGACCCCGAAGTTGTTGAGCGCGCTGCCGAAGTAGATCGGCGTCAGGTGTCCCTCGCGGTACGACTCGAGGTCGAACGGCGGGCAGAGGGCCTGGGCCATCTCCACCTCCTCGCGCAGGCGGGCCACGGCGTCGGCCGGGAGGAGCCGGTCGAGCTTCGGGTCGTCGAGACCGTGGCAGACCTCGCCCTCGCTCGCGACATTGTTGCGCCCGCGCTCGAGGAGCAGGAGGCGGTCGCGGAACAGGTCGTAGCAGCCGAGGAAGGACTGGCCCATGCCGATCGGCCAGGAGGCCGGGGTGACGTGGAGCTGGAGCGACTGCTCGATCTCGGACAGCAGCTCGAACGGATCGCGGCCCTCGCGGTCGAGCTTGTTGATGAAGGTGACGATCGGCACGTCGCGCAGGCGGCAGACCTCGAACAGCTTGCGGGTCTGCGCCTCGATGCCCTTGGCCGCGTCGATGACCATGACCGCCGAGTCGACCGCGGTGAGCGTCCGGTAGGTGTCCTCGCTGAAGTCCTCGTGACCCGGGGTGTCCAGCAGGTTGAACGTGCAGCCGTCATACTCGAAGGTCATCACCGAGGCGGTGACCGAGATGCCGCGCTCGCGCTCGACGTTCATCCAGTCCGAGCGGGCGCGCCGGGCGTCGCCCCGCGCCTTGACGGCGCCGGCGAGCTGGATGGCGCCGCCGAAGAGAAGGAGCTTCTCCGTGAGAGTCGTCTTGCCCGCGTCGGGGTGCGAGATGATGGCGAAGGTCCGCCGGGTGGCGACCTGATCGTTCGTTTTGGACATGGCCTTGTGTGGAAACGCCCCGAGGAGGACTTTTCTTCCGGGCGGGGGAGGATACCACAGGCTACAGGACCAGCCCGGACCGCCGCACCAGGGCCGCCAGGTGGCGGTCGGACTGGCGGAGGATCTCCTCCAGGTCGAGATGGACGAGGCGACCGTCCTCGACGAGCGGCCGGCCGGCGACCAGGACGTGGCGGACCGCGGCGCGCGAGGCGCCGAAGGCCACGAGGTCGTGCGGGTCGACCTGCGGCGCGGCCCACATCTCGGGCCGGGCCAGGGAGAGGACGAGGAGGTCGGCAGCCTTACCTTCTTCTATGGTGCCGATCTCATCCTGGAGCCCGAGCGCGCGGGCGCCCTCGCTGGTGGCGAGGCGCAGCGCGTCGAGGCCCGAGAAGGCGTCCGGGCCGTGCTTGACCTTCTGAAGGAGGGCGGCGAGGCGGACCTCTTCCAACTGGTCGAGCTGGTTGCTGCACGCCGCGCCGTCGCAGCCCAGGCCGACCGGCACGCCGGAACGGCGGATGGCGAGCAGATCGGCGATGCCGGAGCCGAGCTTGAGGTTGGAGCTCGGGCAGTGGACCACGCTCCAGCGCGCGGTGCGGATGCGCGTGAGGTCGGCCGAAGTGAGCCAGACGCCATGGGCAAGCCTCAGCTCGGTGGCGAGCAGCCCCTGGTCCGCGAAGTACTCGACCTCGTCGCGTCCCTGCTTGAGCTGGCGCACGGCCAGGGTCTCGTCCTCCTGCTCCAGGGCATGGGTATGGACGGGCCAGCCGTAACGGAGCGCGAGGTCGCGGATGCCCGACCAGAGCGGGTCCGAGCAGGAGAGGATGAACCGCGGGTTCAGGGCAAAGCGGAGGAGGCCGTTGTTTGACGCTTCGAAGGAAGTCCCTAACGCTTCGGCGTCAGCCAGGGCGCGGTCGGTCTCCTGGCGCAGGCCATCCGGCAGGGCCTCGCCGCTGTCCATGAGGCAGGTGCCGGCGAAGGCGCGCAGCCCGGAGTCGGCAAGCGCCCGCAGGAGGCCGTGGACGCCAGGGCCGATGCCGATGTCCTGGACGGTGGTGGTGCCGCCGAGCAGGCATTCGGCCGCGCCGAGGAGCGAGCACCAGTAGGCGCTCTCGTCGTCGTGAGCGGCTTCGAGGGGCCAGATGCGCTCGCGGAGCCAGGCCAGGAGGCGGCGACCCTCGGCGAGCCCGCGGAAGAAGGTCTGGCCGAGATGGATGTGCCCCTGGATCAGTCCCGGAAGGATGAGATCGCCGGAGACGTCGAGCACGCGGGTGCCCGCGGGGAGGGACGGGACCGAGCCGACGCGACGGATGCGTCCGGCTTCGACGAGCACGTCCGCGCCGGGGAGCACGGTGGCCCTGGGATCGAGGGTCAGGACCGTGCCGCCGCGCAGGAGGAGCGGGGGAGCGGAGGTCAGGTCTCCCATGAGACAGGATCTCCCACTCGCACCTCGCCGCCGTCGAGAATCATGGCGCAGGCCCCGGCGCGCCAGTGCGGGCGGAGAGCCTTCTGGAGACCGGGGAACGCCTCGTCCATGCGCTCGCAGGGCGTGCACTCGGTCCAGATCTGGAGCCGGCAGTCGCCGACCTTCAGGACCCGTCCGCGAGTCCCTTCGAAGTCGATCCCGGAGACCAGAAGATTGCCGCGCCGGGCCGAGGGATCGACGGCTGCGCTCAATTCAGAGACTGCGTCCGCCCATCCCTCCTCGGACACGAGCACCACCTGTCGCCGCCCGCCCTGGTTGGCGTTGCCCACGAGACCCTTGCCGGCCACGAGCGTGGCCGTCTCCCGCGGGTCCATGGGCCCCCGCTTGGAGCGCTTGAGCCAGATGGTGCGGAGGGTGCCGGCCATGATGCCGATCCTAATACACCCCGGGTCGTATATCCTTCGCCCGCCATGGATGGAAAGCTTCTTTACGCCGCCCACGTCCCCAAGGGAGACGGTCCCTTTCCCACGGTCCTCCTGCTGCACGGCTGGGGTGCCAACGCTCACGATCTCCTCGGTTTCGCGCCCTACCTGCACGGCGGAAACGCCCTGGTCCTCTGTCCGCAGGGACCGGTGGAGATCCCGATCGGCCGCGGCATGCGGGGCTACGGCTGGTTTCCCCTGGTCCCCGGCCAGGAGCCGGACCGCGAAGCCTTCCAGCAAGGGGCCGACGCCCTGCGCGCCTTCCGCGATCAGGCCCTGGAGCGCTATCCCGTCGACCGCGACCGCCTGGTGATCATGGGCTTCAGCCAGGGCGGAACGATGGCCTACGACCTCGCCCTGCGCGACCCATCCCACTTCTCCGGCCTGGTCGCCCTGGCCTCCTGGTTCCCCGAGATCCTGGCCGAGACCCTGCCGAAGCTCCCGGAGCACGAAAACTTCCCGGCCCTGGTGATCCACGGCACGCGCGACGACCGCATCGCGGTCGAGAAGGCCCGGGAGTCGCGGGAGACCCTGCGGCCGTACGGCGTCTCCATGACCTACCGCGAGATCGAAGGCATGGGCCACGAGATCCGCGACGAGGCGCTGCGGATCCTTCTCAAGTGGCTGGAGGAGAAGGGGTTCGGGGGGAGGTAGGACACCGCCCCCCGGGGACCGGGATCAGGCGGTCGCCATCGCGGCGGCTTCGACCGGAGCTTCCTTGAACATCTCCTGGCGGAGGCGGTCGAAGAAGGCGATCCAGAGGCGCCACATCTCTTCGGCGCTGGCGACGATGTTGTCGAAGTCGCTGGCGGAGAAGCCGACCTCCAGGGCCTCGTTGGCATGCTCGACGTGGCCCGGCTCCTGCTGGACGTGGATATCCACCCAGGGCAGATCCTTGAGGCCGGAGACGCGGCGCACGGCGTTGCCGATGCCGGCCACCATGGCGAGGTCCGCGACCTCGGTGCCGTAGACGAAGCCCAGGGCGCTCAGGCGCTCGGCCGAGGCCTCCTTATAGCGCTGGACGAGCCGGCGGGTCTCCTCGAAAGGCGCCGCCTCGGCCACGGTGGCGCGGTCGAAGCCGGCCTCTTCCATGGTCGTGATGTAGACCCGCTCGTGGGCCATGGCGGGGTTCCCCTCGCCCAGCTCCTCGTTCAGGATCGTGCAGATCGCGGTCTTCATCTCCAGGGCGGGGACCTGGTCGATCGTCCGGGAGAGGAAGTTCGGGAAGTAGTGCAGCGGGTGCCACCACTGGCCCAGGAAGACGCCGACCTGATTGCGAGTCAGCGGGAGGTTCTTGACCTCCTTGAAGAACGGATGGTGGATCAACTCCTTGCGGAGGGGATTTTCCTCGAGTCTCTCGGTGATGCCCTGCATGGGGGTCTCCTTTCTAGACGGCATGTCCGGGGGACGGGAGGCGTCCCAGGGTGTCTGATCACGTATACGCAGTCGACGAGGCGCCCCCGCCTCCGGCCGAAGACGGGAATTATACGCCTCCTTCAATAGGTAGAGGTGTGGGGGAATCCGGGATGCGGGACAACCCGTTGTCTCGGCTGGTGGGCATGCTGCGCACTTTGTTGATATAGGATCGGCCCCCTTTGGGCTTTTGACATAAGTTCAGTAGATTCAATGAAATCCTCGATACCAACGCCGCTCCTTCAGTCTGCCGTCCAGCCCTCGACGCTGGCCGGCTGGCTGCAGGCTCGCGCCGCCGCGCAGCCGGACCGGGAGGCGTACGTCTTCCTCGGCGACGGGGAGACCGAGACCGAGCGGTTGACATGGAGAGAGCTGGACGGCAGGGCCCGCGCCATCGCCGCCGCTCTTCGCGAGTCGGTGGCTCCAGAAGGCCGAGCGCTGCTGCTGTACCCGCCGGGCCTGGAGTTCGTGGCGGCCTTCTTCGGCTGCCTCTATGCCGGGGTGGTGGCCGTGCCGGCCTACCCGCCGCGGCTCAACGACCGCTCGCAGTCCCGATTGCGGTCGATCGCCCGCGACGCCGCGCCGGGCGCGGCGCTGACCACGGCGGGGATCGCTGCGGCGGCCGGGGTGCTCACTGAGCGCGTTCCGGAGCTGACGGGAACCCGCTGGATCGCGACCGACACCCTTTCCTCCTGCGCCGAGCTGGACCTGCCGGAGCCTGACCCGTCGTCGGTCGCGTTCCTCCAGTACACGTCCGGTTCCACGGCCGCGCCCAAGGGCGTGATGGTCACGCACGCCAACCTCGTCCATAACGAGCGGATGATCGGCGAGGCGTTCGCCATGGACGAGGACTCGGTGGTGGTCGGCTGGCTGCCGCTCTACCACGACATGGGGCTGATCGGGAACGTGCTCCAGCC
>JACZDC010152490.1_pt1 | contig 14856 bp, 9 predicted proteins | sample 8641791 | NCBI WGS metagenome assembly JACZDC01 (sample SAMN15324613, study PRJNA640507) | soil metagenome | isolation source: intercropping peanut in the second line | place: China: Luxin town, Laibin City, Guangxi Province | collected 2019-07-25 | depth 10cm m
ATCCTGGAGGTACTGGTGCTCGGGGCCTCCGCGTCCCAAGGGTGGGACGGGAGTCTCTTCTCGCGTCGTGCGCTTCGGAGGCGGAGGCGGCGAGACCGAAGGACGGGGCGGCGCTGCGGGAGGCGGAGCCTGTGGCGGGGGTTCTGCCGCAGGAGGACGAGGGGGCTCCGCCAGCGGCTTTTCCGTCCGTCTCGGGAACGTCGTCCGGGTGATGGTCACGAGTTCGGCGCGTCGCGTCTCAGCCTCGTGGGAGGAGAGAGCCGGAAGAGGCACGGTCTTCAGATTGAAGTCGTGGTCCGCCCGCTCCACTCGGGCTATGGCCTCGCCCACTTCGAGATTGAGGAGATCTGCGGCAGTAAAGGCCGAGAAGCCCCGTTCGAGGGTCTTCGCGTCCTCCTCACCTACGCGAAGGACGATCCGGGTCGCGGCGTTCGCGAGGACGGCCGAGGCGAGGTCCCGGTTTCTCGCCTCAAGCTGACGGAGTTCCTGATGAGCCAGGGTGAGCCCAAGGCGGTATTTCCGGGCGCCGGTGAGGAGCGCGGCCATGGAAGGGGTCGCGACCTCGTGGAACTCATCGAGGTAGAGGAAGAAGTGCCTGCGGGCCTGGGGCGCGAGGTCCTGGCGCGACATCGCCGCTTGGTGGAAGGCGGAGACGATGAGGCTCCCGAGGAGCGCGGCGTTTTCCTCGCCGATCGCTCCCTGGGCGAGCTTCGCGAGGAATACCTGTCCCGCGTCCACGATCTCCCGGAAGTCGAGACGGTTTACGCGCTCCGTGACCACCGCCCTGACGAGCTTCGAGCGGAGGAAGGTATCGAGCCGAGTGAGGATCGGCCCTTGGGGAAGTCCCTTGAGGAGAGGGAACTCGCGCTGCCAGTAGTAGCGGACCTCGGGGTCGCGAACAGTCGCGAGGAATTCGGCACGGTAGTCACGATCGACAAGGAACCGCCGCAGTTCAAGAAGCGTCCCGCCCTCGTCCGATTCGAGGAAGGCGAGAATCGCGTTCGCGAGAACCGAGTTCATCTGGTCGCCCCAGGAGGTCGAGAGCCTCCGGAACACGGCGACGAGATCCGAGGCAAGGAGGGTCTTCTCGACCTCGGAGCGCGCATGGAGCATGTTCCAGCCGAGTGACGCCTCTTCGTCCGCAGGATCGAAGAGGATGAGGTCGCGCTCCCGGCTCTCGGGAAAGCGGGCGAGGATCTCGTCTATGAGATCGCCATGGGGATCGATGAGCCCCACCCCTTCGCCGCGCCCCACGTCTTCGAGGAGCATCCGGCAAAGCAGCGTGGACTTGCCGGTTCCCGAGGCCCCCACCACATGTACGTGGCGCATGCGGAGATCGCGCGGCAAGCGCACGGCTCTCTTCTCGCCCGCATGGATATTGATGCCCAGAGCCACCCCATCGCCAAGGAGGAGAGGCGACGGCACCTTGGTCGGCCGCAGCTCGCGCCGGAGCGCGGGCAGTCGCACGGACTCATGGGGCAGATGAACGAGACCCACAAGCTCAGGAAGCGAGAGGAGAAACCCCGAGCGGTGTGTCGTGCGGGCGAGGAGATCCTCTTCGAGGTCGATGTCCTCCTCGTTTGCCAAGGGGAGAAGCTCGTTCCAATCCGAAAACTGCGTGAGTCCTCCGGCGATCGCCGAGACGAGATCCCAGGATCGCGCGGCACCTCCTCCCTTCGCGGCCATGCGGACCACTGCCGCATAGAGCGGATGGGAAACTTTCTCCTTGGCGAAGGACGTGAGCTCCGGCGCATCGAGGAAGAACGGCTCGCCCCGTGACGTGTGGACCGAGCGGATCACGCTCTCGGCCCATGGCTGTACGGTGGGAGCAAAGAGCACTTGGAGAAGGCCGACTTCGCCTCTCTCTATTCCGGAGAGCGCGCCCAGGATCGAGAGCAAGGGATCGGGCCGGAACTCGCGGAAGGTCTTCAAGGGGAGCATGAACTCGCGGGCGAGGCCGAACTCAAGCACCGCGGCAGAGCCCCCGGCCTTGCTCCAGGCGGCCCGAAGGCCTTCCCGCTCTTCGCTCACGGTCGCCTCCGGAAAAAACGCACGCACCTGGTGCACGAGCCGATCCCGGTCCGGCAGGCGGGCGGCAAACTGTATGGAGAGATGCTCAGGAAGCCCGAGGATCTCGAAGGAGAGCGGATAGCGTGAGCCGCTGAGGGCAAGGATGAGGTGCTCGCAGAGTGTTGCGGAACCGCCCAACCGCTCTGGAAGAGTGACGCTCACTTCTACGAGGGGTGCGTCGCTTCGCCAGAGTTCAGGCTCCGGCTCGGGCTGAGGTCGGGGTTCCTCCTCCCGTAGAGACTCCCGATCCCTTCCGAGGAATCGTGCGGCAAGAGCGCTGAGGGCCGTCTCCCGCCGGGCATCATCGACGGCAGTCCGGCGGGCGAGGAAATGGCCCGGGAACTCGCGGAAGGGCGGCTCAAGGGAAATCGCCAGGTCGTAGGTTTGCCAGCCACGGCCGCGCAGTTCCCAGGCGTAGAAGTTTTTGGTGAGTTCCTCGGCGGGCGTACCCACCTTCTCTCCCTACCGCACGAGGGAACGCATGGTGGGTTTGCGGTCCTCCGGGGCCAAGGCCCGGAGCCCCTTCCCTTCGAGGAAGCGGTCTACCACCTCAAGCATCGCGCCATGCACCGTCGCCTGGAACATGAGCATAGTGTCGATTTTGTAGTACGTGTCGGGAGCGAAGAAATGCTCGTAGAGGGGGCCAAGGTATGGCAAGGCAAGGATCGCGTCTTCGGAGAGGAACCAGTTGTCACGCACGCCTTGGAGCACGGCCCAAACCGTTGCGATGAGGATGAGGAGCGTTAGAAAGCAGCCCTTGATGCCGTACTTCTCGAAGACGAAGGCGGTGAGGCCGAACGCCACGAGGAACACGAGGCATCCCCAGGCGCGGACCTCGGGCTTCGTCTCCACGAGCCACGAGGAAAAGAAGAACCCGCGGCCATAGGGCGCGCCGCAGATGTCAAACGCGAGCCGGCGGTGCCGTACCCGGAGGTAGAGGCGGGCGGCGGAGAGTATGCCGCCCTCGCGGTATTCGATGCGTGAGATGTGCGCCTCCGGAATCTCGCGGGCTCTTACCGCTTCTTCTACCGCCGCGTAGTACTCCAGAGGCGAGGCCTCAAAGCCATCCACGAGCTTATGCCAGTGGGAAAGGACTGGAGTCTCAAGGGAGCGCATGGAGTTTCCTCCGGATCATCCGACGCTTACCGGCCGATTGCGACTACAGCAGGGATCACTCGTCGAGAGCTTCAACTTGGAAATCGTCATACCTTGTGGTACCGCCTGCGTTATAAAACCCTACGGTACCGTGCGTGAAATAACTATCGTGTACGTCTATAAGAAGCTGACCGTTGACCATACCTCGAAGATTGCTTCCCGAGGTCTCTAGTTCAAGCGTGATCCAACTTCCCAAGAGACCCGGCGGCAAGGAGGTGCTCGCAAGGCGTACCTCGCTGCTGCCAGTGCGCCGGTTCAAGATCAGCTGATTCGAAACTGTGTTAACCCATAGCTCGTAGAACTCAAGCGTAGCGGGATTGAATCGGGCCACAACTCCAGAATGATGTCCCGCGTTCCGGACCTCCTGCACCTTCAGGCGAGTCGAAACGAGTACATTGCTCTGGTCAAAATTTGCTAGGAAGGCTACTGAATCGCCGCCCCCGGAAGAATAACCTCCAGTCCCCTCAAGCACCCCGCTACCATTCTCTTCTGTAAAGCCCCAAGAGACTGTCTCTGGAAAATACCCGATCTTCAAAACGAGATACGGCGAAAAATCAGCCGCCTCGAAGTCATCCCCAAAGTGAGGCGCGGAGCTAGTCGCAAAGTATCCGTTCGCGTCCAAGATCAAATCTGCGGAACCACTACCCGCGATACTCGCGCGTGCCGCTATTCGTCCATCTTCACCAAGGGGGATAATGGCATTATTGGCTCTGTTCTGGCCCGCCGCGAAGTTCACGGTACTCGTCGTCGGAGTGCTCTGGTCCGATGGATAGAGCGCTATATTGCCGGCCCCCGTCGGAGCAACTACGGTTACATTGAGCGAGGCCGCCTTTGCGGATAGAGGAATTCCGCACGTGGGCTCACCCGCGGCCGCGAAGAGTCTCGGCACCCCTGATTCCATACGCGCCCCGCTGCGTGTATCGACAAGGCGACAGGGAAGGATGGTAAAGAAATCTGCTGCGCCGGGGGCATCATCCTGGAGAGAAAAGGCATTCGATGTCGCCGTCTTACTTGAATCTGAGTTCTCTACAATTTGGATCTGATAGCTATCCGTCGCGGTGAGGTTGTGCGCAGGTGTCCACGAGTAGAGGCCGCCGGACGCAGAAGCAGAGGTTGTGAGGGTATTCAGGAAAGAGCCTCCGCGAAGGAGTTTAAGCGTCAGTGTCGTGCACGCCGGCCCGCTTGACCATGAAATCGTCTGAGCCACCCCCTTGGTCCACGCCTCACCTCCATGTGGGGAGGTGATATTGATGTAACAGATGGGCGGATCAGCAAGCGTGAAAAACGGCGTAAGGGTCATAATGCTCGGGTCTGAGTAATCTACTACCTTGATCTGGTAGTTTGATGCGTTTTCGTACCAAAGTGCCGGAGTCCACGTGAACGTCTCGGTGCTTGAGGGAAGAGTGGCGATGGTATCGTAGAGCACCCCATTCTTGATGAGTTGGATGTTCACGATTTGCCCACAACCTCCCCAGAACCACTGAATAGTGTGAGCTTCGCCTTTCAGCCACACCTCTCCGCCGCTTGGAATTGCAAACGAGCGCTCGCATGGGGGGCGATAATAGACTGAGACTTGGTGATCATAGGGCGGCATAGAGACGAGGTTACCGAGGGAGGTACTCGCATCATTCATGGTTCCTATCCAACTCCTAACCGACCAACCAGACGCCGGCCTCGCAGTGAGTTGAATCTGCTCAAAGTGATGGTATTTGCCTGTTGGGCATCCACTTGAGTTTGGGGGTGACGCGACTGGATCTAACCCACCCTCGAGAGGATGCCTAAAAAAGCTTAGAGAGTAGCATGGAAGAACTGCGGCATAAAATACAGACACGAAATGGCTCCGTGCCGGCATTGAGACAGTGTTCACGGTTGATGTGCTTGTATCACTCAATGTCTCCGTTCCACCCGGAGACATTCCAGCCGCTCGCAGCATTTGCGGTTACCTGAACTTGTGCTCCCGCTTGATAGGAGCCAAAGGCACATCCTGGAGAGGAACTTGGTGATGCAATCGGCAAGTCACCTCCTTCCGTCGAATTTCGGCCGAGTACAAGGGCATAGCACGGCTGGGTTACCAGATCATACATAACCGCTATGCTGTAGTTGTTGGCTGGCATGGAGACAGTGTTCACAGTCGCTGTACTGGAGTCATTTTGGGTGCCGACCCATCCCGTGATGCGCCAGTCGCTCGCGGGACTGGCACTTACTTGAACCTGGGCACCGGAAAGATATTGCCCACTAGGGCAGCCAGGCGAGTTACTCGGTAAGAGGAGGGGTAAGCTACCTCCTTGTTCGGGTATGCGCAGAGGCGCCAATGAGTAGCACTCAGAGGGAGGAGGGTTGCAAACGCCGGTTCGGAAGGTAAGGAAGCTACCGTCAGTCCGTCCGTCGCTATTGGTGGCGACGCCACGGAAGAAGTAGAGAGTATCACAGATTAGGTTCGCCACTCCGGTGACAAAAGGGTGAGAGTTATTATCCAATCCTATATATTGCGCGGCTGTTGCGTTGAGCGCGCTCGTATTTGTACCGTACTCGAAGAATGCGTTAGTATTACGGCCACTTGGATTGACACTCGCGCTCAGCGTGGCCGCATTCTGGCCCACCCCATTTGCTGCTTGTGTCGTTACCTTGGGCAACCCTCCGGAGCAGGAACTCCCCACGCTAATGCTCTCACCTTCTGTGTTTATACTAGGAGAACAACTCGAATCGCAGTTCCCACGCCACTCCGTGACATCACACAGGCCAATGCTCTCCGAGGGATTAGGCTCCCAGTGTAATTCATCTCGCGCGGCTATCCCATATCTGCGTCGCGCAGCATAGTCGCGGTCGAATTCAGTATCGATGGCCAACCAATACCTCCACTCATACTTAACATTTTCTATCCACTGTATATATACATAGAATGCCGATGAAAGAGGCGGAGTGTGTTGTTGATTTATCCAGCTATCCTTGTACCCTTGGGCAAGATTTTTATTTACGTATAAGCATTCAAAAGCAGTTGGCAAGCCTGCGATCCGACAAGTCCGAGGGATTGAACCACCATACCGTCCCGTCGATGTATCTCTCTCGATGGCAGGGGTACTATTGGGGTGATAGAGAATGTCGACCACCTGCTCGCAACTTACACGGTCCGGCGTTGAACAATAGCCATCACTGGCACATCCGCACCAATCAGAGAATACATTTAATGCTGATGAATTTCGGCAGTACCTCGCAGCGATTACTTGCGCGACCAGCATCGCCGAATCAAAGCTATTAAATTTACCGGGACCGAGGTCAGTTCCTATACCTGCGTCATCGAGTTGCCAAGCACCAATCCCAGAGTGCCAGAATGCCGTACGGTGGGGCGAATCTGGCCCTGACTGACCCGGGGGATAAAAATTGATGGAGTTATCATGGCGGCTAAGTGTCATCGGAGAGGGCGATTCTCGGAATTCGCCACCCGCCACTTCCCACCATGTGGGTGCGAGCATGTAAGCTACCAATTTCTCTGGACTTAAATCTTCGCATCGCTGCACGAGTCGAGCCGCGGTTTCTACATCTCGCAACGGGATGTCACCGAACTTGAAATCAAGCGGGTAGGCGCTTTGGGACACAAGAATTGCACCAGCTATACAGAGCTTAAAAGGACTCACTTGAGAACCCCCAAATCGCAATCCCTGCCGACTCAAGAACCGAGGCAAGAGAAGGGTTGTCCGTAGAGTACACAAAGAAAGCACTTTCTCTTCCATCAAGATCAACGGACTTGATCACTTGAGACGGGAATTGAATGCTACGCATTTCAAGCGTATCCACGTAGATGACTCTCCGATTATTATCAAGCCATGCTGCTACTACGCGAACATCGCGAGAAGAGTCTTCCCTGCTGTTCACAACCCTTCCAAATAGAGAATAGAGAGAATGGCCAGAAGCTCGGCCTCGCTGGATAACTTCCAGATCGAATTGTCTTTCCTCCTCATCAATAAGCCTGTAATCTACTAGCCACTCAACAGCTTTCACCTCTTCTGTCGGCACCAGAGCTTCGATAACAAATGGGCCAGGTTCGCCGGATCGCAGTTCTTTCACGGGCACTGCCGCTTTCGCGACCTTAAGCAACACATTATTGATCCCGAGGAGACGCACCGTCACGGCTGCGACACTTACAGCAGAGTGCGTCTGGTTCCGCAACACTCCAGAGGCCTTCCATGTATCTCCAGGCCATATATAAACAGATTGAGGAATAACCCTCACAGCATCATCCAGCCTAGCGGAGTTGTAATAAGGCCCATAGAATCCTTGAATGTTTTTGTACGCATCTGGATCTGGAGAACTGACTCCTGGAATAGACCCGATTACCCCCTCAGCCACTTCCCCCACTGGCCGCATGTTGGCTGCACGCCCAGGCTGATGAGGAGCATTTGTCTCTTGGGTCTGGGCCAATAATATATAACCTCCAAGGAGGAGGCCTGTAAGTAAGGCTGTGGTAACTATCTTGATGGGCATGGTAGATTTCATTGCATTCTAACCTCACGGGTACACGCCACGTTCAGTTTGCTGCATGTAATCCGCAGGAACGAACATCCATACCCTAATTGTGGATGTGGCGTAATCGAGTGTCAACTCACGCGACTCGTGAACTACATCGATATCGTGTCACGTTGGACCGGTGTACCAGTTGCGCGTCGTTTGCCCCAGTGTCGCAGGAGATAGTCCAATTTCAAATCCAGCCTGAATCAGGAGGCTGGATAGTGTCAACTCTGTTCAATTCTTGGACACTTTTAGCGTTGGAGGAGACGTAACTCTCTAGCTTGGTTGCTGCGGGCGTGTCGGCCGGACTCTGCGCCCTATGAGTAGCGGCTAAGTACTGGCTAGACTACGCTTAGGAAGCAACTTGTACAGCGTGCCAGGGCTCACACCGAGCAGGAATGCTGCCTTTCTCTTGTTGCCTTTGGTAAGCGCAAGGACCCGAGAAGCCTCGACCGCATTCACCTCATCTAGGCTTCGTACTGGCAAGAAGAACTGATGGGTGAGAAAGCGAAGAAGGTCCTTACGCCAGCCTTCCTCCGCAAGGGCTTCACTCTCGAACTTAGCGCCGAGAAGCCATATATCCCGTCCCGCAAGGAGAAGTTGTTTTGCGCGCGCAAGCACGACCTGCTCACGTCTCGAAGAAAATGTATCTGCGACAGTGCGGGTGAAAATTCTTATGTCTTCGGCCGAGAACTCACCGATCTGTTCCCAAATGAGGAGTTTCCCGCGCTTCGTCCTCTCAAAAGAGGCGAATCCCACCGCCCCGAGAGTGTCTTTGATCCGCAGGAGAAGATCGTCTCGCTGGTCCGGAAGGCCCACGCCCACCTCCGCAATATGACAGGCAAGAGCCAGAGCCGCATCAGCCGCTGCTTGACTCCTTATGTTTTCTAGAGATGCAAGGGTTGTAGTCGTGCATGGTTGAGATGCTCCTTGCCTGGGGCAAGTCTGGAGCATGAGCGCAAGCGATTCCGCAGACCCGGAGATTTCCTCAACTCCAAGCCATGCCGCACCGAATTGGAGCCAGTCGCCAGGAGTAAGAATCGCGCTCGTTACTCGCTGGCCCTGCACTATCAGGCCGTTCTTCGAGCCAAGGTCCGCTACCTCAATGCCTTCTGGAGTACGTCGCAGTAGAGCATGCCGGCGCGAAACGCCAGAGGCGCGCACGACCAGATCATTTCCCGATGCACTGCCGAGTTGCGCCTCACGCTCCGGGACTGCAAAGACCTGCTCCTCGTCTCCATGGTTCACAACCAATCGAAGCATCGTAATTTCTCCTCAGAGAGCCTTTTTCCGAGCGGTAGTGCTCCGCTGCCATTCGCTGTAGAGGCGGAGCGCTCGTGCAGCGATGAGATCGGCGTGCCCTCTTGCTATCGTGCTCCGTGACACCTCTCCTCGCACGAGTTCGAGAGCCAACTGCGAGACCTCCATCGCCTCTCGCACATGGCCCAATTGAACGAGTACCTCCGCCCGAAGGGACAGGACTTCCGCCCGAGTCTCTGGCTTCTCGGAAAGAAAGCGATCAACCTTTTGGAGAATCTCTTTGGGCTCACCACCAGCCGCGAACTCGAATTCCAACTCCCAATAGCGCTCCACGTCCGTATGGCTGGGAGCGACCTGCGCCGGAGAAGGATTAGGCCGTTCGCCGGCCCGCCACCTCACATACTCACGGTAGAGCCACATGCGATCCTGCCACGGAGGATACGTCATGCCAAAGCGATCTATCGCCGCGAGCGCTTCGGCATAATGCTTTTCCTCAACGAGGGCCAAGACCTCACCCTTGAGGAACTCGTGCTTGCTTTTCCCTGCTCCCATCGCGGACTCGCGACCGATTCCTCGTCCATACCAGGAGACTGCTCGACGGAGGTCCCCGTACAGGTGGAAGGCAACCGCCGCATCGTGGGCAACCTCGGGGGCATCCTCGGCGCGTCCGATAATGGAGGTGAAGCGTGCCTCGGCCTCCTGAAGTTTGCCTTCGGCAACCAGGAGCCGCGCCTCAAGCCGCTCCGCATACTCAGCGAGCCAGAGCTCCCGAGCCGCTTCTGCGGACTGGAACGCAGCTCGCGCTTCGGCCATAGCCAGGTCGAATGCTCCCGCGCGGCGCAAGCGCTCGGACTCCTTGAGGTACCTGTAGGTCTCGCGCCGCGCCTCGTCTCGTTTCGCTACGGCGCTTGGACTTGCCCCGTCCGGTGGGAAGCCGCTAAAGCCGAGGGTCCAGGTCTTCCCGGAGTTGTAGCGGATCGCAAGTGTGCGATGGCGCTCATCGATTGAGAGGCCGAGATCATCGAGGTTGCCCCGCGGGATCACAGCGTACCAGAGGAGGTTACGCTCCTCGGACGTGTCCTCCGCGGTTCCGGGCGGCGCGGTGGGACTCGCCGCCCACTGCTCTTCCGTCCAGGGCCAGGGGTCGGTCTTTACCGCAGCGACGGCATTGACCCAATTCCACGCATTGCTTATGCCCAAGAACAGGAGTTCAGGAGAGTTATCTCCGTTCAGGTCCGCCGCCTCCTGGAAGCGAAAGACACCCCGCGCGAAAAAGATCAGTTTGGCGCGTTCTGTGCGGGGTGAGTAGAGCACCGTGTACGAAGGAGCCTCGGGAACGTGGAGGTAGCTTACGAGCACCTCGTCCACGCCGTCTTTTGAAAGATCGAGCGCCTTCACTACCGAGGGGCGAAAACGGGGTGGGTAGTCCAGGAATAGCCTGGCACCGGAGGGAAGCGGTACCTCTTTCACCGTCTTTCCGGTTTCGGGATCGAGGAATGAGAGCGTGCTAACCGCCTCTGGGAACCATTTTCCCGGCGGGGCAAGGACGATGGCGAGAAGGCGAGGACCGCCGGGGGTGATCCTCGCGAGCGCCGAACGGCCCGCCATCTCCGGGTCTACATTCTCCTTTTTCCAAAGCGTTTCGCCAGTTCTCCCAACCGCCGCGATGCCGGTTGCGCCCAAGGGAACAAGATGGGAGAAGGATGCTCCCGGAACTCGCGTAATGACCTGCGGAAGGAGAAGCAGCAACATGATAGTTGCACGGAGGAGTCCGCGACGGAGACGGATACGTTGCGGACTACGCCGCCGGCTCAAATCATCGAGCGCCTCTTCGGCGCTCTGATAACGGTCCGTGGGACGCACTTCGAGAAGGCGCGCCACAATGAGCGCGAGCCATTGGGGAGCGTCTCGCCGGAAGCTCCTCAGGTCTGGTGCTCTCTGAAGCGGGCCGAGATGGCGCCCCAGGTCGGACACCGCCTCGTGAGGCAATTTCCCTGTGAGCATCTCGAAGAGCACGAGTCCCGCGGAGTAGAGGTCGCTTTCTCTCCTTGCCTCTTTGCCGAGCGCCTGCTCTGGAGAGAGGTACCCAAGCGTGCCCACAACCCCGGCGGTTCGAGTGAGCTGCGTCTCATCCCTATCGAGTCGTCGAGCGAGGCCGAAGTCAGTGAGTTTTACGGAGCAGTCTCCTCCGAGGAGAATGTTCCCGGGCTTTACGTCCCTATGAATGATCCCGTGCCCGTGGAGCGCAAGGAGTCCCTCGAAGAGTTGGACCGCGATTCGGACGGACTCCTCTACAGCGAGCGGCCCTTGGCGCAAGCGCTCCTTGAGAGACGAGCCCTCGACGAGTTCCATCGTGAGGAAGATGCCTTCTGGGGAAGAGCCAAGGTCAAAGATCCGCACCAGGCGGGGGCTCTGGACATCTCGGGCGACTCGCACCTCGCGGCGGAGACGAGCGAGAGCGCCAGGTAACTCTCGGTCAGGATGGAGGAGTTTTAAGGCGATCTCCCGCTTCACTTCGCGGTCGAAGACCCGATACGCCGCGCCATGTCCTCCACGACCCAAGAGGCCACGCACCTCGTAGCGTTCTCCTATGACTTCGTGAGGAGAAAGGCCGTTCTCCCTCCTCGGATAGGGCAGCGCGGGTACCGTCTCGGTGCGCTCGTCTTGAGGGGATGGGTGGGAGGACGTGACCATATGGCCTTCTGTTTCTCGTCCAAAGGTATTCTAACCACCCCTCCCCGCATGGTGTGCTGGTAGTCTGTAGCAGAAGGGTGCCGCTTCTCACAATCCATAAAAAAGCCCCAAGCGGTCGCTTGGGGACATGAATGGAGATGCCGGAAGGCGTGCGTGCAGCAGCTCACGCGATCTAGATGAGCCTCGCGAGGACGACCCCGCTCCGGACAGAGGTCATGTCGCACTCCTCGCACCAGCCTTCGCGCTGGTCAGGCTCGACCTCGATCGTGTAGTCGCAGTGCTCGTTCATGCAGATGCCGGGCACCGCGGCTTCCAGGACGTAGGCTTCGATGAACTCGCAGACGCTCATGCCGCATTCGCCAGCGAGGCGATCAAGCTTCGAGGCTTCGTGATTCACTTCTAGGACTCTCGCAGTTTGCATCTCCGCTTCCTTTCTCGGGCGACTCCTCTGGCAGGAGAATCGTCGTTGAGTACCGGTTCGCTTCGGTTACGACCCAGAGCCTTCGACCATGCCGTGTGTGATAGACCGAGAAGAGCTGGCCACCGTGCCGTACGGAATACTCGTTTGCGGCCCACTCATCGGGCCTCACATCGCCCCAGTCACCTTGCAGGTGACGAGCGACAAAGCTCCTCGGGTCTTCTTGCGACTCGACAAGCGCCACAAGGGCGCCGGGACTCATGAGAAGCCAGCCGACGGTGAACCGCGGTGCGATGACATACACACCTCCTCCTTTCTCTTGAATAAGGTTTGGAGAACCGAATTCAGAGTAGAGGGAGGAGAGCAGCGACAAAAGGCGGCGCAATGCGCCGCCTTCAGGAAGAAGCGAATCTGCTATCTATTGCTTAAGAAGGGATGGTACCGCGGAAGTCTGAGCAAATTACCTAGGGAGCCGGTCTGGCCCTATCTACCGCCAGCCAACTCCGTCCTTAATCCGAAGTTCGCGGCGGAAAGCAAGGTTGTGGCGCCGCGCAGCGCCTCCAACTCTCTCACTATTGCATCTCGGTTCTCTGTATAGACTTCGGTCACCGTATCGTCGTCGCCAACGATCACTGTGTGCCTGGGTATGGAATCGGGGCTTATTGACGCAAGTATCTCCTCTACGGATGACTTCTTAAACATCGACTTTGCCTCATCGCCCTCGGAATTACCTGAATCAGGATAACGAAAGAAGGTTCCCTTGCCGTCCACTTCCTCGATCTCTGCAATCCAGGAATCTAGTTCCACAGGGAAACTCAGCCAATCCGTGCTACATATTGGCTGCCATTTCTCCTCGTAGAGCACGAGCCGTGCCTTTAAGTTGTCGTAGAGTTCGCCGATACTATGGATAGTTGTGAGCGGCTTGGGTTTGTCTTTGACTGAGACCCTTACCTCCTCTAGCTTGCTCACACCAGCAAACCGACGATCCAGGATAACTAGCATGGACTTCAAGAATAGCTCGATCGCGTGGCGCCGAAGGAAGCAAATCGGTAGAGGCCAGTTCAGGAATTTGTTTTCCACCACCGCCTTCTCGATACAGTCAGCCGCATCTTCAAAGGAATCGGCCATCGCTCCGAGGCCGAAGTCGTAGTGAGCGGTGAGTGGAGTGAACTCCCAAAGCACAACGAAGAAAGTACGGCAGTCGTCGCAGTCGGTCAAGTTGAAGCCTTCCGTTGCGGGCCGAGCCTCACGGCTCCACCAGGGTATACATACCCTCATACATACAAGGTATGTAGGGCTCCGCCCGAGGCGGACGGGCCGAACCCCCATACGGGGCTTCACCCGACTGGCTCCCCACCGCTGTCGGGCTGCGCCCGACCCGCGTGGTTTCCTGACGGCTATCGGATCTCGGTTCTTCCTATCGTCGGCCCTTCGACCAAACCCCGCGGGTCGGGCGCACCGGCCTCGATACTCGGCCTTCCCGACAGCGGTGGGGTACTGGCTCACTGAAGGGCCGGCGCTCTCGCGCCTACTAGCTCCAGGCGTCGGAACTCTCCGCCTTTTCGGGAAGGAAACCACGCGCGAGACTTACATCTCGCGTCCCACCTCTCTTGCCGCGTCCCTAATGGTCACCATGCCTCTTAGCGGGCGAAACCGCGGGAGCGCCAGGTATGAAGCTCTCGCGAGGTTCCTCTCCCTGCCTGGGTACTGGCTCCCCTATGGGGAGAGGGGAAGAGAGGTCGGGGCGCGATTCCTTCCTCTCCCATGGACCACACTCCCATCGTGATCGGCACGCGCACCTTCTGGGTCTCTGACGAGCCCCAGTTTGTGGTACTCGCGCCCGAGGACCGGGCGCAGCACCTCTATGTCGTCGGGAAAACGGGCCTCGGCAAGAGCACCTTGCTTCGGAACCTCATCCTCCAGGACCTCTATGCCGGCCGCGGTGTGGGCCTCCTCGATCCCCATGGGGATCTCGCCCGGGAGGTCCTCGACGCGATTCCTCCGGCGCGGACGAACGAGGTTTTGTACTTCAACCCCGGCGACCTCGCCCGGCCGGTGGGCCTTAATATTCTCCCGCGCGTACCGCGGGACGAGGCACATCTCGTCGTCTCCGGGGGCCTCTCCGCCTTCCGCGGGATCTGGGGATCAAGTTGGGGGCCGCGGCTCGAATACATCCTGGGGCATGCCTTGGCCGCACTCCTCGACCACGGCGGGCTCACCATCCTTGCCTTGCCGCGTCTCCTCTCGAATGACGCCTTCCGGGAGCGCATCGCGTCGAAGGTCCGGGATCCGGTAGTGCGTGCCTTCTGGCAGGAGGAGTACCCCGGCTACGAGCGCCGCTTCCGCCTGGAGGCCATCGCTCCGCTCCAGAACAAGATCGGGCGCCTCCTCGCCAATGCCCCCATGCGGAACATCTTCGGCCAGCTCGGCAGCCGCTTCGATGCGCGGTTCCTCATGGATCGCGGTCGGATCATGATTGCCGATCTCGCGAAAGGCGTCATAGGCGAGGATCAGTCCCGTCTCCTTGGAGCGCTCCTCCTCTCGCAGTTCCAATGGGCAGCGATGCAGCGGGCGAATGCGGAAACGGCCTCCCGCACCCCCTTCTACCTCTATATCGACGAGTTCCAGAGCTTCGCGACCGATGCCCTCACCTCCATCCTCGCCGAGGCGAGGAAATACGGGCTTTCCCTCGTCCTCGCCCATCAATACCTCGACCAGCTCACGGACGAGATCCGGCAAAGCGTATTCGGCAATGC
>JACZDC010025042.1_pt1 | contig 14788 bp, 8 predicted proteins | sample 8641791 | NCBI WGS metagenome assembly JACZDC01 (sample SAMN15324613, study PRJNA640507) | soil metagenome | isolation source: intercropping peanut in the second line | place: China: Luxin town, Laibin City, Guangxi Province | collected 2019-07-25 | depth 10cm m
AGTCTGCGCATCCGCCGCATCCGCGGTACCCTCCGGCCCTGGGACGGATCAGAGCTCGCAGTTCACCTCGGTCTCGGCGTCGCAGAAGTCGGTCCCGTTGCTGCCGCTGGCATAGTCGGTCCCGGCCTGGCCGGTGAGGCTGTCGTTGTCGCCCTCGCCGTAGAGGCCGTCGTCGCCATTGCCGCCGACGAGGATGTCGTTGCCGAGGTAGCCGGTGATGGTGTCCACGTCGTCGCCGCCGTCGATCAGGTCGGCGCCTTCAAAGCCGTCGGCGTAGTCGCCGTAGGCCCCCGACGCGCCGGCCAGGATCTCGTCGTCGCCCGCGCCGCCATAGACCCCGTCGGCGCCGTCCTCGCCGTAGAGACAGTCGCCGGCACCGTAGCCATAGATCAGATCGCCGCCGTCGCCCCCGTAGATGCAGTCGACTCCCGCGCCGCCGGTCAGGAAATCGTCTCCCGCGGTCCCGGTGATGATGTTCTCGCAGGTGCAGGTGGCCCATGCCGCCGGAGCGATGGCCAGGGCGCCAGCCAGGATGAATGAGGAAAGGACACGATGTCTCACGGTTCTCCTCCTTTGAAGTTCGCAGCGACTGAAGAAACGCTACCACAGGATAGGAGAAAATAGCTCTCTATCTATGCGGTGACGTTTTCGGCGTCTGGTGTGTCTAAGCAGTCATGGGGTCCCAGAGAGGGACCGCCCGGACCGAATCCAGGAGGAGAGCCTCCATGCGTCGAACCATCCCGTTGCTTGTCCTGATCGCCCTGACCCTGGGGCTTGCCGGCGCGGCGGACACGCCGTCGTCCTTCCGCTTCACGAAGGCTTCCGCGGAGCCGCCGGCAGTCCCGGCGGGGGCCACGGCTCCGATCCAGCTCACCGCTTCCGACGGCACCGGGCTCTCGCTCGTGGCGCTGGAGGTGAACGGCGTGCTGGAGCCTCCCCTGGCTTTCACCGAGCTGCACCTGACGTTCGAGAACCCGCGCGACCAGACGATCGAGGGGCGGTTCAGGATTGGCCTGCCGCCCGGCGCGGCCTTGAGCCGGTTCGCCATGAAGACCGGCGACGCCTGGCAGGAGGGCGAGGTGGTCGAGCGCCAGCGGGCGCGGCAGGTCTATGAGGACTTCCTGCATCGCAAGCAGGATCCGGCGCTGCTGGAGCAGGAGGCCGGCAACGAGTTCTCGGCGCGCATCTTCCCGATCCCGGCCCGCAGCCGGAAGGAGCTGATCGTCTCCTACTCGCACGCGATGGAGCGGGCGGACGAGCCCTATGTGCTGCCTCTCCAGGGACTTGCGGAGATCGGCCGGCTCGACATCCGGGTGCTGCTCGGCGAGCGGCCGGCGGCCGGCGCTCCGGCGAGCAACCTGGGCGGCGAGGTCAGCGACCGGCGCATGGTCGAGCTGCACAAGACGGGCTGGACGCCGGACCGGGACTTCCGGATCGGCCAGGATCAGGTCGCGAGCCGCGCGGGTCTGCGCCACGACAACCTTGCGGTGTTCCGGGTCTCCGCTCCTGTAGAGACCGTGCCGCAGGAGATCTCCGGCCTCTACGTGCTCGTGGATTCGAGCGCCTCGCGGGCCCTGGGCTATGCGGACCAGACGCGCCGGGTGGCCGAGCTGATCGCCGGGCTTCGCGACGGGGCCGGCGCCTCCACGCCGGTCGGGGTCGCGGCGTTCGACCAGGAGGTGGTGGCGATCTTCGAAGGCGCGGCGAGCGGGTTCGGAGAGGCCGAGGCGCGGCGCCTCGCCTCGCGCCGCCCGCTGGGAGCGTCCGATCTGAACCGGGCGCTCGCCTGGCTCGGCGACCGGCTGGACCGGGGCCGCGGGGTGTATCCGCGGGTGCTGCTGGTGACGGACGGCGTGGTTACCGCCGGCGTGGCCGGCGAGACCGGGACGGGCACTCTCAAGGAAGCGGTCCGGGCGCTCAAGGACCACGGGGTCGAGCGTCTGGACGTGCTCGCGGTTGGCGGTCTGCGTGACGACGCGGTGCTGCGCGAGCTGACGACCGGCAACCTGCCGCACGACGGACAGCGGCTCGACGGCTCCGCGCCACTGAACGAGATCGCGCGCCGCCTGTCGCTCCGCAGCCGATCGGGCATCCCGGTCAAGGTCGAGGGTGCGGCCTGGGTCTGGCCCGATACGCTGGACGGTGTCCAGCCGGGTGACGAGCGGCTGATCTATGCCGATCTGCCGAAGGGCAAACCGCTGCAGCTCTCTTTGGGCGGCAAGCGCGTGGCGTTGAGCGAGCTTACCACCGTCGAGCGGCCGCTCCTCGAACGCGCCTGGGCGCAGGCCCGCATCGAGCGTCTGGTGCACCTGCGCGACGTCGCTCCTGCCGGCGATGAGGACATGAAGCAGGCGATGAAGCTGACGATCACCGAGCTGAGCGTCAAGCACCGGGTGCTGAGCCCGTTCACGGCCATGCTGGTGCTGGAGACCGAGTGGAACTACCAGCGTTTCGGTCTCGACCGGAAGGCGCTTTCCAACATCCTGACCGTCGGCGCGGGCGGCCTGGAGGTGCTCGCGCGGCGGCCGGTCCCGTCGCATGTCATGGACCAGGCTGTAGCAGCGCCGAAGGCGATGCCGGCGCCGGAGGCCATGCCGGACGAAGAGATGCCGGCTGACGAGGTGACGGACGAGGATCTCGAAGCTCTTCAGTCACTGGGATATGTGGGTTCTGGAGCCGATGCCGGCGTCGAGGGTGGCGTGGAGGGCGGGGTGGTCGGTGGGGTCGTGGGAGGTGTCGCTGGCGGCACTCCCGGAGGTGTCCCCAGCGCGGCGGCGACACAGCCGGTCGAAGTGCCTGCCGCTCCTGCTCCTCCGCCTCCTCCCGCCAGGGTCGCGGAGCCTGGGGAACGTGCGAGGCAGGAGGCACCCCGGCCGGTGGTCGAAAATGAGCGTCGCGCCGAGGAGGCGAAAGAGGACCTGATCGAGCCGTACACCGGCCGTTTCGCCGAGGTGATGAAGTACCTGAAGGAAGGCCGGGTGGCTCCGGCCTGTGCGCTGGCCGAGTCCTGGAACGCCGAGTCGCCGGGCGACGTACTGGCCCTGCTGGCGCTGGGCGAGGCCTGGGAGGCCGCCGGCGAGAAGGCGGACGCGGCGCGGGCGTACGGCTCGCTCATCGACCTCTTCCCGGGCCGCGTCGACATGCGGCGGCTCGCGGGCGAGCGCCTGGAGCGGCTGGGTGAGGCGGGGCTCGACCTCGCGATCGACACCTACCGCAAGGCCGCCGCGGATCGCCCGGACCATCCCTCAGGCCACCGTCTGCTCGCCTGGGCTCTGCTCCGCGCGGGCCAGCCGGAAGCCGCGTTCGAGGCACTGGAGAAGGGAGTCGGCGAGGACCTGCCGAGCGGGCGCTACGCCGGGGTCGACCGCATCCTGCGGGAGGATCTGGGCCTCCTCGCGGCCGCCTGGCTGCGTGCCGAGCCGGGCCGTCGAACCGAGATTCTTGATCGTCTCCAAGCCGTGGGAGCCCGTCTCCCGGAGGAGCCGTCGCTGCGCTTCGTCCTCTCCTGGGAGACCGACGCGAACGACGTCGACCTCCACGTCTGGGACCGCCGCGAAGGACACGCCTTCTACTCGCAGAAGGCCTTGGCGTCCGGCGGCGAGCTGTTTGCGGACGTGACCACTGGCTACGGCCCCGAGTGCTTCGCGATCACCCGGCCGTCCGAGAAGGACGCCGCGCCGTACCGGATCGGCGTCCACTACTACAGCCGCGGCCCGATGGGCTACGGCATGGGCACCGTGCAGGTCATCCGCCACGACGGCAAGGGCGGCCTCCAGGTGGAGCCACGGCCTTTCGTGGTCATGGTGGACCGGGCGATGGTGGACGTGGGCAAGGTGGAGGTGAAGCGCTAGGAAGACGTACGTCCGCCAACTAGAGAGCGGGGGCGGCAGGATGTGATGCCGCCCCTATTCAGGAGCGACGGCTTAAGGAACTCGGCTTGGGCAGATCACTCCGGATCAGCACGATCCCCAAGAGGACTCCCCGGTTGCCGCCGGTCGGCGGCGGGATGACTCTCAGCCCTATGTCATTCTCAAGGCTTCCAGGAGCGGCTCCTTCCAGAGTGCGGCACAGGACTGCCAGAACTCCACATCTGCGATCGCTGCCAACGGCGTACTGCGCTATCTGTTGCCCGTAGTCGTTGTACGCATTATCCAGATTGATCGGACGTTGATCGACCTTCAGCTCCAGCCGGATTCGGTGCAAGGAAAGATCAGTGACACCGCCGGCAGCGTGAGCGTGCTCCTCCAGATCCGGACCGATGCTGGCACGGAGCCTGTTTCTCATCCTCTCCTGGAAATCAGCTTCCCTCCATTGCCCGGGAAAAACGTTGCTCGCAAGGCTTTCGTCTGCGACAAGTCCAATGGAACCCAGAAGTGCCAGGAAGGGCGACAGCTCCTCATCGGACAGGCCATGCCGTCGGGCCTCTTCTCGAATACGTGAGATCGACTCGTGAATAGCCTTATTTCCCCTCCAAGGGTGACCATGCTCTTCGCACCGCAGAAGTAGGTGGCTTCGGCTCTGAACCATCACATCGGGCAGACCGCTTGATTGAGAAGCTTCCGAAGGAAGCATGTAGACACCATACGAAATCTCGAGAGGGCGGGCGAGGGCATCGTGCGCAAGTCGGACAAAGAGTCTTCCTGTACGAGAGAACGACAGGTCTCCCGAGTTACTTTGCTCGATTGTGAACGTCGGCGCTTCGACCGTTCCATGTGGCTCGACACTGAACGGAGTCACCTCAATGGCCTTAACGCCGATAGGCCATCGGGACAAGCGAACCTCAACACTCAAATCGTAGAGAATGTTGGCCCGGATGTCTTGAGGCTCTGCTAACGGGGTGTTTCCCAAGGCAAACTGAAGGAAGGCAACGACCGGCCGGCCTGAGTCATCCTGCGCTTCGGGAGTCGGCTCAGGATTGTAGAATTGCTCTTTCTTTGCGGGATCCTTAAAGGGCAGGGGCAAGCGAATCGCAAGAAGGTCCTCGAAGCAGATCTCCACCTCCTCTAGCTCTGACACCTCAGCCAATCTCTGAGCCACCTTACTGACAGCCTGTCCGGCCGAACCTCCCACCTTCTTCCGAACTACGTCGCGTGCGCGCTGCCGCGCAGCTCGGAGGTGGCGATCTGCATCCGACTCGGCATTCCGGACGGCTGCACCCCAGAGATGAAGATGAGCGGCGGCGCGGACGAGTTCCCCATAGGTGGCAAAAACTGGACCAATGGAAGGGCTCAGGCGTTCAGCCAGTCCCTCGAACTCCTTGGCAATGCCGGCCAGCTCGTTCGCCGAGCGAGTACCGCATAGTACGCCTTGGAGTGTCTCAACCGTCTGAATCCGTGGCTGGAATTCGGGGAAAAACATCTCTCCGCTCCCTGTTGATCTCCTCGTCACGAGCGATCTCCGCTTCCAAGGTGCGGATTTCGTCGATTAATACGTTAACGTCCCTCTGCCTCCGCTCTTCCAATGCCAACTCAAGCTGCAACGCCTTTGCGTAGACGGAGAGCCGCAGGCGTTGTGGCAACCCCGACCGTTCTGGACCGCACGCAAGGACAGCGGCGTTGGCGAGCCTGCCAGCGGTATCCCATTCTCCATGCTCGTTGAGCAGCGAGAGGAGCGGCATCACGGCGAAGGCTCTTCGCCGCGCTACCATCTCTCCGACCGCAACAATCCGCTGTGCCAAGCGATGTATTTCGTACCCAGGAAGCCTATTCAACTCCCCAAGCACGAACTTGCCTCGATGGTCAAACCTTTCGCCTGTGATCGGCAGATCTAGCACGAGGTCCCCGTATCCTGGAGTGTCCCTCATGAAGTGACCAGCCTCACGCATAAACTGATATTTAATATTCACCGACTGCCTGCATGCTATTGTCAGGGCAAGCTGCTTAAAATGTTCAAAGAGTTGAGAATCTTCTTCCGAGAACACCAAGAGCTTGGTCAGAGCTTCGATAAGAAAGTACCCGTCTTCATTATTCTCTGCATAGGCAAGAACTATTACCTGCAGCTTTGCGAGAGCGGTTCTCCGGTAGCGGCTGGGCAAACGAGATCTACGTAGGTTCTTCACGGCTCTTTTGTGCACGGCGACATAGGGATCACCAAGCAATACCAGGAAGCTCTCATGGAGTAAGAACGGTAAACAGTCTGTGCCTAAACGCCCACATAGATCGGCGTATGCCGCACATGCTGCAGACCGAACGCGCGGAGAACTGTGCATCAGTGCAGAGTAGATCTCCGGAATGACTCTGGCCTTCTGCGTATGGCTTGAGCCAAGCTTTCCTAGCTCTTCAACCAAGGTGGACCGAAAGTGGTCAGCATACCGCGGAAGTGGACGAAGGGTTTCGAAGAACAGTTCTAAAACCTCAAGCCGAGCATCAAAGTTGGGATGATTGTTGGCAATCCAAGCCACATATTCAACCAAGGCGTTCGCAAGGCCGGAGAGGCACAGCGCTCTCGTTCCATGCTCCAGCTCCCGCAATTCCTTTGGTCGCGGGTCCTGGATGATGGACGATCCTCGGGTAGACTCATTGGCTTGCTGGCAGGCCATTGCTGCAATTCCAAGCAGTGAGACTGCCGCATCTGTGGCAACGTCCCACGAGACTAGACGCCTGGCTTCCGACCGGATGAAATCGTTCAATGTCGACAGCCGCTCGTCGTTGGGAAGGGAGGCGAGCACCCGCAGAATTCTTTGAAACGCCTTGACTTCCGTTGAGGTCAAGGCAGGCACTGGCATGTCCTCCTCCTCGGGGCCCGCATGAGCATGGTTGCGAAGCGTTTCTATGCATGCCAAAAGCACGCCACGTTGCACCTCTTCATCTCCATCATCCAAGTAACGATCCAGAAGGGGATCGACTGCCTCTGACGATTGCAGAAGAAGAGAAAGGCTCTTGGCCGCAGTTGCTGATGCGGGACCTGCATCATAAAAATCATCGGGCAATCGGAAAGATGCGATCAGAGAGGAGGCTATTTCCGCTGCATCGACAGAGGCGCCACTCTTGAGGAGGGTAATCACGGCGACGGCTCCAGACTGTCGCACGTACTTGTCCCGACTTCTTAATGATTCCTGGATGGCGTCTTGCACTACACCTGGCGCAGCGTGATGCGCCGCTACAAGGGCTTCAGGATGGCTCGACTTGAATGGATGAAATAGAGAGTCGCGAGGCTCAGCTAGGCGGAGAAGGCTCGGAAGGGCCGCTCGTATTCCCTCGACATGCGACTTATCCAAGTAGCGACCCGCAACATCGGTCGCGAGTTCCATCGCCTCTCCTCGTGCAACTGCCTGTAGGGCGAGCCTGGCAAGGTGCGGCCTCGAAAATTCTGTTAGTTCGAGTGCGGTGAGACCTGCCTCTACTCGATGCTGCCCATCCGCCTCTACGACTGCTGCAATCAGACTTTGAAGTCTTGTGTCGATAACGTCTGCTACCGCTCGCACAGCTTCGATAAATTTCTGTGCCGAGGGCTCCGAGGGCTCGCGGTCAAGCTCATCGAGCATTGCCAGAAGGCTTCTTTGCGCATGAGTGGTGTTATCCGAAGCTTCTTTGCGTCTGCTGATCCTTTCCTGCAGCGCCTGCTCCTGCGCCAATTCACGTTCTCTCGACTCCACCCCCTGGGCGGCCGCCTCGCGCGCGCGCTCACCGAGAAGATAGCTAAGATTGGGGAATGCGACCGGCTCTCTCTTGTCACAGTCGAAGCAATTCCGGTCATGAAAGTCAAGGGAGTTCTCGGTGAGATGCATGCTGATCCGGCTAGGCGCTCGCTCATATTTGCAGGTAACCCGGCACATTGCTATGGGAAGACCGGTGACCTGCTGAAAAAGGCCACCACTTCCCTCGGAAACGACCTCGATATGAGCGCACCAATTCCGTACTAAAGTCAGGGTAACCTGGTTGCGCTCACCAATCTCCCGGTACCTATTCAGATCATCATCGTACATGAGCGTGCCTGCCCGTCACTCCATGCGACCTCTTACATGAGATCTTGGAAGTCCTTGAGCCGCTCGTCGAAATCCTCGCCGATCTCGATGAGCCCCTGGGCACTCCCGAACCGCCGGGCCGTCCGTTCAGGGATGGCGACGAGCTTTGCTACCGGGCGGTTGTTCCTGATGAAGAGGATCTCCGTGCCGCTACGGGTCTGCTCGACCAGATCCCCAACAGGACGCTCTTCGGTATCGAGGTTGATGGTGATCGTCATGTTCCGCCTCATATAGATGAGCGTAGAGTTGCCCCAAAACAGTGTCAATATGTGGAACCGGGCGACAGCTCCTTCGGCACCTCCGGCGGCGGGTCGGCGGCCAGGGTCAGGACCCAGCCGCTGTCCCGCCGCCACCAGCCGTGGAAGATCTCGGCAGTGGTGGGGCGATGGACTTCGAAGCGGCTCCAGCCTTCGGTTCCTTCGTGGAGCCGCACCTCGACGCTGCGGGTGTCCTCGCGGAGGCCGGTGCGCAGCGCCTTCAGGGCGCTCTCCTTGGCGCTCCAGACTAGGTTGGCGAGGAGCGGACGGTCCTCGCTGGGAGCGCCGAGGACCAGGTCGACCTCGGGCGGATTGAAGAAGTCGCGGATGAAGTCCTCGGTCCGTGGCTCGATCCATTCGAGATCGCAGCCCAGGCGGGTGCCGGCGGGGGCCACGGCGCAGGCGGCGCGGCCGGCGCGGTGGCTGAATGAGACGGCGAGCGGTAGAGAGGCGCCGTCGAGATAGGCGACCGGCGCGCCGTCGGGGTCCGGACGGAAGGCGATGGAGAAGGGATCGACGCGGGGGCGGCCGAGCCAGGCGGCCACTGCGCGCTTGGCCGTGGAGCGGCCGAGCCGGAGGTCGGCGCGGCGCCAGGGCAGGCGGAAGCGGTTCTGGCGCTCCAGCTCTTCCGGGGCCAGCCAGGCGTCGCCCTCCGGCACTTCCGCCGAACCGGAGAGCAGGACGCCCACGGGGATCATGGGACCTCGGTGAGTTGCAGCGCGGGAGGCCGGCTGCCGCCGAGCTCCTTCTCCATGCCGCGCTCGACGGCCTCGATCAGATAGGGCCGGAGCCGGACCGGCGGCAGGATGTGGTGGACCGAGCCCACCTTCTGCGCCCGCTGGACGCTGTGGACGTGGTCGAACTCGTCGGCCACCTCGCCGAGCTTCTCGGAGCGCACCACGTCCAGCATCTCGCCGAGTTGGGCGCGGAGCGCCGCCTTGTCGGTACGGGTGGAGTCGAGGATCTCCCGTTCGAGCTCGGCGACGCGCGGGTCCCGCCGCGTCCGCTTGTCCACCTCGCGCGCAAAGACCACGGCCGCGGCCGGCGCGCCGCCGATCACCGAGGCATGGGTGCCTTCGAGCGCCGCCACCTCCATGTTGTCGTTGAGGGCGTTCGAGAACACCACGAAGGCGCCGCCGTGGTAGCGCGAGATGACGCAGAAGACGATCGGACCCTTGAAGTTCACCACCGCGCGGCCGATCTCGGCGCCGTATTCGAGCTGCCACTGGCGCATGGACTCGGGCGAGCCGTCGAAGCCGGAGAGGTTCGCCAGCACCACGAGCGGCCGGTTGCCGCTCGCCGAGTTGATGGCCCGCGCGATCTTCTTCGAGGAGAGCGGGAACAGGGTGCCGCCCGTCCAGTGGTCCGGGCCGTAGGCCGGCACGAAGCCCATGCGGGGCAGGGGCCTCGATTCGAAGCCGAGCAGACTGACCGGATAGCCGCCGAGATGGGCGTCCCAGACCACGCCGACCTCGGCGTCGCGCATGCCGTACCAGCGCTCCAGCGGCGCGTGGTCCTGGTCGATCACCGAGCCCATGACCTTGCGGATGTCGAACGGCTTCTTGCGGCCGGGGTTGGCCTCGTCGGAGAGAACCTCGCCGACGGTGCGGAAGGCTCCCCCATGAGGATAATCGCGGACGTCGCGGTCGCGCGGATCGCGGGTCGGGGCCGGCCGCGGGAAGCGCTCGCCGGGAGTCTTGTAGGTGTGCTCGTACCAGCGCAGGAGAATGCGGCAGGCCTCGGGCAGGTCGTGCGCGAAGTACTGCGCCTGGCCGTTGGGTCCCATGATCCGCTCATAGCCGCCGATGCCCTGGTTGTCCTCGGCCGAGACGCCGCCGGAGTAGTCCAGGGCCTGTTTGCCGGTGAGCACCATGGCGCCCTCGGGGGTCATGATCAGGATGCCCCGGGTGTGCATGAGCATGGTGGCCTCGGCGTTCCAGTAGGGCTGGGCGCCGACGTTGATGCCGGGCACGACGAGGTTCACCTCGCCGCCGCGCTGGGTGTATTCGACGAGACGGCGCAGCACGAGGCCGATCCAGTCCATGTTCTCGGTGCCGCTGTCCATGGAGATCTTGGCGCCGCCGGACAGGGCGAACCACTCCAGGGGTACCTGCATGCGCTCAGCGAGGTCGATGGCGCCGAGGATGAGCCGGCACTCGGGCTCGGCGAGCGCGCCCATGCCGCGGCCGGCGTCGCCGAGGAGGATCACACGCGCCATGCCTTCGGGGTAGCGGTCGGTGTAGCTGCGGACCACGCCGGCCACGAGGTTGGCCTGGTTGGAGCCGGGCGGCCGGTCGACGGGCGCGAGCCGGCCGTCGGCGTCGAGGTCGTGCTCCACGAACTCGCCCGCGGGCAGGTCGCTCTGGGTGTCCTGCGCCGTTTGGCGGGGAGGCGCGAGCATCTGGATGATGTCGAAGGGGTGGAAGAGGCCGCGCTTGCGCAACTCGATGACCTTCTGCGAGTACTCCCGCAGCGGCTTGAGCGGCGCCTCGGACGGCCGGCGGAAGCGCAGGACCATGCCGGTGCCGGGGTTGGAGATCTCCAGCACCCAGTCGCGCAGGTCGCCGGTCTCGCGGTCGGGGATGCGGCAGCGGAGCGCGACCTTCTCGAGACCGAGCCCCTCGGCGCGCGGGGTGAGCCGGTGAACGAGGCCGTTGATCTCGTCCGGCCGCAGGTCGACCGGCGGCCAGAGGTAGAGCAGGACGCGGTTCCAGTGCAGGCGCTCGTTCGGAGCGCGCCGCGACTGGAAACGGCGGATGCCGGCCAGGGCCTCCATGAGCATGCGCTCGAGCTGCGGCAGCTCGACGATGCGGCCCGAGGCATCGCGCACGGGGGTGAGGTCGCGCACCTCGGCGAGCGCGAAGAGGCGCTCGTCCTTCGGGTTCTCGTGCGCGGTGCCGTGGAAGAGCAGGACGCCGTCCGGCGCCGGCAGGCGGTGGAGGCGGAAGCCGGTGAGCCGCCACAGCTCGAACCGCTGGGCGATCATGGGATGGAGGCCGCGCGTCAGGCCGTCCTCCTCGTAGCCGCCCTGGGGTCCCTGGCGGAAGGTGAAGCAGCGCACGCCTTCGGGCAGGGCGAGACAGACGGCGATGCGCCGCAGGTCCTGCGGGAAGTCGGGGCTGGCCAGGGCGGCGGCGATCTCGGAGGCCACGGCCTCCTCGCTCAGCTCGCCGGGCTGGTGGAGATAGAGGTCGAGAGCCAGCTCGCGGCCGTCGCGCGGCGTGGCCCGGGCCTGGCGGGCCGCGGCGGCCAGGGCTGCCGTGATGTCCCCGGAGCCGGCGTGGAAGCCGAGCAGGCGCACGTCCGCGCGCGGGTGCTCGTAGTCGACCCGGAGCCACGGCAAGTCGTCGCTGCTGACCGCCAAGTCGTGAAGATTCCGCACCCGGGCGTAGTAACGCTCGACCAGGATCTCCAGGATGGCCGCGCGCAGGGTGGGGGCGGCGGCGGCGAAGCGCTCGGAGAGCATGGCGTGCAGGGGCTGCGGACAGTCGACGACCGCGCGGATGCGCGCGGCGCGTTCCTCGGGCGGCAGCGGTCCGGCGAGCGCCGCCAGGTCGTCCTCGGCGGCGGCGAGGCGCCGTTCGCGGGCGTCGAGGAGCAGCGGGCGGTCGAAGAGGCGGTAGCGCACCTCGCGCGCCAGGTCGTGGACCGACGGCTCGCGCCCCTGACTCTCTTCGATCAGACGATCGAGGACGTCGCGCAGCTCATCGCTCTGGGAGGCGTGCTCCAGGAGGCGCTCCAGCAGAGCGAGGATGGGCGCGGCCTGGCGCGGCTGGCGGCGGTGGGAGATGCCGACGCGGAACAGGCTCTCTTCGAGCTCGGGCGAGCGGTCGAGGCTCGCGACGCCGTAGTGCTCCAGGGCGCGGCGCAGCCGGGCGAGGAAGGAGGGCGGCAGGGCCTCGCCGCGGGCGTCGAGGTCGCGCAGGAAGATGAAGAGGTACTCCTCGGAGCTGTGGCGGACGCTGTCCTCGGCCTGGCGCCGGAAGAGCGAGCCCAGGTCCACGTAGGTGCTGAGGATCTCCTGGATCAGCCGGTCGACTCCCGATTCGTCCGTGTCCACCGCGGCCATCGCAGCGGTGGCGGCGCGCTGGGCGGCGTCGGATTCGACGTCGTAGCCAAGCACGAGGCGGCGGACGTCCAGCAGGCTCTCGCGGCAGGAGGAGGCCTTGGGACGGAGGAGCGGCTCGAAGCGGACCCTGCCGCCGGCTTCAGGACGGGCCCGGCGGTCGCCGAACGACGGCGGATCGAGCACCAGCAGGGGCACGGAGGTGCCGACCTGGGAGTTCTTGCGGACGAGCACCCTGCGCACCCGGCCGGCGACCGGTGCGGGCACGGTGGTCTCCATCTTCATGGCTTCGAGGACCACGAGCGGATCGCCGGCCTGCACCTCCTCGCCTTCGCGGACCGGCACGGCGACCACCACGGCCGGCGCCGGCGCGCGCACGACGCTCCCCTGGTCGCCCGAGATGCGGTGCGGCACGCCGTCGACCTCGATCAGGAAGTCGTCGCCCTGGGGGACCACGGAGACGTGCCAGCCCCGGCCGCCGCAGGCCAGCCGGCGTCCGGTCCTGGCGGGCGGATCGGCCTTGACCTCGAGACACGAGCCGTCCACGTCAATCCGATAGAGACCGGGCTCCAGGCAGGCCACGCGGAGCGCGTACCCCTGGCCGCGGTACCAGAGCTCGGCCGAGGCTCCGATGTCCGGCGGCACCTCGGGACGGCCGCGCACGGCGGAGGCGTAATAGCGGAACCGCGCGGCCTCGGTCTCGCGCTCGTAGACGGAGAGGGCGGCCGCCAGGAGCGCCGCGTCGGCGCCGCGGCGGGAGAGGTGGGCGCCGGACTCGATCAGCCGGTCGAGCCAGATCGGATCGGCGCCTCCGCGGTCGATCTCCGACTGGTCGAGCAGCTCGGAGAGGAACGCCTTGTCCGTGCCGCCGCCGCGCACCACGGCCACGGTCTTCGCGAGCCCCTGCTGGAGCCGGAGCAGGGCCTCGCTCCGGTTGCGGCCGTGGGCGGTGAGGCGGACGAGCGCGAGATCGTCGGCGTCCGGGATCTCTCCTTCCTCCACCACGGGGTCGGCGCGGAGGCCGGCGCCGGAGGGGAGACGGAGCGCCTCCAGGACGCCGGGAGCCGGCGCGAAGCCGTCCTCGGGGTCGCGCGCCGAGAGGCAGACCTGGAACGCGTGGCCGCGCGCCTCCGGGAGATCGGGATCGAGCGAGCCGCCGCGGGCCAGGCGGGCCTGCCAGGCTTGGAGATCGACGCCGGTGAGCGCCTCCAGGACCGCATGCTCCTCCGGCAGGCCCGGCAGGGTCTCCAGGAGCTTGGTCTCGAAGGTGTCCGGGTCGGCCGCGAACACTACGGTGACCGCTCCGGCGTCGCCGCGGGCGCGGGCGAGCTCCGCGCCGGAGCCGAGGACCGCCCGCACCTGCTCGGGCGTCATGCCCGGAGGCGGCGACTCGGCGAGCACGCGGCGACCCTGGTGGCGCAGGGTCGCGTCCAGGACTCCGGCCGCCCAGACGTTGCCGCGGATATCGGCGAGGACCGGGACTTCCAGGCGGCGCGGAGCTTCGTTGTTCATGACACCTCCACCAGCTCGCCGGCCATGGCGGCCCGGAGCGGTGCGATCCGCTCCGGCTCCACCCCGCCCGGCAGCTCGATGGTACGGTAACCGGACAGGGTCACGTACACATTTCCCTCGGAATCGACCACCATGGCGTCTCCGGAGGGCCGGGTCAAGGCGTAGAGAGGTGTATCCGCAGCGGGCCGGAAGACGGTCACGCGGTCGACCCGCAGCGGCAGGGCCATGCGGCCGTGGGTGCCCAGCTCGCCGATGCCGGCCGTCTGGAAGCACAGCTCGATCAGGCGCGGCTCCATCCGGGTCGGCCGGTCGGCGGGCCGGTGGTTCGGCGGCAGCTCGGCGGCGAAGCGTCCGGCTACTCCCTCGTCGTCCCGCCAGGCCGCGGCGAGTACCTGGTAGGCCGGGCCGTGGAAGTAGATGCGGTAGACGTCCTCGGAGCCCACCCCTTCAATCGGATTGGGAACGGTCTGGCGCGCCGTCTCGGGCAGCTCCGCCGCGAGCCGCACCCGGCCGCGGAAGTGAACGGTCTCCTGCGGCTCGGGCTGACCTGGAAGTGTCCGGTAGCCGAGCAGCCGGCAATCCGCCACGATCCCGTCGCCGTCCGCGCGGAACAGGGCCTGGACGGTGATGGTCCGCGGCTCGTCGCGGTAGAGCTTGAACGGCGCGAGGAAGTCCATGTCCTCGACCGCCGTGACGCGCAGGGTGGGGAAGAGAAGGGTGGCCGCTTCCGCGAACGCCTCGATGCCCATCACGCCCGGCAGCACCGGAGTGCCGTCGATGCGGTGGTCGTCGAGGAACGGCTGTTCCTTGGGATCGAGGGTGGCTTCGGCCGTGAGGCCGCCGTAGAGCGTCATGGCGGTGGGCCGGAGGCCGAGGACGCCCGCCGGATGGAGCTTTTCGACGTCGAGACCGTCGTGGTCCTGCACCATCAGGCCGAGCCGGCCGGCGACCACCACCTCGCCGCGGGTGCCTGCGGTCAGCTCGCGGCGC
>JACZDC010050664.1_pt1 | contig 14772 bp, 18 predicted proteins | sample 8641791 | NCBI WGS metagenome assembly JACZDC01 (sample SAMN15324613, study PRJNA640507) | soil metagenome | isolation source: intercropping peanut in the second line | place: China: Luxin town, Laibin City, Guangxi Province | collected 2019-07-25 | depth 10cm m
CATCACTGGGCCCCGGCATACCTGTTCGGAGATGAGGCGGAACGCTGGCCAAAGGACCACCTCTGCAAGTCATGCCACCATCGCTGGCACAGGATCGTCACTCCAGACATGTCACAGTCATGAGCGAGCCCTACCTATCACCCCGCACCGCGGAGAAATTGGCCACCGGGGCTGTCAAAGGCCAGCGCCATGGCACAATGATGTCCATTGCCATCGACATGGCAGGTAACGGTTTCTCGAAGGGGGATATCTTCCAGTCAATCCGGAAGGCATTCCCCGACGAGGACAAATCCAACAAGGAGATCGTGGACATCATCGATTGGGCCTTCGCCCGCAATCCTGAGCCTGCCGGTTACAGTGACCGTCCGCGTCCAGTTGCCCCAGCGAGGGACTACGTTCTGGAACAAAAACCAGCCGCCCCGAAAATATCCCCGCTCGATGCAGCCAAAAAAGCCTGCGGTTCCACCCTCAAAAATTACGCATGGTGGCAGGAGCGAAGTATCCCAGGTATTCCTTCTGATCCGCTAGAGCAGGCAATTCTCCTCATCGAAAGCCTTTACCTCCCGGATGACAAACTCAACTTCGTGAGGGAGTTCTTCATCGATACGGACGGCAAGGCCAAACCTCACGGCGGAGGAGTCTCCAAGACCAGAGACAGCTGGATTCGTCACCTTCGGGACCAAGGGCTTCCCGCCAGCGATTCCGGGATTTGGGTCCGCCCAAACCCCTGCGGCCCAGGCACCGGGAAGGCAGGAGCAATCAAAGACGAGGACATCACGGCATTCCGTTTCGCCTTTCTGGAATCGGACATCCTGCCGCCGGACCTGCAACTCTCCCTTTATGCCCGCATGAAGCTGCCCATCGCCGCTATCATTACCTCGGGAGGGCAGTCGTGTCACGCCTGGGTGCGCATCGACGGGCAATCCCTGGAGGATTACCGCTCCAAAGTGACAGCCCTCTATGCAGCCATTGACGGGTTCGGCTTCGACAAAGCCAACAAAAACGCCTCCCGGCTTTCCCGGCTGCCCGGCGCACTGAGGACGCACGGCCTTCCTGCTCCGGCATATCAGCGGCTCGTTTATCTCAACCCATCCGCTGATTCAGCTGCCCTTACTGCACAGTTTCTTGACACTCTTCCAAAACTGCTGTCCGAAGGGCCGGTCGAGGAATTCCCTCTCCATGATGCTGTTTTGCGGGCCCTTGAAAGGTATGATGACATCATCAGGAATAAAGGCCGAACCGGCGTCCCAACCGGGATCACTGCTTTCGACAAAATGTCGGGCGGTCTCAAGAAGAAACGATTTTACGTTCTCGCCGCTGAATCGAAGGCCGGAAAGACATCATTCGCCATCAATGTTGCCAATCACGCCGCAAAAGAGAAGATTCACACGGCCATCTTCTCTATGGAAATGGATGTTGATGAGATCGTGGACATGTTCATTTCGATGAATGCCCGTGTTGACCGCAATCTCTTCAACACGGGTGATTTCGCTCAGATGGATTATGACAGGGTGCTTATTACGGCTCCTCCCCTCTGCCAGTATCCCGTCCATGTCTTCGATGAACCAATGCAGACCGCCGATTGGATGAAGAACACCGTCATGCGGCTCAAGGCAGAAGTCCCTCTCGGTCTCATCATCGTCGATTACCTCCAGCTTATCACTCCGACTAACGACCGGGACTCCCGCGAACAGCAAATCGCCGCTATCGGAATGGGCCTCCGCAGGCTTTGCGTTGAGGCTGATTGCCCGGTTGTGGCCCTGTCCCAGATCAATGACGAGGGGAAACTCCGGGAATCCCGCGCTGTCGGCCATTGCGCCCATGCTGTGATGCTCCTGGAGGAGGTCAATCCCGGCAATGACGCCGGAACCCGCGAACTGCGCTTCCGGATCGAACGTGCCCGCGCCATGCCCCGCGGAGCGTATCCCGTTGTCTTTGAGCCAAACTACTGCAAAATGTATCAGGGCGACCATGAAGTCTGGCCTCAGAAAGAAGAGTCGAAGAAATTCAAGAAGTTCGGTAAATTCTGACAACCCCCGCCCGTGAAACTCTCCATCCCTGAGCCTCTGTTCGAGACTCCTCCTCCTGTCAGGTCGCTTTCTCCCGTGAACGAGCACTACGATTCACCGCCTCCACCCCCGCGATACGACCTGCGCAAACTCCATCCGGGAAACAGGTTCCGGCTGATGGCAGGACTCCCCCTCCTCCCGGAGGAAACGAAGAATGAAAATCCAAATCCCTCTGACCGATGAGCAAAAACAGCAACTACGACCGATCCTGGACGAAGCGTATCACCGCGGCAGCACGCAAAAGCGCAGCAGTTGGATCATCGCCGCCTCACAAAATCCCGGAGGTCCAGAGGACATTGAGTGGCAGCGCCGTATGAAGGAGCGCAGGGAGCGGAGGTTTGACGACTAACCCGCAAAACAGAAACTATTACACCATGACGCCTCAGGAAAACATCGCCGTCCTCCAGGAGATGATCCAAAAGTGCGACGAGTTCATCGCCTTCTCCAACTCCAACCCGCCGCCCGATGATCGCGGGTGCCGTCGAATCTGGCAGACGGCCCGTGACGCCGCCCTCACCGCCCGCCAGTCCGCCGAGAAAAGGCTCACCCTGGAGATGAGAAAACTTGCGCGTTGACACCCGCCGTTTCCTGCGCAGGGTGCACGGAGCCATGATCTCCACCGACGTTCGCCTCACACTGCCAGCCGAAGACTGGCGAACCGTCATCCAAGCCCTAAAGGACTCTGGAAACACGGAGGCTGATGCCCTCGCCGAGGAGCTGGAAGAGTCCCTCAACGAAGAACTCGCCGCCTGACATGCCCGCTGTCGTCTCTCCAGAATTCGCCTCCCGTTACCGGGCCGAGATTGACCGCCGGGCAGGCGACGGCATGGCCCCGGAGGCGGTTGAGGCTATGAGCACAGAGTCAGCCCTCAGCCAGGCCCCCAATGCGGCTGAACCAGAGCGGAAGCTCTCCGATTTCATCAAAGCTCACGCCGAGAGCAGCGGCTACACATTCCCCGTCGACACGGACTGGTCGAAGATCGATGCTGACGGGCAGAAAGCAGCGGAGCAATTTATTGCCTCACTGCCTCCCGAAATTGTTCCCGCTCCGCAAGAGCCAGACACCCTCGCCTCCGCCGGCGGTGAGCCTCGGTTCGGCCCCCGCTGGCTTCCTGAGTGGGGGATCGTCGAAGGAGAAGAGAAAGTTCTTCCAGGCGATCAGTGGTGGCGTGACGATGATCCGAAGAAAGACGGAGAGTGGAGGACGGTTCATCAAAACCCGCAGAACCATAGCGCGGCTGACCTCGGTATCGTCCGCCGCCGCCTCAACCAGTAACAGGGATGAGTGACATTTTCCTCTGGATTGCTATCAGCCTCGCACTGGTGTTGTCAGCTACCCTTATTGGTCTGATGTGGGCCTGCGAAATAAAAGACCACAAGCAAAAATGACCGATGGCTCAAAGCCTCTCGATGGGTTCCGTGAAGAGTTCGCTTTACATGTTTTAGGGGGCGATAAACCCATCGATGCCTACAGGAAGATTTATCCAAAGGCGAAACAGGGAACATGTGAGGTCGAAAGTTCCCGTCTCCGCAATGAGCCTCAGGTTGACCTAAGGATTACGTGGCTGCGGTCACAGGTTGCCAGCAAAAAGATACTGACCGCCACCCGCAAAAGAGAGATACTTCACGACCTCGCCGAGGATGACGGAGAAAGGGCGCAGGATCGGATCGCCGCAATCAAAGTGGACAACGACATGTCCGGCGACAACGCGCCGGTGAAGCAATCCCACGAGGTCGTAGTCGAGTCCCGCGAGGACTGGCTGCGCAGAATCAGAGGAAGGCAAGACGATGCTCCTGACGCCTGATGAAGAAAAACAGTGGCAGGAAAGAACGTCACTAAAACGTGACCCGGAGACGGCATTTGCCGACCCTGTGTGGCGTATCGCTAACAGATACACCATATTAACCGACGACGGTAAGGCCGTCAGATTCACGCCCAACCCGCAGCAACGCGCTGTCATATGGGCGATTTTCGTGCGCGGCTGGCTGCGCATAATTATTCCAAAAGCCCGGCAGCTTGGCATGAGCACGCTGTTGGCTATTATTGCCTTGGATGGCGTGTGCTGGCGCGAAGGTTTCAACGTGGCGCTCATCGATAAGACCAGTGACGACGCCGACAAGAAGCACCGCGAGAAGATCGTATTTGCCTGGGATCGCCTCGACCCATACGAGCGCAGCCTGCTCAGGGAGATAAAAAGGACGACCAGCGAACTCATCATCGGAGAGGCGAAGAACACGAAGGTTGCGCCATCCACGTTCACCGCAGCAATCAACTTCCGGGGTGGCACAGTAGAGATGCTGTGGGTCTCGGAGTGGGGCGCAATTCAGGACACGGACAGAGGCCGGAGCCGTGAGATCGCTTCCGGTGCTCTGCCTGCCGTAGAACGCGCCTCCAAGGGCTTGTGCGTCATTGAGACGACCTGGAAGGGCGGACTCGACGGTGAGGTTGGCAGGCTCGTCACAGAGGCCCTGAACATTCCCGAAGAGAGCAAAGGGCCAAAGTCATGGCGCATTCTCTTCTTCCCGTGGTATCAGGAGCCAAAATACGCCACCAATCACGGTGTCATCGATCCGACCAGCGAGGCATATTTCCGTGAGTGTGAGAAGCGCGGCGTTCTCCTGACCTACGAACAAAAGCTCTGGTATGCGTCCATGCGGCGCACCGCCACCAGCGCCAAGTCCATCAAGGAGGAATACCCGACCTTTCAGGAGGAGTGCTGGGAGAACATGCCGCAGGGCAGCATCTACGGGCGGTTCATCGAACTGGCCCGTTCCGAGGGGCGCATCAGTGACTTCCTGCCACCGAATGACTATCCGGTCCACACGTTCTGGGACATCGGCCATCCGCTCAATACGGTGTGCTGGCTCGTGCAGGCCACGCCCAGGCAAATCCGGATCATCGATGTTCTCATGGAGGCGGACATGCAGATGATGGACAGGGCGGACTGGCTCAGGCAGCAGCCATGGCACTACGGGACGCACTTCTTCCCGTGGGACGCTGACAGCGACTCAAAGTCCATAGGGCACACGCCTATTGTGGAATACCGGCGCATCCTTGGCCCCAACTGCCAGGTCATACCAAAGCCCCGGCTCGTGTGGGACTATATCACACCCACCCAGCAGAATTTCAGCCGCTTCGTGTTCCGGTGTGACGCATCGGCCCGTCACGACGACATCTCGACGCCGGGCTCCAGGATGAAGAGGGCCATCGACTTCCTGTCCCGCTACCGGGCAGAGCGGGAGACTTCCACGGGCACAGCCAAGGACGAGCCAGTGCATGACCGGTATTCCCATTGCGCGTCGGCCCTGGCCCAACTCGGGGCTGCTATCCTGTTGGCACGCATCGAGCACGCCGGGCACGTGGGCAGCCGCGAGGACGGCAACAGCGAACCATCGCGCCCGCGCCGGTTGCAGGTTGTGGCCGCGTGGAATAACTGGTGACACCATGACTAAACTCACTTACCACGCGCAGGACAGGATGAAAGAGCGGGCCGGGTTGAGAGGAGATGCACAAAAGAAGATGGCGGATAAAGCCATGAGTGAAGGCGCTAAGCCAGCCGACTTTGCAGGCTCGCTGCGCCGATACCTTGATGGGCTGGCACGCAGGGATGGCGCAGTGGTTCGTCTCTACGGAGAAAAGGTATATCTTTTCGCATCAGACAGGCTGGTGACGGTATTGAACCTCCCAAGAAAGTTTGCAGCAGCAGCAAATCGGCATTAGCAATGAGCCCGTGGGAACGAGCGTGTGAGATACCCAGCGCACACGGGCTGGCGTCGGATACCTTCGCTCATTTGTGCAAGCCTGGGGCTTACGTCCTCTGCACCCCGCAGTTCTTCTTGCTGGCTAGGCCTGTCTCTGTGCGCCTGCCGCTGGATGAGCGGCAAATCCAAACCCTGCGCGACCCTTACAGCCGCTACGGCAGCCCGAACGCATGGTGCATCGGGGTCTGCGCCGGTGACGCCATCGCCGCTTATCAGGCTCTCCTGACTATCGGGGGCGAAAAAGAATACGTTTGCTTTGAAACTGCCAGAGGATTAAGGATTAGACGCGCCGGAACCTCATTCACGAAATACCTGACCCATGTCCAGTCCCAAATCCGAAGATCGCAAGGTGAAGTCCGAACAGGAGATCGAGGCGAACATTCCGCCAGCGCCACCGGTTGAGCCGGTCCATACCCGTGAGGCCGTGCCCGACAGCACCGTGCCGCAGGAGCCCACGGAACCAGCAAAGAGCAAAGAACCGCCGACCACGCCCGAAGAGGCCGCCGAACGCCTCCAGGATCACCTGGGCGACCTCACCCCGGCCTACGTGAAGTGGATCAGGAAGCACGCTCTCCCGCACGAATTTGAGGCCATCTACGCGGGCCGTGACAAGGAAGTGAGAGACGCTCTTTGAGAGTTATGGGTAAGGGTTCTTCTAGCAACGACAAGGGCATCAAGCTCCAGGAGGAAGCCCTGGCTGAGAGCAAGAAGCAGAACGCGTCTATGCTGGCCCTGTTGCAGACTCAGGTGAATCAGGCGGCAACTCTAAAACTCCCGAAGGCGCAGCCTGCCATGCCGCTCCCCGACCTGTCCGGTTCTGACGCCGTGGCGCAGATGCAGGAGAACCAGCGCAATCTCCAGCGACGGCAGGGACTCGGGGCTACGAGGATAGCCGGACAGCCGCCACTCCGAACCGCCTTTGGCACCCCATTCCTTCCAGCAGCATAATCGATGGCAGAGGACAACAAGGCCGTAAAATGGATCGTGAAGCGTGACCGGCTTCGCGTCGAACAGATGCAATGGATGCCGCTCTGGCGGGACTGCATTGCCTTCTGCGATCCGGGGAAGCAGCGCACCATCGACAACGCCTACGCCCAACTGAACATCCCGACGAGGCCGCGCTTCAACCCGATCCGCCAGTCCTCTACGGCTATCGATGCCCTCAACGTCCTGGCCGGGGGCTGTGCCTCATGGCTGATTCCAGGTGGCGACGAAGGCTGGGGCGGCATGTGGCAGGCAGAACAGGGCGTCGAGAATGCGGACGAAGTGAACGAATGGCTGTCCGAATGCACGCAGCGCAGCCTGCAACCGCTCCAGAAGGGCGGCTATTTCACCTGCGGGCATGAGATGTTCCACGGCGTCGGCTGCCTCGGGACATACGGGTTTTTCATCGAGGACGGAGACGACGAGAACCCGCTATACTGCAAGTCGGTGCTGCCCACGAACTTCGTGTTCGAGCGCGACTGGAAGGGCGATGTTATCATCGTCCAGATTACCTACTCGAAGAGCGCCACGCTTATCCGCGACCAGTTCAACCAGCCAGGAGACAAGGTGCCGGAGCGCATCACTCAGGACTGCGAGAGCAACAACGGCGACCGGGTGCACGAACTCCTGCAAACGATCTACCTGCGCACAGGAGCAGAGAGGGCAGAGAAGCGCGATTACGAACCGGACGGCCAGCCCTACGGCTCATGCTGGGTGCATGTGGACAGCAGGGAAATCCTGCGCGAGCGGGGCTATCCGGAGATGCCGTTCTTTGCGCCCCGCTGGCTCATGTGGAACGGAGAGGGGCCGAGCAACTACGGCACGAGCCCTGCCATGCAGGCGATTGCCGACTGCAAGGGCCTGAACCTGCTCGATATGGTGATGGCGGTCAGGGCCGAACTGGAGATCAACCCCCGGGTTCTGGCCGGACCGTCACAAGTCCAGCCAATCGACCTTTCTCCGGGCGGCATCACTCAGGTCACGGAAATGAATGCCGTGATGATGTGGGCGAATCCCGGCAACTACGCCATCGGCAAAGACCAGGTGGATGTGCTGGAGCGCCGCGTCAGCCGGGCGTTCTTCAAGGACTTGTTCGAAGCGGTGACGCCGATTGCTCAACAGAGAGAGATGAATATCCCGGTGGCGGATGCGGTGCAGCGGGAGGCGGCGGCACGTATTTCTCCCGCCATGCGGAGATTGGAGCAGGACTTTTTCCAAGGGGCGATGATGCGGGTTTTCATGCTACTGTTGCGGGCTGGGTGGTTCTCGCCTCCGCCCCCTGGAGCCATCTTCACTGACCGGGCCGGGCAGAGCGCCCTCATCCGTCCGGAAGTGGTGCAGGCCAACCGGATGACGCGCACGCTCAATGCCCGCAAGACTTTTGCGTTCTCGCAGATGATGGGGCGCATCCAGTTGCAGGTGGCGATGGGGCATCCGGAAGTGATGGACCATTACAATTTCGAGGCGATCAATTCCGACCTTGACCGTGGCGACCTGATGCCGAAGGAATGGAAATACACCGAGGATCAAGTTGCGGAGATGCGTGCACAGCGTGCGCAGGTTGCGCAGCAGCAGCAGGCCAGCCAGGCTATTCTGGACGGGGTTTCGAAAGACCTTGTGGGCGTTGCGCAACTTGCCGGTCTAGGCCCCCAACAGGCGGCTTGACATTCAAGGGCGATGAAATGAACATGGGGAACCATGACAGCATTTAAACTTGAGCATATTCTTTGCGTTAACGGCCCCCAAGTGATCCTTCTCAACGGAACAGCACTCATGCTGAGTGCCGCCGAAGAAAAAGAGTTGGAGAAAATATTTATATCCGGTTTCAAAGAGAGCTTTGCCGGAAACTTTCTGGTCGTGGGACTCGGGGAGAACAAAGAACAATGATTGACCTCGAAACGGCAGTGCAGAGCATGCCCGATCACGAGGCTTTCACGCGGGCGTGCTGCGACGTTTTCTCCACTGCTCCGGGGCAACTAATGCTGATGACGCTCGTCAAGCTGGCTCACCCGGTCAAATCACCACTCATGCCGACACCGGAGGAAACCCACGTCCGGATCGGCCAAAAAGAAGTAGTCGCCCTCCTGTGGGGGCGGCAGAACATCAACGATTGGGTTAAAACATAATACACCATGGCTGCACCTGCATACAAAGACCTTGTCGACGAACGCAAGGCCATCGCCGCCCTCCTCGGAACACCGAAGGGGCGAACCAACGTCGAAGTCCTCCAGGAGAGGCTGAACGCACCGGCATCCGGAACCGAGCAAATTACCATGCTACAGGCCCGCGTGCAGGAGCTGGAGACACAGCTAAACGCCCGTGTCCACGAGCCGGTCAGCATCGGAGATGTTCCTGCCTTCGTGCAGCCGCCGGTGGTGGCAGTCCGCCCCGACCACGACGGGATCACCAACCCTCCGCAGATGCCGACGCCAGTTCCGATGCCGAACTGGTTGCCGCAGACGGACGCATCACTTCCCGCCATGCAATCGGCCTTGGGTGACATGACGCCCGGTTACGCGGAGGCATTTCTGGCCGTCAAAGGCCCGGCTGCGACCGCCGAGCAATACAAGGGCCGCTTTCACCTGCTGCCGCTGTCGGTTAAATCTCAACTGCCGAAAGAATGATCCTCAAATTTGAAACTCCAACAGTGCGGTCTCCGATCCTGATTGAACAGCAGGACGACCGTTTTGGGAATGACTGGCGGGAAAGGCTGACAGTGGATGTATTTCCCTATGTTATGGCGACCTTAGAACGCTATGAGATGTCTCTCACGATTAAGGCACTCATGGAGGCCGAGGGGGCCATCAATATTTGCGGGTATCCATTCCCGGAGAAGATCCCGTTCGGCGGCAAGGTTCTTATCAGTCCCAAGGGGTATAATTTACTCCTGAAATTCCAGTTGGAAGGAGTCATCAAAAAACCGGTTGATGGTTACACACTGAACACCCGTCTCCCAAAAGTTGACGGTGAGGAAATCGCGATTCATTATTACCCGTCCGACCTCACCCCCGGGGAGAAATTCGGGGAGTTTCACATCAAAGCGACATCCCGAATCACCATCTGGCAATTCCCTGTTGAAGCATGAGCACCGAAGCAGCACCGCCCCCTGTCGCAGAAACGCCGCCACCCGCCGCGCCGGTGGAAACCCCATGGCACGAGAGCATCCATACGCCGGAGAACCCCCGTCAATTCGTCCCGGACTGGCACACGAAGGCCCCCGAAGAGGAGCGCGGGAAGTATGAGCGATACAAGGGCGCTACCAACTGGCGTGAGGCGTTCGAAATGGTTGAATCCCGGCGGTCCGAGTTGGAGAAATCCTTCCACCGGCTCAAAAACAACGGTGCGCCTGTGAAGCCCGAGGGCGAAGCGGCCACGCCGGAGGCCCTTGCGGCCTATTACGAGGGCAAAGGGCTGCCAAAAACCCCGGCAGACTACGGCCTGAAGCGTCCTGACGACTTCCCCGCCGAGCTTTGGGACGACAACGAGGCCGCGCTCTACTCAAAACTGTTCCACGAGGCGGAAATCCCTGCCGAAGTGGCGCAAAAGCTGGCCGCACAAACCCAGGAACTCGCCAAGCAACGGCTTGCCGCCCATCAGCAGGCCGTGCAGGCGTGGGAAGCGGAGCAGGCGGCGCAAAAAGCCCGCTATATCCAGGGCGAGAAAGAGGGGTTGATCCAGGAACTCGGGGTCAACGTGGAAAGCGCCAGCCGGAAGCTGGAAAAGCTGGCTGCGGTCAGCGTCGGCAACGAGAAGGCGGGGAACATGTTCAATCCGGAACACGATGATTGGGTTGGGCTGCCCATGTTCAAGACGCTTGTGAGCATGATGCGGATGCTCCCGCAGAACGGCGATCCCACGATGAAGGGGCTGGGGCACGCGACCCCCAATCCAGGCAAGGACCGGGAATACTGGAAGAACTTGAAGAACGATCATCCTGACATCATCGCCCTGGGCGACCCGATGAACCCCCGGCACAAGGAGGTGACGAAGCAGCGGGACCTGGCGTATCAACTTGACGCTGGATTGAGAGGACAATAATTCGTCCTTGCATTCTATACCGATTGATATTCAATGCACGCATCAGGCCCCGCTGGCCATTGCCTACCCGGATCACCTGACCGCTGACAGAACGCCCCGCGGATAGCGGCACCCTGGATGGATGCGGAAGTCAAAGAACTTCTATTCTCCATTCAGCCACAATGGCCGACACCTATTACGCGTTGCCAGCGGGATTCCGCGAACGCCTCTCCGACGAGTATCACCGCCAAATCCAGCAGGAGGACGCCAAGTTCGCCGCGGTAGGCATGGTGCAACCCAACTGGATTCAGACACAGCAATCGTTCCGCGTTCTTGCCAAAGTCGAACTGGTGGAATCCACCGGCCAGCGCTTCGGCGATACGCAGCAGGGCGAGGCTCAGGTTGGTTTCCGCTCCGGCTTCCTCCGGGACTTCGAGGGCGCAATCGACTTCGACCGGAACGACCGTGACCGACTCTATACGGCCACGACGCCGACCTCTGAGACGATGCAAAACCTCGTGGCGGCATTCAACCGCAAGCGGGATGATGTCATCATCGATGCGGCGAGCGCCTTCACCTACGGCGGCCCGAAGCCCTACAACACGGTTCAGTCGCCTCTCCCGGCGAACATGGAAATCCCGGTTACGTGGGGCAAAACCACGAACGGCGTCACCAACACCAACCTGACCATCTGGAAGGTGCAGGAGGCGATCACGCGAATGCGGGAACTGGACGTCGATCTAGACCGGGAAATGGTCACGCTCGCCATTCCGCCGCGTGTTGAATCCGCATGGCTGCAATACGCCATGTCCGCCCCGAATACGCCGTTCGCGATGGCCTTCATGCCGTGGTATCAGTCCACGCAGGAGAACCGCTCTTCGAAATTCATGGGGGTCAACCTCATTGTGTCGAACCGGCTGCAACGTGTGGGCAACATCTACACCTGCCTGCTGTTCGCGAAGTCCGCTTTCTACACCAGTCCGGCATCCTCAGACGTTCTCGTGGACATCATCCCGAGCCGCCGTCACATGATTCAAATCGCGTTCTACGGCAAGTTCGGCGCGATGCGGATGTATGACGAGAAGGTCTATCTGCTCTACGCCGACACGAGCGTGGACATCACCTACTAATCACCGGCCCTCTAAAGAAAGGATCACAATACTATGATTTCCAGACTTCAAACGGCCCGCACGAATGCCCGGTTTGGTTCGAACTCCGCATGGGGCGGCGACCAGCTCTTCGAACGCTCCATCTTCTATATGGACACCATCGAGGTTGCGACCGCCGATGCTGCCCGAACGGTGGCGGCGGGAACCTTGGGCATTGCGACGACCGGCCTTGCGACCTTCACCGACGACCAGTCGTCCATCATTTCGGTGGGCGATTACATCACGGTGGGCGGCGTCAAATATACCATCGTCACCGGTGGCAACGGCACGACTACGTGGCAGGTAACGCCTGCCCCGACGACCGCGATTCCCGGCGGCACGTCCTACATCCCCTACAATCGGGCGTCCTACGTGGACCTGATTTCCTTCGGGATGCCGGGTATCCGCCCGATTCCGGAGAATTTCCGGATGCGGTTCGGGGGCACAGGCACGCTCTCTGGCACCTACCAGTGGCGGCGGGTCAACGCTCTTACCGGCGTGGAGACCAACGTCACGACTGCGGTAGCGACCACTGCCGCCGCTGTGTGGCAGGGGGTTGCAGCAGTGGCGACCGAGCAACTGGCCTACCGGTCGTCCTCGGGCAACCAATTCCCGGTGGATGAATTCCTCCGTCTGGTGCTGACGGCCAAGACCACGACTGACACCGGGCGTTTGATCCTGGTGGAACTCGGTCACCGGAAGGATGAAGGCGGCAACTGCTACTCCGCCGCTCCGTAACATTCCCAGGGATGGGAGATCGGGCGCTTAGTGAGGCGCTTGTCATGGTGGGCCGGGGTGCTGTGCAGGCAGTGCCCCGGCCTTTTTTCGGCTTTCAAAGATAAACCCAAGGCATACAATCAGGCATGGCGAATCAGACGGAAATCCTGAACATGGCGCTACTGCGATTCGGGGAGTCGCGGATCACGGACATCAACCAGAATGTCCCCGCCGCCATTGCTCTAAAGACGGTGTGGGACACGGCCAGACGGGCGACGTTGCGGGCGGGCATGTGGAACTTTGCGATGAAGCAGGCCGTCCTGACTGCCGACCCGGTTCCGCCGTTGATCCGATGGGATTACGCGTATCCGCTGCCATCGGACTACATTCGCTTAGTGCAATTAAATGGCATTTTCTCCGGCACGCGGCACATGTATTTCGAGGTTCAGGGACAGAACCTTTTGACCTCTCAGACCGAGGCGAAGATCGTCTATGTCTCGGACGTTACCGAACCGGAACTGTTCGACGACACGTTTGTCGATGCGCTGGCGTGGAAGTTGGCGGAGATGGTAGCGCCGAACCTGATGGGTGAACCAGGGCAGGCGACCGTGCTGCTGGCTCAGGGGAAGTTTCAGGCGATCCTGACAGCCATGGGCGCGGATGCCATCGAGAGCAAGCCGCCGGTGGTGAATGCCCTGCAAGGAAGTTCATACCTTGCGGCCCGGTTCAGTGCTGCGCCGTGGGACTTCCCGTGCTGTTGGACGGGCGATCCTCCTCCGGTGCAGTGGGCCGTTTCATTCAACCCGTATAATGTGACGCCCTGATATGAAACTCACACTTCTGGATACGGAAACCGGAGAAGAATCTACAGAAAGCGAAGAGGAATGGTCGGCCTACCAGTGGGAGGATGGCAACTGGTCCTGCGACTGCAACCGCTATCAATATTTTGATGTCGAAGAACCACATGACAGCGGAATTTGCTTTGGGGCAAAACGGTTTCTTGTTATTGCTTTCGAAAAGGAGAGTCCAGACGAGGACGACACCAGTTTGGAAGCATTGAATTTCGACTATCCAGAAGAGCTTAAGCGGAAGTTTGGGTTGCCCGTATGAGAGCCGCCTTCTACGGATTCGCAGCCGGGGAACTCTCGCCGCAGGTTGAGGGCCGGATTGACCTCGATGCGATGCGCATGGGGTGCAGGCTGGCGCGGAACGTCATCCCCAACAAGGTTGGAGGGTTTATGCAGCGGCCTGGGCTTCTCTATCGTGGTATGGCACGGGATCAGGGTATCAACTCCCCGGTCCGGCTCTTCCAGTTCATCGCCGGAGCCGACGAGTCTTACGTGCTGGAAATCGGGGATGGCTACATGCGGATATTCTTCGGGGAGACTCTGGTGATTACCGAGGCCGGAGCGGTAGGGAGGCCCGGGGTCGTATCATCTCCCGGCGACCCTCTGCGCCTGCAAACTCCCTGGCAGGCGGATGAAATTCTGGAACTGCAAATCGCCCAGGCGAATGACGTGATGTGGATGGTCCACCGGAACCATCCCGTGCAGATGTTGATCCGCTATCAGCAGGACGGGTTTCAGTTTGAGCCGATGACGTTCGTGTTCCCGCCGATGCGCGACCAGAACACTAAGAACATCACGCTGGCGGCGAGTGCCACGACAGGGACAGGGATCACGCTGACCGCTGTGGGAGGAGATGTATTTGCGCCCGGTGACGTAGGCGGCTACTACTCACTGACGCACCGCAGACCGTCGCCGTTCATCGAATTGAGCCTCAGCAACCAGAGCAGCCGGGCCGGAGCGGCGCTGGTGTTCACGGGCCAGCCGAACGACGGGGAAACCGTCAGCATCGGAAAGCCGGGCAACACCAAGGTTTACACGTGGTTTGCCAATACTCCTCTACCCGCCTACGGCGTGAAGATCGGGGCCACAGAGGCAGACACAGCGGAGGCATTCGAAAATGCGGTGAACGGCGAGGCAGACGGGACTACGGTTGGATTTGGCACAGTCCAGCACCCGGACGCCCAGGCGGACGATGCCATCACGGCGAGCACGCCTTTGGCCGCGACC
>JACZDC010060430.1_pt1 | contig 14739 bp, 11 predicted proteins | sample 8641791 | NCBI WGS metagenome assembly JACZDC01 (sample SAMN15324613, study PRJNA640507) | soil metagenome | isolation source: intercropping peanut in the second line | place: China: Luxin town, Laibin City, Guangxi Province | collected 2019-07-25 | depth 10cm m
CGCCTGGTCGAGGCGCTGGCGCCGGAGCGCGACCTGTCGCGCTCGCCGCTGGTCCAGGTGCTGTTCTCCTACCGCGGCGGCGTGGCGGACACCGTCCTCGCCCCTGGCCTGGTGGCGCGCGAGGGCAACGTGGACACCGGCACCGCCAAGTTCGACCTGAGCCTCTTCGTGCATGAGGGCGAGGACGGCTTCCACGTCGACGCGGAGTACTCCACCGACCTGTTCGACCGCGCCACCGTCCGCGGCCTGCTGGAGCGCTTCGGCATCCTGATCGACGGCATCGTGGCCGCGCCCGGCACGCCGCTCGGCGACCTGCCGCTCCTCGCCGCCCGCGAGCGCGAGCAGGTGCTCGTGGAGTGGAGCGGCTCCGAGCCGGCCTATCCCCGCGACACCCCGATCCACCGGGTCTTCGAGGAGGTCGCGGCGCGCCAGCCCGACGCACCGGCCATCCTCTGGGACGGCCCGAGTGGAGAACAATCCCTCTCCTATGGCGAGCTGGCGCGCCGGGCGAGCGCCCTGGCCGCCCGGCTGCGCGGCATGGGCGTCGAGCCCGAGACCCCCGTGGCCCTGGACATGGAGCGCTCGCCCGAGCTGATCACCGCCATGCTCGCCGTGCTGGCGGCCGGAGGTTTCTATGTCCCCCTGGACCCCACCGATTCCTCCGAGCGGCGCGCCTGGCTCCTCGAAGACAGCCAGGCGAAGCTGGTCCTCACCGCCGAGGACCTGAAGGACCCGAACGACAAGAAGGACGAGCCGTCCTTCGAGTCCTTTGGGTCCTTCGAGTCCTTCAGGTCCCTTCCCACCGGCGACGCCCTCGCCTACCTCCTCTATACCTCCGGCTCCACCGGCCGGCCCAAAGGCGTGGCCGTGCCGCACCGGGCGATCAATCGGCTGGTCCTCAACACCGACTACGTCCGCCTGGGTCCGGGCGACCGCACGGCGCACCTGTCGAACACCGCCTTCGACGCCTCCACCTTCGAAGTCTGGGGAGCGCTGCTCACCGGCGCCGCCATGGTGATCATCCCAAGAGAGACCGTGCTGTCGCCGGCGGCCCTGGGAGCGGCGTTCCGGCGCTGGGGGATCAGCGCCAGCTTCCTCACCGCGGCGCTGTTCAACGAGGTCCTGCGCGAGGCGCCCGGCAGCCTGGGCGGTGTGCGCAACCAGCTCGCCGGCGGCGAAGCGCTGTCGCCGCGCTGGGTGCGCGAGGCCCTGGCGCAGCTCGAACCGGGAAACCGGCTGCTCAACGGCTACGGCCCCACGGAGTGCACCACCTTCGCGGTGGTCCACGACATCCGCTCGGCGCCGGAGGGCTACAGCATCCCGATCGGCCGGCCGATCGCCAACACCCGCGCCTACGTGCTCGACCGCGGCCTGCGGCCGGTGCCGCCTGGCGTCGCCGGCGAGCTGTTCCTGGGCGGAGACGGCTTGGCGCGCGGCTACTGGGGTCGGCCGGACCTGACCGCCGAGCGCTTCGTGCCCGATGGTGTCAGCGCGGGCGGCGCGGGCTCGCGCCTCTACCGCACCGGCGACCTCGTGCGCTGGCTCCCCGACGGCACCATCGAGTACCTGGGCCGCACCGACGCCCAGGTCAAGATCCGCGGCTTCCGCATCGAGCCCGGCGAGATCGAGTCCGTGCTGTCGCAGTGTCCCGGCGTCGGCGAGTGCGCCGTCGTTGTGCGCCAGCAGGGTGAAGCCAAGATCCTGGTGGCCTTCGCCACCCGCAACGGCGACGCCGGCCCGGACGTGCGCGCCTGGCTCCGCGAGCGGCTGCCCGAAGCCATGGTCCCGTCGCGTGTGGTGCTCCTGGACGAGCCGCTGCCCCGGACCTCGAGCGGCAAGATCGATCGCCGCGCCCTGCTCGACCAGGACGTGGAGGTGGAGCCCGAGGCCTTCGAAGCGCCACGCACGCCGGTCGAGCAGATCGTGGCCGGCATCTGGAGCGAAATCCTCGACCGTGCACAGGTGGGCCGGCGCGAGAGCTTCTTCGACCTCGGCGGCCATTCGCTCCTGGCGAGCCGCGCCCTCGCCCGGCTGCGCTCGACCTTCGGCGTCGATCTGCCGCTGCGCGCCTTCTTCCTCGACCCCACGGTCGAGGGCGTGGCCCGCCAGGTCGAGGAGGCGCGCCGCAGCCAGATTCAAGCTCCGCCGATCCCGCGGGTCTCCCGCGACCGCCGCCTGCCGCTCTCCTACGCCCAGGAGCGGCTCTGGCTCGTCGACCAGCTCCAGCCGGGCAACACCGCCTACAACTCCTTCCTGGCCCTCACCCTCTCCGGCGGCCCGCTCGACCACCCGGCCCTGGAAGCGGCTCTCGCGGAGATCGTCCGCCGCCACGAGTCGCTGCGCACCCGCTTCGTCTCCGGACCCGAAGGCCCCGAGCAGGTCGTCGATCCGCCGGCTCCCTGGCAGCTTCCGCTCATCGACCTTACGGGTGAGGAGTCCGCGTTCGAGGAGAGCCGGCGGCTCGTCCAGGAAGAGGCCTACCGTCCCTTCGACCTCGCCCGTGGGCCGCTCTTCCGGGCCTCGCTGGTGAGGGTTGAGGAGACCGAGCACCTCCTGCTCCTCAACTTCCACCACATCCTCTGCGACGGCTGGTCGCTCACCGAGGTCCTGCCCACGGAGCTGACCGCGCTCTACCGCGGCCGGACGCTTCCCGAGCTGCCGATCCAGGTGCCGGACTTCGCCGTCTGGCAGCGCGAGCAGCTCGGCGACCTGCTGGACGATCAGCTCGCCTGGTGGAAGGAGAGGCTCGGCGGCGCGCCGCCCGTCCTCGACCTCCCGTACGACCACCCGCGGCCCGAAGCGATCTCGCGCGGCGCCCTGGAGACCGTCACCGTCTCCGACCATCTCGCGGAGGGCCTCGCGGCGCTCGGCCGCCGGCACGGGTCCACCCTGTTCATGACCCTGCTCGCCGGCATCCAGGCCCTGCTCCAGCGCTACTCCCACCAGGACCGCATCGCCGTGGGCACCGCCGTGGGCAACCGCCCGCGCCAGGAAACCGAAGGGCTGATCGGTCTCTTCCTCAACACCCTCGTCCTCCAGACCGACCTGTCGGGAGACCCCACCTTCCTCGGCCTCCTGGAGCGCGTGCGCGAAGTGACGCTCGACGCCTTCGACCACCAGGACCTGCCGTTCGAAAAGCTCGTCGCCGCCATATCGCCGGGCGTTCCGGGCAGGAACCTGTTCCAGGTCCTCTTCCTCGTCCAGAACATGCGGGTCGCGCCGCTCGACCTGCCCGGCATCACGGTCGGCTCCGTCGACTATCCCACCGAGCGCGTGCAGTTCGAGCTCGCCTTCACCGCCTACGAATGGGAGGGCAGCCTCCGGCTCGCCGTGCCCTACAGCACCGACCTCTTCGACCGGTCCACCATCCAAAGGCTCCTCGACCATACCTGCCGTCTCCTGGAGCACATGGTCGACAACCCGGAGAGCCCCGTCGCCGAGGCGCCGATCCTCTCCGCGACCGAGCTCCAGCAGATCCTCCTGGAATGGGCGCCGCCGCTCCTCGATCCGCGGGGGCGGCCGGTCCCGGTCGGCGTGATCGGCGAGGTGGATGGCCGCCGGGCCCGCCGGCGGCCCGACGGCTCCCTGGAAGACGTCGCGGACGGGACGTCCGAGCCGGGCACGGACGCGGAGACCCTCGAAGCCCGCCTCGACCGGCGCCAGCAGGAGGTCTCCGACCGCATGGACAAGCTCTCGCCCGAGCGCCGCGCCGCGCTCCGCAAGCTGATCCGGAAGGGTTAGAGGGTGCGATCCGTTACAATCCGTGCATGAACACGGCGCGTCGCACCCTCGGCTGCTGGGTCCTCTCCGTCTTCCTGGAGCGCGGCTGCGATCCGACCACCCATCGCACCCCGCGCCCCGTGCGCAGCATCCGGCCGCTCACTCCGCAGGAGATGGCCGAGCTCAATCCGCTCGCCGGCTCGCTCGTGGCGTCGTCCAACCTGCTGCGCTTCCCGCGGCGTTCTTGACACCCCCCGGGCCGGGCCATACGCTTTCCGAGCCAAACCTTCCGTCCGCCAGCCCGTAGGAGCGACCATGGGCCTCAAAGAAGTCCTCAGCAAGATGAAGATCGTGGAAATTGAGCCGGAAGAGGTGCCCGGCCTCAAGATGCCGTCGGCGCCCGCGTCCACACCCGCGATGCCCACGATGCCCACCATGCGGCCGATGCCCGGGGCGCCGTCCGGCCAGCCCACCGACATCCGCGATCTCCTCGGCAGCCTGCAGCCGCCCGAGATCGACGAGAAGGCGCTCTCCGCTGTCGTCGACACCGCGCCGGTGGACGAGGACGGCGACGGCGAAGTCGGCATCCCGGACTTCGCGGCCATCTACAAGGCCGCCAAGATCGAGGACCCGGCCCACGGCTACACCGCCCACAAGGTGCTGGAGATCCTCTCCTCGCCTCACCTGGCGAACCTGGACTCCAAGGCCAAGGCCGCGGCCCTCGCCGGCTTCCTCCAGATGAACCCCACCGGCCCGGTGCCGATCACCGACGTCGTCCAGGACGCCGTGCGCCGCGACCAGGCGCTCGACAAGTTCGAGGACTTCCTGCGCGCCAAGCTCAAGGCCCGCACCGAGCAGATGGAGAAGGAGAACGCCCGTCTCCAGGCCGAGGTCGACGAGGTCGTCCGCCGCAACCGGGAGAAGATGGACGCCAACCGCCGCGACCTCGAAAAGGAAGAGGCCCGCCTCTCCCAGTGGCAGCTCACCAAGAAGACCGAGGAGCGCCGGCTCTTCGATGCCGTCTCGCCGTTCGTCGAGTCGAACCCGATCACCACGGGCGAGGCGTCCGCCGCCTCCCCGTCGCCGGCTCCGGCCCCTGCGCCACCCGCGCCGGACCAGCCCTAGCCGTCCCCACGCGCGCTTCCGAGGAGAAACGCCATGTTTCAGCGTCTCGCCCGAGTCTTCAAGTCCTGGATCGGCTTCTTCATCTCCTTCGCCGAAGACCCGGAGGTCATGCTCCAGGAGTCCATCGAGGAGATGCGCAACACCCTGCCCAAGCTCAACCAGATCCTCGTCACCACCCGCGCCACCGTCATCCGGCTGGAGCAGGAGCGCGACGAGCTGGAGCGCAAGGAAAAGCAGCTCATCAACTCCATCCAGGCCGCGCTCAAGGAAGGCAGCCCGGAAGCCCGCCGCATCGCCGAGGACGACGCCACCACCCTGCAGCAGCTCCGCGGCGAGCTGACCGCCACCCGCGAGCAGATCATGGCCGCCCAGAATGCCTTCCAGAACGCGCAGATCACCGTCGAGGACATCAAGGGCAAGCTGCGCACCAAGATCGAGCAGAGCCGCAAGGCCATCCAGGAGTCCAAGAAGGCCACCGTGCTCAAGAACGCCGCCAGTGCCCTCGCCGAGCTCGACACCTATGGCACCGCCTCGACCGCCGACAAGTACCTCGACGAGATCAAGCAGCGCGTTGCCGAGTCCAAGGCCTCGGTCGAGGTGGCCACCGGCGGCCTCGACGTCGAGCGCATCAAGACCGAGCGCAAGGCGCGCCAGCTCCAGGCCCAGAGCATCCTCTCCGAGTTCGAGGTCGAGATGGGCATCAAGAAGCCGGACGCCGTCCGCGAAGCCGCGCCGTTCCCCACGGACTCCGGTTCGTCCACTCCTCAGGCCACGCCTCAGAAGGTCGGCGGCGCCTAGGCGCCCGGGACAGTCGTAGACGATGACGACCGCGCCTCCCCCCGCCGCCTTCCTCGAATCACTCCCGGTCTGGGCGGCGGACGTGGCCCGCGCCGTCCGCGCCAAGCAGTCCAACACCTTCGTTCTCCACGGCGTCCCGTCCGAGCTGGTGCCGCTGCGCGGCTCGGGCGGCCTCCGCTACCTCTCGCTCGACGAGTTCCTGACCGGCCAGCTCTTCTCCGGCTGGCCGTCGATCCTGACCTACAACCGCGCCGAGGGCCTCGGCTTCGCCACCCCCGCGGCCCGCTCCCACTTCGAGGAGCGGCTGCGCGGCTACGACGCCGTCCACGGCACCGGCTGGGCCGACCGCCTGCCGCGCGATGCCGCCAACTGCTTCGCCCTGCTCGACTCCTACTTCCGGCACTGCTCCGCGCTCTCGCCGGCCCGGCCCGTGGTCCTCCTTCTGCCGTTCGCCGAGACCCTCGTCCCGGCCTCCGACGCGTCGAGCCGCGGACCCGAGGACCGCGCCGTCCTCGTCTACCTCCGGAAGTGGTCCCAGGACCCGGTGCTCCTCGCCAAGAACATCGTCATCCTCCTGGTCACCGAGACCCTCGCCGACCTCGACCCCAAGCTCCTGCGCTCCCACGCCACGCGCGAGGTCGAGATCGTCCGCCCCACCGAGGCCGAGCGCCTGGAGTACCTCCAGGCCGTGCGCTCGGCCGACTGGTACCGGAAGATGGCCGAGCTGACCCCCGAGCGCCTCGCCGAGCTGACCGCCGGCATGACCCGCGTCCAACTCGCCCAGATGCTCGACGGCGCCGACGCCAACGGCGACATCCTGACCCGCGAGCGCGTGCGGAAGATCAAGAAAGAGGTCATCGAGACCGAGGGCCTCGGCCTCCTCGAATACGTCGAGCCCAAGTTCGACCTCGGCATGGTCGCCGGCATGCCCGCGGTCAAGGACCGCTTGCGTCGGGCCGCCCGCGCCATCGCGAGAGGCAACCCCGCGGCCGTGCCCATGGGCTATCTCGTCTGCGGTCCGGTCGGCAGCGCCAAGTCCTTCCTCGTCGAGTGCTTCGCCAACGAGATCGGTTTCCCCTGCGTGAAGCTCAAGAACTTCCGCTCCATGTGGGTGGGCGAGACCGAGGCCAACCTGGAGCGGATCCTCAAGATCCTCGCCTCGCTGACCCCGGTCGGCGTGGTCATCGACGAGGCCGACGCCGCGCTCGGCAACCGCGAGTCCTCCGGCGACTCGGGCACCCAGAACCGCGTCTTCGCGCAGATCGCCGCCTTCATGGGCGACACCCGCTACCGCGGGCAGATCCTCTGGTTCCTCATCACCTGCCGGCCCGACCTGCTGCCCATCGACCTCAAGCGCCAGGGCCGCGCCGAAGAGCACATCCCGCTCTTCTACCCCGAGACCGTGGCCGAGGTCGACGAGATCTACGGCGTCATGCTCAAGAAGCTCGGCATCAAGACCCCGGTCGTGAAGCTCTCCGAAGTGGCCTCCGAGGAGGAGCTTCTGCAACTCTCCGGCTCGGACCTCGAAGCCGTGCTCGTCCGCTCTGTCCTGGAAGCCGAGGCCGCCGACTCCCACGAAGTCCAGGCCGAGCACCTGAAGAAGGCCTTCGACGACTTCATCCCGCCGGCCAACTCGCGCGAAAGGGAGATGCAGATCCTCTGCGCCGTCCTGGAGTCCACCAGCCGCGAGCTGCTGCCGGAGCGCTACCGGACCATGGACCGTGGCGACATTCAGGCTAGAATCTCCGAGATCAAAAGAGAGCTTCGGTTAGCCTGACCCTTTCTGAAGGAGGCCGCGCGATGGGGTTTCTGGTCGCGTTCCTGCTGAGCTTCGTCCCCGCGCTCCTCTGCGCGGCCACGGTCTACTGGCTGGACCGCTACGAGAAGGAGCCGCGCCTCCTGCTCGGAGCGGTCTTCGGCTGGGGCGCCGTGATCGCGGTGATCGGCGCCGTAGTGGCCCAGGGTTTCCTCGAAGGGTTCATGACCGCGGCCGGCAGCTCGGCAGCGGCCACGGACCTCGCCGGCATGGCCCTGTTCGCGCCGGTCACCGAAGAGAGCCTCAAAGGTTTCGCCGTCCTCCTGGTCTTCCTGGTCCTGCGCCGCGAATTCGACTCCGTGCTCGACGGCATCGTCTACGCCGCGGTCGTCGCCCTCGGCTTCGCGGCCACCGAAGACCTCTTCTATCTCTACGGGGAGTTCACGAAGAGCGGGATGGAAGGGATGCTGAGCCTCTTCGTGCTGCGCATCCTCATGGGCATCTGGGACCACCCCTTCTACACCTCCTTCATCGGCATCGGCCTCGCGGTCTCGCGCCTGAGCCGTTCGTTCTTCGTGCGCTGGACCGCGCCGCCGATCGGCTGGTGCATCGCGCTCGGCTTCCACGGCCTGCACAACACCCTGGCGACCCTCTCGGAGCAGACCCCGGCCCTGGGCGGCCTCATGCTCCTCGTCGACTGGTTCGGCTGGCTCGCCATGAGCCTCCTGATCTTCATCCTGATCCGCCGCGAGGGCCGGCTCGTGGGAACCCACCTCAAGGAAGAGCTGGACGCCGGCCGCCTGAGCCCCGAGCAGTACCGCACCGCCTCCTCGAGCTGGGCCCGGTCCGGCGCCCGTCTGCGAGCCGTCTTCAAGGGCCGCATGGGAGCCACCCGCCGCTTCTACCAGGTCTGCGGCGAGCTGGCGCACAAGAAGGAACAGCTCGCCCGTCTCGGCGACGAAGGCTGCAACATCGCCCTGGTGGAGAAGCTCCGCGCCGAGCTGGCGGGGCTGTCGAGCCAGGCTGTGGGATAACGGAAAGAGGATCTCTCAAGGGTCGCTTGTTCCCTATGGACATCTCCGCGCGCATCGATTACTCTTGAAGTCGAACCTTGGCTCTGGCCGCCAGGGATGTGGAGGAGAGTCATGCGGGACGAGACGTTCTGGTACGGGATGATGGGTTCGATGATCTGCGGCGTCCTGCTTCTCCAGGTGACCGGTCCCCTGGGAGGCCTGATCGGAGCCGCCGCCGGAGCGATTACGGGTGCCGTCCTGAACCGCGTCGTCCGCCATCGTGCCTGATCGCGCCCTTTCCACAGGCACCACAGAGTCCTCCGACCCTCTGAACCACTTCGGGCGCGCGGTCCTGACGACCGATCATCGGCTCGTCAGCGGCCTCTACGTCCTGGTGCTGATCGCGTTCGTCGTGGTGCGAAGCCGCACCCACCGCAAGCCGACCCTCCTCGACGCGATCCGCGTGGTGCTGGCGATGGTCACGATCACGAGCGGCCTGATCGTGATCTGCGTCTTTCTCCTGACCAAGCCGCCGGCGGTCGAATCGCTCTCCCCTGACGTTCTGAGCCTGGTCGGTCTCCTGACGGTGATCGTAACCCTCGGATTCGGCGGCAGAGAGCTGGCGGCAAGCTTCTTCCCGCCCGCTCCCGCATCGACAAAGCAGGACTCCGCAAAGGAACCCGATCCAACTGCTTGACCCTTCAGGGAGCGGAGAAGGGGGGCACCGGCGTTGCCCGTCCAAGCTCCCCCCTCTCCCGGTGGTCCGGGTGTGCGGCCGGGAGAGGGGACGGGGGTGAGGGCTCCGTGCCACAATAGACCCGGCATGAGGATTGTCCTGATCTCACCCAAGGGCCCGCTCTACCGCCATCGCGGCGGCATCTTCAAGCGCTCGCTCCGCTACAAGCCGCTCACCCTCACCACCCTCGCCGCGCTCGTCCCGCCCGAGCTCGACGCGGACATCCGCCTCATCGACGAGGGCATCGAAGACGTCGACCCCGCAACCATCCAGGCCGACCTGGTCGGCCTCACGGTCATCACGGGTACGGCTCCGCGCTCCTACGAGCTGGCCGCAGCCTTTCGCGATCGAGGCATCCCGGTGGTCCTCGGCGGCCCCCATGTGACCCTCGTCCCTGACGACGCCCAGCCGCACGCCGACGCTATCGTCGTCGGCTACGCCGAGGACTCCTGGCCCGAGCTGCTCCGCGACTTTTCTGGCGATGGCGGCCGGTCGATGCGGCCCCGGTACGACCAGCAGCCCGGACTCTCGCTCGCCGGTCGACCCTTCCCGCGCCGCGACCTCCTGCCGCGCAGCCACTATCTGACCGACGACGTGTTCGAGGCCACCCGCGCCTGTGTCCATCGCTGCGACTTCTGCGTCGTCCCGGCAGCCTGGGGCACGAAACCCTTTCAAAAGCCGGTGGAGGAGATCGTCGCCGATATCCGCCAGAAGGGCGCGCGCAAGCTGATCTTCGTCGATCTGAACCTCATCGCCGACCGCGACTACGCCGCCCGGCTCTTTGAAGCCCTCATCCCGCTGCGCGTCCAGTGGTACGGGCTCTCGACCGTCCTCCTCGGCGACGATCCCGAACTGCTCGCGCTGGCGCAGAAGAGCGGTTGCAAGGGCATCCTGATGGGCCTCGAATCCATCTCGCGGGAAAACCTACGCGCCTCGAAAAAAGGTTTCAACTCGCCGGAGCGCTACAAGGAGCTGGTCCGGACCCTCCACCGGCATGGCATCGCGCTCCAGGGCTGCTTCGTCTTCGGGCTCGACGAGGACACGCCGGAAATCTTTCTCGAAACCGCCCGCTTCGCCGTCGAGGCCCGCATCGACCTGCCGCGCTTCGCCGTCGTCACCCCATTCCCGGGCACGGCCCTCTTCCAGCGCCTCGAAAGCGAAGGCCGCATCCTCACGCGCAACTGGGAGCTTTACGACGGCCAGCACGTCGTCTTCCAGCCAGCGAAGATGACCGTCGACCAGCTTCAGCGCGGCGTCGAGACCGCCTGGAAACACGCCTACAGCGTGCCCTCCATGATCGCGCGCCTCGCCGCCTCGCCGAGCCCATGGCCCGTGCGGATCGGGACCAACCTCGGCTACCGCTTCTATGCCCACAATCTGAGCCGCTTCTACAACTGCGACTGGATCCTGGGCCTCGGGAGGACCGACTCCCCAGCCTCTTCTCGCCTGTTCCCCCCTCTCCCAGGGAGGGGGGAGGGGAGGTGGGAGAGGGGGGCCAGGGGGGTGAGGGGTTGAGGCTCACCCTCGTCCACCCCTGCATCGGCCGGCGCGCCGGCGACCGCTCCTACATCCGCACCTGGCAGATGGAGCCCCTGCCGCCCGCCCTCATCGCCGGGATCACCCCGCGCGACGTGGACGTCCGCTTCTACGACGATCGGATGGAGGAGATCCCCTTCGATGAGCCCACCGATCTCGTGGCCCTCTCCGTCGAGACCTACACCGCCCGGCGCGCCTATCAGATCGCCTCGGAATACCGGAAACGAAACGTGCCCGTGGTCATGGGAGGCTTTCACGCGAGCCTTTGCCCGGACGAAGTCGCGCGCCACGCCGAGAGCGTCGTGGTGGGGGAGGCCGAAGCCCTCTGGCCCGAAGTGATCGACGACTGGCGCCACGGCCGAGGGAAAAAGCTCTATCGCCAGCAGGGCCGCACCCCACTCCAAGGGGCCAACCCCGATCGCAACATTTTCCGCGGCAAGCGCTACCTGCAGGTGGGACTCGTCGAAGCCGGCCGCGGCTGTCATTTCAAGTGCGACTTCTGCGCCGTGCAGACCGTCTTCGAGGCCACCCAGACGCGCCGTCCCGTCGACGAAATCCTGGCCGAGATCCAGGCGATCCGCCACGAAAAGAAACTGATCTTCTTCGTGGACGACAACATCACCTCGAACCTCGCCCAGGCCAAGGAGTTCTTCCGCGCCCTGATCCCCCTGAAAATCCGCTGGGTGAGCCAGGCGAGCATCAACGTCGCCCACGACGAAGAGCTGCTCGACCTCCTCGAACGCAGCGGCTGCATGGGCGTGCTCATCGGTTTCGAAACGCTCAACCCGGACAACCTTCGCGCCATGAACAAGACGTTCAACACCATGCGCGGCGGCTACGAAAAAGCGCTCGAAAACCTGCGCCGCCACGGCATCCGGCTCTACGGCACCTTCATCTTCGGCTACGACGAGGACACCCCCGACCAGGTGCCCGAAGCCGTGGCCTTCGCCCGCGGCCACGGCTTCTACATCGCCGCCTTCAACCACCTGACCCCGTTCCCGGGCACGCCGCTCTACCAGAGGCTGGAACAGGAAGGCAAGCTGCTCTATGAAAACTGGTGGCTGGACGAGGACTACAGCTACAACAAGGTCCCGTTCCGGCCCGCGCGCATGACCGCCGAAGAGGTCGAGCGCGGCTGCGTCGAAGCGCGGCGCGCCTTCTACTCCTGGCCGAGCATCCTCCGGCGATCGATCGATCCCGTGAACCGCGCGGACGCCTTCATGTTCCGCAATTATTTCCTGATCAACTGGCTCCACCGCGCCGACGTGGACGGCCGCAACCACTTCCCGCTGGGCGCGGAAGACTGGCGCGGCGAGCTGCTGGAAGCCGATTGATCGTCGACCTCGCCCGGCCCGAAGACGATCCGGAGATCCGCCGCCTGCTCCGGGACAACCCCATGGACGGCGCCATCCGGGTCTCCCTGGAACGCGAGCCCAACGCCTTCCTCGCCGCCGCCGTCGAAGGCGAGCGCCACGCCACCGTCGTGGCCCGCGATCCCGGCACCGGAAGGATCGTCGGCATGGGCACCCGCGCCGTCTGGAACGCCTTCGTCAACGGCGAGCCCTGTCGGCTCGGCTACCTGAGCCAACTCCGCATCGACCGCAATCCTCAGGGGCGTCGGGGGCGTCTGGGGCGCCGCCGCCTCATCGCCGCCGGCTACGCGGCGCTCCGGGATCTCCGGCGTCCCGACGAAGTCCCGTTCGACCTCACCTCGATCATCGCCGACAACGAAACCGCCCGCCGCCTCCTGGGTCGAGGCCTCCCCGGTCTTCCCACCTATCGCGAGCTGTCGGGATTCGCGACCCTGGTCCTGCCGGCCGTCCGGCCGCGCCGCGCCAGAGCGCCGGTGACGATCGACCCGGGTGATTCCGAGAGGATTTCCGACATCGCCGCCTGCCTCGCGAGAAACCGCCCACGCTTCCAGGCCGCGCCCGTCTTCACCGCCGAAGACCTCCGATCCCCCGAGCGCAGCCGCGGCCTCGCGCCGGGTGACTTCCGCCTCGCCGTCCGGAACGGCCGCGTCGTCGGCTGTCTCGCCCTCTGGGACCAGGGCGCCTTCAAGCAGACCGTGGTGCGAGGCTACGCGCCACGGCTCGCCCGCTGGCGGCCGTGGATCAACCTCCTGCCGCGGAGCCTCGGCATCCCGCGCCTGCCCGACCCGGGAGAGCGTCTGCCTCATGCCACGATCTCCCACGTGGCCGTGGACGACGACGATCCGGACGTCTTCCAGGCGCTCGTCGAATCCGCGCACGCCGAAGCCTGCCGGCGCCGCTACGCCTACGTGGTGATCGGCTTTGCCGCGGGCCACCCCTGGCTCCCCTGGCTGGAGCGCCGCTTCCGTCCGAGGCGCTACGAGAGCGTGCTCTACACCGTGCATTGGGGAGAGGAGACCGCCGTTCTCGACGGTCGCCTGCCGCACGTCGAGGTGGCCCTCCTATGAAAGGCCGGCTGATCCGCCGCGAGCACCTGAAAGACGCCTCGAAGCAGGCGATGTACCGCCTGCTCGCCAGCCACTTCGAAGGCGTCACCCGGGAGCGCTTCGAGGCCGACCTCGCCGAGAAGACCTGGGCGCTGCTCCTGGAGGACGGGGGAGAGCTGCACGGCTTTTCGACCCTCCTCCTCTACGAGACCGAGCTGCCGGGAGAGGGGCTCTGCACCGTCGTCTACTCGGGAGACACGATCGTGGACCCGGCCGCCTGGGGCAGCGCCGCGCTGCCGCGCTGCTGGATCGCCGCCGTGCGCGAGCTCCGGGAAGAGCATCCCAGAGGCCGCCTCTGGTGGCTCCTCCTGACCTCCGGCTTTCGCACCTACCGCCTCCTGCCCGTCTTCTGGAGAGACTTCTGGCCGGGCTGCGACGGACCGACGCCACCGGACGTGCGGAAGCGGATCGACATCCTGGCCAGGGAGAGATTCGGAGCCGCCTACCGGGACGGAGTCGTCCGCTTCCCCGAGCCGCAGAAGCTCCGGGGAGACCTGGCCGAAGTCCCGCCGGGCCGCCTCCGGGACCCGCACGTCGCCTGCTTCCTGGAGAAGAACCCCGGCTGGCGCGACGGCGACGAGCTCGTCTGCCTGACCGAGATCGCGGAGACCAACCTCACCGCCGCCGGCCGGAGGATGTGGCGAGCCGGCTTCCGGGACACCGAAACGTAAGAAGGGTCGCTACCCCAATAGAAAACGCAGGTCGAGCCGGAGGGCTGGGCGCACAGCCCCCCGGCTTCCTGCGGTGCATCGATTGTCAAAGAGCAAGGCGGCCGATCCACTGGCCACCGACAACGGTATACGGACGAACCCGGAAAACCGTCGCCTTCCAAAAATCAGGGGGACCCAAACGCGACGATCTGGGGCACTATAGAGAGGAAGGAGCTGCTTTCCGGGGCGGAGGAGGCGGAGCGAGGCGCAAGGAGGCGGCTTTGAACGTCAGGAAGGCGACGCAAGGTTCTCGAAGGCGTTGTAACGTTCTCCAGCGCCTTGCAACCGTCCCTGGCGGAATTCAAGCTTCTCCGGCGCGTTGCAACGTTCTTCACGCCAAGTTAACGTTCCCTGGCGCGTTGCAAGGTTCTCCAGGCCGTTTCAGCCTTCTCTGCGCCAATGCAACGTTCTCCACGCCGTTGCAACCTTCTCCGGGCCGATACAGCCTTCCCTGACGCGACGCAACCTTATCCAGCGAAATTCAAGCTTCTCTGGCGAAATGCAACCTTATTTTGCCATAGATAAGGTTGCAACGCGATGGAGAACCTTCCGCCGCCTTCCATTCTTGAAGTGCCTACCAAACACGGCCTGAAGGGCCGAAAGATTCAGCCCAGGGCTGACGCCGCAGGCGGACGCCCTGGGTTCGAAGAAACCCGGAAACCCGCGGCCTGAAGGGCCGCAAGAGAGCCTCCCACGACTCATCGGGCCGCGGGAATCAGACGCACACTTTACGACATCTGACCGCGATCGGGAGATCCAAACGGATCGGCAGGTTGGCTCGTACAAAGCTGTGCAGGTGCAGGAAAGCTTCACGGTTCATTGACAATCTGGAGGGATGGCGGCCGCCGAGTCCAAGGACGCCGCCA
>JACZDC010016434.1_pt1 | contig 14733 bp, 15 predicted proteins | sample 8641791 | NCBI WGS metagenome assembly JACZDC01 (sample SAMN15324613, study PRJNA640507) | soil metagenome | isolation source: intercropping peanut in the second line | place: China: Luxin town, Laibin City, Guangxi Province | collected 2019-07-25 | depth 10cm m
GCGCTTGCGCGGGGTCGTGCGCCAGCGGCACAAGGTCTTGCCGCGGGGGCACGGTGCCGTGCGGCACCGGATGGAGGTCGAGCGGCAGCGGCACGGGGTTGTGCCAGCCGCGCCAGGGTCCGAGCCGCGGCGGCAAGACTGTCAGCCGCTGCGGCAAACCCGGGAGCGACAGCCGCTCAACCGGCACGAAAGGGTGCCGGAGTGTTCATTGACAACTGAATCCTGATATTGCCGGGGGTCCCGCTCGGGGCCGGCGTGCCCCCGGCCTGTCTTTTTGCTGGGAGCGCCGGCGTCCCGCCGGCTCGAGCCCGCGCTCGCCGCGGCCGGTGCTCCTGGCAGAGCCCTCCCTGTCCGAGGAAGGGCGTCAAATCCGCTTACTGACCCGAGGGGAGCAGGCCGAGCTGCTGCATCATCGAGAGCTGGTCGAAGGCGGACCACTCTTCCCTGATCCTGCCGTCCACGATCCGCCAGTGGGTGATGCCGCGGACCCGTCCATGCTTGCCGGTCGCAGGCAGGCCGTTTCCCGCGCCGGAGTTGGTGCCCTCGGCCACCCACAGGACGGAGACGAGGTCGCCGTCCGCAAGAACCTGCTGGACGGTCATCCTGAGGTCCGGGAACGCCTGCTGCCAACCCTTGGCCGCGTCGTTGTCCTCCTTCAGAGAGACGTCGCGGCTCAGGCCGTGATTCACGAAGTCGGGCGCATAGACCTGCGCACCAAGCTCCCAGTTGCCGCCGGCCAGCACCTCTTCGAACACCCGCTTTGCCAAGGCCTTGTTGCGCTCTTCCTGGTCAGTCGCGCTCGCCGGGACGGCCAGCAGGAGCAGCAGGATCAACATCCGTTTCATGGCTTCACCCTCCTGAGCATGACTACTTGACGACCGTCGAACGGAGATTCTTACGAATTGGCTGAGGGCATCAGGCTCGTGGGCGTGCCGTCCATCTCCCAGCCCCACTGGTCCATAAGATCAGCTTCCGGCGCATGGATGAGCGCCCGGTAGTCAGGTATTTCCTCGGAAGGGTCCGGCGGTTTAGAAGACCCGGTCGTAGACATCGGCAATCGCCACCGTGCAGCCGACGGAGGACAGGACGAGCGAGGCTCCGAGATCGTCCGTCTCGGTCAGAACCCAACTGCCGTCCGGTTGGCGCACCCAGTGCTCGACGTGGACCCGATCCTGGGTGAGGATCAGGTATTCGGCGAAGGATGGGATGGAGCGGTACGCCACGAACTTGGCCCCCCTGTCGTAGCTCTCGGTTGAAACGGAGAGCACCTCCGCCATGAAGACCGGGTTGAGCAAGGTATCGAGCTCGTCGTCCTCGAACCTAGGTTGGCCGCAGGCTGCGACGACATCCGGATAGGTGTACAGGTCGGCAGGTGGGGCTCGGACCCGCATGGCATTGGAGTAGACCTCGCAGTTCCTGTTTCTCTTTAGCAGCGTGTGGAATATTGCGAAGAGATTGCCGACAATGAGGTTGTGGCGCCGGGTCGCCCCGGTCATCGCGACAATCTCGCCGCCGATGTACTCGCTCTTGAATTCGCTCTGCCGCTCGTACACCAGGTACTCCTCAGGGGTAAAGTGGGCCTTGGATTCTGTCGCCATGCCGAAAATATTTTATGGTCCGGGAAGACCGGAAGGCTACGCCGGCGGCTGACGCCGCCAGCGTTTGTGCCACCAGACCCACTGCTCGGGGCGGCGGCCACAGAGGGCCAGCCAGCTACGACACTTGTAGTAGACTGCCGGAAACCCGAAGCGGAGTTGCGCGCGCGCAACTCGGGTGCAACGCTGGAGAGCCCTGCTATGGAAGTCTGGCAAGATCGCATTCAGGCAACCCCGGAAATCTGCCATGGGAAGCCCTGCATCCGGGGCACCAGAATCATGGTCTCGGTGATTCTCGACAATCTGGCAGAGGGGCTGCTCCCTGAGGAGATCGTGAATGAATATCCTCCTCTGACTCCAGAGGATGTCCGCGCCGCTCTTGCCTACGCTGCCATCCTCGCCCGGGAAGAAGAGTTGATTCCTCTTCGATGAGCTTCACCGTCAAGCTCGACGAGAATCTCGGTAGAGCGCATGTAAAATTTCTGCGCGATTTGGGGTACGACGCGGATCGCGTTCACGATCAGGGACTTTCCGGAGCCAGCGATGAGAAGGTCTGGTCGAGAGTCTGTGCCGAGGGGCGTTTCCTGATCACGCTCGACCTCGACTTCAGCGATGTCAGGCGTTATCCGCCAGGTTCTCATCCCGGGATTCTCCTCGTTCGTGCCAGGAGCGGCGGCGTGGAGCCGGTTCTGCGGGTGCTTCGCCGCGTTCTGGCCGAACAGCCTCTTGAGAGTCTGAGAGGGTGCCTTGCCGTTGCAAGCGAAGAGCTCACGCGGATAAGGCGACCTACCGCCTAGCCGCCTGCCGGCGGCTGGCGCCGCCAGCGCTTGTGCCACCAGACCCACTGCTCCGGACGGCGGCGGACCTGCTCCTCGATTTCGGCGGTCATGAGCGCGGTGGCTTCCTGGGGATCTTTTGGCAGCGGGAGCATGGGCAGGAAGCGGCAGAGGTGGCTGCCGTCCGGACGTCTTTCGATGAAGGAGGGGACCACTCTCATGTCCTGCTTGATCGCCAGCTCCGCGGGGCCGACCGGGGTGAAGGCGGGGCGGCCGAAGAAGGGGACCCAGACGCCGTCCACCTTGGTGTCCTGGTCGATCAGCATGGCGATGGCGCCGCCGCTCCTGAGCACTTCCAGGATCTGGCGCGCCGCGCCGCGGGTGCCTCTCGCGATGGTCGAGGTGCCGAGCTGGCGGCGGATGCTCACGATCAGGTCCTGAAGGCGCGGGTCGTCCGCGGGTCTCGCGATGGCCGCGGGCGGCAGGCCGCCGTGGCTCAGGGGGATCGCGATCAGCTCCCAGTTGCCGCAGTGACCGGTGAGGATCAGGATCGGCCTCTTCGTGGCCCGCGCCGCTTCCACGTTCTCCCAGCCCTCGACCGCGATCTCCTGGAGCATGGGATCGGAGCCTCGGCGCAGCAGGTGGAGCAGCTCGGTCGCGTTCATGCCTTGAGAGAGGAAGGAGGCTTTCGCGATCCGCTGCCGTTCCGCGTCCGACAGTTCCGGCAGGGCCAGGGCCAGATGATCGAGCGCGCGGCGACGGTCCCGGCCGCTCAGGCGCCAACCCAGGCGGCCGACGGCGCGCCCGATGGCGAGGGCGGTGCGTCGCGAAACGGCTCCGATCAGCAGGGCGAGGAGATTGATCAGGACCGGCAGCATCGCGGCCCGCAGGCGGCTGGTCCGGCGGCGGGTCCGGGAGGCGGCCGCGGAAGGGACCGGAATCGGACCGGTACCGGTAGGCGTTGGCGTGCTCAGTCCGGCTCTCCTACCACGTAGTACGGCGCGATCAGATCGTCCCACTCGCCCCGCACCCGCAGCAGCAGCTCGCACATCTCGCGCACCACACCCCAGCCGCCCCGGCCTTCCAGCACCCGGTGCGCCCGCTCGCGGACCTCGGCCACCGCGTCCGACGGCGCGAAGGCGAGGCCGCAGCAAAGGAGGATCGGCAGGTCCACGAGGTCGTCGCCCATGAAGGCCACTTCCTTGGGAGACACCGCGCGCTCGGCCAGGAACTCGGCGAAGGCCGGGCCCTTGTCCGAGCGGTTCATCATCAGGAAGTCGATGCCCAGGTCGTCCGCCCGCACCCGCAGCGCCTCGCTCTCGCGGCCGGAGAGGATGCCAACCTGGATGCCCGAGCGCTGGAGCAGGCGCAGGCCCAGGCCGTCGCGCACGTGGAAGACCTTCTGCTGCTCACCGTCCGGACCGTAGACGAGACGGCCGTCGGTCAGCACGCCGTCCACGTCCAGCAGGAGCCAGCGCAAGCCGCGGGCGCGCTCGGTCAGCTCGGAGTCGGAGAGCGGGCTCAGAACAGCTCCAGCCCCCAGAGGTCGTGGAGGTGGACCAGGCCGTCGAGCCGGCCTTCCGGTCCGCACACGAACAGGGAGGTGATGCGGTGGTCCTCCATGGTGTGGAGCGCCGCCGCGGCCAGCTCGTTCCCGTCGATGGTCCGCGGGTTGCGGGTCATGCTCTCGCCCGCGGTCTTCCTGAGGAGGCCGTCGTCGTGCTCGATGAGGCGCCGCAGGTCGCCGTCCGAAATGCAGCCGAGGAGCCGGCCGGCTTCATCGGTCACGGCCGTGATCCCGAGCCCCTTCTTCGACATCTCGTAGATGGCGTCGCGCATCGGGGTCGTGGAGCGAACCTTCGGCAGCGCGTCGCCCGCGTGCATGATCTGCTCGACCCGCAGCAGGCGCTTGCCGAGCTGGCCGGAGGGGTGGAGCAGCGCGAAGTCCTCGCGCGTGAAGCCGCGGGTTTCGAGGAGCGCCATGGCGAGCGCGTCGCCGAGCGCGAGCGTGGCCGTGGTCGAGGCCGTGGGCGCGAGGTTGAGCGGACAGGCTTCGCGGTCGATCGCCACCGGCAGATGGATGTCCGAGTGGCTGGCGAGCGGCGAGGCGGCGTTGCCGGTGATCGAGATCAGCGGCACGCCGAGACGCTTGAGCGTCGCGACCAGCTTGAGCAGCTCCTCGGTGGTGCCCGAGTAGGAGGCGGCGAGGACCACGTCGCCGGCCACGATCATCCCGAGGTCGCCGTGCACCGCCTCGGCCGGATGGAGGAAGAGCGACGGCGTGCCGGTCGAGGACAGGGTCGCCGCGATCTTCTTCATGACGATCCCGCTCTTGCCCATGCCGGTGCAGACCACCCGGCCGGCGCACGCGCGGAGCAGCTCCACCGCGCGGTCGAACCGCTCGTCGAGCTGCGGGATCAGGCCGCGGACCGCCGCGGCCTCGGTCTCCAGGACTTCGACGGCGACCTGCCGCGCCTCTCTCATCGCGCCTCCAGCAACGAACGGCGGATTCCGATCAGCGAGCGCAGCAACGCCTCGGCGCGCTCGGGAGGGAGCTGGACGGCCTTGTCGGACAGCGCACGGTCGGGCTCGGGGTGGACCTCCAGGAACAGGCCGTCAGCGCCCGCGGCCACGGCCGCGCGGGCCAGCGGCTCGGCGAAACGGCGCTCTCCGGCGCTCTCCGAACCGGCTCCGCCCGGGAGCTGGAGCGAGTGGGTCACGTCGTAGATCACCGGGATGCCGTCGTCCTGCATCATGGCGAAGCTGCGCATATCCACGACGAGGTTGTGATAGCCGAACGAGGCGCCGCGCTCGGTCACCGTCACCCGGTCGTTCCCGCCGGCACCCGCCTTGCGGGCCTTCTCGACGATCTTCAGCATGTTGTCCGGGGCCATGAACTGGCCCTTCTTGATGTTGACCGCCCGGCCCGTCTCCGCCGCGGCCACCACGAGGTCGGTCTGGCGGCAGAGGAAGGCGGGGATCTGGAGCACGTCGCAGACCTCGGCGGCGGGAGCGCACTGGCTCGGCTCGTGGACGTCGGTCAGCACCGGCAGTCCGGTCTCCTCCTTGACCAGACGGAGGACACGAAGACCCTCTTCGAGACCGGGACCGCGCGCGGTGTCGCCCGAGCTGCGGTTCGCCTTGTCGAACGACGACTTGAAGACCAGGGAGAGACCGAGGCGCTCCGCCATCGACGCCAGGATGTGGGCGGTCTCCAGCGTGCGCTCCTCGCTCTCGATCATGCAGGGGCCGGCGATGACAGGGAGGTCCCCCTCCCCGCCGACGAGAATGCCGGGGGCCAGCTCGACCGGATGGACCGCCATCAACCCTCCACCCGGATCTCCGAACCGATCTCGTTCGGAACCTCGGTCACGGTCGACTCCACGGCCACCCGCTCCTTCTCCCGGCGCTGCTGCTCGGCGAGCGCCGCGGCGATGTAGGAGACGAACAGCGGGTGCGGCTCGGTCGGCTTCGACTTGTACTCGGGATGGAACTGGCAGCCGAGATACCACGGATGGTCCGTCAGCTCGACCATCTCCACGAACTTGCCGTCCGGCGACAGGCCCGAGATCGTCAGCCCGTGCTCCTTGAGCGTGGCGAGGTACTTCTGGTTCACCTCGTAGCGGTGGCGGTGGCGCTCGCTGATCTCCGGCACGTTGTTGTAGATGCGGCGCGCGAGCGACCCGTCCTGGAGCTTGCAGGGATAGGCGCCGAGCCGCATGGTGCCGCCCAGCTCCTCGACGCCGAGCAGGTCGCGCAGCTTGTAGATGACGGCGTGCTCGGTCTCCGAATCGAACTCGGACGAGGTCGCGTCCTTGATGCCGCAGACGTTCCTGGCGAACTCGATCACCATGCACTGCATGCCGAGGCAGATGCCGAAGAACGGCACCCGGTGCTCGCGGGCGTAGCGGATGGCGCGGATCTTCCCTTCGGTGCCGCGCTGGCCGAAGCCGATCGGCACGAGCAGCGAATCGACTTCGAACAGCTCGCGCGGCCAGGCGCGGCTCTCCTCCAGCTCCTCGGCGTCGATGTAGACCAGCTCGACCTTGGCGTCGTTGGCGATGCCGCCATGGAGCAGGGCCTCGTTGAGGCTCTTGTAGGCGTCCGGGAACTCGACGTACTTGCCCACGATCCCGACCCGCACGTGGTGGTGGGGGTTCTTGACCCGCGCCACCAGGCTCTCCCAGCGCGACAGGTCGCGGTCGTAGTGGGGAAGGTTCAGCAGCTCGAGGATGATGTCGTCCATCCCCTCGCGGCAGAACATGAGCGGCACCTCGTAGATCGTCGGCACGTCGCGGGCGGCGACCACGGCGCGGGGATCGACGTTGCAGAACAGCGCGATCTTCTTCTTCATGTCCTCGGGCAGCGCGCGGTCCACGCGGCAGAGGACGATGTCGGCCGAGATGCCGATCTCCCGCAGCTCGCGGACCGAGTGCTGGGTGGGCTTGGTCTTGAGCTCGTCCGCGGCGGCGATGTAGGGCACCAGGGTCAGGTGGACGTTGACCGCGTTGCCGCGGCCGACCTCCTGGCGGAACTGGCGGATGGCTTCGAGGAACGGCAGCGACTCGATGTCGCCCACGGTGCCGCCGATCTCGCAGATCACGACGTCGTTGTCGCCGGCCACGCGGCGGAGCCCTTCCTTGATCTCGTCGGTGATGTGGGGCACGACCTGGACCGTCTTGCCGAGGTAGTCGCCGCGCCGCTCCTTCTCGATCACCGAGGAGTAGATCTTGCCGGTGGTGTAGTTGTGGCGCTTGCTCGGGATCATGTGGGTGAAGCGCTCGTAGTGCCCGAGGTCGAGGTCGGTCTCCGCGCCGTCGTCGGTGACGAAGACCTCGCCGTGCTGGTAGGGCGACATGGTCCCGGGGTCGACGTTGACGTAGGGGTCGAACTTGAGCAGGGTGACCTTGAAGCCGCGGGCTTCCAGGATCGCGCCGATGGAGGCCGCGGCCACCCCTTTGCCCAGGGACGAAACGACCCCGCCGGTCACGAAGATGTACTTGGTCGTCATGGAGATCTCCTCAGTCTCGGGTCGGTGGCTCGGTCGGTCCAGTCAGCAAACGTTCGACGCGCTCCAGATCTTCCCGGGTGTCGACCCCCGGAGAGGTGCGCTCGGCACGGAGCACCCGGATGCGCAGACCGTTCTCCAGGGCGCGGAGCTGCTCCAGCGATTCGCTCCGCTCGAGGGGCGTCTGCGGCAGCGATGCGAGCCGGAGCAGGGCGTCGCGCTGATAGCCGTAGATGCCCAGATGCTTGAACGGTGCCGCGCCCCCCTCCTGTCGAGGGTAGGGGATCGCGGACCGGCTGAAGTACAAGGCGTAGCCGGCCAGGTCGAGCACGACCTTGACCGCGTTCGGGTTTTCCATCTCTTCCGGAGCGGCATCGGCGGCCAGCGTGACGACCGGGTCGCCCGGATGTTCCGCCAGGTGGACCGCGATGCGCGACACCGCCTCGGGGTCGATCAGCGGCTCGTCGCCCTGGATGTTGACGACGGCCGAAGCGTTCCACCGCCGGGCGGCATGCGCGATCCGATCCGTACCACTGGCGCACTCGGGCGGGGTCATCTCCCACTCGCCGCCGAATCCCTCGACCGCCTTCGCGATGCGCTCGTCGTCGGTGAGGACCACGATGCGGTCGAGCCCGCGCGCCCGCGAGACCCGCTCGTACACATGCTCGATCATCGGCCGTCCGGCGATCGGCAGCAGGGGCTTGCCCGGCAGCCGGGTGGACGCGTAGCGGGCCGGAATGGCGCCGACGATTCCAGAGAAGGTACCCGCGTTGTTCTGGTCGGGGGACGCGGAGGGGTGCACGACCGAATCTAGAACGATCGACGGCGAGGTGTCAAATTGCAGTATCCTCGCGCGCCGGAGTTATGCGTCACCCTCGTCTTCTCCTCGGACCGATCCTTCTCGCGCTCGCCCTGGCGGGCTGCGGCGGGGAGGACTCCGGCAAGGTGAAGCTCCTTCTGGACGGCGAGCACGCCGCGGACGCGCTCGTCGAGGACCGCGGGATCGAGCGGCCTCCGGCTCTCGGCGGCAACCGCTTCCTCTCCGGCTGGTGGCCGTCGAAGAAGGGTGGAGAGCTGCTGTTCCGGCCCGAGCCGCCTCGGTCGCGGATCCAGATCGTCAACCTCGGAAACGTCCCCCGGACCCTCTACCTCGACCTGAAGCAGGCACCCGCCGCGCCGTCGAAGGTGCGGGTCCGGGCCGCCGGCCGCGATCTCGGGTCCTTCCCGATAGCCGATCCGACCGAGATCCGGCTGCCCGCGGATCTCCCCGAGGGGCGGGTCAATCTCGATTTCAACTTTGAGTCCGACGTGCGGGTCCTGGGCGCCGGCATCCGGCCCGCGCTGCCGGCCGGCAAGGTGGCCAGCCGGGGAGCCGACATCGTCCAGGCCGGCGACTCCCTGATCGACATCGTGCGCCGGGTCACGCCTGGCACCGAGCTGACCGGCACGTTCGTGCCTCCGGACTCGCCCGAGAAGGACCAGCGGTTCGAGATCACCGTGCTCCTCGAAGACGGCAGCCCGGTGCGCCGCTTCGCCTGGAGCCCCAGCTTCTGGAACCGGCTGCTTGGCAACAAGACGGTCTCGCTGCCGCTCGGCGATACCGACGGCTGGGTGCGCATCCGCATCCGGGCCCGCGGCGCCGGACCGGCCGCGGTCTGGAAGAGACTTGGACTTCGCGGCGCCAAGGAGGAGCCGGCTCCAGCGGTCTCCAAAGACACCAAGGCGATGATGCCGCGGCTGGTGATCGTTTACGTGATGGACGCCCTGCGGGCCGATACGGTCGGTGCCCTCGGCGGCCCGGCCGGGATCTCACCCACCTACGACCGGCTGGCGCGCGAGGGGATGCTCTTCCGCAACCACCGCAGCGTGGCCCCGAACACCATCCCGTCGACCAAGGCGTTCTTCATGGGCCACCCCTTCGTCGACCGCGGCGGCTGGAAGCTGCTGCCGGAGGACGGCACGACGCTGGCCGAGCTGTTCAAGGCCGCCGGCTACCACACCGGCCTGTTCTCCGGGAACGTCTACGTCAGCCCGGCCTACGGCACCGACCGGGGCTTCGAGCACGTGGCCGAGGAGGTCCTGATCGACGGCTACAGCGTGGAGGAGAAGCCGCCGTTCAACGACAACGCCGCCCGCGCCCAGGAGGCCGCCCTCCAGTGGCTCGCCTCGCTGCCGAAAGGCGAGCGGGCCTTCCTCTATATCCATACGATCCACCCTCACAACCCCTACGATCCGCCGGAGCCGTTCCGCTCGCGCTTCACGGCGGGCGTCCCGTCGAACATCGACGGCAGCACGGAGACGCTCTGGGACATCAAGCAGAAGCGCCGGGTGGCATCCGCGGCCGATCGGAAGCGTCTTCGCGGCCTCTACAACGGTTCCTTCGCCTACAACGACGCCCAACTCGCGGGCTTCGTCGAGAAGCTCGCGGCCTGGGCGCCGAAAGAAGAGACCCTGCTCGCGCTGACCGCCGACCATGGAGAGGAGCACTTCGAGCACGGCGGCATCCTGCACGGTTTCACGCTCTTCGAGGAGCAGCTCCGCATCCCGCTCCTGCTCTGGGCACCGGGCCGGATCCGGGCCGCGAGGGTCGACCAGCGCACCGATACGCTGGATCTCCACAGGACGCTCGTGGAGCTCTGCGGTCTCAAGGAGAAGGAGGCTTTGGGCCGTCAGCTCCTGCGGGTGGCGCAGGGTGAGACCGGCGACTACATCCACATGGCCGCGGCCTCCAGCGTGCGCGGCGGCATCTACTCCGCGTTGCACGGCCGCTGGAAGGTCGTCTGGGCGCCGCGGACCGGAGCTTCCTGGGGCCAGGGAGACGCGCTCGGCCGCTCCCGCGAGCCGGAGTACCTGTTCGACCTGGAGAAGGACCCCGGCGAGACGGTCAACCTCGCGGGAGACGGCGACCTGGAGGCCGCCTGGCTGCGCGAGCGGCTCCTCTCCTGGGTCAAGAAGAACCGCGGCACCTCGGCGCATCCCGAGGAGCAGCCGGTGGACCAGAAGACGCTCGAGCGGCTCAAGGCGCTGGGATACGCGAATCCGTAAACGTTCCGCGCCTGGGGCACGTATCTCTTCTGAGGTAGATTCCGCTCCGTGACCCCGTCTCCTCCTCCGACTCCGACCCGGAGCACCTGGCTCCGCATCTCCCTGCTGCTCATGGTGGCCGTGCTGCTGCTGGCTGTGGGAACCCGGATCGTGTCTGCCGTGGTGGAGCGGGTCACCGTGCCCACGAACGGCGCCGAATGGATCTGGATCGAGAGGAACCGCACCGACCAGAGTCCCGCGGCCTTCTATGCCGTCCGCGACTTCTTCCTGGACCAGGCGCCGGGGAGAGCGAGAATCCTGATCCTGGCCGACCCGGAGTACATCCTCACCGTCAACGGCCGACGGATCGGCTCCGGCCAGTATCAGCCGGGCGCACCGGCGCGGCTCGACGTCTACGAAGTCGGGGACCTTCTGGTCGCGGGAGGCAACCGCCTGCTCGTCGAGCTGCGGAGCGACCGCGGCGCCGGCGGCCTCCTGGCCGCGCTCCAGGACGGCCAGGGCCGGACCCTCGTCCGCACCGACCGTGACTGGCGGCTCGTGTCGCGCCACCACTTCGGCCTGCTCCGCGGGCTGATCCCGGTCGGACCGGACGACGACCTGCAGAGCGTCCCGGCGTTCAGTTGGGGAAAGCCGCCGACCGGCCGCTGGGGCCGGCCCGAGGTCGGCCCGGTGCTCCCGCGCTTCGCGGAGCTGATGCACGGGACGCCGATCGCGGCGACGCGTCTGCCTTCCCAGCCGATCCCGGCCCTGCCGGCCACTTCCGCCCGCTACGTCGCGCTGTTCGACTTTGGTCAGGAGGTTGCCGGCTACCTGACCCTCCAGATGCCGCCCGGAGAGGGATTGAGGAAGGCCCTCCTCTTCACCGGCGACGAGCCGCCGGACCCGCTGCGCGACCATCCGGCCGGAGCGGTCCTCGCCATGACCGGTCGCCGCGCCTGGACCGACGCCCAGGCGAGGCGCTTCCGCTACGTGCTGGTGATCGGCGACCGTCCGGCCTCGGCGCGGATCCTGCCGGTCGAGCCGAAGCGCTCCGCCGGCCGCATCGTGGACCCGGCCGACACCACGGCCGGCGGCGGCCGGAAGGTGGAAGGCGTCTTCGGCCTGGAGCCGCCGCCGCTACGAACGCCGGTGCAGGACGAAATCTGGCGCGAACTCGAGCGCGTCCCGCGCGTCGGACGGCGGAAAGACCGCTAGCTCGCGCTTGGCCTCGGCGGCGTGGCTCTCGGCCAGCTCCGTGACCTCCTCCAGCGTGCCCTGGGCGTGCACCAGGTCCAGGATCTGCTGCGGCGAGACTCGCGTGAAGCTACGGTCCTCCAGAACCATCTCGATCAGGCGGCGCTCCGCGGCGCTCACCCGGGGGAGCAGGAGGATCAGCGGCAGGGTCAGCTTGCCTTCCTTCAGGTCCGAGAGCACCGGCTTGCCGAGCTCGCTCTCCCGCGCCGTGAAGTCCAGGAGGTCGTCCACGAGCTGGAAGCAGATGCCCAGGGCGCGACCGTAGCGCGCCAGAACCTGGCCGGCCTCGGGCCTCGCCGGCTGGATCAGGCTCGGGATCGAGCAGGCCGCGGCGAACAGGTGCGCGGTCTTGCGGTCGATGATCTCGAAGTACTCGTCCACCGTGAGGTCGATCGCTCCGAGACGCTGGAAGGCGAGAAGCTCGCCCTCGGTCATCCGCAGCGTGGCATCGCACAGGCGTTGGATGACCTCGATCTGACCGTGACTCAGGGCCATCTGCATGGCCTTGGTGTAGATCCAGTCGCCGAGCAGCACCGTGAGGTTGTTGCCCCACAGGTTGTTCAGAGTCGGCTGGCCGCGGCGCAGGCTCGCGTGGTCGATGATGTCGTCGTGGATCAGCGTCGCCGTGTGGATCAGCTCGACTACCGCGCCGTAGGTGACCTCCTCCTCGCCATCGTGGCCGAGGAGGCGCGCGGCGAGGAGCAGCAGCGCCGGCCGCACCCGCTTGCCGCCGCCCTGCGCGAGGTACTCGCCCGCGTGATGGATGAACGGCACGTCCGAGTCGAGGTGCTTGCGGAAGACGGCCTCGGTGGCGACCAGCTTGTCGGCCACGAGGTCGACGAAGCGGCTGGCGAGCGCCGTGCGGACCGCCTTGGTGTCCGCCGGGTCCATGGCCTTGTTGGAATCGAGAAGAGGTGGATTCTGCACGTCAGCCGCCTAGCCGCCCGGGACCGCCGGGACCGGAGTGAACGGGACGACCTGGTCCAGGCGGCCGCTCCGGAAGCGATACACGCGACCGCTCTCGAAGTACCACCACGCGGCCTCGACATGGTCGGGATACTCGAATCTCTGCACCTTGTCGGGCTTGCCCATCTCCTCGTACGTCCTCCGCTCGTCTTCGCTCTTCACCAGCGCCAGGAACTGGCGCAGCGACTCCACGAATTTGACATTCTCGACAACCAGCGACACTACCACGGGGCTGCCCCCGGAGAGACGCTTCGTCACGTCCTCGCGGGCCAGCTCCTGCAGGGTGTCGTTCCGGCCCTTGCGCACCATGACGCCGGTGGTCAGCTCGAAGTGGTTGAAATAACTGTCCCAGGGCCACTCCAGCGTGTACTCGCCGCGGGCGTTGGTGACCGCGGCGACCCGCCGCACGTCCTCCACCTGCTCCTTGCGGAAATACCGGACGCTGAAATAGGTCCGCGACACCTCCAGGGTGACGCGCATGCCTTCGAGCGGCCGGCCCTGGGGGTCGGCGACGATGCCGGTGAGCTGGATGCGCTGGCCCTGGTCGTAGCGCGCGGCCGACGCCGGGCCGGTGCCCAGGGTGATCGACATCAGCACAGCGGCTGCGAGGAGCCAGCGGAGCGGGGACTGCCTGGATGGAATGTTCACGCCGAGCGGTAGTTCGTGAAAGTGAGAGGGACGTCCAGGTCGAGCTCCTTGAGCACGGCGATCACCGTCTGGAGGTCGTCCCGGTTCTTGCCGGAGACCCGGACCGTATCCCCCTGGATGGCGCCCTGGACCTTGAGCTTCCGGGACTTGATCTCGGCCACGATCTTCTTGGCGGTGTCCGTGGGGATGCCCTGCTGCAGCGTGATCTTCTGGCGCGACCGGGCGCCGCTCGCGGGCTCGATCTTGCCGTAGCGCAGCGACTTGAGCTGGATCGAACGGCGCACCAGCTTCGACTTCAGCACCTCGAGCGCCTGCTCCAGCGAGTATTCGTCCGCGGCCTCCAGGGTGATCTCCTCGCCTTCGAGGCGCAGGGACACCGCGGCCTTCTTGAGATCGTAACGGTTCACGATCTCCTTCTCGGCCTGATTCACCGCGTTGCGGACCTCCTGGAGGTCCACGTTGGAGACGACGTCGAACGAGTTCTCTGCGGCCATGACTCCGACCTGGGTCTCTGGGAAAGTGAGCGTCAGGGACGCCCTGCCGCCAGCGTCATTATACCTACTCCTCCCACCGGATGCCGGAAGGTGGCGAGAAGTGCCCGCGCCGCGAGAGGTCGCGGTAGTCCTTGATTTCGAACCGCGTGAGATTGCCCTCGCGGTCGTGGTAGGACACGGCCACCAGCCGCCGCTTGGCCGGGTCCACGGTCAGGGCGGCGTCGGCCAACTCGGCCATCTTCTCCTTGGGCGAGAGCTTGACCTCGATCCAGCCGGACTCCACCGACTTCATCGTGGCCTGGTAGCGGGTCTTCAGGTCGTCCAGCCCGAGGAGCAGAAGGTCCAGACCGGGCTCGTTGCGCCGGTCCACCCGGTAGCGCCGGCCGGACTTGTCCTCGGGGTTCCAGGCGTGGGCGAGGCCGCCGCACAGCAGGAAGCTCTTCGGGTACGGGTCCTGATAGTCCCAGCGCAGGCAGTCGGGCAGGGAGAGCGACAGGCGGCCGGTCTCCTTCTCGCCCGAGGAGAACCCGGCCGGAATGTACGTCTGGGTGAAGCTGGCCTCGGTCGGACCGGCCTCCACCAGGCTCTGGCGGACGCCCGCGAGCATCGCCCAAGGATCGTTCTGAGCCGCCGCTGCGGTCGCGAGGCTCAGGAAACAAAGCAAAAAGATGCTTTTGCGCATCGTAGGTTCCTCCTGATACAGCCCTCCCACGGAGAAGCAAAACGCAGGCCGGGGAGAAAAGCTTCCACGTCGCCCGCCCCGCCATCTTCTACTGGGAGCGCGGGGGGTCCGCCGGCCCCCCCACCGCCCTTGGTTTGGGCCGCGGGGGCGGAGACGTGCCGTGCATGGGGGTAGGGGGGCGCGCCCGCCGCGGCCCGGCAAAACCCAAGGTCTGGGTGGTGGGGGGCGGGCCCCCTGCGCTCCCAGTAGAAGATGGCGGGGCGGGCGACGTGGAAGCTTTTCTCCC
>JACZDC010085864.1_pt1 | contig 14680 bp, 13 predicted proteins | sample 8641791 | NCBI WGS metagenome assembly JACZDC01 (sample SAMN15324613, study PRJNA640507) | soil metagenome | isolation source: intercropping peanut in the second line | place: China: Luxin town, Laibin City, Guangxi Province | collected 2019-07-25 | depth 10cm m
GTGTTCCAGCGTCCTGTCATGCTGCGCCGCTCGGTCCTTGGGAACTTGTTGTACGCGCTTGCCACGGCGGGTGTTGCCAAACCGCAGCGGCACGCTCGTGCTGCCGAATTGCTGGAGCTTGTCGGGTTGCAGAAGCTCGCGGACCGGCCGGCGCCGCGACTCTCCGGTGGCGAGCGGCAAAGACTGGCACTCGCGCGAGCCCTGGCCCGTGATCCAGCGGTGTTGTTTCTGGATGAGCCCACTGCAAGCCTTGATCCTGCTGCTACGCTTGCGATCGAAGAACTGGTCCGCAAGGTGGCCGCGCGGGGTGTCAAAGTGGTCTTGACCACGCACGACCTCGGCGAGGCTGAACGTCTCGCTGGCGAAGTGGTGTTGCTGCATCATGGCGCGGTGGTGGAGAGCGGACCGGCTGCGCAAATATTCGGACATGCGCAGACGGATTTGGCCCGGCGATTTATCGCAGGACAGTTGCTGCTTTGATCTGAGGACGAAGAAATGCCCCGACACAAATGGCTGACAGGTCTGGTGGCCTGGTTGCTGGTCTGCGGAGCTGGTGCAGCAGTGGGCGCGCAGCAGGATTCGTCAATCGTCGTTGCTTCCACGACCTCCACGCAGGATTCCGGTCTTTTCGGATATCTGCTGCCAATAGTGTTCGCGCGCACCGGGATCACGGTGAAGGTGATTGCACAAGGAACCGGACAGGCATTGGAGACGGCGCGCCGCGGCGATGCGGATGTGGTCTTCGTGCACGACGTCGACGCAGAAGAGAAGTTCGTTGCCGAAGGATATGGCGTTGCGCGCCTGCCGGTGATGTACAACGACTTTCTGCTTGTCGGTCCTGCCGGGGATCCGGCTGGCGTGCGCAATGGCAAGGATATTGTGCGTGCGTTGCAGTCCATACAGCGCGGTCAACACGCTTTCGTGTCACGCGGCGACCGCTCGGGCACGCATCTGGCGGAACTGCGCCTCTGGAAGGCGGCTGGGGGCGAGATCGATCCGGCAACCAATCGCTGGTATCGCGCTGTGGGTCAGGGCATGGGGCCGGCGCTGAATATTGCGTCGGCCAGCGACGCCTACATTCTCACGGATCGCGCCACCTGGATCAGTTTCCGCAACAAGGGGACATTGCAGGCGCTGGTTGAAGGCGATCCGAGGCTGTTCAACCAGTACAGTCTCATTCTGGTAAATCCCGCGAAGTATCCAACCGTGAAGGCCGCGCTGGCGCAGCGCTTCATCGACTTCCTGCTGTCGCCCGAGGGACAGAAGACCATCGCGCAGTACCGCGTCGAAGGGCAGCAACTGTTTCATCCCAATGCTGCGCAGGTTCGCTGACGGCGTCAGCGGCCTTGGGCTTCGTCATATGAAGCCCGCCTCATATTCCTGGCGTCGCCACGGCCGCACACAATGTGCCGCTGCGCGGTTGCGAGGTTTTGCGTTTGATGTCCACGTTCGACGACAAACAGGCGCTGGCGGTGGATGGGCTCATAGCCCGCTTCGCTGGTGTGCCCGGACCACTGTTGCCATTGCTGCATGCGGTGCAGGATGAGCTGGGCTTCATTCCGGCGGAGTCGGTTGCGCGCATTGCTGACGGCCTGAATCTCTCCCGCGCCGAGGTTCACGGCGTCATCAGCTTTTATCACTACTTCAGGCGGCAGCGTCCCGGTCGCCACGTGATTCGGCTATGTCGGGCCGAGGCCTGTCAGGCCGTGCGGTCGGAGGCCACGGAAGAGCGGGCGCGCAAGTGCCTCGGTGTCGACTATCACGGTACCTCCGTCGATGGGCAGTTCACCCTCGAGGCGGCCTATTGCCTGGGTAATTGCGCGGCGGGTCCGTCGATGATGATCGATGACAAATTGTTCGGACGTGTTACGCCGGAGCGTTTCGAGGAGCTACTCAAGGAGTGGAGGGCGAGGCAGTGACAGCACGTGTATTCGTATCGTGCGATGCCGCAGCTCTGGCACTGGGCGCCGATGACACGGCGCTGGCACTGCAGAAGGCAGCGCACGCCAAAGGCCAGCTGATCGAGGTGGTGCGCACCGGTTCGCGCGGAATGGTGTGGCTCGAGCCGCTGGTTGAAATCGAGGTGGCGGGCGAACGAGTGGGTTACGGTCCGGTCACCACCGCGGATGTGCCAGCGCTGGTGGATGCCGGCTTGCTGCAGGGTGCGCCGCACGCGCTGCGTCTGGGTGTCGTGAATGCATTGCCGTACCTGGCGAAGCAGGAGCGCCTCACCTTCGCCCGAGTGGGCATTACCGATCCGCTGGACATCGATCAATACATGCAGCACGACGGTTATGCGGGTTTGAAGCGCGCGCTGTCCATGAGCGGCTCACAGGTGGTGAAGGAAGTCACCGAGTCCGGATTGCGTGGCCGCGGCGGCGCCGCCTTTCCCACTGGCATCAAGTGGAAGACAGTCCTGGATCAGGAGTCGGACCAGAAGTACGTGGTCTGCAATGCGGATGAAGGTGACTCGGGAACATTCTCCGATCGCATGCTGATGGAGGGCGATCCATTCGCGCTCATCGAAGGCATGACAATCGCAGGCATCGCGGTGGGTGCCACACAGGGCTTCATCTATCTGCGCGCTGAATATCCGCATGCGGCAGCCGCGCTGCGTTCTGCCATCGCCGCGGCAAGGCATCGTGGTTATCTGGGGAGCGACGTACTGGGCAGCGGCAAGGCCTTCGAACTCGAGGTGCGCGTGGGTGCGGGCGCCTACGTCTGCGGGGAGGAAACCTCGCTGCTTGAAAGCCTGGAAGGCAAGCGGGCAGAAGTGCGATTTCGTCCGCCGTTGCCCGCCATCACGGGGTTGTTCGGCAGGCCCACCGTCATCAACAACGTCATATCACTCGCAAGCCTTCCGATCATCCTGTCCAGAGGCGCGGCCTTCTACAGGGACTACGGCGTGGGTCGCTCACGCGGCACGCTCCCCGTTCAGCTCGCGGGGAACATCAAACGCGGCGGACTGGTTGAAAAGGCCTTTGGCGTGACCTTGCGCGAACTGCTGTACGACTTTGGTGGCGGTTCGATCACCGGACGGCCGATCCGCACCGTGCAGGTAGGTGGTCCGCTGGGGGCGTACATTCCGGAAAAGGATTTCGACACGCCGCTGGATTATGAAGCTTTCACCGCCATCGGCGCGCTGGTGGGCCATGGTGGCATCGTGGCTTTCGACGACACGGTCGACATGGCGCGCATGGCGCGCTATGCGATGGATTTCTGCGCGGTGGAGTCCTGCGGGAAGTGCACACCGTGCCGCATCGGCTCGACACGTGGCGTTGAAGTGCTGGATCGCATCATGGCTGGTGGCCCGGCCAGGGCTGAAAACCTGAAGCTGCTCGAAGATCTGTGCGACACCATGCAATACGGATCGCTGTGCGGTCTGGGGGGCATGACGCCGTTTCCGGTCATGAGCGCGCTGAAACACTTTCCTGAAGACTTCAACCGGGACCGCTGAGGCGCAACAAAAGCATCATGTATTCCCTGGACCATCACGATCACGGAACTCCGCTGGCCGACGGCACGCCCGTCACGCTCACGATCGACGGGGCCGAAGTCACCGTTCCGGCGGGCACTTCGGTGATGCGTGCCGCTGCGGCCGCAGGCGGCGCCATCCCCAAGCTTTGCGCCACCGACACGTTGCAGGCTTTTGGGTCCTGCCGGGTGTGCATGGTGGAGATCGAGGGCCAGCGCGGATATCCGGCCTCTTGCACCACGCTGGTGGCGCCCGGCATGAAGGTCAAGACCGACAGTGAACGCCTGAAGAAGCTGCGTCAGGGCGTGGTCGAGCTGTATCTCTCCGATCACCCTGAATCCGATGCGGCCGGCGCACGCAGCGAGCTACGTCAGGTGGCCGCCAGGCTGGGCATGACCACCATCACGCGTTACGGCAGGGATGGCGAAACGCATCTGGCTGCCTGCAACGACGACAGCAATCCCTACTTCACCTTCGATCCTTCGGCATGCATCGTGTGCTCGCGCTGCGTGCGCGCCTGCAACGAAGTGCAGGGCACTTTCGCTCTGACGGTTGAAGGGCGGGGTTTCGAATCGCGCATCGTGGCCAGCCAGGATGAGGGCTTCCTGGCGTCCGAATGTGTCTCCTGCGGCGCCTGTGTGGAAAGCTGCCCCACTGGAGCGCTGGCCGAGAAGTCGATGATCCAGGCCGGCATGCCAGAGCAAGCCGTGAAGACTACCTGCGCCTATTGCGGCGTGGGTTGCGCCTTCAAAGCCGAAGTGAAAAATCAGCAAGTGGTGCGCATGGTGCCGGACCGTGACGGTGGCGCCAATCGCGGCCACGCCTGCGTGAAGGGGCGCTTTGCGTATGGCTATGCCACGCATTCCGACCGCATCACCAGACCGATGATCCGCGCCAGCATTACCGATCCATGGCGCGAAGTGAGCTGGGACGAGGCCATTCACCACGCGGCCTCCGAATTCCGCCGCATTCAGAAGAAGTATGGCCGGTTCTCCGTCGGCGGCATTACTTCATCCCGCTGCACGAATGAAGAAGCCTTTCTCGTGCAGAAGCTGGTCCGCGCCGCTCTCGGAACAAACAACGTGGATACCTGCGCGCGGGTGTGCCATTCGCCCACCGGCTACGGCCTGAAGAACACCATGGGTGAATCTGCCGGCACCCAGAATTTCGATTCGGTCACCCAGTGCGATGTCATGCTGGTGATCGGCGCCAATCCCACCGACGGTCATCCGGTGTTCGGATCGCGCATGAAGCGCCGATTGCGCGAGGGCGCAAAGCTGATCGTCGCCGATCCACGCGAGATCGATCTGGTGCGATCGCCGCATGTTCAGGCGGACTATCACCTGCAGCTGCGTCCTGGTACCAATGTCGCGCTGATCAATGCGCTCGCACACGTCGTCGTCACCGAGGGCCTGGTGGACGAGAAGTTCGTGTCGGAGCGTTGCGAACCCGGTCCTTTCCAGCGCTGGAAGGGTTTTGTTTCGCTGCCGAAGAATTCACCCGAGGCCATGGAGTCGGTGACGGGTGTGCCGGCGCGCCTGGTGCGTGGCGCGGCGCGGTTGTATGCCACCGGTGGCAACAGCGCCATCTACTACGGTCTGGGCGTCACTGAGCACAGCCAGGGCAGCACCATGGTGATGGGTATTGCACAACTTGCCATGGCGACAGGCAACCTGGGCCGCGAAGGCGTCGGCGTGAATCCTCTGCGCGGGCAGAACAATGTGCAGGGGTCCTGCGATATGGGGTCCTTTCCGCACGAACTTTCCGGCTATCGGCACCTTTCAGACGAGGCGACGCGCCAGCTGTTTGAAGAGGACTGGGGCGTCACCATCGATCCGGAGCCGGGTCTGCGCATACCCAACATGCTCGAGGCCGCGCTGGAAGGCACTTTCAAGGCGCTTTATGTGCAGGGCGAGGATCCGGCGCAGTCCGATCCGAACACGCAGCATGTCACGGCGGGTCTTGCGGCAATGGAATGCGTCGTCGTGCAGGACCTGTTCCTGAACGAAACCGCCAAGTACGCGCACGTGTTCTTCCCCGGCGCCTCCTTCCTGGAAAAGGATGGCACTTTTACCAATGCGGAACGTCGCATTGCGCGCGTACGCAAGGTCATGGAGCCGCTGGCCGGTCTGGCCGACTGGGAGGTGACGGTGCGCTTCGCGAAGGCCCTGGGCTACGAAGGCATGAACTACACGCACCCTTCCCAGGTCATGGACGAGATTGCGCGGTTGACGCCGACCTTCACTGGCGTGTCATTCGAAAAGCTGGACCGCGAGGGCAGCATCCAGTGGCCCTGCAATGACATGGCGCCGCATGGTACGCCCACCATGCACATCGGAGAATTCGTGCGGGGCAAGGGGCGCTTCTTCGTCACCGAATATGTGCCAACCGCAGAAAAGGTCAACGCGAAGTTCCCGCTGATCCTCACCACTGGCCGCATCCTGTCGCAGTACAACGTGGGCGCGCAGACGCGGCGCACGGCCAACGTGCAGTGGCACGACGAGGATCGTCTGGAAATCCATCCTCACGATGCCGAGGAGCGAGGACTGGCAAATGGGGACTGGGTGGGTATTTCAAGTCGTGCCGGCACCACGGTGCTGCGAGCCCTCATCACGGAAAAGGTGCAGCCCGGCGTGGTGTACACCACCTTCCACTTCCCGGAATCGGGAGCAAACGTCATTACGACAGAGAACTCCGACTGGGCGACGAACTGTCCCGAGTACAAAGTCACGGCCGTGCAGGTGCTCAAGGTGCAGCAGCCATCCGAGTGGCAGAAGCGCCACGAGGAGATGAGCACTCGGCAGCTGGAGTTGCTGCAGCAAGCCCGTGCCCGCGCGCCTGCTGGGGGCTGAGGGGCTGTTCATGAATGTCCATCACCTGGTCAGCATGGCCAACGACATCAGCGCCTTTTTCAAGAGTGAAGTCGGCGAACAGGATGCGCACAAGAGCGTGGCGTTGCACATCTCGCGCTACTGGGACCCTCGTATGCGGCAGCAAATCATTGCTCACGCGGCAACTGGCGGCGAAGGGTTGTGCAAGTCCGCGCTCGATGCGGTCCGGTCGCTCCCGCCGCCGCCGCCGCGCGACACTGGCGCCTCGAACTGAACTGGCGGCCGGCCCTCCGGCTCGTTGGCATCGCCGCGTTGATCCGCGCATTCTGCGTTGCAATATTTCACGCGAGAACTCGGGGGTAAGGGACCATGCCTCGATACCGGTTGCCGCGCCGGCAGGTGCTTGCCTCCCTCGGTGCCGCCCCGGTTGCTTCCATATTCCCACCGGGCGTCCATGCGGGCGTCGCGCCGCGCGATGCCGCCGCAGGGCCCGCGGTCGATAGCCAGTGGCTGCTCGATGGCATGGTGTTGCCGGGAAATCTGGAATGGTCGGTGGATGAGGAGCGCGGCACGCTGCGTTGGGCGGCGCACTACGATCTGGAATCGCAGACCATGCGGGTTCACGTTGCTGATCGTGCGACGCTACAGGTGCCGGCGGTCAACTACTGGAGCGCGCCGTTTTCCACCACGCCCGATCTTGACCCCATCAGTGGACCGGCCGCGCTGCGCAATGCACTGCATCTGGGCCGGATGGATGCCAGTGAACTCGGCGCCGGCCGCTTGCGAATGAATTTACACAGGGTGCTCTAACATGGTGAAACTCTGGCCCGATGCAGAAGGCGCGTGGAACGATCCGGGTGCCGAAGGCGGCAATCTCAGGATCAACGAATTCCTGACCTTTCATCTGCTGCGCCTGGCGAGCGTCGCCAAGTCGAGCGTGTCGCGGGAATATCTGGACCCTGCCGGCCTGAGCGTTCCTGAATGGCGCCTGCTGGCCACGGTGGCGAATTATTCGCCGCTGCCTTTTGCGGACATCACTGCGATGACCACCATGGACAAGGGCCAGGTCAGCCGCACGCTGCGGTCGGCGCAGGGCAAGGGACTGGTGGCCACCGAGCTGGTGCCCACCGACCGCCGCGGCAGTGGCGAGAGCAGCGTTTCGTCGATCAGCCGCGTCATTGTCAGCATCACGCCTTCGGGCCGCGCGCTGTATGAAAAGGTTATGCCCGTCGCGCAGCGGTATCAGGCCGGCCTGATCGCCTTGATGAACCCCGACGAGCGGCGCGTGATGCTCGATGTGCTGCAGCGGGTGTATCGCTACATGGCTGCCGGCACCAGCGGCACATGAATCCGGGGCTGGAATTCGTGTTCGGCGCCGAAGTCGCCGTGGCGCCGCCGCTGGTGGTCGGTGAGAGCTCGTATGGCCTCAGGCGCATTGTTCCCATTCTGGGTGGCAGCATCGAGGGGCCGCGGCTCACGGGCGAAGTGCTGCCGGGCGGCGCCGACTGGCAGTTCGTGCGTCCGGATGGCGTGCTGTCGCTGGAAGCCCGCTACACCATCCGCGCCGCCGACGGCGCGCTGATCCAGGTGATCAACCGCGGCATGCGGCATGGCCCTCCAGAGGTGCTGGAGCGCATTTTTCGCGGCGAAACGGTCTCGCCAGCCGATTATTACTTCCGCTCCGTGGCAGAGTTCGAGGCCCCGCGCGGGCAGCATGAGTGGCTGAACAAGGGCATTTTCGTGGGTATGGCCGAAAGACGGCGGGATGCCGCCATCGTGCGCTTCCACCTCGTCACCTGAAGCGCCCGATTGTTCTAGAATACTCGGCCTTTTTTTTCAGGAGCTTGCGCCTTGACCCAGCCCATCAGCGTTGCCATTGAAGACGGCGTTGCCGTCATCACCATCGACAGCCCGCCCGTGAATGCCATTTCGGCGGCCATACGCAGGGGGCTGCTGAAAATCACACGGGAGCTGGCTGGCAATGACAAAGCCAGGGCGGTGGTGCTGATCTGCGCCGGACGCACGTTCATGGCTGGCGCCGACATCAGCGAGTTCGGCGGCGTGATGGCGCCACCGGAACTGCGCAATGTGCTTACGGAATTCGAATCGCTGCCGCAGCCTATCGTGGTGGCGCTGCATGGCACGGCGCTGGGCGGAGGCGTCGAGGTGGCGCTGGCCGGTCACTACCGCATCGCCGACAAGGGCGCGAAGCTCGGCTTCCCCGAAATCACGCTGGGCGTGGTGCCGGGCGCCGTGGGCACGCAGCGTCTGCCGCGCATCATCGGCGCCGAGAAGGCGCTGGGCATGTTCCTGGATGGCCGGCCCGTCGATGCCGCGAAGGCCAAGGAGCTGGGCCTGGTGGATGAGATCGCCGAGGGCGATCTGCGCGCCGCGGCCATGGCTTATGCAAAACGCCTGGTTGCCGAGGGCAAGGGTCCGCGCCGCGTGCGCGACAACAAGGTAGCGCCGCTCACCGAGGCGCAGATCGGCGCGCTGCGCGCGCAGGCCGCCAAGCAGCACAAGGGCGTGATCACGCCGGAGCTGGACATCGCCGCGGTGCGTGCTTCGTGGGAGCTGCCCTTCGAGCAAGGTCTGGCATTCGAGCGCGCCATCAGCGACGGTTCGCTGGGCACGCCGGAATCCAAGGCCATGCGCCACCTGTTCTTCGCCGAACGCGCCGTGACCGATGTGCCGGGCATCACCGAGGCCGACAAGCCGCGCGAGATCAAGAGCTGCGGCATCATCGGCTCGGGCACCATGGGTGGCGGCATCGCGATGGCATTCGCCAACGTGGACATCGCCGTGGTGCTACTCGACGTGGACCAGGCTGCGCTCGACCGCGGCATGGCCACCATCCGCAAGAACTACGAGGTGACGGTCAAGCGCGGCAAGATGACGCCGGCCGATGTCGAGAAGCGCATGGGGCTGATCAAGGCCTCGACGAAGTATGAAGACTTCGCCGGCGTCGATCTGGTGATCGAGGCCGTGTTCGAGGACATGCAGCTCAAGAAGAAGATCTTCGCCGAGCTCGATCGTGTCACCAAGCCGGGCGCGATCCTTGCCACCAATACCTCCACGCTGGACATCAACCAGATCGGCGCCGCGACCAAGCGGCCGCAGGATGTGGTGGGGTTGCACTTCTTCAGCCCGGCGAATGTGACGCGGCTGCTGGAGATCGTGCGCACCGATGCCACCGCGCGGGACGTAGTGGCCACTTCCTTCGCGCTGGCCAAGAAGCTGAAGAAAGTGGGTGTGCTGTCGAAGGTGGCCTATGGCTTCATCGGCAACCGCATGATGGATCCTTACGCGCGGGAGGCCGAGCGCCTGGCGCTCGAAGGCGCGACGCCCGCGGAAGTCGACGGCGCGCTCGAGGACTTCGGCATGGGCATGGGCATTCTCGCGGTGTTCGACATGGCGGGCGTGGATGTGGGTGTGAAGGCGCGGCGCGCCAACCCCGACCAGGTGCCCAAGGACGATCCCACCTTCTATCGTCCGTCGCAGCTGTTGTTTGACCAGAACTGGCTGGGACAGAAGAGCGGCAAGGGTTACTACCGCTACGAAGCCGGCTCGCGCGAGCGTCTGCAGCATGACGAGGCGCTGAAGCTGCTGGCCGATGAAGGCAGGAAGCTGGGCGTGGCGCGCAAAGATCCCATCACGCGCCAGGAGATCGTCGAGCGCTGCATCTTCGCCATGATCAACGAAGGTGCGAAGATCCTGGAGGAGGGCGTGGCGCTGCGCCCCGGTGACATCGACGTGGTGTACACCTCCGGCTATGCATTCCCGCGCCGTCACGGCGGTCCGATGTTCTACGCGGACCAGATCGGTCTGGATACGGTGCTGGCGGGATTGCAGAAGTACGGCAAGGGCCGTCGCGCCGAGGATTTCGCTCCGTCGGCATTGCTGAAGAAGCTGGCGGAATCGGGCAGCACGTTTGCGGCGTGGGCCGCCGACAAGAATCGCAGGAACTGAGTTCGACGTGTATACCCGGTATGTCTGGACGCCGGCGCCGCGGCCTTCCGTGGCCGTCGCCGGCAGCGAGGATCGTTTTGCCGTGCGCCGCATCTTCTGCGTGGGGCGCAACTACGCCGAGCATGTGCGCGAGATGGGCGGTGATCCGAAGAGCGATCCGCCCATTTTCTTCACCAAGCCGGCCGATGCCATCGTTGCCTCGGGCAGCGTGGTGCCTTATCCGCCGCAGACCGCCGACCTGCATTTCGAGGCCGAGCTGGTGGTGGCGCTGAAGAGTGGTGGCAGCGGCATTGCGCAGGAGCAGGCGCTGTCGCATGTCTTTGGCTATGCGGTGGGCAATGACCTGACGCGCCGCGACCTGCAGCATGCAGCGCGTGGCAAGGGCCTGCCCTGGGACATGTCAAAGGGCTTTGATGCCTCTGCGCAGATTGGCGCCATCACGCCCGCCGAGCGTTTCGGTGAGCCCGGCGCGCAGTCGATCTGGCTGACGGTGAACGGCGAGCAGCGCCAGCGTTCGCAGCTCTCGCACATGATCTGGTCGGTGCCCGAGATCATCGCGCTGCTGTCGGAATATGTGTCGCTGCAGCCGGGCGATCTGGTCTACACCGGCACGCCGGATGGCGTGGGGCCTCTGCAGCGCGGCGATCAGGTGCGTGTTGGCATCGACGGACTCGACGAGCTGGAGTTCCGCATCGCGCAGTGACAGCGCGGAGTGATCAGGCAGGCCGTGTCTGGATCAGGCGCGGCGTGCCCGAGTCATCACACCAGAGGAAGGCGCGCTGGCCGAACTGCCGCGCCAGCGCATGCGCTGCATCCAGCGGCAGGTCGGGCACCAGCAGGCTTTCTTCCTGCGGCCATTGACCCTGCCGGTCCACATTGCGGCCTGTGAAGAATGGCAGGCCGCGTGCGCATATTTCTTCCTGCAGCTGCTGTTGCGCCATGTCGTTCTGCGCGTTGCTGCAGCGTTCGCTGCCGGGATTGTGCGCAGTGAGCAGTGCTGCGCAGGCATGGCCCTGCATGGAAAGCCAGCGCTGGAGCGCCTGGCAATGCGTATCCACCCGAAGTTCCAGGCGCAGTCCGGGAAGATCGACCTGGTACAGCGCCGCGCGGTAGGCGGTGATGAGTGGATCAGTCATAGCGCGTAATCTAGCTGCGTCGACAGAATCCGGAGTATCGATCATGGAGCCGCGCCCGCCACTGCCGCCTTTTAATCGCGAAACCGCCGCGCGCAAGGTGCGCGGCGCGGAAGACGCGTGGAATTCCCGCGATCCGGATCGAGTGGTGGGCGTCTATACCGAAGACACGCAGTGGCGCAATCGCGCGGAGTTTCCGCGCGGCCGCGCCGAGGTGCATGCTTTCCTGGTGCGCAAGTGGGCGCGCGAACTGGACTACCGGCTGATCAAGGAGCTGTGGGCCTTCACCGAAAACCGCATCGCCGTGCGCTTCGCCTATGAATGGCATGGCGATTCCGGCCAGTGGTATCGCAGCTATGGCAACGAGAACTGGGAGTTCAATGCCGAGGGCTACATGCAGCGGCGCATCGCCAGCATCAATGACCTGCCCATCCGCGAGGCCGATCGCAAGTTTCATTGGCCGCTGGGACGGCGGCCGGATGATCATCCATCGCTGAGCGATCTGGGGCTGTAAAGGCGCGGCGCTGCGGCGCGCGGATCAGGCGCGGCGCATCGCCCCGGGGTCGCGCAGCCGCGCAGCCTGCGCGGCGAGTGCGCGGATGGCGCTCCAGTTGCCGGCTCTGACTTCGGCGGCAGGCGCCACCCACGATCCGCCCACGCACAGCACATTGGGCAATGCGAGAAACTCCGCCGCATTGTCGCGGCTGACGCCACCCGTCGGGCAGAAGGCCGCATCGGGAAACACCGAGTGCAGGGCCTTGAGCATGCCCGTGCCGCCAGCCTGCTGGGCGGGAAACAACTTGCAGATGGAATAGCCCAGCGTCCGCGCCTGCAGAAGCTCGCCTGGCGTCATGATGCCGGGCAGCCAGGGCCAGTCGGCGCCGGCTGCTGCGGCGGCGAGCTCTGGCGTGAGGCCGGGCGATACGCCGAATTGCGCGCCGGCGTCGGCCGCCTGCCGGAAATGTTCGGCCCTGGTGATGGTGCCCACGCCGACGATGGCATCGGGCACGGCGCGGCGCATGGCCCGAATGGCATCGAGGGCCACGGGGGTGCGCAGCGTGACTTCGAGCACGGTGAGTCCGCCGGCGCACAGCGCCTCGGCCAGTGGCACGGCGTGCTGCAGTTCATCGACCACGATGACGGGCACCACCGGCGCGCGTTGCAGGATCTGGCGCAGTCGTTCCGGCTTGTTCATGCGTTGCAGGTGCGGGCGCCGGATTCGGCGTCGGTGGCGACGGTACGGAAAGTGGAGAAGAGCTCGCGGCCGCTGCCGGTGTCGCTGGCGTTGGCTTGCCCGGGCGCCGGACGTGCAGCCAGTTCCTCCGCCGGCACGCGTACTTCCAGTGTTCCGTTGCGCGCATCGAGCCGGATCACATCGCCATCGCGGATTCGGCCAATGACGCCACCGCAGATGCTCTCGGGCGTGACATGAATGGCCGCCGGCACGCTTCCGGAAGCGCCGGACATGCGGCCATCCGTGACCAGCGCCACGCGATGCCCCTGGTTCTGCAGCACGGACAGCGGCGGGGTGAGCTTGTGCAGTTCCGGCATGCCATTGGCGCGTGGTCCCTGTTCGCGCACCACCACCACCACATCGCGCGCGAGCTTGCCGGCCTTGAAGGCGTCGGTGACCTCGTGCTGGTTGGTGAACACCATGGCCGGTGCTTCGATCACGTGGCGCTCGGGGCTGACGGCGGAGACCTTGATGACGGCGCGTCCGATATTGCCGCGAAGAACGCGCAGTCCCCCATCGGGACTGAAGGGATTGGCGGCGGATCGCAGCACGGTTTCATCGCCGCTCTGCGCCGGCGCATCGCGCCACTGCAGTTTGCCGTCGGTCAGTATCGGCTCGCGCGCATAGGCATGCAGGTCGGTGCCGAACACGGTGCGGATGTCGGCATGCAGCAGTCCGGCACCGAGCAGCTCGCGAATCAGGAAGCCCATGCCACCGGCGGCATGGAAGTGATTCACGTCGGCCTTGCCATTGGGATAGATGCGCGCCAGCAGCGGCACCACCGCCGACAGGTCGCTGAAATCATCCCAGTTGATGAGGATGCCGGCCGCATGCGCCATGGCCACCAGGTGCAGCGTGTGGTTGGTGGAACCGCCGGTGGCCAGCAGACCGACAATGGCATTGACCAGGCTGCGCTCGTCGATGACCTGCGCTGCAGGCGTGTAGTGCTGGCCCAGCGCGGTGATTTCGGCGGCCCGACACGTGGCGGCGCGTGTGAGCGCATCGCGCAGCGGCGTGTTGGGATGCACGAAGGCCGCGCCCGGCAGATGCAATCCCATCACTTCCATCAGCATCTGGTTGCTGTTTGCCGTGCCGTAGAAGGTGCAGGTGCCCGCGTCGTGATAGCTGGCGGATTCCGCGGCCAGCAATTCATCGCGCCCGACCTTGCCTTCGGCGAAGAGGTTGCGGATGCGGGATTTCTCGGGATTGGGCAGCCCCGAGGTCATCGGGCCCCCGGGCACGAAGATGACGGGCAGGTGGCCGAAAGCCATGGCGCCCATGAACAGCCCCGGAACGATCTTGTCGCAGATGCCCAGCATCAGCGCCGCATCGAACATGTTGTGCGACAGCGCCACGGCGGTGGCCATGGCGATGACATCGCGGCTGAACAGCGACAGCTCCATGCCATCGGTGCCCTGGGTGACGCCATCGCACATGGCCGGCACGCCGCCGGCGAACTGCGCTACCGCGCCGGCCTCGCGCGCCGCCTGCTTGATGATGTGCGGAAAGCGCTCATAAGGCTGGTGCGCCGAGAGCATGTCGTTGTAGGCCGAGACGATGGCGATGTCGGGCCAGGGCTTGGTGCGCAGCGCATCCTTGTCGATGCCGGAGGCGGCAAAGCCGTGCGCGAGGTTGGCGCACCCATGACGCGCGCGCGCCGCACCGGGCGACGCCGCCGCCTGCATGCGCTTAAGATAGGCGCGGCGTGAATCCTGGCTGCGCTGCCGCACCCGATCGGTGACCTGCGCAACTACTGGATGGATTTCCACACGCGCGGCGTTCATGTGTTGCACACTAGGCAAGCGCGCTGCGATTGTCCATCGGCGCAGCGCGCGAAAGCCATGGAAGCGCTGCAGTCTTTTGATCTCATACTGTTTGGTGGTACCGGCGACCTTGCCATGCGCAAGTTGTTGCCGGCGCTGTTCCGCCGGCATCAGGCCGGGCAATTCGCCGTCGATGCACGCATCGTGGGCGTGGCGCGCAGTGCACTGTCGCGCGAGGCCTATCTGCAGCAGGTGGAGAGCAGCTGCCGGCAGCA
>JACZDC010184171.1_pt1 | contig 14562 bp, 6 predicted proteins | sample 8641791 | NCBI WGS metagenome assembly JACZDC01 (sample SAMN15324613, study PRJNA640507) | soil metagenome | isolation source: intercropping peanut in the second line | place: China: Luxin town, Laibin City, Guangxi Province | collected 2019-07-25 | depth 10cm m
CCGGCGCCCGGTCCGGCCGGCAGGCCGCGGGCGAGCAGCCGGCCGCCGGCGACGGCCTTCGCCTTCTCCGCCGGGTCGAACTCGGGCGCGAGCACCTGGAGCAGGTGCAGCGGCTCGACGCGGTCGAGCGCCTCGCGCCAGTCGATCAGCCCCTCGTCGACCATGTCGGCGGCGACGCGGATCGCGGCGAGGCCGGTGCGCTTGCCGGTGCGGGTCTGGAGCATGTAGAGCTTGTCGTGCTGGATCGTGAACTCCACGTCCTGCATGTCCTTGAAATGCTTCTCCAGCCGCGCGCAGACCTCCTCCAGCTCGCGGCAGGCCTGGGGGAAATCCTTTTCGAGGCCGGCGCCGTCGGCATGGATCGGCTGCGGCGTGCGGATGCCCGCCACCACGTCCTCGCCCTGGGCGTTGACCAGGTACTCGCCGAACACGCCCTCCTGGCCGGTCGCCGGGTTGCGCGTGAAGGCCACGCCCGTGGCGCAGTCGGCGCCGCGGTTGCCGAAGACCATGGCCTGGACGTTCACCGCCGTGCCGAGCAGGCCGGTGATCTTGTTCAGGCGGCGGTAGTCGATGGCGCGCTGGTTGTTCCAGCTCTCGAACACGGCCTTGATGGCGCCGCGGAGCTGGTCCATCGGGTCCTGGGGGAAGCGCTTGCCGTTGCGCTCGATGAGCGCGATGTAAGCCTTCGCCACCTTGCGCAGGGAGGCGGGGCTGAGCTCGGCGTCGGTGTTGGCGCCCTGCTCCTTGCGCGCAGCGGTGAGGATCTTCTCGAACTCCTCATGCGGGACGCCGAGGACGACGTCGCCGTACATGGTGAGGAGGCGGCGCCAGGCGTCGAGCACGAAGCGCTCGTCCGCGCCGGCCGCGATCCAGGATTCGAGGTTGGTCTCAGTGAGCCCCAGGTTGAGGATGGTGTCCATCATGCCCGGCATGGAGCGGGCGGCGCCGGAGCGCACGGAGACGAGCAGCGGGTTGGCCGGATCGCCGAAGCGCTGGCCGAGCTCACCCTCCATGCGCCGGAGGTGGTCCTGCAGCTCTTCTTCCAGGCCCTCCGGGTAGGAGCTTCCGTGGTCCTGGTAGAATTTGCAGACTTCCGTAGTGATGGTGAACCCCGGAGGTACCGGGATTCCGAGCCGGCTCATCTCGGCGAGACCGGCCCCCTTGCCACCCAACAGGTCCTTCTGGCTGCCGTCCCCCTCGGCCGTGCCGCCGCCGAAGGCGTAGATGTACTTGGGCATCGCTCATCCTCCCGGATTGCGCAGCCGATTGAAGCGGCGCAGCATGAGTGTAGTCCGGCGGCGCCGGGTTGGAGCCACCCCAGGAAGCACGAGCGCTGCCAACCCCTCTGGGTGGGAGGGCGCCGACCGTCACCCCACCGGCGCGGCCACCACCCGGAAGCCGATGAATTCGTTCCAGCCGCCGGCCTGGGCGCGGCCGCGGTAGGAGCAGCGGACGTGGCGGGTGCCGACCAGGTAAGGCCCACCACGAAGGACACGGAAGACTTCGGCCGGCGCGTTCAGATCCTCCCGGCCGTCGGCCGGGTCGTACGGATAGAGGAAGGACGGCTCGGCCGAGGCCGGACCCCACAAGCTGATCGTCCATTCCCAGACGTTGCCGCTCATCTCCTCGCAGCCGTAGGGGCTCGCGCCTCCCGGGAAGCAGCCGACCGCGCTCACCTCTCCGATGCCGGTCTCGGCGCAGTTGGCCCGGTCCGCATCGGGATCATCGCCCCAGGGGTAGATGCGGGCGTCGGCGTCGCCGCGCGCCGCCCTCTCCCATTCGGCTTCGGACGGCAGGCGGACCTCCCAGTCCGGTTCCAGGACGCCGCGCTCGCGCCAGGCGCGGGTCAGCCAGTCGCAGAAGGCGCGGGCGTCGTACCAGCTCACCCGCACCACTGGCCAGCTCTCCAGACCGAGCAGGCTGGCCGGGTCCGCGGGCTGGTGGCCGGACTCCGACACGAAGCGCCGGAACTGGGCCACGGTCACCGGGAAGCGGGCGATCCGATACGGGCCCGGCAGGGTGCACGGGTGCAGCGGCCGGGCATACTCGCGGACGCCGCCGTCGCCTTCCCCGTTGCCCATCCGGAAGTCTCCCGGGGCCACCGGAAACAGCTCCATGGCGTGCACGTCCGTGACCTCGGGACGGGGGTCGCCGACCTCGGCCAGCGCCCGTCCCGCGGCGACCCGGCGCAGCGCGTCGACGCGGCCGGCGGCGCGCATCGTCTCCAGCAGCGTCTCCGTCACCCGGCGCCGCGAGCCCGCGGACACCCCGCCGGCGCCGGCGTCGGCCACGACCTCGCCGGCCAGGACCGCGGCCTCCCCGGCGGGACCCGAGGTGCTCGCGATCAGCGCCTCCAGCACCGCCCCGGCCGCCTCGTCCCGGGGCTGGATGATGCCCAGGTACTCCAGCGTGAAGAGACAGACGTCGTGCCAGAAGGGCTCGTCGAGATAGGCGGCCAGCGCCTTGGCGATCGGCTCCACGCCCTGCTGCCCGCGCTGCGCCAGCGCCACCGCGGCCAGGTACTCCTGGAAGACCGGATGGATGAAGCCGAAGCGGTCTTCACCCCAGTTGACCAGGAGGGCGGGATGGTTGCGCGCGTCGTCCACGAACTGGCGCGCCGCCAAGGCCGGATCCTGGTGGCCCCGCTGGCGGTAGATCTCCTCCAGATCCCGGACCAGGACGTACGCGTCCGTGCGGTGGACGTCCGGCGGGGTGTCATACATCTGGAGCGCGACCGGCGCCAGGATCTTGACGGTCTCCAGCACGTCCGGGTCGCGGCCGAGGCGCCGCGCCAGGCCGCGGTCCAGGTTCCATTGCTTCAGGAGAGTCTCGACGAAACCCTGATAGAGCTCGATGCGCCGCCGCGGAAGCGGGGCTCCGTGCAGCCGCAGCAGTGCCAGAAGGGTCAGGAGGAGGGGGTTGCAAGCCAGGGTTCGGACCCCCGGGTCCCGCCGCAGGCCGGCGAGCAGCTCGCCGTTCACCTGCAGACCCGCGAGGTCGGCGCTGCGGGCCGCCGCCCGCGTCCACTTCTCCACGAAGGCCACGACCTGATCGTCGTTCAACCCCGCGAGCGCGCACTCCAGAAGGTTTTCCGCCTCGAAGCGGACCTCCCGGTAGCCCACCGGCCGACTCGTCAGAACGATCTGGTTGCCCGCGGCGCCGTGGCGGGCATGAAAGCTCCGGATCTCTTCGATAAGGCGCCGCCGCCGCGGCAGGCCTCCCACCTCGTCGAGGCCGTCGAGGAGAAGCAGCACACCTCCGGCCTGAAGCGCCCGCGGCAGGACGTCGCCGAGCTCCTGGCCCCGCTCCTCCCGGTAGTAGCGCACCAGGAAGGATTCGAGCGGCTCGTCGCCGGCGTCGAGGGCCTCGGCGTACACGGCGAGCTGCATCGGCACGGGCAGGCGCGTCCGCAGGCCCAGGGCTCCTTCCTGCCCGGAGGCGCAGACCAGCGTCAGGAACTTGAGGAAGGTGGTCTTGCCCAACCCCGGAGTGCCGAGGATCACGAGCGCGCCGCTCTCCTGGAGCAGCTCGACCAGCGGCCGTGACTCGCTGAGCCGGCGCCCCAGCGCCTCGGCCTCGGCGGAGGTCGTCAGCCAGCCGGACCGGCGCAGCCGGCGGGTCCAGCTCTCGCCCTGGACGGTCTCGACCCGGCCGCCGAGCTCGACGTAGACCTCCAGCAACGGCAGTTGCGGCGGTAATCCTCCCAGCACGGCCATCGCCCGGATGTCGAGCAGGCGATAGCGGTCGATCAGGTGTTGGAGATAGCGGCGGGTGTCGCGGGCCAGCTCCTCGGATGGGGTTTGGGACGCGATCCGGGTCCAAAGGCGCCGGGGCTCCACCGCGTCCGCCCGGCTCGAAAGGACGATGGGATAGCCGCCCGAGTTGCGGCCCACCTCCACTCCACCAATCCCGGCCAGGATGCCTGGCCGGGTTGAGTCCAGGTCGCCGTCCATCTGGTCTGTCCCGTGTTCGAATCCCGAATCCATCCGGATGTTCCTCCTGCGAGCGTCACCGCTCGTACCGGCTTCGAGGCTGACCCTCTTATTTTAGCCGGGGTAGGATTACGAGGGGAAGCTGGACAAGCCTTCCCCCCGTCCAGGTCTCAGGTCCCGGTCCGGGCCCTGGCTTCGGCCTTGTCCACGACCACCTCCGTCAGGCGCGCGGTCCTGGAGACGGTGTGATGGATCGCCTGGAGCAGGGCGATCCGGTTGCGGCGGACGGCCGGGTCCGGGTCCATGACCAGCACGTCGACGAAGAACCGGTCGAGGACGGGCGCGAGATCGGCGATGCGGCGCAGGCAGCGCTCGTAGTCGCCGGACGCCGCGGCCTCCTCCACCTCGGAGCGCAGCCCCTGGAAGGCGGCATGCAGATCCTTCTCGGCCGGTTCGGTGAGGAACCGCTCGTCGAGCGTCTCCTCGGGAGCGTCCTTGAGGATGTTGACGATCCGCTTGGCCGCCAGCACCACCGTCAGGAAGCCCGGCTCCTCGCGCACCCGGTGGAGCGCATCCACCCGCGACCGCAGGTCGGGCAGGTTGGAGCCGCCCACCGCGAGCGCCGCCTCTATCTCGTCATAGGCGTAGCCGGCGAGGCCGAGCACGTAGCGCACCCGGTCGTGAAGGAACGGCCGCAGGTCGTCCAGGATCTGCTCCGCGCCGCGGGTCAGGCGGTCGCCGTAGAGCACCGCCGCCCGCGCCGCCGCCTCCTCCAGGTCGAGCGGCAGGCCGCCTTCGAGCGCGATCCGTACCACGCCCTGGGCCGCGCGGCGCAGGCCGAACGGGTCGCGGCTGCCGGTAGGGATCAGGCCGAGCCCGAAGATCCCGGCCAGGGTGTCCAGCCGGTCGGCGAGACCGACCACCTGGCCGATCCGGCCGCGCGGGATGCGGTCCTCGGTGGACGCGGGCATGTACTGGTCGTACACCGCTTGCCAGACCTCCTCCGGCTGTCCTTCCTCGCGGGCGTAGATGCCACCCATGACACCTTGGAGTGTCGTAAATTCCTTAACCATTTCAGTAGCAAGATCGACCTTGAGCAGACGGGCCGCTGCCGCCGCCGTCGGCGCCTGGTCGGACCACCCCAGCATCTCGCACAGGCTCGTGGCGAGCCCGACGATCCGGGAGGTCTTGTCCGCATAGCTTCCGAGCCTCTCCTGGAAGGTCAGCCGCGCGAGCTGCTCGGCGCGGTGGGCGAGCCCCGCGCGCCGGTCCTCGCCGTAGAAGAAGCGGGCGTCCGCGAGCCGCGCGGCCACCACCCACTCGTTGCCCGAGCGCGTGCGGCCGATCGGGTCGTCCGGCCGGTCCATCACGGTCAGGAACAACGGCAACAGTCTTCCGGAACCATTCGCATCGCGAGGCTCGACCGTGAGCGCGCTCTGGTGATCGCGGAGGCTGGTGGCGAGCACCTCGCTCGGCAGCTCCAGGAAGTCCGCGTGGAAGCTCCCCTCCATCACGCCCGGGACCTCGCACAGGGACGACAGCTTGTCGAGCAGCGGATCGTCCACGACCAGCCGGCCGTCGAGCGCCTCCGCCCGGCTGCTCATGGTTTCGAGCAGCACCCGGCGGCGCTCGGCGGGCCGCACCTCGATCGAGCGCGACGCCAGCTCCTGGCGATAGCTCTCGGCGCCACGGACCTGGAACGGCGCGGGCGACAGCGTGGGATGGCCGACGGACAGGTCCCCGGCCGCGATGCCGAACAGCTCGAAGGGCACCACCTCGCCGTCGAGCAGCGAGACGATGCCGTGGATCGGACGCACCCACGGACCCACGCCGCTCCCCCACCGCATGGTCTTCGCCCAGGAGATCCCGGCCAGGATGCGCGGCACGATCTCGCTCAGGATCTCGCGGGTGGCGCGGCCTTCGGTCTTCTTGGTGGCGGCCAGATATTCGCCCTTGTCGGTCTGCACGCGCGCGAGCTGGTCGGGCTCGACGCCGGTGCGCTTGGCGAAGCCGAGCAGGGCCGGCGTGGGCGAGCCGTCGGCGGCGAAGGCGGCGCGGACCGGCGGGCCCATGACCTGTTCCTCGCGGTCCGGCTCGCGCTCGGGCAGGCCCGTCAGGATCAGGACCAGCCGGCGCGGCGTGTAGCCGGTCTCGACCTCGCGCGGACCGATGCCGCGGGCCATCAGATCCTCGAACACCCGGGTGGCGAGCTCGCGCACGCCGGGCTCCAGCATGCGCGCCGGGATCTCCTCGCTGCGGACCTCCAGCAGATACTCACCCATGCGCCACCTCCTCCCCTGCCGCCGATACCGTCCTGGCCAGGAGCGGGAACCCGAGCTTCTCGCGGCTCTCCACATAGGCCTTGGCGCAGCCGACCGCGAGGTCGCGCACCCGCTTCATGAGCGCCACCCGCTCGGTCACCGAGACGGCGCCGCGGGCGTCCATGACGTTGAACATGTGCGAGCACTTGAGCGCGCACTCGTAGGCCGGCAGCACGAGCCCGGCCTCCAGGCAGCGTCCGGCCTCGCGCTCCCAGCCCTCGAACTGCTGCTGGAGGAAGGTCACGTCCGCCAGCTCGAAGTAGTACTTGGAGAACTCGACCTCGTCCTGGTGCCGGACCTGGCCGTACGGGAGCCCTTCGACCCAGTCGATCTCATAGATGTTCCGCGACAGCGAGAGGAACATGGTCAGGCGCTCCAGGCCGTAGGTGATCTCGGCGCTGATCGGCTTGAGCTCCAGGCCGCCGGCCTGCTGGAAGTAGGTGAACTGGGTGATCTCCATGCCGTCGAGCATCACCTGCCAGCCGACGCCCCAGGCGCCGAGCGTGGGCGCCTCCCAGTTGTCCTCCTCGAAGCGCAGGTCGTGCTTCGTCAGGTCGAGCCCGATCGCCTCCAGGCTGCGCACATAAAGCCGCTGCACGTCGTGCGGCGACGGCTTGAGGATGACCTGGAACTGGTGATGCTTGCCGAGCCGGAACGGGTTGTCGCCGTAGCGGCCGTCGGCCGGCCGGCGGGAAGGCTGCACATAGGCCACCCGCCACGGCTCCGGACCGAGCACACGCAGGAAGGTGTCCGGGTGCATGGTGCCGGCGCCCACCTCGAGATCCAGCGGCTGCTGGAGGACACAGCCCTCCCGCGCCCAGAACTCGGATAATTTGAGGATCAGCTCCTGAAATGTCTTCTGCATAGGGATTCCATGTAGGGGAACCAGGGGTCCCGGATTGGCCGGGTAGTCTATCGCAGAGGAAGGGACGGAAAGGACCTGAAGGACTGCAAGGACCCCAAGGACCGTGTAGGGGCAACCCTTGTGGTTGCCCCTGGCCGAGGGCAGGCACAAGGCCTGCCCCTACAGCCTCGTCTGCTGGATCACCTCGTAGCTGCGCAGCTCGTGCTGCAGGAAGCCTCGCCGCACCCTCCCGCAGACCTCCTCCACTTCCCTGAGGGTTCTCTTCGAAGGCGGGTTCCGGGCCACCTCCGCCAGGCTCTCGCGGCCGAAGCGCCGCAGCAGCTCCAGCGTCTCGGGCCGCACGATGTAGCCGCTCCGGCCGCCGCAGTCGAAGCACAGCAGCGTCTCGCCGTTCGGCGGCACCACGCCCCCCTCCTCGCCGTCGTCCGACACGAACGGCCGGTCGCAGGACGGACAGGCCTTCGGCGACGGGAACACGCCCGCCAGCCGCAGCACCCAGGTCTCGAAATACCGGGCGGCCAGATCCCGATCCACCCCTTCGAGCAGCGCCTCGGTCGTCGAGTCCAGGAGACGGTAGAGCGGATCCGACGGGTCTCCTTCCTGGGCAAACTCCAGGAGATGGTCCGCGAGGTAGCTGCCGAGCAGGATGCCGTCCAGGTCCTCCTGGAGCTGGCGCGCCGTACGGATCAGCTCCACGGCCGAGATCCGCACCAGCCCCTGCCCTTCCTTCTCATACCAGGTGACGTGCACCTTCGCGAGCGGCTGGAGCTGGCCGCCGAACCGGCTGTGCCGCGTGCGCGCGCCCTTGGCCACCCCGGACTTCTTGCCGAAGTCACGGGCCAGGAAGGTGACGATCCGGTCGCGGTCCTGGAGGTCCCGGACGTCGAGCAGGATCGCCTCCGCCGTGACCAGTCCCACCGCTCACCTCACCAGAGAATGGATCAGCAGCGACGCCAGTCCGAAATAGATCAGGATGCCCGTGATGTCGTTGCTCGTCGTGACCAGGGGACCGGCGGCCACGGCGGGGTCCACGCCCACGCGCTGGAAGAGCAGCGGGATCAGGACGCCGTTGAGCGAAGCCACCACGATCGCGCACAGCATGGCCCCGCCCACCACCACCGAGTACACCGGATTGCGATGCAGCACCAGCGCCGCCAGCCCCGCCACCAGGCCGGTGGCGAGCCCGAGCAGCACCCCCACCTTGATCTGCTGCCAGAGATACCGTCCGATCCGGCCGCGCGTCAGCTCCAGCCGGCCGGTGGCCAGGCCACGGACCGTGATCGTCGACGTCTGCGTGCCGCTGTTGCCGCCCATGCCCATCACCACCGGCACGAAGGCGAGGAGGAACAGCGCCTCGCGGAAGCTGAGCTGGAAGTGCTCCAGCAGCATGCCCGTGATCACGCCGCCGCCCAGGTTCACCAGCAGCCATGGAAGGCGGATGCCGGCCACGCGGACCGAGCGCTCGCTGTAGAGCAGCTCGTCCTCGGACGTGCCGGCGATGCGCAGGATGTCCTCGTTCGCCTCCTCCTTCACCACGTCCACGATGTCGTCCACCGTCACGATGCCGACCAGCCGGTTCTCGTCGTCCACCACGGGCACGGCGAGCAGGTCGTGGCGCGAGGCGATGGCCGCGACTTCCTCCTGGTCCGTGTCCGTGTGGACCCGGATGATGTCGCGCTGCATGATGTCGCCGAGCCGCTCGTCGGGCCGGGAGAGCAGGAGCTGGCGCAGCGACGTCACCCCGAGCAGCCGCTTGTCGCTGTCGACGATGTACAGGTAATAGATCATCTCGACGTCGCGCTTCTCCTGGATGGCGGCGATCGCCTGCCGCACCCGCGTCGCCTCGGGCAGCGCGAACAGCTCCGGGTCCATGATGCGGCCCGCGGTCTCGTCCTCGTAGGTGAGGTGCGGCCGCATCTCGGAGAGCTGCTCCGGGTCGACCAGCCCCAGCACGCTCTCGCGGAGATCCTCGGGCAGCGAGTCGAGCACGTAGACCGCGTCGTCGACCGCGGACGAGTCGAGGATGGCGGCCACGGCTTCGGGCGGCAGCGTCTCGAGCAGCTCCAGGCGCTGCGGCGCCTCGAGGTCGGAGAGCACGTCGCCGGCCGCTTCGGGGAAGTCCTCGGTCACGATCTGGAACACGTGGAGCCGCTCGGCCGGCGTGAGGCCGCTCAGGAGGAGGGGCATGTCGCCGGGCCGCACCCGGGAGAGCAGGCGCGTGATGTCCGAGCGCCGGCCGCGGCGCACCAGTTGGCGCAGGGCCTCCGCCAGCAGCTCCCGGGAGCGGGTCCCGGCAGTCGCCGTATCGTCGGCGGGGTCGGCGGTGGCGTCGGTGACGGCGGCTTCCATGGCGTCGAGGATGCTAGCATCCCGGCGTGGCCGTGAACGATCTGAGCCCGACGGCAGGAAACCCACCGGTCCGCTCGTCGGACGACCTCAGCCGGGACCTCGGTTTCGGCTCCGTCGTCTCCCAGCAGAGCCGCAAGCGCCTGCTCAACCGCGACGGCAGCTTCAACGTCCTGCGGGAAGGCCTGAGCCCGATCACCTCGCTCAGCCTCTACCATGCCCTCCTGACCACGACCTGGCCGCGGTTCCTGGGCCTGATCATCCTCTTCTATATGGTCACGAACGGCGGCTTCGCGGCGGCCTACCTGGCCTGCGGCCCCGGAGCGCTGACCGGCGCCGCGGCGCCGATCACAGCCACCCACGCGGACCGCTTCCTGGAGGCCTTCTTCTTCAGCGTCCAGACCTTCGCCACCATCGGCTACGGCGTCATGAGCCCGCACAGCCTCGCGGCGCACATCCTGGTGACCCTCGAGTCGCTGGTCGGCCTGCTCGGCTTCGCGCTCGCGACCGGCATCCTCTTCGCGCGCTTCTCGCGGCCCTCCGCGAAGATCCTGTTCAGCGACGTGGCCCTGATCGCACCCTACCGCGGCATCACGGCGTTCGAGTTTCGCCTGGCGAACGCGAGAAGCAACGAGCTGGTGCAGGTGGAGGCGAAGGTCACGCTCTCACGCTTCAAGGCCTCCGGCGTCGGCCGCGACTTCATCCCCCTGAAGCTGGAGCGCGACAACGTCCTCTTCTTTCCCCTGGCCTGGACCGTGGTCCACCCCATCGACGAGACCAGCCCGCTCTACGGCATGGGTCCCGGAGACCTCGCCGCCTCGGGCGCCGAGTTCCTCGTCTTCCTCACCGCCTTCGACGAGACCTTCTCCCAGACCGTCCAGACCCGTTCCTCCTACCTCGCCGAGGACGTGGTTTGGGGAGCGAGCTTCGAAAGCGTCTTCAACCCGCAGCGCGACGACGGCATCGTCTCGATCGACATCGGCCGATTGAACGCGACCCGGCGGCAGCCCTAGCGGTATGGCTGACGACCGGCGCATCGCGGCCACCCTCGACCACTGGCAGCGAGAGCTGCTCGACCTGGGCAAGCGCAACCGGGCGCTCCATTTCCGCCCGGCGCGGGTGGCCACGGTCACCGTCGTCGACGAGCAGCCCGCCGAGGTCTTCCGACAGCTCCTCCTGCTCGAGCGGAGCCTGCGCTTCCGCCCCGGTGCAGGCGCGACGGGCGAGCTCGACGACGTCCAGTCCGGGGAGACGATTCCGCCGCCCGGTTTCACCCCCTACGACGCCGCCAGCCTCCCCGCGCGGCACGCCGACGACATCCTGCAGACCGCGCTGTCCCCGGAGCGCCTCGACCGCTCGCTGCGCCGCCTCGACGAGCAGGCCCGCAGCACGATCGAGGAGCAGGGCGTCAACGTCCTCTTCCTCGCCCTCGGCATGCTGCACTACCGGGAGACGCGGGAGGGGCGCCAGGAGGAGACCTTTCGCGCCCCGCTCGTGCTGCTGCCGGTGACGCTCAGCCGCCGCACGGCCAAGTCGGGCTACGCCGTGCGCGCCGCGGACGACGAGCCGCTGATGAATCCGGCGCTCGGCGAATTCCTCCGGCGCAGCTACGGGATCGCCCTCCCCGAGCTGCCGGACCTCGCCGAGATCACCCCGGACGCCGATCTCCAGGACCTCTTCCAGGCCGCGGCGCGGGCGGTCGCCGGCATGGCGGGCTGGAGCGTCCAGCCGGAGATCCACCTCGCCCTCTTCTCGTTCCAGAAGCTCGTCATGTACAAGGACCTGGAGGCCAACGCCGCGGCCTTCGCGGCGCACCCCCAGATCCGGCGGCTCATCACCCGGGACGGCCGGCAGCACGTCGGCCTCCCGGAGGAGGTGCGGGAGCTGGAGCTCGACCGCGCCTGCCCGCCGGAGGAGAGCTTCCACGTGGTCGACGCAGACGGCAGCCAGTTGCGGGCGATCGCGGCGGTGGACCGCGGCTACGACCTGGTGCTGGAGGGTCCGCCCGGCACCGGCAAGTCGCAGACCATCACCAATCTCATCGCCCAGGCGCTCGGCGCCGGCCGCTCCGTGCTCTTCGTGGCCGAGAAGCTCGCCGCCCTCCAGGTCGTACACCGCCGGCTGGCCCAGGCCGGCCTGGGCGAGTTCTGCCTCGAGCTGCACTCGGCCAAGGCCAACAAGCGCCTGGTCCTGCAGGAGATCGGCGTCGCGCTCAACGCCTCGCTCCAGCGCGTCCCCGTCCCGCCTTCCTCCGCCGCCGTGCTGCGCGAGGTGCGGTCCGAGCTCGCCGCCTACGTCGACGCCGTCCATACGCCGCGCGGCGCGCTGGGGATCACCGTCTATGAAGCCTACGGCCGCCTGGGCGAGGTTCTCGATGCGCCCAAGCTTCCCTACCCGGCGCGCGGAGAGGGTGGGGAACGCGTCGAGGATGTCGCCGCCGAAGCGCTCGACGGCGCGGTGCGCGACCTGGAGCGCCTGGCCGAAGCCGCCCGGCCCATCGGCGTGCCGGCGTCCCATCCCTGGCGCGACACCGCCAGAACCTTCTACCCCGAGGAGGCGCTCGACCGCGTCCGCGAGATCCTGGAAGACCTGCTGCCGCGCCTCGAAACCGTCCGCGGCCCCGCCGCCGCGGCCGAGGCCGCGCTCGGCCTGCCGCCAGTCCGCACCCTGCGCGACGTGGAGACGGCGGCGGGCATCGCGGACGTCCTCGGTCTCTCTCCCGGCGCCCCCCGGGAGGTGCTCGAAAGCGCGGCCTGGACCGCCCCGCCACCGGTCGCGCTCCAGCTTGTCGAGGAGGGCCGCCAGCTCGCCCGCCTGCGCGAGCGCGTCGCCGGCCGCTTCACGCCGGAGACCCTCGACCGCGAGCACGCCGCGGACCTCGCCCACGTCGAGCGCCGGCAGGCAGGGCTCCTGTCCTGGCTGAGCTTCCTTGACGGCCGCTACCGGGCGATCCGCCGGCGATGGATCGCCTCGCGCCTGCCCGGCTACCGACCGTCGATGGCGCAGCAGGCCGAAGACCTCAAGGAGGTCGACGCCCTGCGCCGGAAGCGCGGGGAGCTGGCGGCGCGCGGCGACGAGGCGCGTCAGCTCTTCGGCGGCCTTTGGCAAGGAGAGGCTTCGTCCTGGGACGCGCTCGACAGCTACATCCGATGGGTCGTGGAGCTGCGCGGTCTCTACCTGGCGCACGGCCTCGGGCGGCAGGCGCTCGCCGTGGCCTCGACGCCCCGGCCCGATCTTTCGGGTATCGCCGAGCTGCGCCGGGAAGCCCTCGCTCTCGCCGCCCAGTTGTCCGGGCTCCGCGCGGCCGTCGAGTGGCCCGCGGACTACCTCGGCGCCGCGCCCTTCGGCGAGATCGCGGAGCGGCTCCGGGCCCTGCTCGACAACCTCCACCTCGCGCCGCGCTGGGCCGCCTTTGAGCAGGTCCGCGCCAGAGCCGCTCTGGGTATCGCGGGCGGACTGCTGCCTCCCGCCCTCGCCGGTACGGTCCCCTTCGCCGATCTGTCGCGGGCCTTCCTGCGCGCCTTCTACCAGCGGTGGCTGAGCGACGCCGTCGCGGACACGGAGGCCCTGCGTGCCTTCGACGGCCTCACCCACGAGCGCCGGCTCGAAGAGTTCCGGCGGCTCGACCGCAAGGTGCTGGAAGACAACCGCGCCCGGCTGGCGTCGCGCCTGCGCGACGCCACCCAGGTCCGCCTGCGGAGCCCCGAGGCCGCGGCCGCCCTCCCCTTCCTCCAGAGCCAGATCGCGCGCCAGCGCGGACACCGCCCCCTGCGCCGCACCTTGCGCGAGGCGGGCGACGCCATCCGCGCCGTCAAGCCCTGCTTCCTCATGAGCCCGCTGACCGTGGCCCAGCTCGTGGACGGCCGGACGCCGGCTTTCGACCTCGTGATCTTCGACGAGGCCAGCCAGCTCCGCGCCGAGGACGCGGTGGGAGCGATCGCCCGCGGCCGCCAGCTTGCCGTGGTGGGGGATCCCAAACAGCTCCCGCCCACCAACTTCTTCGCCGTCCTCGCCGGCCAGGCCTCCGGCGATGTCGAGATGGGCGAGGACGGCTCCCCGCTCTTCGAGGACAGCGAGAGCATCCTGGAGGAGTTCCTGGGCGCCGGGCTGCCGCAGGCCCGCCTGCTGTGGCACTACCGCAGCACCCACGAATCGCTCATCACCTTCTCGAACGTCAGCTTCTACGACTCCGGCCTGCTCACCTTCCCCAGCACCGAAACCGACAGCCACCGCGAAGGCCTGCGCTTCGTCCACGTGCCGGACGGGGTCTACGAGGGCAAGGGCGTCAACCCGGCCGAGGCGCGCCGGGTGGCGGACGCCGTGGTCGAGCACGCCCGCCGGAGCCCGCGGCGGAGCCTGGGCGTCGGCACCTTCAGCCTCGCCCAGCAGCAGGCGATCCTCGACGAGCTCGAAGTCCGCCGCCGGAGCGACCCGGCGCTCGAACCCTTCTTCGGCCCGGGCGACGAGCCGTTTTTCGTCAAGAACCTCGAGAACATCCAGGGCGACGAGCGCGACGTCATCTTCCTGAGCGTCACCTACGGCCCCGACCGGAACGGCAAGCTGCGCTACAACTTCGGTCCGATCAACGGCGAGAACGGCTGGCGGCGGCTCAACGTGCTCACCACCCGCGCCCGCGAGCACATGCGGGTGTTCGCCTCGTTCCACGGCGACCAGATCAATCTCGCGCAAACCTCGTCGCGCGGCGCGCGCCTGCTGCGCGAGTTCCTGATCTATGCCGAGCACGGCCGGCTCGACGCGCTCACCGGCCGGGTCGCCGGCGAGGTCGAGACCGCGCTGGAGCGCGACGTGCGCCAAGAGCTGGCCCAGCGCGGCCTGGAGCTCCATGCCAAGGTCGGTCTCTCGGGCTACCGCATCGACTTCGGCGTCCTCGACGACGCCTCGCCGGGCCCCTACCTCTGCGGCATCGAGTGCGACGGGCCGATGTACGCCGCGGCGGAGACGGCGCGCGACCGCGACCGCCTGCGGCAGGAGGTCCTGGAGGCGCGGGGCTGGACCATCCTGCGCCTCTGGTCGACCGACTGGTTCAAGGACCGGCGCGGCCAGGTCGAGCGTCTGCTACAGGCGATCGGGGAGCTGC
>JACZDC010061303.1_pt1 | contig 14545 bp, 11 predicted proteins | sample 8641791 | NCBI WGS metagenome assembly JACZDC01 (sample SAMN15324613, study PRJNA640507) | soil metagenome | isolation source: intercropping peanut in the second line | place: China: Luxin town, Laibin City, Guangxi Province | collected 2019-07-25 | depth 10cm m
GCGGGGCGCAGCGAGTTGGCGTGCGTCTTGACCGGATGGATGTGCAGGAAGAAGTTCGAGAACGATGTCTGGGACCGTCCGAGGTCCGAGGCGGGCAGCGTGTTGCGGAACAGCGACCGCCAGACGTTGCGCGGGAAGTTCCGGAGGTTGTCGCGGAAGCGGGGCTCGTAGGTGCCTTGCATGACGGCTCTCCCGCTCTACACGCTGAGGAAAGTGCCGGGCGCAACGGGCGACGAGGTGTCGACCTCGACCTCGCCGTTGGGCGCCAGGCTGAGCTTGTACCAGGGGAGCGGGCGCGGCGCGGGCCCGGCGAGAACGGTGCCTTCGGCGTCGAAGCGGCTGCCGTGGCATGGGCAGTCGAAACCGATCTCCGAAGTGGCCACGACGCATCCCAGATGGGTGCACGTGTTCGAGATCGCGGCCATGCCGGACTCGGTGCGTACGATCGTCACGCGCTGGCTTCCGAGCGGCAGCCGCGTCCCGAGCGGGAACGAATCGGGGCTCCCCACGCGGAAGCGCGAGGGCTCGCCGTAGGTCACCCGCGGCTTGAAGAAAAGGAAATTGCCGAGCGCGGCGATGCCGCTCGCGCCGAGCAGTCCCATGAGGCTGGTCAGGGTGAGGACAAACCTGCGGCTCACCTTGGCATTCGACTGATCCTGCGAAGGGCTCATCGCGTCGTCTCCTCCGACTCGTCCGGGGCGAGCTCCGGCCAGAACAGTTGCTGCTTGGTCTCTTCGAGGTTGTGGAACTGCCCCGCGTGGACCCCCCAGGCCCACATGAGCGCGCCGGCCAGACCCATGACGATGCCGCCGGCGAACAGGGCGAGGGTCACCGCCATGACGCGGCCCCCGCGGAAGCAGTGTTCATGGCCGGGACTGTGCCAAAAATCCGGTGGGTGCGAACCGTCCGGAGAGGCGGGAGAGCACCTGCCCGAAGGGTTGCTATCCGTTCGGGCGGGCGGGGTGGGAGGCGAGACAAAAAAACCGCCGGCGAGGCGCCGGCGGTCTGGATCTCGGGGTGGGTTCCGGCTCAGGGTCGGCTGTCCGGGTCCGCCGGATCGGTCTGAGCCAATCGCTCGTCACCGTCCCAGGCGCCGTCGCCATCGCGGTCCACGCCGATGCGCTCTCCGGAGCCGGGCGGCACGCAGGTATAGGTCACGGGAGCCAGGGATTGCAGGGCCGCGGCGGTCACGGGCAGCTGTCCGTGTTGATCCTTCGCGAACAGGCCCGAGCCGACGTACAGGAAACCGACCTCGCCGTCCGCGACGCTCGTCTTGGCCACGAGCTCGCAATCTCCCGCCTCCGCTCTCTGCATCAACAGATCGACCCGTGAGTCCACCGCGGCGGAGTGCGAAGACCTCAGAGTGATCTGCTGGCCCACGGCGGGCGCCAGATTGGTGGGGAAGGCCAGGATGAAGGCTTCGAGCTGGCGGCGCTGGACCTCTCCTTCCGGTCCGTCCGGGAGGCTGTTGCTGTTGGGACCGTTGGCGACCTCCGAGAAGCTGATGCCATGGACGAAGCGGAACACCGTATCCACGGTGCCGTCGTGCAGGAATCCGAAGCCGCGCACCTGGTCGCCCTTGAAACCGTTGTCGCCGCCGAGGAAGCCGGGGTTCTGGGGATTTCCGAACATTCCGACCTTCTGGTACAGGTTGCGCAGGTGGGGGACCTTGAACAGTTGCGGATTGAAGTCGAAGCCCGACATGCCGGCCGTGCCGAAGAATTCGGGCGTGGCGGTGCCGGGGTTGGCGTTCGGATCGAGCCGGTGGCAGCTCTCACACGTCAGGACGGCGCCGTTGAGCTCCGGAGCCGACGGGATGCCGCAGTTGGTCCGCTCAAAGAGTTGCCGTCCCGCCGCCTGATCCGGCGTCAGCACGTTGTCCAGCCGCTGGTTGGGGTTCGGCGGATACTTGATCTGAAGGACGAACTCGGCGAACGCGTCCATCTCCGCCTGCGTGATCGTCGTGTGGCGGCCGAGCAGATCGGGAAACGCGCCGTTGAACTTGTTGAACCCCGCGCGCTCGTCGAACGTGCCGCTGTCCGGCTGCTCGCTCGCCGCGTCGTTGCCGCCGGTGCGGTCGCCGCGCCAGTGCATGGGACCATGGCTCGCCATGCCGCGCAGGCTCTGCGTGGTCATGGGGCCCTTCATCGGATGGAAGACGGGCTCCATGGGCTGGCCCGTGACGATGTTGAGGAGCTTGGTGATGAAGGGGCCGGGGTTGTCGATCGCCTCGCCGTCCGGGTTGCCGAGATCCCAGGCCAGGCTGTCGAAGTCGCCGAAGACGTGGCAGCTCGCGCAGGACGAGTCGCCGTGGCTCGACGAAAATCTTGCGTCGTAGAGAAAGCGGCGGCCGGTCACGATGCTCTGCGGCTCCGGGTTGTGCATCCGGAGATGCGCGGTCTCGGTCCGCGTACCCGTGTTGACGATCGAAATCCCGTTGTCGAACCGGGTCATCACATAGAGCTGCCCCTGGGCCTCGTTGAGGACGAGGCCGGTGGGACCGCCGCCGCTCACGAGAACGTGATTCGCCGCGCTCGGCACGAACGTGTCGTTTTCGAGCTGCGCCGTGGAGAAGATCCCGACCTTGTCGGAGCCCAGGGCCGCGACGAAGAGCGTCGTGCCGTCGGCGGTCACCGCCATGCCTTGCGGCAGGGCGAGCGACTTGTCGCTCTCGGCGTTCGGAAGCGGCGCGCAGCAGGTGTTGTAATCGATGTGCTTGTTGAGATGTCTCGGCGCCACGCCGCCGCCGGGCGAGAGCACCGTGATGCGGCTCTCGTGCAGATGGCCGCGCAGGCTGTGTCCCGCGAAGGTTCCGGGACCCTCGAAGCGCGCGGCGTTGTTCGCCTCGGTGTTGGCGACGTAAACCTTGCCATTCACGGGATTGACGGCCATCGTGAAGAGGATGGTACCGACCCCCCGGAAGGTGCCGGCCGCGTCCGGCAGCGCGCGCGGCGGGTTGGCCATGGCGTTGATCACGAACACGTCCTTGTCGGGCAGGGAGAGCTTGACGAACTGATCGCGGGGGCGGCCGAGCGCGTCGACCCAGTGCGAGCCGTTCCACTTGACGATGGCGCCGACCTCGGGCGCGGGGCGGCCTTCGGCATTGGTGGCAGGTCCCGGGGCACCGTCCGGCCCGAAGCCGTCCGGAAGCGCGGTCTCTGGGACGCCGGTGGTGCGGTTGCCCGTGTGGAAGCCGGCGGCGTAGACGCGGGAGCCGTCCGGCGTCACCGCGAGGGCGCGCGGCGTGTCCGCAAACAGGGTCACGATGGTCAGCGGCGTGCCGCCGAGAGTGTTGCCAGGCGCCGCCGCGTCGAACACCCAGACGTCCGCACGGCCCACGCCCGGAGTCGAGAGCTGGGGATCGAACGGGATGTTCTGGCCGCGGTGGGCCGTGGTGATGAACGCCCGCCGCCGCTGCGGTCCGGCGAACACGATGTCGCGGGGCTCGTCGCCGACCAGGAGCGTGCGCGCGACGCGTCCGCTCGTGGCTTCCTCGTCGAGCTCGACGACACTCACGCTGTCCGAGAGGTGGTTGACCACCCAGACCTCGCGGTTTGTCCGCGCCGCGACGGCGACCGGCTCCAGGCCCACCGGGATGGAGGCCAGGTGGAGAAGCTGAGGCCCATCGATGCGAAAGATTTCGAGCCGATTGTCGGGCGTGTTCACGGCGAACAGGCGTTGCCCGTCCGGAGAGATCGCGAGCGGGCGCACCTGGCCGCTCTCGAAGAGCGTGTAGGAGGAAGTAGTCCCGGCAGTTGCCGGGGTGGATGCTAGGAAGAAACAGGCCATGAGCGACATCAACAGTCCGTGAATCGAGAGACCCTTCCGCTTCATTGACTCCTCCTTTGACAGACCGTCATATAGGCAGATACGCGGGAGTCAATTCCTCCCCGCCACGCGGGATCGTCCGCTCGATGGTTGGCACCGGAGCCGTCTCTCCTCTAAGATGAGCGGGAAAGCCGTCGTTCAAATCGCAAGGAAGGGGACGGAGCATGAGCCCCGACGAGATCACGCGTCTCCTCCACGCCTGGCGCGGCGGCGACAGCGCGGCCCAGGACCAGGTCTGGCATCTCCTCTACGGCGAGCTCAAGGGCCTCGCCCGAGGCGTCCTGCGCCATCAGGCGCGGGGTGGCCGGCACGCGGCCACGAGCCTGGTCCACAAGGCCTATCTCCGGCTGCTCGGCAGCGAGGTGGACTGGAGCGACCGCCGCCATTTCTTCGCCGTCGCCGCGCGCGCCATGCGTTTCGTGCTCACCGACGAAGCCCGCCGCCAACTGGCCAAGAAGCGCGAAGGCGAGGCGCCGAGTCTCGACGGCGAGCTGCCGGACGTCGCCGATCCGCTGGCGAGGCGACCCGAAGAGGTCCTGGCCGTCCACCAGGCGCTGGAGAAACTGGCCGCGATCCAGCCGCGCCACGAGCAGCTCGTCGAGCTGCGCTACTTCGCCGGCCTGTCGGTCGAAGAGACCGCGGAGATCCTCGACGTCACGCCGCGCACGGTGGTCCGCGACTGGAAGGCGGTGCGGGTGTGGCTTCACGGAGAGCTGAGGGAAGCCGTGTAGACATGGCTTCCGACTCCACGCTGCGCCTGGGCGAGGCCGTGCTGACGGCCGCCGGTCTCGAAGGCGACGAGCGCGAAAGATATCTGAGCGCTCTCGCCGCCACCGATCCCGGCTTCGCGACCGAGGTCCGCCGCCGGATCGCCGCCGCCGAAAACCTTTCGGAATCGTTCCTCTCCACCCCTGCCGCCGTCCGCCTGGCCGGTGCGACGACTCCTGACGAAGAGCCGGCGCCGGGGGCGCCGCTGCCGGCCGAGGAGCGTTACGAGCTTGGGAAACGCCTGGGCGAGGGTGGGATGGGGCGCGTCCTCCTGGCCTACGACCGCCAGCTCGGCCGGTCCGTGGCTCTCAAGTTCCTTCGGCACCAGGACCCGGCGGTCCTGCGCCTTTTTCTCGCAGAAGCGCGCGCCCAGGCGCGGGTGCAGCACGGGCACGTGCTCGAGATCTACGACAGCGGCGAGCTCGACGGTCAGCCCTTCATCGCCATGCGCCACGTCGCCGGCGGCAGCCTGGCGGAAATCGGCGACACACTGTCGCTGGAACACCGGGTGCGCCTCCTCGCGCAGGTCGCCGAAGGGCTGCACGCCGCTCATCGCGAGGGCCTGCTGCACCGCGACGTCAAGCCTTCGAACGTCCTCGTCGAGCGCACGCCCGACGGCGAGCTGAAGGCCCTGGTCACCGACTTCGGCCTCGCCGCCGAGCTGGAGGAGGCGGAGTCCACATTGGACGGTGCGATCGCCGGCACTCCGAGCTACATCGCGCCCGAGCGGCTGACCGGCGAGCCGGTCGACCGCCGCTCGGACGTCTACAGCCTGGGCATGACCCTGTACCGGGTGCTCACCGGTGGGTTGCCGTTCTCCGGGCCGAACACGCTGTCGGCCCTGCGCCAGGCTCTCCAGGAGGACATGCCTCGTCCGCGCCAGATCCTTCCCACTCTGCCGGCGGAGCTCGAAGCGATCATCCTGCGCTGCACGGCTCGCGACCCCGACCAGCGCTATGCCTCGGCGCGGGCGGTGGCCGCGGATCTCCGGCGCTATCTCGACGGCGAGGTGGTCGAGGCCTACGCCGCCGGCCTGGCCTATCGCCTGACCCGCTTCGTGCTGCGCAATCGGATTCTTGCCGGCATGGCGGCGGTGGCGGCGGCGAGCCTCCTCGGCGCCTCGATGGCCGTCACCGTCTTTGCCCTGCGCGCCGACGCGGCCCGCAAACGCGCCGAGCTGCGCCAGGGGCAGGCCGAGGAGCTGATCCGCTTCATGGTGGTGGACCTGCACAAGAAGCTCGAATCCCTGGGAAGGCTCGACATTCTAGGAGCCGTCGGCGGCGAGGCGGAGAAGTATTTCGCGGCGGTGCCGGCGGGAGAGCTCAGCGAAGACGAGCTGCTGCGGCGCTCGCGGATGCTTTATCAGATCGGTGACGTGCGCATCCAGCAGGGCGATCTCGCGGGCGCGGCGGCGCCGCTGGCGGAGTCGCTGGCGCTCACCCGCCGGCTCGCCGAGCTGCGGCCGGACGACGGCGAGCGGCTCTTCGAGCTGGGCCAAAGCCAGTACTGGGTCGGCTACGTCCATTGGCAGCGGGGCGACCTCGCGGCGGCGCGAAAACCTTTCGAAGCCTACCTCGACGTCTCCCGGCGGCTGGTGAAGAAGGACCCGGCCAACCGCGACTGGCAGCGGGAGCTTTCCTACGCGCACAGCAACCTCGGCTCCCTCCTGGAGGCTGAAGGCGATCTCCAGGGCGCACTCGAACAGTTCCTCGCCACCCTCGCGATCGACGAGACTTTGGTATCGGCCGAACCGGCGAACCAGGACGCGCGGTTCGAACTGGCGGCCACCCACAACACGGTCGGCGTGGCCCTGGAGGACCTCGGTCGGCTGCGCGAGGCGGGCGACCACCTGCGAAAGGAGTTTGACATGCGGCGGGCGCTCCTGGCCGCCGACCCGGCGAGCTACCGCATGCGCGACTTCCTGGGCACCAGTCACATCCGTCTCGGCGTCCACCTCTCCATTCTGGGCGACTGGTCTGGAGCGATCGAGCATTTCAAAGAGTCGCGAGCGATCTTCACTTCGCTCGTGGACCACGACCCTGCGAACACGGGCTGGCGTTTCAAGCAGGCCTGGAGCCATCTCAACCTCGGCCGTGCCGCCTATGCCCGGGGCGACCTCGCGGGAGCCGAAGCGTCGCTCGCGGCAGAACGCCGGATTCTCGACGACCTTCTGGCCGGCGACGAGCAGCCGCACGCCTGGCGCCGCACCAAGGCGATCGGCCTCTATCACCTCGCGCTCGTCGAGAGGACCCGGGGCGCCAGTCTGCAGGCGGCCATCGAGATCCTCGAAGAGCTGGCCGCGTCGCGGCCCACGGACCGGGACGTCCACCGCTGGCTCAGCCAGGCCTATCTGCTGGCCGGAGACTTCGAGCGAGCCGGGAGGGCGGTTGCACCGTTCGTCCGGGGTGTCCGGGACGGCCGTGTGCTGGCGCCGTGGGCGGCGGCCCTGCGCTGCCGCGGCAGGGTTGCCGAAGCGCGAGCCGTGGAGGAGACGCTCGCCGCCCAGGGCTACTCGGAGCCCGGGCTCGCCGGCCTCTGCCAGAGCCCCGGACGTGCGCCGGCTCGCTGAGGCGGTCCGCCGTGTCCTCCGTTGCGCCGGTTCTGCGAGTTCAAGACAGGACCGTCCCGCTTTCACGTCCAAAGGAGAATCGATCATGCCCGGAGACCTGATCACGCCCAACCACGACTGCGCCATCACGCTCTACTACCAGGAAGGAGATCCCGCGCTCGGCAGGAAATCCCGCTTCTATTACAACTGTACGGCCAGCGCACAGGGCTGGAGCGTGCAGGGCGACGGCAGCATCCATCCACCTTCCAGGTCGAGGATCGTGCGCATCCGCCTCGACGGCTTCCGGTTCCAGCAGGGAGGGAACCAGTTGTGGATCGCGGGCTTCCAGTTGGTTTCGACGCCGTTCTTTCCCAGCGACCTCGCCAACTGGACTCCCAGGTCCGCGCTCGATGCGCTCGGCGTGTCGATCGTCGAGCCCGCCGACTATCCGGCCGATACGCCCGTGCTGACCTTCGACTGCACCAACGCGGGGACGCGACTCTACTATCGCCTGGCGATCCGGGTCGCAGACTCCACCGAGCTCGACTGGGACGACCCCAAGATCTACGACGACGGCAGCCAGTAATCTCCAACTCCTTCCTCTCCTTCCCTTCTTCAATTCGTTGCTTCCGGGCCGCCGCAAGGCGGCTCGTGTCTCCTTTTCCCGGCGGCTTGCGATGGTAGGGGAGAAGACCTCGAAACTGCGCCATGGTGGCGCGGCCGATGGAAGTACAGATCTCAATTGGGGAGACAGGTCATGTCCATGGAAGGAATCCGGAAGAACACCGTCGCGTTGCTGGCAGTCGTCACCGCGGTCCTGGCGATCGCCTCGGCCAACCCGGTGAAGGCGCTCGGTTGCTCGGACTCGCACTGGGCCTGCGCCAACGGGAGCGATCTCGCATTCGGCAAGTGTCTGGACTGGAGCGGATGTCAGGTGTGCCACTCGAACTGGCAGGAGGGATGCCGCGAGAGGGATGCACGCTGCGACGACATCAAGGAGGGTAACAAGACGTGGAATACTCCAGCCAAGAGAATCGACGGCTGCTCCGCCCCGGACGAAGCGGGTTACAATGAAACCTTTCGGGCAGCCTGCAATGAGCACGACGTTTGCTATGGAACTCCAGGCCGTACGAAGGGAGATTGCGACTCGGACTTCCTGAAGAACATGTCGACGGTGTGCAACAACAGGGTCGGTGGAAGCCTGCAAGGCTGCATAAAGGCGGCCAGCGCTTATGCGGCGGCTGTCGGCAACCGCCATGAAGCGCAGGACGGTTACAAGTGGGGGCAGGAGTGGGCGGTCAACAACCACTGCAACGTCCCCCAGGCCCGCAGGCTCGTCTTCTCCAGGAAGTCGGGCAGCAGCAGCCAGATCGTTTCCTATTGGGCGGGCAGCGCGCTGCCGCAGGGAGGCGGCGGGCCGGTGCCCGACTTCGTCAACCCGCCGCAGCCGGCATGGATCGACGTCGCGGCCGGCGGCTCGCACACGATCGAGTACACGAAGACACAGCCCATCGGGCTGCAGAACGTCTTCTTCAACATCATCAAGAACAACGACAAGGATCATGCGGTCTGCGTGGTGTCGGCCGAGCTGCACGGAGACGGAACGCTCACGAAAGCCACGTCCAACTGCCCGAGCTCGATCACGGTGACCACCAATCACAACGATGTGGTCGTGAGTCTTCCCCTGCAGCTCTGATCGGACGCGCGGGAAAGAGGCCGCCAGCCAGTATTCGCCGGCGGCCTCAGCGCATCCGGGTCAGGATCTCCTGGAACTTCGCCTCCTGCCGCAGCTCCGCGAATTCCGGCGTCTTCTCCAGGTAGGCGTGATCGGAAAAACCCTTGTCGACCGCCGTGCGCAGGCACTCCAGCGCCTTCTTGTGGCCGGGTTTCCCTTTCTGGGCGTGGACCGTGGCCATCTCCACCCACAGGTCCGGGCTGTCAGGCTGGATCTCGGCGGCGACCGAGATCATGAAAACCGCGAGGTCGTATTTCTTCTTCGGCAGCAGCGTCTGCGGCTGATAGAACGCCAACTGCCCCATGTACATGTTGAGGATGCGCTTCGCCGACAGGCTCTCCTCCGGGTCCGCCGATTCCATGCGTTTTTTCAGCTCCGGGATCTTCAGCGCGGCGGCGACCTGTGCCACGGTCACCGGCTCGTTGCCCGGATTGGCGCGCGCCAGGATGCCCGGCGCGTTGGCGAGGATCTCCTTGTCCCGGCGGTCGCGGGCTTCGCGTTCCTGGAGCTCCTTCTGGCAGGCGGGTGAAGCCGCCAGGGCTGCCGCCTCGCGCTCCGCCTCCGAAACGTCCCGCAGACCGGCATAGTCCGCCGCCATGGCCGACCAGGTATGAAAAGCATCCGCCGGATGATCGGCGGCCAACGCCCGGGCTCTCGCCCGGTCCGCGGACCACACGGTCTCGATCACCTTGATGTCCTTCTCCCTCACACCCTTTTTCATCGCCTGGATCTCCATCCAGCCGACCGCGAGCGAGGCGAGATCCGACGGCGGCCATTCATGGGTTCCCGCGAAGCCCTCGATGCGGTGCGGGACGCCGACGGCCGCGAGCGTTTGATCGAGATCCCGCTGCTCGTAATAATTGAAATCGCGGTCGCCATAGGTGCCGAAGAAGACGAAAGGGTTGTCCTTCTTCGGAGCCGTCCCGAACGGAAAGCCGGCGCTGGCGCCGATGACTCCGGCGATCGAGCCCGGCGCGCTGAGGCCCAGGACGCAGGAGAAGCGCACCGTTCCCGAATAGCCCGCGGCGTAGACGCGCCGGTCGTCGATCGACAGGCGGGCGTGGGTGTCGGCCCACAACGCCCGCATGGCCGCGAAATTTCCATCCATCGGCCGGTCGCCCTCGACGTCGCTCTCCGCGCTCCAGGAGCTGACCACGATCCAGCCGTAGGTCTCGGCCGCCTGTTGAAAGCGTTCCGCGACGCCCTTCCCGTCCTTGCGCGCGTCGAAGGCGTAGAGGATCGGCCATTGGCGATCCGGGGTGTACGCCGAAGGGAGATAGAGGGAATAGGCCTGATCCGGCTGGTTCGCGCAGACCACCTTCTCGATCACGGTCCCGCGGGGCAGGTCGGACGCTGCGGCAGCCGCCGCAAAGAGAAGAGACAACAGGACGGTCAGCTTGCGTGACATGCAGCCATCATACGATGGCTTCGAAGCGGGCGAGGACCTCGTCCCGGGGCTGGATGGTGACCATGCCTTTCGGCCGCACCCGTGTACCCGGTTCGAGCCGCACGCGGAAGCACCGGAGGATCTCCGCCAGCAGCATCTGTCCGAACGCCAGCCCGTAGTGCTTGCCGATGCAGACGTGGGGACCGAGGCCGAAGGGGAGATACGCTCCGCGGTGTTCCGTCGCGGAGCCGTCCTTCAGGAAACGGGACGGATCGAAGACGTCCGGCTCCGGCCAGAACTGCGGGTGGCGCTGGATGTGGTAGGCGGACAGGAACACGAAGGTCCCGCGCGGGACGTCGAAACCGCCGACCGTCTCGTCCCCGATGGCCTTGCGCACCGTGAGCCAGAGAGGCGGGTAGAGCCGCAGCCCTTCCATCAACGCCGCCCGCGTGTGCTCCAGCGCGGCGACGTGGCCGACCGAGATGCTGCCTCCCTGCAAAACCGTTTCGATCTCCTCGCGGAGCTGCGCTTCGACCTCGGGGTGCTGGCAGAGCAGGGTCAGCGTCCAGCCCATCATGAGAGAGGGGCCGTCCTGCGTGGCCACGATCATGGTCGCGACCTCGTCCCGGATCATGGTCATCCAGGCCGCGCCGTCCTGCCGGTCGAACGACTTGAGGATCAGGTTCAGGAGGTCGTCCCGATCCACCGGGTTGTCCAGGCGCTCGCGGATGATCCGCACCACGATCGAATCGAACGCCGCGATCGCCTTGCGATAGCGCCGCATCCCTGGCGCCGGCACCCATCCGGGCAGGAACGACGTCCAGAGAAGCTTGTCGACCGTTTCGAAAGACTCGCGGATGGCCGCGAGCAGGGTGTCGAGCTCCTGGTCGTCGATCGAGGCGCCGAACATGGTCCGGAGAAAGACGCGCGTGGTCATCTTCCGGACCTCCTTGAACAGGGACAATGGCGGCATCCCGGGGCGGGCACGCCGGCGCAGGTCCGCAACCTGCTCGCGGACGGCGTCGGCCGTCAGGGCCATCAGGTCGCCCATGCGCGACATCTGGAACTGGGGCTGCATGGCGCGGCGCTGCTGGAGCCACTCCTCGCCGTCCGTGGTTCCGATGCCTTTGCCCACGAAGCTCTGCGCCGCCTCCCAGAGGCTGCTCTCCTTGGTGAAAACCTTGCTTTTCTCGGCCAGGACCTCCTGCGCGGGATCGGGATGCGCGAGCAGATAGCAGTCCATGGGCCCGATCCGCAGGATCGAGACGTCCCCATGCCGGCGCGCGGCCCGCGAGATGGTCGCCAGCGGGTCCTTGACGAGTTGAGGGACGAGCCCGACCAGGGGCAGTCCGTGGGTGCGCTTGGCGATCATGACGACGACCTCGGGAGAAATTCAGGAGAGCAGCGCGATCGCGCTCACCACGTACAGGCAGTAGAGCTGCTCGTAAAGGCGATAGGTGCGATGGTCCGCCGCGGCCCCGTGAAAGCGCAGAAGCCGCACCGCCACCACCAGCTCCAGCGCCGTCAGGACCAGCGCGAACCCCTTGCCGGCGGGGCTTCCCAGCGCCGGCCGCAGGAGCAGCCAGGCGAGCGGCAGCCAAGCGACGAGAACCAGGCTGATCAGGATTCTTCCGCGCCGTTCGCCCACGGCGATGGGAAGGGTTTTCCGGTTCAGCACGCGGTCGCCCTCGATGTCCCGGAAGTCCTGGATCGGGCTGGTGACCGCGACGAAGCCGGCGATGCCGAGGACGGTCCGCCATTCCATGCCGGCCATGGGCCGCACCATCTCCCAGGCGGCGCCGAGCATCGCCACGGCGCCCACGGACATCGGCAGGGTGTTCTTCCAGAACCAGTGCCGGTGGCCGAAAAAATTCAGCAGCAGATAGGTGGCCGCCCACAGCAGCGCCCAGCGCCCGACTCCCAGGAAAAACCCGGTCGCGATCAGCAGGCCGGTGACCACGGCCAGCCGCCGCAGCGCTCCCGTCCGGGAGACCAGTCCCGACGGCAGCGGGCGCTCCGGCTTGTTGATGCGGTCCTCCTCGATGCCGACGATCTGGTTGGCCAGGGTATGCCCGTAAAGATAAAGCCAGAAATACAGCACGCTCCAGCCGAGGATCCGCACCAGATCCGGCGGCGACGCATGCGCCTGCCGCAACGCCACCAGGGTGAACGCGACCCCGGGCAGGATGCCGGCCCAGACGTCGTTCCGCAGGAAGCGCCAACTGATGAAAAGCTCTCTGAGGGGAGACATCTCAGTTCCGTGGCGCGAAGATCATCCTGATGTCGCGCGCCGGCCTGAGCGCCGCGCCGAGGCCGTGCATCGGGATCTCTCCGCTGTCGGCAAGGCGTGGCCGGAAGCGCTGCAGGAGCATGGCGAGGATGAGCTGCGACTCGACGAGAGAAAAGCGTTCGCCGATGCAGACCCTGGGACCGCCGCCGAACGGCACATACATGCCGCGAGGCCACGAGGCGCTCTGTTCGAAGCGCTCCGGCTCGAACGATTCCGGGCGTTCCCAGAGCTCCGGATCGTGATGGATGGCGAAGGTATTGATGGCCACCACCGAGTCCGGAGGAATGGCATAGCCGTCGATCACATCCCCCGAACAGGTGCGGGGGATGATCCACGCCGGCGGATAGATTCTCAGGGTCTCCTGGATGGCGTGGAGGGTATATCGCAGCTCCGGCAGATCCTCGACTGTCGGTGTCCTGCCGTTCAGGACGGAGTCGACCTCGGCGGTGACCCTCTCCAGGACCTGGGGATTGCGGCCGAGGAGGTACAGCGCCCAGCCGAGCGTCATGGACGTGGTCTCGTGGCCCGCGAAGAAGAACGTGACGAGCTCGTCGCGGATCTGCCGCAGGGGCAGCGGTTCTCCCGTCTTCTCATCGCGGGCATGGAGAAAGAGAGAGATCAGATCGTTCCTGGGCGTGGCCTCGTCCCGCCGCCGGCGCAGATGCTCCAGCAGGATGTCGTCGAGCTTGCGGAGGGCGCGCCGGAGCGCAAGCTCGCTCGGCAGCGGCAGCGAGCTCGGCAGGAAGAACAGGAACATCCGCCGGAGCATCGCGTCGAAAACCTCGACCGCCAGGGGTCCGAGCTTCCCGGCTTCGTCCTGGCTGAGGCTCACTCCGAACAGGCACCGGGTGAGGGTGTTCATGGTGAGAGCCTTGATCTCCCGGTTGATCGCCAGCGGAGCTCCGCGGGCGGCGCGCGGAGCGAACGCGTCGAACGAATCTTCCAGGCTCGCGATCATCTCGACCGTGATGTTGTCGATGTTCCTGTGCGAGAACATCGGCTGCAGCAGGCGGCGGTCCGCGAGCCACTCGTCGCCGTCCAGCGCCACCAGGGAGTCGCCATAGACGTGCCGGACGATCCTGTAGAACCCGCCGCTGCCCTTGGGATATCGGCGCCACTGATCGAAGAACATGTGCGCGACCTGGTGCGGCGTGGTCGGCATGATGAGCTGGATCGGCCACATGGGAACATTCACGACGGCACCGCGATAGCGGTAGGCGATCCGAGCGAGCGTCTTCAAGGGATCGGCCATCATCGACGGCAGATTGCCGAGCACGGGGAGCCCCTTGGCCTTGACCGGAGGCCGCCCCTCCAGGGCCGGCTCCTGCCGTTGCACCTCCTTGCCGGAGTGCATCGGGCAGCGATTGGGCGAGGTTGTGCTCTCGGTCACGCACAGGCTCCTTTCAGGAGTCGCGACACGCAAAGGTTCGATGAGGACAGTTGTCTCGGTGGAGCAGCATGCATGGAGACGCTGCGCGGGTCAAGGGGGAGGGAAGGACCGGGGAGGCCTTGAACGGTGCGTCCAAGGCCTCCCCAAGTTGAGGTCGGTTGCGGTCAGAACCGCTGGGAAAGGCTGGTCAGCAGAATGTAGTCCGGGAATGTCGCGTCGCCCTCCCGGCCGCTGTAGGGATTGGGCTCCCGATTGCGATAGAAGCCGATCGGCACGTTCAGCGACCAGGTCGAGCGGCCCTTCGAGAAGGAGATGCCCGGCTCCACGAACATCTCGTGGCCCGGGCGCCGCCAGCCGTGGCTGTCGCCGATCAGGTCGTAGCGCGGCAATCCTTCAAGGCGATAGGCGAGGCTGACGCCGAGCCCCGACTGGCCGATCGGCGCCACCGCCCCCAGCCGCACCAGGAACTGGTCGGGCACCGAGTTGACCAGCAGACCCTCCTGCGCAAAGCCCGGGGTGTTCGCAAGGCCCAGGCCGACGATGATGGACGGCGTGCCGTTGGTGTCCCGCGGGTTCGCCAGATAGGTGCCGTTGGCGAA
>JACZDC010045171.1_pt1 | contig 14543 bp, 8 predicted proteins | sample 8641791 | NCBI WGS metagenome assembly JACZDC01 (sample SAMN15324613, study PRJNA640507) | soil metagenome | isolation source: intercropping peanut in the second line | place: China: Luxin town, Laibin City, Guangxi Province | collected 2019-07-25 | depth 10cm m
CTGCTCCGGCGACATGTAGGCCGGGGTGCCGAGGAACGAGCCCGCCACGTTCACCGCCCCGGCGCCGCGCAGCTTGGCGACGCCGAAGTCGAGGATCTTGACCACGCCCTCCGTGGTGACCACCAGGTTGGCCGGCTTGATGTCGCGGTGGACGATGCCGTTGCGGTGGGCCTTGGCAAGACCGAGCGCGGTCTGGCGGGCGATGTCCAGCGCCTCGGCCACGGGCAGCGGTCCACGGGCGATGCGCGCCCGCACGGTCTCGCCGTCGTAGGAGGCCATGGCGAGATAGAGATGGCCGTCGCCGGTCTCCCCCACCTCGTGGATCGTGCAGATGTTCGGATGATCGAGCGCCGACGCGGCCTGCGCCTCCTGGAAGAAGCGCGCCTTGGCGAGCGGATCGCCGCCGATGCCGGCGGTGAGGAACTTGAGCGCCACCGTGCGGCGCAGGCGGGTGTCCTCGGCGCGGAAGACGGTGCCCATGGAGCCGCCGCCGAGCAGCCCGAGGATGCGGTAGTGGGCGATCGACGTCCCCGGCGCCAGGTCGATCTCCACCGTATCCCGGCGCGGCGCGGAGGGCCGGGACGACCGGGCGCGCGACGGCCGCGACGGCGTGGAGGGGTTCGAATCGAGCTCCGGGCTCGCCTCCACCTCTTCTTCTCCGGCGGATCGCCGCAGCCCGGGCACCTGCACGACCGTCGAGTCGACCTCGTTGAGCCCGCCGCCCGCCAGGAGGCCGCGCAGGGCGACCAGGAAGTCGTCCATGCGCGCCGGCCGTTCCCGGCGGTCCTTGGAGAGAGCCTGCGCCACGATCTCGTCCAGCTCGGCCGGCAGCCCGGGATGGATCGCGGTCATCGGCTCGGGCTCGCGCCCCAGGACCGCGGCCACGAGGCCGCTCCGGTCCACGCCGCGGAACGGATGCCGGCCGGTGACCATCTGATAGAGGACCACGCCGAGCGACCAGACGTCCGCGCGCGCGTCCACGTCCGTCTCGCCGCGGAGCATCTCCGGTGAGCGGTAGGCGGCGACGGAAACCGGGCAGAGGCCGTTCTCCGGCAGGACCCAGGCGATCCCGAAGCCCGAGACGCGCACCTGGCCGTCGGCGGTGACCAGGACGTTGGCGGGCCGGAGGTCGCGATGGACCACGCCCTTTTCATGGGCGCGGCCGAGAGCGGCGGCGATCTGCGAGGCGAGCCCCGCGGCGTGCTCGGGCGGCAACGCGCCGCGCTCGATGCGGCTGCCCAGGGTCTCGCCGTCCTCCAGCGACCGCGCCACGAACACGCGGCCGTCGGGAGTCTCGCCGACCTCGATCGCCGGGCTGATGTGGGGGTGGTCGAACGCGGCGGCCCTGGCGTCGTGGCGGAGCCGCTCCAGCGCCTGCCGCTGTCCGGGGGCCGGGAAGACCTCCAGGACGATGATCTGACCGGTGCGGAGGTCGCGCGCTCTGTAAATCTCCCCCGTCTCCTGACGGCTCAGGAGCTCGACGATCTCGTAACGCGACACCACGCCGCCAATCACCGGGGGTCCTCCATGATTGAGCTGAACAACGTTCTCAATGTCCCGATCTCTTCCTTCTAGGTGTCGGCACCGGCCCGGACCGTGCCATCCAATCCCCGGACTCCCGCGGCGGCCTTCTGCCCGCAGCGGATCATTCCTGAAATAAAGCACTACCGTACCCTCTGCAGGGGTATGTTTTACTCAGTGCCTCTGGGGATATGGATTAGGGTACGGCTTTTCGGATGGATTGGGAAGGGCGTCAATGGGGCGTAGGGGCACAAGAGGGCGGAAGGGTAGGGCCAAAGTTGGGGAGCGGCCAAAGATCGACTCTCGCTCGCCACTCCCCAGGATAGGAATTGTCTGGGATAGAAGACAGATGGCCTCAGGCCCGGCCGAATTCGTGTGAGGCCACGATGGTTTGGACATATCCTTCATGTACTGCCCAGTTTCATCACACCTAGCAGGTTACTCAAGGAGCTTCTGCATCTGTTGTTTAAGCATAGACAGATTGCAACTACTCTCCACGACAGATCCCTCTCCAATATTATAAGCGGAGTTGAAAAACACAGGATAAACACTGGGACCCGGACATTGTGTTGCGATAGTTCCCTCCACTGAGCCGACTTCGTAGCTACTGGCTGCCAGTTCCTTGAAATTGAAAAGCATTGCGCCTCCTTGTCTTGGGGCAGAGCCCCTTGGTTAGTGATTCTCCTCTCCCACGCTGGCTGAGATCTTGAGAAGCCAGACATCCCCCTCCTCGACTTCCCGAACGGCATAAAGGCTGTGCTGGTCGGGGCTCAAACTCACAGCAGTGAACGTCGTGCTCATCCCGGGTGAAAGGACAACTTTGGGGGCTCTCGGCATCCGTAAGTCCAAGGCGAGCACCTCTCCTTTATCCATGTATAAAAGCTTGGCGCCGTCGCGAAGCCAGATCGGGCTCGAGCCTCGGTTCGTCAATCTTCTGCAGGCTCTCGCTTTAAGGGAGCACATACCCACGCCTGCGGCCATCGGGTCGTCAGTCTGAACCATGTTGCCAGCCAGCAAGTCGCCATCGGTCGACCATGACGTCGGCGCGAGAGTTTCCTTGTTCACAGCAGCAGGTAGCAGTGGGAGCGGAACCCGTTTCTGAACAGGTTGGTTAAGATCGATCACAATCGCTCTTTGCCCCAGCATACCTGCCACACGCCGACCATCGGGAGACCAGATTGGATAGGCAAGGGGTGCCGACCTTGCTCCGAGAATTGGCCGCAACCCGCCGCCTTCTCCAAGACTAATAATCCAACCTTGATAAGCCCCTCCGCGATTCGAGTAAAAGAGTAATTTTGATCCATCTGGGGACCAGAAGGGTTGCCGATCCTTGAAACGATCCTTGGTAAGTCGTCGCAGGCCACTCCCATCGGAACGGATGATAAACAGATCCTCCTCCGCAAAATAGGCGATCCATTTGCCATCCGGCGATACGTCACAGGAGCGAACCGTCTGCGAGCCCCGTGTGATCGGTGTTTTCGAGCCATTTACCTCTAATTTCCGAGGATCAAATGGATACCTCTCAATGTTCGCTCTACTGTCATTCGCAGCGTACACGATCCGACGCCCGTCCCGTGCAATACTCCAGAAACCACTCGCTGGCGCAGAGATGGGTATAAGCTGAGGCTCGGCCAATACCTTGCCTGAGCGTTCGTCAATCGGCAACCGCCAGAGATTGAGGCCTCCGTTACGATCACTCCCAAAATAGAGGTAGGCACCGTCCGGCGACCATACGGGATTCCAATTCAAGTAGCCGTCGTCTACGACCTTTACTGGCTCGCCTCCCTCGCTGGCCACCGTCCAGAGGACCCGGCGAGACCCCTCGGCGGAGAAACCCCAAAAAGCGATGCGCCAGCCGTGCGGAGACCAACTTGGCTGGACGCCGTCGGTGCCAACGACCAAGCGCCTCCGGCCAGTAATCACATCCACCCGCCATATCTCACTACGAAATTCGTTGCGGCGCGCTGGATCGATAATGCCCTCAGTAGCTACCGCGATCTCCCTTCCATCTGGAGACCACGACGGGTTGTAGCCAAAATCGGTGATGCGGCGCACATCCCCACCACTGGCTGGGACTCTATAGATCCCCCCCCCCTCCCTTGCCGAATGGAAGGCAATCTCTCTCCCATTAGGTGAAAAGATAGGCTGCGTGTCATCTTCGGGAGAACCCGGCGTGAGAAGAACCGGGTTGTCGCTGCCATCGACACGTTGCACGTAAAGATCGCGTTGGCCAGAGACGGTTCTCACATATGCAATGGAGTTTCCATCTGCTGACAGGCTTGGGTATTCTTCCCGCCCCTCCTGGTCGGTAAGTTTGGTGAAGGTCCCCTGAATCGGCGGCTCCGACTCTTCCCGGCGGCTCAGCCAGATTCCGGCGGCGAGCACGCCCACCACAAGAGCGGCCATGGCAGACCACAGCAGGGCACGGCGCGTGTTCCTGGCCGCGGACATGGAGCCCTGGAACGCCTGGAGATTTGCGAGAGCCTCCACCGCCAATGGATACCGGTCGACCAACGAAGGCGCCAGCATATTCCTCAGAACGGGCACTAGGCCTTTCGGCAGGCCCGGGGCCAGCCGTCCTTCGGACGGCCGCGTCCCGGTCAGCATCTCGTGGAGAACCACGCCGAGCGCCCAGACGTCCGCGCGGGCGTCCACCTCCTCACCACGCGCCTGCTCGGGCGACATGTACGCCGGCGTGCCGGCGAACGTGCCGCCAAGGCTCTGGTCGGCAGTCAGTTTAGCGATGCCGAAGTCGAGGATCTTCACGACGCCGTCGCTGGTGACCATGAGGTTGGCCGGCTTGATGTCGCGATGGACGATCCCGTGCCGATGCGCCTTGGCCAGCCCATGGGCGGCCTGCAGCGCCACGTCCAGGGCCTCGGCGAGCGGCAGCGGTCCGCGGTCGATCTTCGCCCGGACCGTCTCGCCGTCGTAGCAGGCCATTGCGAGGTAGAGCTCTCCGTCCCCGGCCTCCCCGACCTCGTAGATCGTGCAGATGTTGGTGTGATCGAGCGCCGAGGCGGCCTGGGCCTCCTGAAGGAACCGCGCCTTGGCCTTCAGGTCCCGGGTCAGGCCGGAGGGCAGGAACTTGAGCGCAACCGTGCGCCGGAGCTTCGTGTCCTCCGCCCGGTAGACCACACCCATGCCGCCGCGACCGAGCCGCTCCAGCAACCGATAGTGGGCGACTTGGCCGATCCTTCCGGCCAGCGTGACCCTGGGCTCCGCCTGTTCCGCTCGCCGCTCAGGTGCAAAGGCGCGCGGGATTTCCAAGACAGTCGTCTGCGTGTCGGTCTCCCCGAGCGCCCGGACGATGAAGAGCCGGCCGTCGGAAGCATGGCCGACCGTGGCACCCCGCCGGTGCTCGCGCACTTCCTCCGGAGTCACGTCGGGCGAGAAGACCTCCAGGGCGACCAGGTTGCCGTCACGGCGGTCCCGGGCCTTGTACAGGAAGGCCGTCTCCCCTTGCTCGAGGATTTCCAGGAGGTCGTAGTCAGATAACCTGTCGATCAGCGCAGATCCTCCCAGCCAATGCCGAGGTCAGCCTTGCTCGGGCACCTCTCCTCCCAAGGTGCCAACCGAGATCCAAGGCGTGCCTACGAGAACAGGAAAACCCCGCACTGGAAGACTGCAATCACCAGAGCGCTCAGTATACCGAAACGCCTCTTCTCCCCTTTCAGTCACGACGTTCCGAGGCAAGGTCGCGACGCCCGACGGCCAAGACGCGATGCCGAACCTGCCGATCGCGACGACTTGCGATGAAGTCGAGATGCTTGTCGGCATAGTCGCGACGATTAGAGGGAAGGTCGCGACCCTTGACGGCTCGTTCACGACGATTTCGCGACGAGTCGCGACGTCGATGGATGAAATCGCGATGACAAACGGTCGAGTCGCGACGATCAGAGTCGATGTCGGTCCAATGATTGGATGAGTCGCGACGATGAAGGAGGATGTCGCGACGATCAGCGGTGGAGTTGCGACGCCGAACGGCTGAGTCGCGACGACGACAGGCTCAAAAGGCTAGAGCAGGTGCTTCTGGACCTTTCCCAGGGCGTTGCGCGGCAGCGAGCCCACGGTACGGATCTCCCGCGGGACCTTGAAGGCCGCCATCTGTTCCCGGCAGAAGGCTATGAGCGCGGTCTCATCGATCGGGGAGCCCACCACCAGGAAAGCCACGGGGACCTGACCCAGATCGGGATCGGGACGGCCGACCACCGCCGCCTCCTTCACTCCCGGATAGGAGGCGAGCACCTCCTCCACCTCGCGCGGGTAGATGTTGAAGCCACCGCGCAGGATCAACTCGTGCCGCCGGCCGAGCAAGGTGTAGTGGCCGGTCTCCGGGTCGCGGCGCGCCAGGTCGCCGGTGCGGAACCAGCGCCGGCCCAGTTCGTCGTGGACGAAGCTGGCCGCGGTCTTCTCCGCGTCCCTCCAATACCCTGGAAACACGTGGCTGCCACGCACCAGCAGCTCGCCCTCGCCCCCGGCCGGCAGGTCGCGATCGTCCGCGTCGACGACCCGCGCCGAGACGCCGGGCAGCGGCGTGCCGACCGTGCCCGGGAGGCGCAGGCCGGCGTAGGCGTTGCTCAGGCTCATGCCGGTCTCGGTCATGCCGTAGCGCTCCAGGATTTCGTGGCCGGTCAGCTCGCGGAAGGCCGCGAAGGTCTCGGGCGCGAGCGGTGCGCTGCCCGAGCAGAACAGGCGCATGCGGCGGAGCGCCTCCGCTCCTCCCCGCCTGCGCAGCTCCTCCACCAGGCGCACGTACATGGTGGGCACGCCGAAGAAGAGCGTCGGCTCGCCGCCGAGCAGCTCGGAGGCGGCTTCGGCCGCGTCGAACTTGCGGCGCAGGAGCACGGTGGCGCCCGCGGCGAGCGCGCAGTGGAGACCCACCACCAGACCGTGGGTGTGGAACAGCGGCAGGGTCAGGAGGAGGACGTCGTCCGCCTGCCAGTCCCAGGCCGCGAGCAGGTCGGTCAAAGTGGCGAGCACGTTGCCATGCGTGATCATCGCGCCCTTGCTCCGCCCGGTCGTTCCGGAGGTGTAGAGGATCATCGCCAGATCGTCGCCGTCCACCGGCCCGAAGCCCCCCGCGTCCCCGGTCAGTCCGTCCAGCTCCTCGGCCAGGATCACCTCGCCAGGCCGCTCGCCCGGCTCCAACTCGTCGAGCACGGGCAGCCGCTCGCGGTCGGTCAGGAACAGGCGCGGCTCGGCGTCGGCCAGGATGTGGGCGATCTCGCGGCGGCGGTAGGCGAGGTTGAGCGGCACCATCACCGCTCCGAGCCGGATCACCGCGAGGTAGGCGGTCACGAATTCAGGACCGTTGCCCAGGAAAAAAGCCACCCGGTCCCCGTGACCCAGCCCGCGGGCACGGAGGCCGGCCGCGAGCCGGTCCGCGGCTCCGAACAGCTCGGCACAGGTCAGGCTCCGGCTGTCCAGACGGAGAGCGGTCTTGTCGGGCGAGCGCCGCAGGGGGATCGAGAACAGGTCGTGAAGGTTCATGGAGGGGAATGCTACGATGACGAGGCTGTCCATAGACATACGGGGGAGCTCCGGCATGCCTCGAACGACCCTCCATCTCGCGGCTCTCTTCTTCCTGGCCGCCGCTTCGGCGGCGCAGACCCCGACCGAGCCCGCGGATCCCACGTTCTACGAGAGCATCGACGTCAACGTCGCGAACGTCGAGGTCTACGTCACGGACAAGCAGGGCAAGCGCGTCCAGGGGCTCACGCAGGACGACTTCCAGGTCTTCGAGGATGGCCAGCCGGTCGAGATCACGAACTTCTTCGCCATGTCCGAGGGCCGACCGGTCGCCGACGAGGAGCCGACTGCCACTTCCTCCGACACTCCGAAGCTGGCCCCGGCCAACCCCGCGGTCCCGAAACCGGACACCCAGCGGCTCTATCTCGCCATCTTCCTCGACAACCGCACGCTCGTGCCGGCCACGCGCAGACGCGTCCTCGACTCGGTCAAGGAGTTCGTCTCGCACCTCCAGCCCGGCGACCGCATCCTGCTCGCGGGCTATGACAACTCGGTCGTCATCCGCCAGGGGCTGACGAACGATCCCGAGGCGCTGGCCGCGGCCATCGAAGACGTGTCCCGGGCGGCTCCAGGCGGCACGAGCCGCGATTCGGAGCGCCAGCGCATCCTGCGCCAGATCGATGCCGCCTACCCGGTGGACGGCCAGGGCGGCGAGAGCCAGGCGGCCCAGGCGGCGATCATCCTGGCCCAGCAGCTCTATCAGGACATCAAGCTGTTCGGCACACAGCAACTCGACGAGACGCGGATCGCCCTCAAGGCCCTGGAGCAGTTCGTGGATTCCCTGGCCGGCCTGCCGGGCCGCAAGGCCGTGCTCTACGTGAGCGGCGGCATGTCTCTGCGCCCGGCCGAGGCCCTGATGCGCGCCTGGGAGACCAAGTTCGGCAGCCTGAAGGCCTCGGTAGGCTTCTCGTCCTTCGACGGCCGCCGGGACGACGCCACCCGGTTCCTCAAGGACCTGATCGATCATGCCAACGCGAACCGGGTGACCTTCTACTCCCTGGGCAGCACCACGGAACTGTCCGGCCTCTCGGCGGAGTCGACCGCGAGCGCCGTGTTGACCACGGAGATGTCGGTCACCGAAAGGATGAATCTCCAGAGCTCGCTGGAGATGATCGCCGACGGCACCGGCGGTCTCGCCAGCATCGACGCCTCCGAGCGCCCGCTGATCGACCGCATGCGCCAGGATTTCGACACCTACTATTCGCTCGGTTATGTCCCCCGCGCCGGCCGCGACGGCAAGAAGCGGAAGGTCGAGGTGAAGATCCATAACGCCGCGCTCCAGGTTCGCCACCGCGGCACCCGCAGCGAGCGCACGGAGAGCGAGCGGATGGCCAGCCGTGCCAAGGCCGCGCTCCTCCTCGGCGAGGAAGACAACCCGCTGGAGGTGTCGCTGGAGCTCGGCAAGGAAAAGACGAACGACAAGGGACAGATCGAGATCGAGGTGCTGGTCAAGTTCCCGCTCGCGAACCTCGTTCTGGTGCCGCAGGAGCAGTTCCACGAAGGGCACCTGAGCCTCTTCCTCGGCGCCCGCGACAGCCACGGCCGCAGCTCGGAAATCACCGAGGTCGACGTGCCGATCCGCGTGCCCAACGACCAGCTCCTCACCGCGCTCGGCCAGATCGGCGCCTGGAAGACGACGATGCTGCTGCGCCCCGAGCCGCACACCGTGGCCGTGGCCGTGCGCGACCGGGTCGGCAATGTCGACGCCGTGGCGCGGGCGGAGTACACGCCCCACCTGGCTCCGGCCCCCGAGGCGGCCCCGGGTTCATGAACCGCATCGCCCCTATCCTTCTGCTGTTGGCAGTCCCGCTGTTCGCCCAGCCCGAGCCTCCGCCGGTCCGCGTCCTGCGCACCGGCGGCCTGCGGGTCGAGACCGCCGCCCTGATCATGAGCGGCCAGGAGGGTGGGACGATTCCGCTCGCGACCCTGGTTCTGCCGATGCCGGGAACCGGCGAGCGCTCGCGCGTCGCCGTGCTCCTGGAGATGGACGGCTCCGAGACCCTGGCCGGCCAGACTTCCGATCTCCTCCGCCTGGAGGTCTGCCTCTATGCCATCCAGGCGCCTTCGGAGGCTGTCCCGGGCGGGCGGGTGGCCGGCTCGCGCATGGACACGGTGGAGATCGACCTCACCCGTCTCGGACCGGAGATCGAGCGCAGCGGCCTCAAGTACATCGGCGACCTCGACGTGCCGCCGGGCGAGTACTTCCTCCGTGCCCTGGTGCGCAACGCCGCGACCGGCGAGGTCGGACTGCGCTCGATCCTGCTGACGATCCCGGACTTCAGCCAGCGCTCCGGCCTCCTGCTGCCTCCCCTGCTGCCGGAGCCCGCCGGAGCCTGGGTGGTGGCGCGCGGCGCCGGCACGGTCTCGGATCCACCGGTCTTCTCCATGGATACCCTGCCGTCCGCCCGCCCCATCCTCGCACCGTCCGTCCGCACGCCGGTCCGGATCGCCGCCTGGAAGGCGGAGGGCGAGTCTCGCGTCGAGGTCCGCCGGCCGGGCGGAGCGCGCGTCGCCTCCTTCCCCCTGGAGATCACGGGCCGCGAGGCGTCCGCCATCCCCGGGCTGGAGATCCTCACCGGCTCGTTCGAGCCCAAAGGCGTCGAGGAGGGGGTGTATGAGATCCGGGCCCTACCCGCTGAAGGACACGGCGACGACGCGGCGCTCCTCTCGACCTCCTTCGTCCTCCTGGAGCGCGGCGGCGACGGCCAGGTCTGGGCCGCGCTCACCCAATCCCGGCAGGCCGCCAACGCTACGGCACGGTCCGCGGCCGAAGGCCGGCACCCGCCCGCCCGCCGTGGAAAACGGGTGCGGAGGATCGACGCCGGGCCGGTCAAGGCGAAATACCGCGAGGCCCTGGTCCTCCTGGCACGCGGCGACCGCGACGCGGCGCAGGCGGCAGTCGCGGCGCTGGAGACCTCGATCCTCACCGGCGAGAAGCCGGCGTCGAGCGACGCCCTGCTGGAGGTGGAGCTGGAGGTCGCGAAGGAGGTGTCCCGGGGCAACGCCGACGCCGTCGTCCCCCTGCTCACCCTCCACCAGGTGATCTACCGCGACACGGTGCGCCGCCAGACCTTCCTGCTCTCGACGCACGACCGCGAGCTGGTCTTCCGCCTGTCCGCGCTGTACGCCGAGATGAGCGGCACCCCGGAAGGCCGGAAGAAGGCGGCGCGGTTCCTCGACGGCATCGCCGCCGAGATGATCTGGACGGCGCCGCCGGGCCTGCGCGCGCGGCTGTTCCAGCAGATCCTCTCCTTCGACCCGGAGGACCGGATCGCGCTCCTCTGCATGGCTGTCGACGCCGAACGCCAGGGACGCTACGCGGAGACGGTCGCCGGCCTGGAGCGCCTGGACAAGCTCCTCCCGGGCCAGCCCGAGGTTCTCCTCCGGCTCGCCGTGAATCTCGCCCGCCTCGGCAAGGTCCAGGACGCCCGCCGTGTCCTGGCGGAGGTTCCCAACCGGACCGGCGCCGAGCCCTGGCACGTGGCCGTAGCCGCGCAGGAGCTGACCCGCCTGCTGATCGCCGCGGGCGACCTCGAAGCCGCCGAGGCCGCGGCGCGGGAAGGCCTGAAGCGCCAGCCGGACGACGACAAGCTCGCGCTTCAGCTCGGCCTGATCCGCGACCTCCGCAAGGACCCGCGCGGCGCTCGCGAGGCCGTCGCCAGGGTCGGGCTCAAGAACGGCGGAGAGGGCGGCGCGGCGCGCCACCGCTACAACCGCATGCCGCTGGAGGAGCTGGACCGCGCCTGGACCGATCTCCAGAAGAGCGCGCTCGACCTCCTCCCGATCCTGGCCGAGGTGCTCGGAGTGCCCGGCCCCACCCAGGCGCCGACACCATGAAGCGGATCCTTCTCCTCCTCGCCGTCCTCCTGCCCTTCCCGGCGCTGGCAGCCGAGATCCGTCTTGCTAGTCCGGCTCCCAATCAGCCGCTCTTCGGCGAGGTGGAGATCCGCGCCGAGGTCCAGGGCGCGCCCGTGAGCAAGGTCGAGTTCTACGTCGACAGCCTGCGGGTCGGCGTGGCCGAGAAGGCACCGTGGCGGATCGTGGTGGACGTGGGGCAGGACAACAAGGAGCACTCGATCGAGGTCCTCGCCTATGGTCCGAACGGTCCGATCGGCAGCGCTGCGCTGAGGACCCTCCCCCTCCAGGTCGACGACGAGATCGAAGTCGGCCTGCAGCAGCTCTACGTCGTAGTGGAGCGCGGCAACCGCCGGGTCACCGACCTGTCGCGGGAGGACTTCACGGTCCTCGACGACGGTGTGCCGCAGCAGCTCGTCACCTTCGAGCGCGGCGAGATCCCGTTCACGGCCGTGCTGCTCGTGGACGCCAGCACCAGCATGGCGGGCGATCGGCTGCGCACGGCCACGGACGGGGCCAAGGGGTTCGTGGCCGGCATGAAGCGCCTGGACGAGGCGAAGCTCATGCTCTTCTCGGACCGCATCCTCCTCGAGACCCCGTTCACGAGCGTGCCGTCGATCGTCTCCCTCGGCCTCTCCGGCGTGCAGCCGCAGGGCGGCACGGCGCTCAACGACGCCCTCTACCTGGCCCTCAAGCGGCTGGAGGCGAGTCAGGGCCGGCGCGTGGTGGTCCTGCTCTCGGACGGTATCGACATCGAGAGCGTTCTCTCCATGGAGCAGGTGCAGGCGATCGCCCGGCGCACGCATGCGGTTCTCTACTGGCTGCGGTTGCGGCGCTACGCCGAGCAGGAGCTGCCGTTCGTGGAGATCTTCAGCGCCTGGCGCGACGGCGAGGGGCACCGCCGGCAGATGGACCTCCTCCAGAGCACGGTGCTGGAGAGCGGCGGCCGCATCGAGACCCTCGACACGCTGGATCAGGTGAAGCCCGCGCTCGAGACCTTGCTGCGCGAGCTGCGCGACCAGTACGTCCTCGGCTACTACCCGAGCCAGTCCCGGGGCCGCGGCACCTGGCACGACCTGGAGCTGCGCGTGCGCGGCGACGGGCTCCAGGTGCGTACCCAGGAAGGCTACCTGGAGCGGTAGGCTCCCACCCCACCCCTCCGCGAAGCTCCGCCACCCCGGCAGCCGTCGAGCGCTCCGTCCCGGACCTGTAGCCTGGATCCGGTAAGGGGGACGCCACCATGAAACCTTTGAGGAACATCCTGATCGGAACCTCGCTCTCGCCCGAGAGCGACCAGATCGTCCGCATGGCCCTGGAGCTGACTCACGCGGCCGGCGCCTCGGCGCACGTGGTCCATGCATTCACCCCGCCGTCCTCGTTCGGCGGCTTCCCGGCCGAGTACCGGGTGGACGACAGCGAGTGGATCGACGCCGAGAGGTCGGTGCTGCGCGACCGCATCGAGTCCCAGATCCGGCGCACCGCCCCGGCGGGCCTCACCCGGGTCAACGGCTACCTGGAAGAGGGAGCGCCGCACCGCGTCCTGTCGCGGATGGCCGAGGAGCTGAAGCCGGAGCTGATCGTGGTCGGCGCCGTCGAGGTGCGCGACCGCCTGCTCCGCCCCCTGGGCTCTACGGCCGACCGGGTCGTGCGCCAAGCCCAATGCCCGGTGCTCGTCGTGCGTCCAGGCTCAGCCTTCCCGCCGTCGCGGGTGCTGGTGCCGGTCGATCTCTCCGACCTCTCGGGAGCGGTCCTGCGCTGCGGCCACGACCTGCTCCAGCAGGCGGGGGTGATGGATGAGACGATGGAGGCCCTCTTCGTGCTGAGCCCGGCCGAGGCGTCCGTCCACTTCTCGCCCGACCAGATCACCTATCTGGCGCGGCAGGAGCTGAAGCGGTTCGGCGAGGCCCAGGCGCCCGGCGTGGCACTGGAGCGCAAGGTCCGCTCAGGCATGCCCTGGGAGCAGATCCTGTTCGAGGCCAATGAGACCCGGGCCGACCTGATCCTCATCAGCACCCATGGACGCACCGCCCTGGAGCGGCTGCTCCTGGGCAGCGTCACATCCGACGTGCTGCGCGAGGCCCGCTGCAGCCTGCTGGTGGTGCCGCCCGAGGCCGCCCGGAGCGAGATGGCGGACCTGGACATCCAGCGGCCCGCCAACGCGGACTGGACCTGGGTCTCGGACGCGGTCCACTAACCTTCGAAGCGGAGCTCGGGGTTGCGCTGGGAGCGCCGGAGATAGCTGGTCATCCGGTCGAGGAACCCGGCCGCGACCCGCTCCGCCTCGGACGCCTCGCGGAACAGAAGCAGGGCCGCGACGGCTTCCGGGTGGACCTGGCAGGCCTGGAAAATGGGGACGATCTCCGAGACGATCCGCTTGACCCCCGAGGCGTCCCCGCGCCGGGCATGGACCATGGCGAGGTCGAGCGACACCAGCGCGGTGTCGAACGAGATCCCCTGCTCCAGGAACGCCTCACGGGCGAGAGACAGGGACTGCTCGGCCGCGTCGAGCCGACCGAGCCCGAGAGCGATCCGCCCCTCCAGCCAGCGCAGGCGGACGAGATGCATCCGGTTGCCGACCTCCAGATAGAGAGGCCGGCTCTGCTCCAGGGCCGCCAACGCGTCCTGGGACTTTCCCAGGTCGTTCAGGAACCAGATCAGGTTGTGGCGAGCGGCGAGGACGAGCCGCGGCTCGCGGTCGGCGTCGATGCGCGCCAGACCGCGGCGCAGAAGGCGGATCGCCTCGCGGAGCTTGCCGCCGTCGCCGACGACCATTCCCTTGAGGATCAGCGTCCGTCCCCCCTGGTGGCGGTCCCCGGCCTCGCGGTAGAGCCGGTAGGAGCGGTCGAGGAGGTTGACGGCCTCGTCGAAGCGGCCCTGGGTGTTGCGCAGGGACGCGCGGAAACCGAGGATCTCCGCCTCGGTCAGCATGTCGACCTCGAACTCCCGGTAGAGCCCCTCCGCCCGATCCAGAGCCCGTTCGGCCCCCCGGAGGTCGGAAGCGATGCGCAGGGCGTTGCCGAGATAAGCCCAGGCGAGAGCGAGGGCGTCCGCCACCAGTCCCTCGCCGTAGATCCGGACGTCGAGGCGCTCGGCGAGAAAGAGAGAGAGGTCGGCGAGCTCGACGGCCCGCGCGGGATCGTCGGCCCAGGCCTCACGGCTCTCGGCCTGGAGGCGCTGGCAGAGCTTTATGAGATGGAAGCGGGAATCGCTCCGGAGCCGCTGGCGGCGGCCGGCGGGGGACTCCTCCGACAGAAGCTCCTGCATCAGGGCCGGTGCCTGCTCGTTTTCGCGCACGACGCGGTCGAGGCCGCTGCCGATCCGTGCGGCGGCCTTCTCAAACGCCCTGCCATAGTAACGACCGGTTTTTCCGGCCGGCCTGCCTGGAGGTGCCTTGGGCATTCGGCCATCCCTGGAGACGATGCTGCCGCAGCTACCTCGAATTTGACAACAAAATGAGGGGGAAAGGGAAGGGGGGCGCCCCCACTCCGGGCGTCCCCCTTCTTCCGGCTCCTGTCAACCGTTAGGATCGATCGTGCCCCGGTTGTCGCCGTTGGGCTCGATCACCTCGCCGATCTGGCGCAAGAGCGTCGTCACCAGAAACATTCCAAGTCCCCTCAGAAAGCTGCCAAACATGA
>JACZDC010094863.1_pt1 | contig 14512 bp, 15 predicted proteins | sample 8641791 | NCBI WGS metagenome assembly JACZDC01 (sample SAMN15324613, study PRJNA640507) | soil metagenome | isolation source: intercropping peanut in the second line | place: China: Luxin town, Laibin City, Guangxi Province | collected 2019-07-25 | depth 10cm m
CGGCCCTGGACCGCCGGCTGTCCGACCTCCGGCGCGATCTCCTGGCGGGCCTGGACCCCTGGGCGCAACGCTTCGACGCGATCGAGCCGGCGGCCGAGCGCTTCTCCTGGGAAAAACATCTGGGTCTCCTTGTTGGCGCCCGGCGGTCGGCCGTGCTCGACGATCCCGCCAAGATGCGGAGCGTCTTCTCGGATACCGCGCTCGCCGTCACCTATGAGATCCGAGAGGACGGCGTGGCCGAGCTGACGATCGTGCCCGGTGCGCCCTCCCAGGCCACGCGGAAGCAGAGGAAGGATCTGGAGCGGATCGTCGACGACTGGTCCGCGCACGTCGCCGAGTACCTGGCGGCCACCGCCGACCTCTACGACTGGCTGGAGGACAACCCCACCCGCGCCGAAGCCTGCATGCAGGCGCTCTTCGGCGACGTGCTCGCCGAGGAGACGGGCGGCCAGCCTGAAGGAGAGGCGGACCCGGAGTCCGAGCTCTCCGCCGAGGAGCAGAAGCGGGTCGACCGGGTCCAGGAGGCCATGACGGAGGTGCTCGACGTCCTCATCGTTCCCAAGGGCCAGGACCGCTCGATCGACGAGCTCTCCCACCTGGTCTACGACCCGTTCCCTGCTCCGCTTTCGATCCAGCTTCCGGACGAGCCTCTGGAAGTGGAGGGGTTCGAGGCGTCCGGCGCCGAGGACCGGGTCTGGTCCGTGGACACCCCCGGACTCTGGGCGGCGTTGCGGTCGCTGGAGGAGCGCTGGGTCGCTCCGGACCCGGTGATGATCTACGTGGAACACAAAGGAGCGGACGCGGAGGGTCTCGACCTGAGCGCCCTCCTCGACACGCCGCGCAAGGTCGTCCGGCCGCTCCCGAACAGCCTGGAGGTCCGCCGGGCGATCGAGGAGCGGCTCAAGCCGGCGGCGTCGGTCTACAGGGCGACCTGGAAGACCAAGCCGCGGTCCGACGACGACAAGTTCTCCTGGGAGGATTGACCGATGGCATGGCTCTGGCTCGTCGTCGCCGGTCTGCTGGAGATCGTCTGGGCCGTGACCCTGAAGAGGACCGAGGGATTCACGAAGCTTGGACCGAGCGCGGTCACCCTGGCCGGGATGATCGCCAGCTTCTATCTCCTCAGCCGGGTGATGCAGACGCTCCCGACCGGCACGGCCTACGCCGTCTGGGTCGGCATCGGCGCCGCCGGCACCGCGCTCTTCGGCATCCTCTTCCTCGACGAGCCGCGGACCGCCTTCCGCCTGATCTCGCTCGCCCTGATCGTCCTCGGCGTGATCGGCCTGCGGGTAGCGGAAGGTCGGTAGAGCCGTTCCAACGCTTGATCGAGGCATTTCCGCTGAGACAACCCGGCAGTTCTCAGCAGAAACCACCCGCGCAGGCGGAAATCACCTGCAATTCTCAGCAGAGAATATCATGTTCTCAGCCGTTCGCGAATTATTCTCAGCAAATCATCGGTTTGTCTCAGCCGATGCTCTTCGTTTCTCAGCAAAACACCTTTTTGTCGCAGCGAATCGGTTGCGTTTCTCAGCCGATCACAAGAGATCCGCTGAGACAAACTCGTGCTCCGCTGAGAATCTCCAGATCTTCTCAACAACCCCCGCTTCGCAGGAGAGCGGAGCCTTTCGCCCCAAGGTGAGGGAAAACCTCCTCTCCCGTCGTTTCAGCCGGAACGAGCCTGGCGCCAGGCGACCCAACGCGAGAGAGCGGAGAGGAGAGACAGAGATGAGCAGCCTCTATGAAATGGGCAAGAACCTGAGAGGAATGGGCGACTTCGTGAAGGGACTCTCGGACACAGCCGAGGACAGTCCGCCGACGGGCACCGTCCATGTCGGAGCCGTGCAGAACGCCTACTCGAAAGCCTGCGCGGTCACGTTTCCGAAAGCGTTCGCCTCCCCCCCGCTGATACTGGCGAACGCCGTCTACAACAACACCAGCACCACGGACCAGCCTGAAACCTTCGCCGTGACGATCACGCAGGTCACCACGGAGGGATTCCGGGCCAACCTCTACCGCGTGGACTCCCTCTTCGGGTGGACCCAGCCGGACCCGAAGCTCAAGCTCGGCTGGGAGCAGGACGTCAGCCTCAACTGGGTCGCCTTCCCGAAGAAGGCAGGACAATGACCGAAGCCTACCGGATCGGGACGGAGCTCCGTGGACTGTACGAATTCCTCAAGGGCTTCTCGGGCACCGAGTGCCCGGCCGAGGCGGTCCGGCCGGGCCAGGGGGTCGAGCTCAGCTACTGCGTGGGCAAGGGCGACGAACACGCCCTGCTCTACAGGCGGATCGAGGCCTGGAACCGGGGCGCTGTGGACCTCGCCGAGGCCGCGGGCTCGACCGAGGAGAGCCGCCGGGTCTCCGCCGTCAGGATCGTGATGCCCGGGATCTACCACGTCTCGGCCGGCATGCGCTTCGCCCGCGAGGACAAGCTGCACGCCTGGGGCATCACGCGCAACTCGCACCGCGCGACCGAGAGGAACGTCGTCAACCTGGAACAGGGATTCGTCCTGTCCCGGACCGTGCACCGGGAGTCCAGCATGGATGAGGGCACCTACACCACGCTCTCCTGGACCGGCCTCCTCGAGAAGGACGACGTGCTGCGGTGCCTCGCCGAGCCCCAGCAGCTCCGGCTGTACCAGGGCGCCGCCGAGGACCGGATCGGGTTCTTCCGCGCTCATCTCCTCGCAGGATGCTGAAGAGCAGCCCGTACGCCCTTCAGTTGACGGGCGTACGGACTCGGCGTAGGCTCATCGGGAAGGAGCCCGCGATGCCAGTGAAGCCCTCCCAGCTACGCGAGAACATCTACCGAATCCTCGACCAGGTCCTCGACACGGGCATTCCGGTCGAAATCGAACGCCATGGCAAGCTGCTCCGGATCGTCCCCGTCGAGACCCGGAGCAAGCTCGATAACCTGAAGCCACGCCCGTACCTGCTTTCCGATCCGGAGGAGCTGATCCACCTGGACTGGTCCGGAGAGTGGCAGCCTTGATCTACCTGGATACGCATGTCGCCGCCTGGCTGTTCGCCGGGCGGGTCGACCTCTTTCCGGCGGCAGTCCGGACGTTGCTGGACGAGAGCGATCTCCTGATTTCTCCGATCGTCGTCCTGGAGCTTCAATACCTGTTTGAGATCCGGCGCACGAACGAGCCGGCTCAGGTCGTCGTCGAGTCTCTGGAGGATGCCATCGGCCTCAAGGTCTGCAATCAGCCGTTCCCTCCCATCATCGGGGTTGCCCTGGACCAGAAGTGGACCCGCGATCCCTTTGACCGGATCCTCGTCGCTCATGCGGCCCTTCGCGAAACGCCTCTGGTGACGCACGATCAGAACATCCGGGACCATTACCTCCACGCCGTCTGGGGCTAGGAGCTACAATCCCGCCCATGAAGGGACCGGTCCATGTCGTCGGCGGCGGGCTTGCGGGCACGGAGTGCGCCTGGCAGCTCGCGGAGCGCGGCGTGCCGGTCGTGCTCCACGAGATGCGCCCGGTGCGGCCGACGGCGGCGCACAAGACCGGCGATCTGGCCGAGCTGGTGTGCAGCAACTCGCTGCGCAGCGACGACCCGTTCCATGCCGCGGGACTGCTCAAGCGGGAGATGGAGACGTTCGGGTCGCTCGTCATCGGCTCGGCCCGTGCCGCGGCGGTGCCCGCGGGGAGCGCGCTCGCCGTGGACCGCGAACGCTTCGCCGAACGGATCAACTCGGCGATCGAGTCCCACCCCCGCATCGAGCTGCGGCGCGAGGAGGTGACGGCGCTGCCCGAGGGTGACGTCGTCCTCGCCACCGGGCCGCTCACCTCGGAGGCCATGTCGGCCGTGCTCCAGGGGCTCCTCGGCGGCGAGTACCTCTATTTCTACGACGCCCTCGCGCCGATCGTGGAAAGCGACAGCCTCGACCTCGGCAAGATGTTCTGGCAGTCGCGCTACGACAAGGGCGACGGCGCGGACTACCTCAACGCGCCGCTCGACAAGGAGCAGTACCTCGCCTTCCACACGGCGGTGTCCGAGGCCGAGGTGGTGATGCCGCACGAGTTCGAGAAGGCGATCTTCTTCGAGGGCTGCCTGCCGATCGAGGAGCTGGCCCGCCGCGGCGTGGACACCCTGCGCTACGGTCCCATGAAGCCGGTCGGCCTGCGCCTTCCGGACGGTCGCCGGCCCTATGCCGTGGTGCAGCTCCGGCAGGAGAACCTCGCCAAGAGCCAGCTCAACCTGGTCGGCTTCCAGTCGCGCATGAAGTGGGGCGAGCAGGAGCGGGTCCTGCGGATGATCCCCGGGCTGGAGTCCGCGAAGTTCGTGCGCTTCGGCCAGATCCACCGCAACACGTTCGTGAACTCGCCGATCCACCTCGACCCGCTCTACCACATCAAGGCCGAGCCGCGGGTGCGCCTCGCCGGCCAGATCACCGGCGTCGAGGGGTACCTGGAGTCGGCGGCCACAGGCCTCGCCATCGGTCTTTATCTTTCTCTCGAACGCCAGGGCCGGACGCCCGAGCCGTTCCCGGCCACCACGGCGCTCGGCGCGCTCGCCCGGCACCTCACCGAGTCGGACCCGAAGCACTTCCAGCCGGCCAACATCAACTACGGCCTGTTCACCGAGTTGGACGCCCGGTTCAAGAAGGCCGACCGCCGCGCCGTCTATGCCGAGCGCGCCGCCGCCGAGCTGGCGGCGTGGACGGCGCGGACCTCACCCCCTGTCCCCCTCTCCCGTCTCCCAACCCACCCAACCCCGGGAGAGGGGGAACGCATCCGGAGCACGATGCCCGAGTCCCGGCAACCCGGCCTCAGCAACGTCCCCCCTCTCCCGGCGGGGGAAGGGCGGGAGACGGGAGAGGGGGACAGGGGGTGAGGTCCCTCATCCAGCGCTACCTGGAGCACCTCGAGGACGAGCGCAACGTCTCTCCCCACACGCTGCGCGCCTATGAGGGCGACCTGCAGAAGTTCCTCCGCTTCCTGTCCCAGGACTTCCTGGGCGTGGAGCCGGACGCGGTCCGGCCGCAGGACGTCGACCCGCTCGCGGTGCGCTCGTTCCTCGCGGCCATGACCCGGGAGAACCTCGGCAAGCGCAGCCAGGGACGGGCGCTCGCGGCGGTGCGCAGTCTTTTTCGATATGCCTGCCGCGAGGGCATCCTGGCCGCCAACCCGGCGCAGGCGGTCAAGACGCCGAAGGTGCCGAAGACCCTCCCCCGCCACCTCCGGCCGGGCGAGGTCGAAAATCTTCTTGAAGCTCCGGACCCGTCCGGCTATGTCCGCGACGAGTCGGGACCGCTCGCCCTGCGCGACCAGGCCATCCTGGAGCTGCTCTATGCCGCGGGCCTGCGCGTCAGCGAGCTGGTCGGCCTCGACTGGCAGGACATCGACCTCTCGGCCCGCGTGCTCCGCGTCATGGGCAAGGGCCGCAAGGAACGGATGGTCCCGTTCGGCCGGCCCGCCCAGGACGCGCTCAAGGCCTGGCTGGACGCCTGGGAAGGGATCCGCGCCCGGAAGCGTGGAGAGGACGACGACGATCCGGTCTTCCTCAACTTCCGCGGCGGCCGCCTCGCCGACCAGTCCGTGCGCGACGTGATCGACCGCTGGGTGGACAGCGCGGCCGTGGCGCGCGGCGTCCATCCCCACACCTTGCGCCACACGTTCGCCACGCACCTCCTGGAGAACGGCGCCGACCTGCGCACGATCCAGGAGCTGCTCGGCCACAGCTCGCTCTCCACCACCCAGAAGTACACCCATCTGGAGGTCGAGCGCCTGCTCGACGTCTACCGCGGCGCTCATCCCCGGGCGCGCAAAGCCGGCGAATGAAGGCGCAGCGCTTTCCCTGCTCGACCGGAGGGGAGATCCTCCGGGGACGGCTCCGGCTGCGCCGGCTGCTCGTCGGCCTGACGGTGCTCATGGCGGCGGTCGGGCTCGCCACGATCGCCGCCGGCCGGTTGTTCCCCGGGATCTTCGCGCTGCTCGTGGCGCTGGTCCCGTGGACGGCCTGGCGGATGAGCGGCGACCTGGACCCGCTCTGGCTGGAGCTCTCCAAAGGCATCCTGACCGTGCAGATGCGGCGCCGGAACGAACGGTTCCCGGTCGCCGGCGCCGACGCGCGGCGGCTCACTCCCGAGGAGATCGGCTCGCTGGAGCGGCTGGCGACGAGCGGCGGTCTGGTGGCCGGGACGGGCGGGTTCGAGTCCAGGTTGCTGGGAGAGCTGGACTTGTACGCCTCCGACTTCGCCAACGCGGTGCTGGTGGAGGCCGGCGAGCAGCGGCTGGTGGTCACGCCGGACGATCCCGATGGCTTCCTGGCGGCCCTCCAGCCCCGGTTGCTATAGAATGCCCGACCCATGAAGGCAACGTTTCATTCCACGACGGTGCTCCTGGTGCGCCGGGACGGCAAGGTCTGCATGGCCGCCGACGGCCAGGTCACGATGGGCCAGAGCACAGTAATGAAGACCGGCGCGCGCAAGGTGAGGCGGGCCGGCAAGGGCAAGGTCCTGGTCGGGTTCGCGGGCGGCGGCGCCGACGCGCTGACCCTGTTCACCCGCCTGGAGGCCAAGCTGGAGGAGTTCGGCGGCAACGTCGAGCGGTCGGTGGTCGAGCTGGCGAAGGACTGGCGCACCGAGCGCACCCTGCGCCAACTGGAGGCGGTGATCATCGTCACCGACAAGGAAAAGAGCTTCCTGGTCACCGGCACCGGCGAGCTGGTCCAGCCGGACGACGAGGACGGCATCGTCCTCGCCATCGGCTCGGGGTCGAACTTCGCGCTGTCCGCGGCGCGCGCGCTGATGCGCCACACCGACATGCCCGCGGACCAGATCGTCCGCGAGGCGATGAAGATCGCCGCCGAGATCTGCATCTTCACGAACGACCGCTTGACGGTAGAGGAACTCTGATTCGATGACGTCCCCCCACACGACCAGCGAGGCTCCGACCGGTGCCGTCGTCCTCGAGAACATGACGCCGCGGCAGATCGTCGCCGAGCTCGACAAGTACGTAGTGGGCCAGCAGCAGGCCAAGCGGGCGGTGGCGATCGCGCTGCGCAACCGCTGGCGGCGCCAGCAGCTCCCGCCGGAGCTCGCCGAGGACATCGCGCCCAAGAACATCCTGATGATCGGCTCGACCGGCGTGGGCAAGACGGAGATCGCCCGCCGCCTGGCGCGCCTCGCCCGCGCCCCGTTCCTCAAGGTCGAGGCCAGCAAGTTCACCGAGGTGGGTTACGTCGGCCGCGACGTGGAGTCCATGGTGCGCGACCTCGTCGAGATCGCCGTGACCATGGTCAAGGAGGAGAAGCGCGAGGCGGTCCGCGAGGCCGCCGCGTTGCGCGCCGAAGACCGCCTGCTCCAGCTCCTCGTGCCGCCGCGCCAGGTGAGCAGCTACCTGCGCAACCAGGAGAACGACGACGAGGAGGACGACCTCGCCGCCACGCGCGAGAAGTTCCGCGAAAAGCTGCGCGCCGGCGCCCTCGACCACCGGCGCGTCGAGATCGAGGTCGACGAGTCCTCCTACCCCAGCCTGGAGATGTTCACGCCGCAGGGGGTCGAGGAGGTCGGCTTGAACATCAAGGACATGCTGCCCGGCCTGTTCGGCCGCAAGAAGAAGCAGCAGGTCTCGGTGGCCGAGGCGCGCGAGATCATCGTCCAGCAGGAGGCCGAGAAGCTGATCGACCGCGCCCTGGTGGCCCGCGAGGCGCGGGAGCGCGTCGAGCAGGGCGGCATGATCTTCCTCGACGAGATCGACAAGATCGCCGGCCGCGAAGGCTCGCGCGGTCCGGACGTGTCGCGCGAGGGCGTGCAGCGCGACCTGCTGCCCATCGTCGAAGGGACCAACGTGTCGACCAAGTACGGGATGGTCAAGACCGACCACATCCTGTTCGTGGCGGCCGGCGCGTTCCACGTCAGCAAGCCGTCCGACCTGATCCCGGAGCTGCAGGGCCGCTTCCCGATCCGGGTCGAGCTCGACTCGCTGACCGAGCAGGACTTCGTGCGCATCCTCACCGAGCCCGAGACGGCTCTCACCAAGCAGTATTCGGCCCTGCTGTCCACCGAGGGGGTGAACCTGGAGTTCACACCCGACGCCGTCGCCGAGATCGCGCGCCTGGCGGTGGAGGTCAACGCCACCACCGAGAACATCGGAGCGCGCCGCCTCTCCACCCTCATGGAGCGCCTCCTCGACGAGCTGTCGTACGAGGCGCCCGACATGGCCGGAGTCGCCGTCAAGGTGGATGGGGAGTACGTCCGCCGGGCGCTCTCCGACATCGTCAAGAACCAGGACCTCTCACGCTATGTCCTCTAGAACCGCCATCGCTGGGCACCGCTTTACCTGGAGCATGCTCTGCCTCCTGGCGCTCGCAACCCTTCAGGGCTGCGGCAAGCAGGGCGACCCCGCGCCGCCCTTCCGCGCCGTCCCGGCGAAGACTGCGGACCTCAAGGTCCGGCAGCAGGACGGGCGGCTCCTCCTCGACTTCTCGTTCCCGCAGACCACCGCGGCCGGCACGGCGCTCGGCGGCCTCTCCACCGTGGAGGTCTGGGAGGCCGTGCAGCCGGCGCCGCGCGAGGGCAAGCCGGCGCCGATCGACGCGCGGGTCTTCCAGTCGGCCTCGACCCTGAAGCTCACGATCGGTCAGAAGGATCTGCCGGCCGTGACCTTCGGCAGCCGCGTGCTGATCCCGATCCCGCTCGAAACCCCCGCAACCGGCACCACCCCGCAGGCGCGCTTCTACGCCGTGCGCACGGTGAGCGCCACCGGCGAGCAGTCCGACTTCTCGAACCAGGTCGCCATCGTTCCCGGCACGCCGCCGGCCGCGCCCGAGCGGCTGTCGATCACCGGGCGGCCCGACGGCGTGCTCGTGGAGTGGTCCGGCACCGCCGGCGCCACCGGCTACAACGTCTACCGCCGCGGCGCCGACGAACGCTCGCTGGGACAGCCGATCCACACCGCGCCCGCCGAGGAGCGGAGCTGGCTCGACACCACCGCCCGCCTGGGCCAGAGCTACATCTACGGCGTCACGGCCATGGCCGGCCTGGACCCGCTCATCGAGAGCGGCGTGGCCTCGGAGCAGGAGGTGCGCTTCCAGGACCGCTTCGCGCCGCCGCCGCCGCTGGAGCTGGTCGCGCTCGCCGAAGGCGGCCGCGTGCGCCTGATCTGGCACGCCAGCGAGGCCGAGGACCTGGCCGGGTATCACGTCTACCGTCGGGGCGCCGAGGGCGACTTCGAGCGCCTCACCAGCCAGCCGCTCCAGGAGACCGAGTACGTCGACGCCACCGCCGTGCCGGGCCAGTCCTACAGCTACCGGGTGACGGCCGTGGACCAGATCGGCAACGAGAGCGGTCCGGGCGCGGAGGTCCGCGCCGCCGTACCGCAATGACCGAGTTCTACAAGGTCTCGGGCGGCGGCAACGATTTCGTGGCCCTCGCCGAGCCCGGGACCTCCCCCACTCCCGAGACGATCCGCGCCTGGTGCCGGCGCGGCATCTCCCTGGGGGCGGATGGCGTCTTCGTCCTCCGGAAAGGCCAGGTCGGGATCGAGATGGACTATTACAACTCGGACGGCCATCCCGCGGACCTGTGTCTGAACGGCACCCGCTGCGCCGCCCAACTGGCTTTCCATCTGGGCTGGGCCGAGGATGCCGTCACCATTGAGACCGGCTCAGGTTCCGTGGCGGCCCGGCGGCTCGACGCGGAGCGCATCACCCTGGAGCTGCCCGCGCCGGAGACGCCCCGGGAGGAGACCCTGGACGTGGACGGCATCCTTCATGCAGGCTACCGCCTGCGGGTCGGAGTCCCACACTTCGTCCTGGTCTGGCCGGAGAGCCTGGACAAGGCACCGGTCGAGAGCCTGGGAAGAGCGTTGCGATACCATCCCGCTCTCGGAGAGGCCGGCGCGAACGTCAACTTCGTCCGGTTTCCCGACAGGCACCGGATGGAGATCCGGACCTACGAGCGGGGGGTGGAGGCCGAGACGCTCGCCTGTGGCAGCGGAATCGTCGGCAGCACGGCGGTAGGGGTTCACCTGGGGAGGCTCGAATTGCCGGCCCAGGTCCAGGTCCAGGGAGGTTTCGAGCTGGAGGTCGGAGTCTCGGGCGCGTCGGGCTCTTCGTGGACGCTGACCGGTGACGCCCGGGTGATCGCCCGCGGCACCCTGCTCGAAGGCGCGGAGGCCAGCCCGCCCGCGCCGCCCTGGGCGCGAAATTCCTGAGGAGGAGAGGACGTGGAGGCAAACAGGCAGCCGCAGATCGCCAAGGTCGCCGCGATCGTGCCGGCCTACAACGAGGCGGAGACGATCCGGGAGGTGCTCCAGGTCCTCGCGGCGACCCCGCGGATCTCCGAGATCCTGGTGGTCTCCGACGGCTCGACCGACCAGACGGTCGAGATCGCCCGCTCGATGGGCATGCGCACGATCCACCTGCGCCGGAACCAGGGCAAGGGACTGGCCATGGCCGTGGGCGTGGCCCACACCGACGCCGGGATCCTCACTTTCGTGGACGGCGACATCCTGAACCTGACGACGGAGCAGCTCGACGGTCTCATCGAGCCGGTCCTGAGCGGCCGCTCCGATATGAACGTGGGCGTGCGCGACCGCGGTCCGGCGCTCAACGACTGGCAGCGCCGCCACGGGCCGCTGCTCTCGGGCATCCGCTGCCTGCGGCGGGAGATCTTCGAGGCGGTCCCGGAGAGCCACCGCGAAGGCTTCGCCATCGAGACCGGTCTCAATTGGGCCTGCGAGGAGCTGGGGATGCGGATCACCACCACCCTGCTCCACAACCTGAAGCACCTGGTCAAGGAGAAGAAGCGCGGCCTGGTCCGCGGCTTCCGCGCCCGCATGCGGATGTTCGCGGCGGTCTTCGGCGCCTGGGCGGTGCTGCGCGTGAAGCCTCCGGCGCTGCGCAACCTCTCGCCCTCTCCTCCCTTCAAACCCGAGCTCGAATACATCAACTTCTAGACCGCCCCGCCGATACCATGTCCGAACGACAGTTCCCTCCCGTCGAGGAGCAGTTGGAGCTGCTCCGCCGCGGCGCCGTCGACCTCGTGGACGAGGCGCAGCTCCGCGCCAAGCTGGAGCGCTCGCGCCGCACCGGCCAGCCGCTCCTCGTCAAGACCGGCTTCGACCCGTCGTCCCCCGATCTGCATCTCGGCCACACGGTGCTCATCCGCAAGATGCGGCACTTCCAGCAGCTCGGCCATACGGTGGTCTTCCTGATCGGCGGCTTCACCGCGCGCATCGGCGACCCCACGGGCAAGAAGGCGACGCGCCCCCAGCTCACCCCCGAGGAGGTCGAGGCCAACGCCCGCACCTACCAGAAGCAGGTCTTCCACATCCTCGACGAGGCGGCGACCGTGGTCGACAACAACGACCGCTGGCTCGGCGCGCTCGGCTCCCACGGCATGATCCGCCTCGCCGGCCGCTACACCCTGGCCCGGATGATGGAGCGCGAGGACTTCCGCACCCGCTTCCAGGATGGCCGGCCGATCCACATCCACGAGCTGCTGTACCCGCTGGCCCAGGCCTGGGACTCGGTCGTGCTCAAGGCGGACGTGGAGCTGGGCGGACACGACCAGATCTTCAACCTGCTCGTCGGCCGCGACCTGATGAAGGAGGAGGGGCTGGAGCCGCAGGTGGTCCTCACCGTGCCGCTCCTCGTCGGCACCGACGGCACGGACAAGATGTCGAAGAGCCTCGGCAACGCCATCGCCGTCGAAGACCCGCCGCGCGAGGTCTACGGCAAGACCATGTCCATCCCGGACTCCCTGATGTGGGACTGGTACCTGCTGCTCACCGATCTCCCCAAGGCCGAGCTCGACGCCCGGCGGGCTCGCGTCGAAGCCGGCGAGCTGCACCCCAAGGGGGTCAAGCAGGAGCTGGCCCGCCGCCTCGTCTCCGAGCTGCACGGCGAGGAGGCAGCCCGCCAGGCCGAGGAGGAGTTCGAGAAGATCTTCGCCGGCGGCGGCATCCCCGACGACGTCCCGGAGCACGCTCTCGACGGCGCCTGGCAACTGGCCAAGCTCCTGGTCGCCGCCGGGCTTGCGCCGAGCAACGCCGAGGCGCGCCGACTCCTCCAGCAGGGCGCCGTCAGCCTGGACGGCGAACGTTCCGACGACCCTCTCCGCGAGATCTCTCCCCGCTCCGAGCCCTACCTGTTCAAGGTCGGGAAACGGCGGTTCGCCCGGGTCCGATTGAATTGAGGGGATAAAAAGAGGGGCTGTCCAGCCAGGAGTCTGCCCGAACAGCCCGGAGGGAGCGTGTAAAGCTGGGAAGCTGAAGCCTCGGCGGGGTTGCTCCAAGTCCCGCGGAAGCGTAGCTCGTCAATCTCGCGTACTATTAGTAGTAACACTACTAGGGTGTTTTGTCAAGCGTGACCTTCTCCCAGATTGCCCCGGGTCAGGTGTCGTACTACTATGAGTGCCGCGTCGCGTCGAAATGAAGACACTCGATTCAACTGTCGCGGGAGGGAGCGAGATGACCATGGAGCTTTCATCCCATGACCGCATCCTGCTCTCCGCCCGGAGCCTGTTCTCGTCTCAAGGCTACGAGAACGCCACCACCTCGGCGATCGCGCGCATGGCCGGGACCAGCGAATCCCAGCTCATCAAGCACTTCGGCAGCAAGGAAGGGCTTCTGGCGGCGATCTTCGACCGTGCCTGGCAGGACGTGGGACGGGCGCTGGGCGCGGTCCTGGCCCAGTGCGAGACGCCGTTCGACCGGTTGCGGGCGCTCGCCGAGCTGATGATCGACGCGCTGGAGAGCGACAAGGACCTGCGCATCCTGATGCTGCTCGAAGGCCGGCGCATTCGCAAGCACGGCTCGATGGTGGTCCTGACCGAGGGCTTCCTGGGCATGGTCGGGACCATCGACCGGCTGCTGGTGGAGATGAAGGAGGCGGGCCAGCTCCGCCAGGATCTCAATACCCAGGCGGTCCGCTCGGCCCTGATCGGCGCGTTCGAGGGGCTGCTGCGCGACCAGGTCCTCGCCGATCGCGGCAACTATCCGGCGGAATACAGCTCGCAGGACCTGCGGGCGGCGTTCCGGCTGTTCCTGGACTGCTTCGGCCCGAGCAGCAATCCCTAGCCTCCTCCTCCCCGCACGTGGTTGGAGGCGCAGCGGTAACCGCCGTTGAGGATGATGCTGCGAACCAGCGGCGGCACGAGATCGAGGTGCGCGCCCGCGGCCTGGAACGTCTCCTCGGCGAGGCGGTCGCCCGCGGGGATCAGCGACGAGAAGCCCTCGGCGCGCAGGCGGCCGTCGCGGGTCTCGGCCACGACGTTGTTCCAGGTGATCAGGAACTCCCGGTGCTCCAGGCCGTCGCGGTTGCGGAGCAGGGCCACGGGCACGGAGATCAGCGGCAGGCGCCGCACCTCCATGCCCTGCTTGGCGAGGTGCTCGGCGGTCAGGTCCAGGAAGTCGTCGAGGCTGTCCGGCTGCGTCGACTGCGCGTGGGCCAGGGCGCGGGCCAGGGCCTCGCCTTCGGGTTCCAATCCGTAACCGTCCCGGAACGCCTTCCAGTCCTCCGGCGCCAGCTTCGCGAGCAGCTCGCGGCCGGCGGTGACGTCGGCCACCAGCGCCTTCGACCCGGGCAGGAGGGTGACGATCGAGTCGAGGTCATACCCGGCGCCGCCGCCGAGCCGGCGCATCAGGGCCGGGTCGGCGGCCAGCGGATGGACGAAACGCACCGGCCGGCCGTAGAGAGTCTCGAGCTCGGCCGCGGCCTTCTTCACCGCGGCCACGTACCTGCCGACGCCGGCGGCGGACGAGAAGGTCTCGACCGGCACCCTCCCGAGCTTGAGCAGGGACAGGACGCGCGGCTCCACGGCGTGAAGGGTGATCCAGGCGGCGTCGCGGGTGGTCAGGACCTGGCCGTTGTGGAACGGGACGGGCGCCGTGGTCCACGCCGCGCGGCCCCAGGTGCGGTCGAGGTCGTCGGGCAGATTCTGGATCAGCTCGGGACCGAGGCTCGCGTCCTCCTCGCGGCCCGGCTGGAGGTTGGGCCGGACCAGGACCCGCACGGCTCCGGACGGTGCCCGCACCAGGCTGAACGGGTCGCGCGGCCACGGCGAGTAGGGACGGCCGTAGGTCTCCAGAAGCCGGAGCTTCAGGTCGGTCCTCTCCTCCAGGCGCCGGCGCAGCGGCAGGTCGGTGAGGACGATCAGCGTCCGGTCCGGCGCGGCCTTGCGGACCCCGGCGAGGAAGGCCGTGGCCTCCTCCGCGCCGAAGAAGAAGGACGGCAGCGAGTAGACTGAGGCCGAGAGGGGGTTCTCCGCCTCGTCGAAGAAGCGGAGCCGGTCGGCGGCGCCCTTCGGGAAATCGACCCGGCGTTCCAGCGCGCGCCGCGGCACCGCGCCCCAGCCGGCCTCGATCCTCTCGGAGGCCGCGAAGTCGATCCCCCTCACCTGGTCCAGCTCGAAGAGGAGGTCGTCGCGCAGGCGGGGCGGCGTGTCGGGGTCGAGCGCGTGCGGCAGGACCTCCAGGACCCGCGCCCGGAACGCCGGCTCGCTCACGAAGCGCTCCGGGTCGGCGAGCTGGATCGTGAGCAGCGCCTGGAGGTCGACC
>JACZDC010065558.1_pt1 | contig 14418 bp, 8 predicted proteins | sample 8641791 | NCBI WGS metagenome assembly JACZDC01 (sample SAMN15324613, study PRJNA640507) | soil metagenome | isolation source: intercropping peanut in the second line | place: China: Luxin town, Laibin City, Guangxi Province | collected 2019-07-25 | depth 10cm m
CCTGCGGCAGGTTTTCGTCCGTGGCATCGGTCGCGCTGGCCGTCGGTGCGGCATCCCAGGCCACCGGCAGCTTCACGGGATTCTCGACCCGGTCCATGCGGAAGGAGCAGCCAGTCAGCAACGCCACCGCAGCAGCCACAGATATCTTCACGAAAGCATTCACGACGTCACTCCGATTGCAGCGCCACGACCGGATCCAGATAGGCCGCCTTGCGTGCAGGCAGGAATCCGAACACCAGTCCGGTGCCGAAGGCCGATCCGAAGGCGATCAGCACGGGGAAAATGGAATAGGCGATGGGTGTGCTGGTGAACGCGCCCACGAACCAGGCCACCAGCAATCCCACCAGTACGCCGATGGCGCCGCCCACGGACGAGACCACCAGCGCCTCGATGAGAAACTGCTGCAGGATGTTGCGCGTGCGCGCGCCAGTGGCCATCCGGATGCCGATTTCGCGCGTGCGCTCGGTGACCGTCACCAGCATGATGTTCATTACGCCGATGCCGCCCACCAGCAGGGAGATGGCGGCGATGGAGCCCAGCAGCACCGTCATGGTCTGACGGCTGGCCACCATGTTGTCGAGGATCGAGCCCATGTTCTGGATGCGGAAATCCACCTGGCCATGGCGCTCAGCCAGCAGCGACTCGATGTTGCGCTGGGTCTCGTTGATCCGGTCGACATTGTCGACCGCGACCATGGCGCGGCTGAGGAATCTCTGCCCCGAGAGCCTGAGCTGGCTGGTCATGTAGGGCACGAAGATCACGTCGTCCTGGTCCTGGCCATTGGGCGAGGCGCCCTTGCGCGACATCACGCCAATCACCTGGAAGGTGAGGTTGTTCACCAGGATGTATTGTCCCAGCGGATCCTCGCCATTGGGAAACAGCGCGTCGGCCACCGTGCGTCCGAGCACGGCCACCGTCGCGTAATCCTTTTCATCTTCCTGCTGGAAGAAGCTGCCGAGGGCCACCGGCCACTGCCGCGCGATGGGATATTTCCAGGAGGTGCCGGTGACCTGCGTGGTGGTGTCCTGGTCGCCGAAGCGGATGGTGGCATTGCTGCCCTGGTCGGGAACGGCGGCGAGCACGTTGGGCACGGTCTGGTCGATGGCATCCACATCATCGACCACCAGCGTGGCGTTGAAATTGTTGCCTCGCTGGTTCGGTGCGCCGGGCCGCACGTTCAGCAGGTTCGAGCCCAGCGCGCTGATGGCATCCACCACCTGCTTCTTGGCGCCATCGCCGATGGCCAGCATGGTGATCACCGAACCCACGCCGATCACGATGCCGAGCAGCGTGAGGATGGATCGCAGGATATTCACGCGCAATGCGCGCAGCGCCGTCTTCGCCGACTCAAAGGCCTCGGCCACCTGGGTGACGGCGCCATGCCGCGCCGTCCAGCTCGCGGCCGCCTTGCTCTGGTCGGGAATGATGGGGCCCGGATCGGAGACGATGTCGCCGTCCTTGATTTCGATGACGCGACGCGCGTGCTGCGCCACTTCCATGGCGTGCGTGATCAGGATGACGGTGTGGCCCTGGGATGAGAGCTGGTCGAGCAGCGCCATCACCTCGACGCCGCTCTTGCTGTCGAGCGCGCCAGTGGGTTCGTCGGCCAGGATGATCTGGCCGCCGTTCATCAGCGCGCGCGCGATCGACACGCGCTGCTGCTGGCCGCCCGAGAGCTGCTTGGGCCGGAAATTGATGCGCGCCTCCAGCCCCAGTCGCGTCAGCAGTTCTTTGGCGCGGGAGTGGCGGTCGGCCGGCGCGACGCCCGCGTAGACAGCGGGCACTTCCACGTTCTCGGCCGCGGTGCTGCCGTTGATGAGGTTGTAGCTCTGGAACACGAAGCCGAAGGCCTCGCGGCGCAGGTCCGACAATTCGTCGCGATCGAAGTCCGAGACATCGCGACCCTTGAACAGGTACGTGCCGGTGGTCGGCCGGTCGAGGCAGCCGAGGATGTTCATCAGCGTCGACTTGCCCGAGCCCGAGGCGCCCATGATGGCCACCATCTCGCCCGAATAGATCTTCAGGTCGATGCCGTGCAGCACCTCGGTCGACAGATCGCCGTTGGTGTAGGTCTTGGTGACCTTGCGCAACTCGATCAGCGGCACCGCCTCTTGCGACATGGAATCGCTCATCAGCGGCGTCCGCCACCGAAGTTGCCGCCGCCGCCCGGGAAGCCGCCGCCGCCGGGGAAGCCCCCGTTGAAGTTGCCCTGGCGATTGTTGTTGTTGTTGTTCTGCGCCGGTGCGGCCGCCGCGGCTTCTTCTTCATGCTTGCCGGCCACGACTTCGTCGCCTTCCTTCAGGCCCGACAACACTTCGCCATGTACGCGGTTGGTGACGCCGATGACCACGTCGTGCGCCACGAGCTTGCCATCCGGGCCCTTGACCATGACGATGCCGCGCCGCTGACGTACCTCGCCATTCTGGCGCTGGCCACCAAAACCGCCGCCGGGGAATCCGCCCCCCTGCGCCATGCGCTGACGGAATTGTTCGCGCTGTTCGGGCGTGAAATTTCCGCCGTTGAAGCCGCCACCGCCGAAACCGCCCGGACGGCCGCCGTTGCCGGCTTCACCATCGGGACGGCGCCGGCCTTCGCCTGCGGCCGCATCACCCTGCGGCCGCGAATTCGCAACAGTTGCATCGCTGGCGGCCGGGCCGCTGGCCCCATTGGGTCGGGCTGCATCCGCCGCGCCATTCTGCGCCGCCGGCGCGTCCTTGCTCTCGGCATCCGCGGAGGCCTTCTTGCTCTTTTCGGCCTGCGCGCGCGCGATCTGCTGGCCCTGCTGCAGTGCCGCCATCGGCACCACCAGCACATTGCGCGCTTCGGCGCGCACGAAGAACACCTGCGCTGTCATCTGCGGCAGAAGCTGGTTGCCTTCGTTCTTTACTTCGAACAGCGCGTTGTACAGCACCACGCCGTTCTGCACCGTGGGCGTGGGTTCGATGCGCGACAGCGTGCCGTACCAGCGCCGGGTCTGGCTGCCCAGCGTGGTGAAGTAGGCATTCATGCCCCTGTTGAGTTTGGCGACGTCGGCTTCGGACACCTGCGTCTGCACATTCATGATCGACAGATCAGCGATGCGCAACAGCGTCGGGGCCTGCTGTGTGGCATTGATGGTCTGACCCATCTTCGCGGCGATGCTGACGATGGTGCCGTCGATGGGCGCCACGATCTTCGTGTATCGGAGGTTGGTCTCCTCCACACGCATGCTGGCGCGCTGCTGCTCGATCTGGGCATTCAGCGTGGCAATGGCCTGGCGCGCGCTGTTCAGCGTGGTCTCGGCGTTCTGCATCTGCTCGTCGGTGGTGGCGTCTTCCTTCTTGAGGTTCACCTGGCGCTGGTAATCGCGCTCGGCCTTGACCAGCGTGTTCTGCCGATCGAGCAGTTGCGATTCCTGTGCACGCAGGTTGGCGCGATTCGCCTCGACGCGCGCTTCGGATTGCGTGGCGTCGATCTCCACCAGCAGCTGGCCTTTCTTCACTTCATCGCCGACTTCGACCGCGATGCGTTCCACCTGGCCCGAGACCTGTGCGCCCACATCCACATAGTCGCGTGGCTGCAGTGCGCCGGTGGCGGTGACCAGGTCTTCGATGTTGCCGCGCTCGACGGTGGCGAAGATGTATTCACCTGCGGAGCCGGTGCGCAGCTTGTGCTTGTGCCACAGATACCAGCCACCGCCGGCGAGCACCACCAGTGCGGCGAAGACCAGTGTGGACTGGCGCAGGTAGAAAGGTTTCGATCTGTCGTTCATGAGTCGCTTCCGTCAGCGGTTGGGGCGGCCGGAACGCTCAATCTGCGTCTCCGGCATGGTGCGCAGCATGGCGCGGGACTGTGGAAACAATGTGGAGGTGGCCTTGCACAATGTTTCCCCGATTGCGGTGTAGCCTTGCGGCATGGTCTCCCCCGGTTCGCATAGCGGCTCGGGCCGTTTGCGTCGCAGCTTGGACACGCTGGGCGTGAAACTGTTCCTTGCCATTGCAGGCGCCAATCTGGTGCTGGTCATGGCCGTGTACCTCATCTATAGCTGGAGCTTCGACAAGGGCCTCGTTGACTACGTCAACAAGACCGAACGGGCCCGGCTCACTCCCATGATCACGCGCCTTGCCGACGGTTATCGCAAGAACGGCGACTGGCGCTGGGTGACCGAGGATCGCGAAGCCTGGGCCGCGCTGCTAGGGGAATCCCTGGGTTGGCGTTTGCCGCGCCGCGGCTGGCTGCGAACGGACGGCAGCACACCAGCAGAAGGCGGCGCACAAGGCGAAGAGGGTGCAAGAAATGAGGCAGGCGGGGCAGCCACGGCGCCAGCAGCGAATGAATATGAACGTCGCTATCTGCCGTTCCGGGGCATGCGTGGCGATGTCGAGCGCAACTCCAATGGCGTCATCCCGCCTATCACCATCGATTGGCGCGTGATGCTGTTCGATGCGTCGCAACAGGTGCTCATTCTCTACCCCGGCGCCGACGTGGTCGAACTGGCGCTGGCCGTCAAGCTGCCGGTGGGCGTGGGCAACCGCATAGTCGGGTATCTGGGGTACATCCCGAGACTGTGCCTGGTGCGCTCGCTTGAATCCATCACTTCGGCGCAGCAGTCACAACGCTTCGGCGTGATCGCCATCGGCATGCTGGCTGCGGTGCTGCTCAACGCCGCGCTGATCTCGCAATGGCTGTCGCGGCGGCTGCGTGTGCTGGGGCAGGGCGCGACGGCGCTGGCGCGCGGCGAATATGCCATGCGGATTCCCGCGCGCGGCCACGATGAGATCGCGCGCCTGGCCGGCGACATCAATCCTCTGGCGCAGGCGCCGGAAGCCGCGCAGCGCGGACGCCAGCAATGGATCGCCGACATCGCGCACGAACTGCGTACGCCGCTGACTTCGCTGCGTGCCGAGATCGAAGCGGTGCAGGACGGCGTGCGGCCGCTGAGCCAGTCGAGCATGGCTTCCATCGGCCAGGAAGTGCAGCAACTGGCGCGCCTGGTCGAGGATCTGCGCCTGTTGTCGCTGTCGGATCTTGGCGCGCTCACTTATCACAAGGAACCGGTGCAGCTGGCCGAGGTGGTGCTGGATGCGCTGGCAGTGGCGCGCGGGCGCATTGATGAGTGCAGGCTGCAGGTCACTACCGAACTCGATGATTCAGTGGTCGTCGATGCCGACGCCGAGCGTCTCACGCAGGTGTTCGCGAACCTGCTGCAGAACACCCTGCGCTACAGCGAACCACCGGCCCGGCTGCACATTGCCCTGCGTGTCGAGGGCGGTGATGCGCGTGTGGATTGGGACGACTCGCCGCCGGGTGTGAGCGATGAGGATCTGCCGCGACTCACCGAGCGGCTGTATCGCGTGGATGCCTCGCGCGCCCGTGCCAGCGGCGGTACCGGCCTGGGCCTTGCCATCGTGAAGGCGATAGTGGATGCGCACGGTGGACGCATGCTGGCGGCCCGCAGTCCGCTGGGTGGTTTGCGCTGGAGCATCTGGTTGCCGCGACGGTCGCAGACCATCATCTGAATGAGCGACACCGCCACCATCCTCATCGTTGAGGACGAGGACAAGATTGCCGATCTGCTGCGCGATTACCTGCGCCAGCAGGGCTATGCCACGCATCGGCTGGCGCGCGGCGACGTGGTCGAAGACTGGGTGCGCCACAATCCGGTGGACCTGGTGCTGCTCGACCTGATGCTGCCCGGTCGCAGCGGCCTGGAAGTATGCAAGGCACTGCGCAGCTTCTCGCGCGCCGCCATCATCATGGTCACCGCGCGCGTCGATGAGATCGACCGGTTGCTGGGGCTGGAGTTGGGCGCAGATGACTACATCTGCAAGCCCTTCAGCCCGCGCGAGGTGGTGGCGCGCGTCGCAACGGTGTTGCGCCGCACGCGGCAGGCGCCGCTGGCAGCCGCGAAGTCCACGGGCCTGGTGCTGGACGAATCGGCCTGGCGCGCCACGCTCGATGGCGTGGCGCTCGATCTCACCGCGGTGGAGTTCAAGCTGCTGGCGCTGCTGGCCAGTCAACCCGGCCGCATCTTTTCGCGCGATCAGCTGATGGATGCCATGTATCGCGACGAGCGGGTGGTGGCGGACCGCACCGTCGATAGCCATGTGAAGAAATTGCGCCGGAAGATTGCCGATGTCGTACCCGGTCACGAATTCGTGCACTCGGTGTATGGCGTGGGTTACCAGTTCGAGGATCGTCGCTGACCGAAACTTGCCGGGGCAGAGTGTTGAAAGAGCAACTTTCCGTCTCGAGCAAGTCCCCTGAGTCATGGGGCTATACTGGTTCCGTGCTGCAGCCAGCAAGACACCGCGTGAGAGTGTCGGTCAGTGTCATGGCCACCTTGCTGCTGGCGGCCCTCATCGCCGTCGTGCTGCTCGCGCTGGCGCGCAGCGAGTATCCGAATCTGCACATCGTGCTCGACACCAGCGCCTGCCTGCTGGCGGGCATGCTGGCGCTGGTGCTGTGGGATATCGGAAGGCGTGCGCATCTGCCGCTGACACACTGGCTGGCGCGCTGTTTTGCGGTGGCCTTCGTCGCCGAGCTGCTGCACGTCGTGGTCACGCTCGACTGGTTCGATTCGCTGGAAGCGCTGGTGTCTGCACAACTTGCGTTGCGGCCAACCACCTGGCCCATCGCCGCGTACGTACTGGCCGTGGGCACTGGCGCAACGCTGCGGCTGACCCAGCGCGACGATCGCGACGAGCGGGGCGCGCTGAGCTTCCTGCTCGGGTTGCTGGCCTTCGGCGTCCTGATGTTCGCCATTGTCCGCGCACTGCCGCGCTATACGGAACCCGGCGTGCTGGGCATCACGCGGCCGGCGCTGGTGCTCGTGCCCGTGCTGTGGGGCGGCGTCGCATGGGTGTGCTGGAGACGTCGCGCCGCGGACCGCATCTATCCCATGCTGGCCTTGATGGCGGTAGTGCTCGCCGTGGGTCATCTGGCCATGCTGTATTCGCGTGGCGCGCACGACAACGCGGCCATGGTGGCGCATCTGGGCAAGGTGGCGGCATTTTTCTGTCTTGCGCTGCTGCTGATGCAGGCCGCCACTGCCGACATGATCGAGCGCGTGCGCGCCGAGAACGAACTGGCGGCATTGAACGCGGTGCTCGAAAGACGCGTGGCCACGCGCACCGCCGAGCTGCAGGTAGCCTTCGACAGCACGCGCGCCATCATCGATACCGCCCTGGATGGTGTCATCGTCATGAACGCCGAGGGTGTGATCGAACAATTCAATCCAGCCGCGGAGCGCATCTTCGGACATCGTCGTGAGGCCGTGGTGGGTCGCGTGCTGGCCGATGTGCTGGTGCCCGAGGCATCGCGCGCCGCGCATCGCGCAGGCCTGGTGCACTACCTGGACACGGGCGAGGCGCGCATCCTGGGTCATCGGATCGAGGTCGAAGGCATGCGTGCCGATGGCTCGCTGGTGCCGCTGGAGCTGAGCATCAACCGCATGCCCACCACCGGGGATGTGGCCTTTGCCGGCATCGTGCGTGACCTGAGCGCACGCAGGCAGGCAGAAAAGCGGCTGGCCACACAGATGGCGCGGCTGGATCTGCTCAACCACATCTCGCGCGCCATCGGCGAGCGCCAGGACCTGCTCAGCATTTTGCAGGTGACGCTGCGCTATCTGGAAGAAGACCTGCCGATCGATTTCGGCTGCGTGTGCCTGTATGACGCCCATGCCGAACAGCTCACGGTGGAATGCGTCGGCGGACGCAGCAACGCACTCGCCGCCGAAATGGCGATGTCGCGTGGCGGCCATCTGCCCATCGACCAGAACGGGCTGTCGCGCTGCGTGCAGGGCGATCTGGTGTACGAGCCGGACATCCGGCGCATTCCCTTTGCGTTTCCGCAGCGGTTGGCGCGCGGAGGGCTGGGATGCCTGGTCGTCGCTCCGCTGCAGGTCGAGAGCCGCGTGTTCGGCGTGCTGGTGGCGGCACGGCGGGCAGCCGAGGCCTTCAGCAGCGCGGACTGCGAATTCCTGCGCCAGCTCAGCGAGCATGTGGCGCTGGCCGCCAATCAGGCCGAAACCTACGCGGCGTTGCAGCGCGCCTATGACGATCTGCGGCAGTCACAGCAGGTGGTGATGCAGCAGGAGCGGCTGCGCGCGCTGGGCCAGATGGCCAGCGGCATTGCCCACGACATCAACAATGCCATCTCGCCCATCGCGCTGTATGCCGATGCGCTTCTCGAACGCGAACCGGGCCTGAGCGAATCCGGCCGCGGCTATGTGCAGGTGATCCAGCGCGCCATCGACGACGTCGTGCACACCGTCGCGCGCATGCGCGAGTTCTATCGTCAGCACGAACCCACACTGATGTTGCTGCCGCTTTCCCTGAACGAGCTGGTGCGGCAGGTCATGGATCACACGCGCGCGCGCTGGAGCGACATCCCGCAGCAGCGCGGCGTGGTCATCGAACCCAGGCTCGAACTGGAAGAGACGCTGCCACCGGTGGTGGGCGTGGAATCGGAGATCCGCGAGGCGCTGATCAATCTGGTGTTCAACGGCATCGATGCCATGCCATACGGCGGCACATTGACATTGCGCACCAGCCTCATCGACGACAACGAGATCTGCGTGACTGTCAGCGACACCGGCGTGGGCATGGATGAGGATACCCGTCGTCGCTGCATGGAACCGTTCTTCACGACCAAGGGTGAGCGCGGCACCGGTCTGGGGCTCGCGATGGTTTATGGCATCGCGCAGCGCCATGGCGCCGACGCACAGATCGACAGCACGCCGGGTGTGGGGACGACGGTGCAGTTGAGATTCCCGCGGCGCCAGATGAAGCCGGGCGCGGTGGTGACATTGAACGAGAGCACGCCGGTGGTGCCGCGCCTGCGGCTGCTGGTGGTGGACGACGATCCGCTGCTGCTCAAGTCGCTGCGCGACATCCTCGAGGGCGACGGGCATCTGGTTTGCACTGCCAATGGGGGCCAGGACGGCATCGATGCCTTCAGCGCCGCGCTGCGCAAGCAGGAACCCTTTGCCGTGGTCATCACCGATCTGGGCATGCCCTATGTGGATGGCCGCAGCGTGGCGCGCGCGATCAAGGATCTTTCGCGCGGCACGCCGGTTGTGCTGCTCACTGGTTGGGGACAGCGCCTGCTGCAGGATGGCGACATCCCTCCCAACGTGGATCACGTACTGAGCAAGCCGCCCAAGCTGCGGCTGCTGCGCGGGGTGCTGGCGCAATGCTGTGCCGCCGGCGCGCATTCGCCTGTCCGGAGCTGAGTCTCCCGCTCTGCGTCTCCCGTATAGTTGCGCAAGCGCTGCCGCGCAGTTTCAGGACAGGTGATGCATGGCCAAGGTTACTCCCGGAGTCGGGCCGCGTTTTGCGCAGGTCGTGGTGCTGTTCGGCGCCACCGGCGATCTGTCACGCCGCAAGCTGCTGCCGGGGCTGTTCCATCTCGCCGCCGCTGGCTACATGCCGGGTTGCCGCATCGTGGGTGTATCGCTGGACGACGTCGACGCGGAGGGCTTTCGCAATGTGGCGCATGGTGCGCTGACGGAGTTTGGCGCCCGCCAGTTCACCGATGCCGAATGGCAGGGCTTCGCCAATGGCCTCGACTACGTGTCGCTGAATGCCGGCCCGCAGGCGCTGCGCGCGGCGGTGGAGCGCGCGGAAGCTGCCATCGGGGCTGAAAGCCGCCGTCTGCATTACCTGAGCGTGCCGCCCAATGCGGCGTTGTCCGCCGTGAAGATGCTCGCCGACGCGGGGCTCGTGACGGGTTCGCGCATCATCATGGAAAAGCCCTTCGGCACCGACCTGGCCAGCGCGGTTTCGCTGAACCGCGCGCTGCACGCCGTGTTCAACGAGGAACAGATTTTCCGCATCGATCATTTCCTCGGCAAGGAGCCGGCGCAGAACATCCTGGCCTTCCGCTTCGGCAACGGCCTCTTCGAGCCCATCTGGAACCGCAACTTCATCGATCACATCCAGATCGACGTGCCGGAGACGCTGAGCCTGGGCAAGCGTGCGGCGTTCTACGAACAGACTGGCGCCTATCGCGACATGGTGGTCACGCATCTGTTCCAGATCCTGGGATTCGTCGCGATGGAAGCGCCCACGCACCTGGCGCCCAAGCCCATCAGCGAAGAGAAGAACAAGGTCTTTCGCAGCATGTTGCCCATCCAGCCCGCCGATGTGGTGCGCGGGCAGTACACGGGCTATCGCGGCGAGGACGGCGTAAATCCCGAGTCGGATACCGAGACCTTCATCGCGCTGCGTTGCTACATCGACAACTGGCGCTGGGCCGGCGTGCCGTTCTATCTGCGCACCGGCAAGCGCATGGCCGAGGGCCAGCGCATCATCTCCATTGCATTCCGCGAACCGCCGAAGAGCATGTTTCCGGCCGATTCAGGCGTGGGCGCGCACGGCCCCGACCATCTGACCTTCGACCTGGCGGATGCTTCGAAAATGTCGCTGTCGTTCTACGGCAAGCGCCCGGGACCGGGCATGAAGCTGGACAAGCTCAGCCTGCAGTTCGCGATGAATGATACGGGCATGATCGGTGAAGTGCTCGAAGCCTACGAACGGCTGATCCTCGATGCCATGCGCGGCGATCACACGCTGTTCACTACCGCCGAGGGCATCGAGCGGTTGTGGGAAGTATCGACGCCGCTGCTGGAATCACCGCCGCCGGTGCGTTCCTATGCGCCGGGCAGCTGGGGGCCGAACTCCATCCACCAGCTCATCGCGCCGCATGCGTGGCGGCTGCCATTCGAACGCGCCTGGCGCGCGCCGACCACGGCCTAGTCGTGCGCATCTGGCAGCCCGGTGCGCCAGATGCGGAAAGCATCTCAAGGATACAGCCCGCGCAGCGCGCGGGCCTGCAGGACCCGTCGGCAGGCGATGATGAATGCCGCCGTCCGCAGCGTCACTTTCTGCTCCTCGTGCAGGTTCCAGATGGCATGGAAAGCCGGCAGCAGTATCTGCTCCAGGCGCTGTTCGATTTCCTCTTCGCTCCAGAAGAAGGAATTGAAATCCTGCACCCATTCAAAGTAGGAGACCGTCACGCCGCCGGCATTGGCGATGACGTCCGGTACCACCAGGATGCCGCGGTCCTCGAGGATCTCATCGGCCTCGGGCATGGTGGGTCCGTTGGCGCCCTCGATCACCAGGCTGGTTTTCAGCGAACGCGCCCGGTCGGCCGTGATCTGGCCTTCGAGGGCGGCGGGAATCAGGATGTCGCACTCCACCTGCCAGAAGGCTTCGTTCGGGATCAGGTCGACGCCTTTCATTTCCGGCAGACCGCCGGGCTGTCGCGAGGCGAGCAGGACCTGCTTCACGTCGAGTCCCTTGCTGTTGAAAATGGTGCCGCTGGCATCCTGCACGGCCACGATGCGCGCGCCGGCCTGCGCAAACAGCTCGGCGGCCACAGAGCCCACGTTGCCGAAGCCCTGCACGGCCACACGCGCGCCGGCAAGATTCAGTCCGCGTCGCCCGGCCACGTCGCGTCCGATCAGATACACGCCGCGTCCCGTGGCTTTTACACGGCCCAGCGATCCGCCCAGCACCACCGGCTTGCCGGTGACCACGCCCGAGACCGTGCCGCCCACATTGGCCGAGTAGGTATCCATCATCCAGGCCATGACCTGCGCATCGGTATTCACATCGGGCGCCGGAATGTCGCGATGCGGTCCGATGATGATGCCGATCTCGCTGGTGTAGCGGCGGGTGATGCGTTCGAGTTCGGCACGCGACACCTTGGAAGGATCGACGCGCACCCCGCCCTTGGCGCCGCCAAAGGGCAGGTTCACCGCCGCATTCTTGATGGTCATCCACGCCGACAGCGCCATCACTTCTTCGAGCGTGACATCGGGGTGGTAGCGCACGCCGCCCTTGCCAGGTCCGCGCGACAGGCTGTGCTGCACACGAAAACCCTCGAAGTGCTGCACGCTGCCGTCATCCATCTCAACGGGTACATCCACGATGAGCGCGCGCTTGGGACGCGTCAGCGTGCCGATCCATTTCGACAGGTCCCCGAGGTGGGGGACGATGCGATCTACCTGTGCGAGATAAGTGCCCCACGCACTGATGCGGGTGGGCTGCACGTAACTGACCGAATGTTCTGCCTTGACCATGCGGCGCTCCGTGGGCAAATGCCGGCGGTTGACGGGCAAAGCTTATCAGCAGTCACAGCTCGTTTTCCCATTGACGGCTGAGCCTGAGTGCGCTGTTGATGATGCCGACCATGCTGTAGGTCTGCGGGAAATTGCCCCACAGCTCACCCTTGGTGGGTTCGATGTCTTCGGAAAGCAGGCCCAGGGGGTTGCGCCGCGCGAGCAGGCGTTCGAACAGCTCGCGCGCCTGCTGCACGCGGCCGGCGGCCGCCAGCGCATTGACGTACCAGAACGAGCAGATCAGGAAGCCGGTTTCGGGCCGTCCGAAGTCATCCTCGTGCCGATAGCGGTATACCAGGTCGCCCTCGCGCAGTTCGCGATCGATGCAGTCCAGCGTCGAGGTGAAGCGCGAATCCTTCGCCGAGACCAGCCCCAGCTCCGGCAGCAGCAGGGCCGTGGCGTCGATCTCGGCGCCGTCGAACGTGGCGGCGAAGATGCCGCGCTCCTCGTTCCAGGCCTGCTTGTGGGTGCGTTCGCGGATTTCATCCGCCGAAGTGCGCCAGCGATCCAGCGCCGTGGCATTGCCGGTGCGCTGGGCGATGCGCGCGAGATGATCGCAGCCTGCCCAGGACATCGCAGCAGAAAAAGTATGTATGCGTTCCGTGCCGCGCAGTTCCCACGGTCCGGCATCCGGCATTTCAAACACCGTGCGCGCGCGATGGCCCAGCAATTCGAGCCGGGCATACAGATCCGCGTCGCCACTGTGTTCCAGGCGCGCATCGAAGAACAGCTGCGTGGAGGCCAGGATCAGCGAACCGTAGATGTCATGCTGCTTCTGCGTGATGGCGGCATTGCCGATGCGCACCGGACCCATGCCGCGATAACCGGCAAGGTCAGAGACGATGCGCTCCTCGGCGCGTACGTCGCCGCTGATGCCGTACAGCGGCTGCAGATCATCCACGCTCGAGCGCGCCACGATGTTGTCGATGAAGTGCAGGTACGACTCCATGGTGCGCGTGGCGCCGAGGCGATTCAGCGCCTGGATCACGAAGTAGCTGTCGCGCAGCCAGCAGTATCGGTAGTCCCAGTTGCGCGAGGTGTTTGGCGCTTCGGGAACCGAGGTAGTGAGCGCAGCCAGCACCGCGCCAGTGTCTTCGAAGGTGCACAGCTTGAGCGTGATGGCGGCGCGAATCACCGCTTCCTGGTAATCGAAGGGAATGGCCAGTTCGCGTACCCAGTCGCGCCAGTAGCCGATGGTCTGGGCCAGAAAGGCCGTGGCCAGTGTCGAGGGCGCCTGGTCGATGGTTTCATCCGGCCCCATCAGGAACACGACCGGCTTGTCGAGCACGATCATGCGCTCTTCCATCAGCGCGGTAAGCGACATGTCGGTGGTGATGCGATAGTCCACAGTGGAGCAGCTCACGCGCAGGTGATGCGATCCACCAATGCTGAACATGGCGCGGCGGCCATAATGCGTGGCGGGCCGCAGCCGCACCGTGATCAACGGCCGCCCGGCCATCGGCTCAATGATGCGCACCAGGGTCATGGGGCGGAAGATGCGGCCGCGGTCGCGGAAACGCGGGCAGAAGTCGGTGATGCGCACGGCATTGTCCTGCGCATCGATGAGCGTAGTCTCGAGCACGGCCGTGTTGTGCAGGTAGCGCTGCTCGGTGCGCTGCAGTCGCGATAACTCCACGCGGAAGGCTCCCTGCGGCGCATCGCGTCCTTCGGCCGTGAGCAGCGCGCTGAATACCGGATCGCCGTCGGGTCGCGGCAGGCAGCACCACATCACTGTGGCTTCAGAATCGATCAGTGCGGCAATCTGGCAATTGCCCACCACTCCCAGTTGCAGATTCGGTGTCATGCTTCATCACCTTTCAGGCAGCGTTCCAGACGTGTAAGCCAGGCGTAGGTGGCCGCCGGCCCTTCCAGATACCAGCGGGCCGAGACGCGGTCACCCACCGAGATGTCGAAGCCCCCATGGCTGCGCACCGCGGCGAATCCCTCATAGTCCGTGATGTCATCGCCCAGGAATACTGGCATGCGGCCGGCGAAGGGCGCTTCCTTCATGAAGGCCTGGATGGCAGTGCCCTTGTTTTGCCGCGAGGGCTTGATTTCCAGCACATCCGCACCGGCCACGATTTCGTAATCGGATCCCAGGTCGGCGGCGGATGCGGCCACTGCTTCCTGCGCGGCATCGGCGGCCTCCTGCGCATTCCTGTAATGCAGCGCCAGGGCAAAACCCTTGTCCTCGAGCAGCAGGCCCTTGTGGCGACGGACCAGTGTGTGCAGTCGCTGGCGCGTGCGGTCGAGCTGCGCGGTGGATAACGAAGGACGGGTGATCTGGCCCCACACGCTGCGGCGCTCGA